>Ga0210057_1001202_pt1 | contig 39954 bp, 53 predicted proteins | sample CryGeyCG2114_010_2_FD_183968 | JGI IMG/M metagenome (GOLD analysis project Ga0210057, IMG submission 183968) | Groundwater microbial communities from aquifer - Crystal Geyser CG10_big_fil_rev_8/21/14_0.10 (SPAdes) (version 2) | ecosystem: Environmental > Aquatic > Deep subsurface > Groundwater ... | reverse complement strand
TCTCTATATCCTCTTACCAAAGATTTGTATTTTCTGCCTTTGACTATTGAAATTTTTTCAAAAACCATTAAACATCACCTCAGAAATAGTTAGCGACAACAAATATATAAGCTTTTCGTCACTGAAAGCTATATGTTGTAAACAATAAATAAAGAAATAAAATTAAAGAAGAGTTCTAGTTAAATGAAGAATTATCTGAGGTAAGTTCTCGCACATCTGTTGGTTTTGCAGAAATTCATTACGGAGAAAAAAGATATTGGCCTGTGCCATTACTAACAAAACAACCAGAGGCAAGATTAATATTTCTTGCTGACACTCTTGGGAGAGAAGGAAAAAAGAAAGTACCTTGCTTAGCATTTGCAGGAGATCCTTTAGATTCTCTTTCGGAATTGTTCTTTGAATATATTAAGAATGAACGATTATCTTTAAGAGAGCTAGGATTTTGGCATACTAAACCTTATCTCAAAAGACCAATAGAAGTATTTGATATCTCAAGAGTTAATGGAAATATTGATCCAGTAATAGAATTATTAAGAGAAAGATATACTCCAGAGAGATATAATTGTGTACGTGTCGCATTTCAAGATAGAGGAAGTGAAAGAGATGTTACATTTGCTGAGCTTAGTGATGGAACAATGATGTGTGGTTATATCCCATTTGGATTTCTAAAAAAAAATATTGGATTGGAACGAAGGGATATGAATGTTTATTGATTCTCAAAACTCCCACAACTTCTTCTGCTTATTTTTGAATTCTAACAATTTGCTCATTTGAATATATTTGTCAATACTAATTCCAAACTTATTCTGCATCTTTTCTTTGACAAAGTTAAACAATAAATCTTGACTAGAAAATCTAATTGGATTTGATTTTATACTCTCTCTTGAAGCCTCACGACAAACCCACACCCCTAATGGAGTAGTATATTCATCTGTGATAAATCTTAGAACAAAAACAGAAGCTTGACGTTTCCTCTCAAACAATCTCTCTGTTATAGCTAATCTACAAGCGTAATAACCACCCACAGTATTAGATGCATAATCCTTCCTCCCTCTAACATTCTCATAATCAGTCATAAATTCACCTTTCCCTTCCATCTCTCCTGCATAAATCTCAAAAAGTTCATAACTCCAAAAGTCAGGGATTAATAATATTGCATAATAATTCCCTAAATAATTTCCAAAATAGAATTCGTAATTTTCAATTGAGCGATATTTCTTAATCTCTTCTATATGAAATTTCCCAATAGTATCATCAGTAGCAGTAATACTCCATCTAGTAGGAACAAGTTTTCTTTGTCTTCTATATCCAAGCGTACCAACAGACAATATCTTAGACAAATAATGTTCATCAAATTGTCTACTTAACTTAATTATCGCATCTGATGCTTTAAAATCATCATCAACAAATTTCTCCACTTTTGTTGGGATTCTTGGATTAGTTGTAAGATTAGCATCTTTGATATTTGCATTAGCTGCGAATGGAGGAAGTAAAGGATCTGTATTAATCTTAATATTTGGTTTATTCTTAAGGAAAATTTCAGTATCAACTGTTTTCTTAGATAAAGTTATTTCTTGTGCGAGTTGGATTAGTTTTTTTTGATGACTGCTTAGATTAATGTCTTTGTTTATATTTTGTTTGTCATTAACCATAACTTTGTCTCTTGAATTTAATAATTGAGATCTGTGATCTACTATTTGTGTGATATCTAATTTATTCCTGCTCCATTTCAATTGGTCATCAAGAATATCTGCATCTCCTCTTGTTTCTGGAGGAGTCAATATCCCTAAATTTACATTAGGATAACCAAATCTACCAACGAAAGGAGCTACTGAATTGCTTAGAAAATTCTCCTTAACTTTCATCAATTTATCTAAATTCTTAAATTTGATAGATGATATGTTATCTAATTTCCCCCAATAAAGAGGGTTTGTTTTTTTTATTTTCATTCTAAGAAACAGAATTTAGTATGTCCACCATTGACTAAATCAAATCTGTCTTCCCCAACTGCAATATAGTCTCCTTTGCTTCCAACTCTAAATGGTACCGCACAATATCTTAATCTTTGATTTAATCTGTTTATATAAATAAGAGGAAGATTTATTTCTGCTTCATCACCACCGATTCTAGCTCTCCAATATTCTTGAAGAAAATCCTCTCCAACCAATCTTTTAAGAAGACCACTTTGTTGTGCAATCTCTATATCGCCTTGTTGATTTAAAACTCCATTGCTATCTAAAGAGTATTCTGTTCCTTCAACAATATTATACTTCTTTTCACTTAATGGAAAAAATTCCTCCATAATTCTAGAACTGTGGATAATATTAGGAACAACCACCTCATCAACTTTAAATCTTCCATCCGAACCAAATACTGCAAAAGTTCTAGTATGTATGTGAGTATCCCATAACTTATTTTGCATTTGAGCACGACAAGTATCACTAAATGTTTTTATATCTCTAATTATATCAACTTCAAAATAAGAATTTAATTGTCTAACTCCCTCCATAAATGAATATAAATACATCTCTATTTATAATAGTTTAGCTATTTGAAGATAGGTTAAAAATGATTGATTTAGAAGAAGTATATTTAAAAAATGATTAATAATAAACTTAAATTATTCTATCAGATTGTTATCTCACATCCTACCCTAAAAAGAGAATTTGGTGATAATGATAGAGATAAGATACATTTTTATACCATAAATCATTCTCTCCCTTTATGGGGTTTTTAGCGAGATTATTAGGACTGGAAAAAGAGATAGAATTGGATGAAATTTCTCTTGAACCATGGTTCAGAGGAGAGATTGATTCAAAACTTTCTAAATCAGAATCTAATAAAGAAGGGTTAAGAACTCAATTTAATCAAAAGATAATAGAACTAAAAGAAGAATTACTATCTTTAGAAAGGGCAGAGTTACAAAATCCAAACGTACCTATAAGAACGCTTGATTTTATGCATGGGAATAGAGAGAATTATATTAAGCAAGTGAATCAATTAATTACTAATCTTCCAGAACTTGGAGAAGATTTTAAGGAAAAATTTGACAAATTGCTAGATGATTTCTCAAAAAGAACCACTAGGAGTTACCAGATATTGCAAGAATTCTTCTCACATGAAATCAAGAACGTTGCTTTTAAGATAAAAGAGATATCAGAAACTGCACAAAACTATATTCTTCCAGATCCAGAAGTTGCAATACTTCACAATATATTATCACAAATAAAAAAATTAGAATCAAATAAACAAATAATTGGAGAATCAAAACAAGATATCAAAAATTTACAAGAAGAATTAAATGATTATGAAAGAGAGATTTCTGAAATTGAGGAGAAAATGGAAGGGATGAAAAACTCCTCAGAGTCAGAAAAACTTTCTAATCTGAAAGAGTTGATAAAACAAAAGGAGAGAAAGTTGAATGAGATAGAAGTTACAATAATTAATTTATTCTCTCCCTTCTCTAAACTTATAAGAAAGTATGAGAGACAATCTATTAAATATGGGAAATTATTAAAAGAGTATGATAGAAATTCATTAGAAGCTTTTGAGAAAGATACAGAGATGAATATTATAGAAGCAGTTAAAGAAGGAGTCTCAAAAGTAGCATCTTTGGGATTCAATGAAAAAGATCAAGATAAATTAAGAGAAAGAGTTTCTTCGTTCAATGTTATGGGATTAGCAAATATTAAAGGAGAATATAAACAGATCAAACATACTCTCAAAGAAGCCAGAGATCAACTTTCAAAAGTAACACTAGAAGAAGATATTAAAGATCTGCATCGGCAGGAAAAATCTCTCAGAGAAAAAATTCATCAGATTAAGAAAGAAAGAGATAATCTATATGATGAAATAACTAAAATTAATGAAGAGTCTTCTGAGATAAAAACAGTACTACCTTCGCTTTTAGAAGAGAGTACCGGAATTAAGGTAAAACTTAAATAGTATTAACATTTTCTTATTTACGGTAATCAGATGAAAAATAAATCTATTTTAGTAATATTAGTCATATTATCCAGTCTATTAATATTAGCTAGCTGTGGGAAAGATATAGAGTTAAAATCAGTAAATCTGGATGGAGAATGGATTACTTATGAAACAAATTACTATTCAATTGATATCCCTTCTGATTTAAAACCTTTTATAGACCCAACAAACGAACCTCTTCTAGATCACAAAATATATATTTTGGCACAAGATAATAAATTAACTCCCCAACATAGCAGTGTTACAATCTCTGTTTATAATCTCGCAGATAGAAAACAAGAATTTTTAGATCTTAGCCAAAGTGAAGATGAATCTGAAAAAACATATTTTGAATCTTTAGTTGCAATAAGTCCAGATTATGGTGCAAAAAATAATGAAGAATTTGTTGAACAATTAATTCTTGGAGGAGAATTTGCAGATCAAGGAAATGCTTTCTTAGACCCTCCTATTAATATGGAGCTTATAAATAGTGGAAATAATACTTTGGACGGGAAACATTCATTATTTGCTGAATTTAAGAATAAAGAAGATACAATTAAAGTTAATCTCATTATGACAATGAAAGGAGATTCTGTTTATGCGATAAGTTATGCTTCAGAGATAGCTCTTGAAAATATTTATAATCCTCATGGACAAAGAATGATTGATTCTATTAAATTAAAATAAAGAGGGTTAATAAATTTATCAAAATATAGAAACATTTAAATATTAATATATACATATGTCTAATTAAATATACAATTGTATAATGAAATCAGAGAATAAATTAATAAAAGTCATTTTTGAAGATCCAGAAAGAAGGTTCCATATTAGAGAACTTGCTAGAGAAACAAAATCTCATCCAAATACTGTAACCAAAATAGTTAATAATTTAGCAAAGGAGAATATTGTTAATAAAAAAAAAAATATACATGAAGTAGAGATTTCTCTTAAATTAGAATCAAAAGAATATAAAAAAAAGAAGATATTATTTAATTTAAATTCTATATATAATTCTGAGATACTAGAAGAATTATTAGAATTTTATAACAAACCAAGAGGGATAGTGTTATTCGGCAGTTATTTAAGAGGAGAGGATAGTAAAGAAAGTGATATAGACTTTGTTGTGATAACAAATAATAAGAATAAACCAAATGTTGAGAAATATGAAAAGAGATTAAAAAGAAAGATTCATGTTTTAAATGTTGGAGAAAAAGAGAAGATATCTAATGAATTTTACAATAATATTATTAATGGGTATGTTTTATATGGATATTTAGAATTAAAATGAGAGATTTTGAAAGTTATATTAAGAATAAGAAAGTTAAGATAAGGCAAGTAGATATAAATCTTGCAAAATCTCTTAGAATTGATATTATAGAAAGAAGTCAGAAAGCACTCAAATTAGATGCTAAAGAGTTTTCTAAATTTATGTTTGAAAACTTATATGATAGTTTAAGAGAAATTTGTGATGCAATCCTATCAATAAATGGATTTAAATCTTATTCTCATGAAGCATCTATTGCATATTTGAAAAAGTTTGAGATATCTGAAAAGATTATAATAGAATTAGATAGATTTAGAGATAAAAGAAATTCTTCAAAATATTATGGAAAATCAATAAGTGAAGATGATGCTAAAGAAATAATGGATTTTTATATAAACTATTCTAAAAATCTTATAAAAATATTAGATGAAGAAATAAAGAGGGTTAAGTAAAGATTATCAAAAAATTGTAGAATTCAAAAACTTTGCACAAAAATGTAACCGATTTATCATTTAACACTAATGTACCTACTGGATGAAACCACTCTTCTGGTCTTTCTGGTTCTCTGTGGTATTCTTCAATTTTACGTGCAAATCCAGAAACATCTATCTTGACCATTATAATTACCTTAGATGGGCTTAATTTATAAAATTTTTATATTTGTTACAACAATAAACCAAAACATTTTTATACTAATTAACCTATTTTTAGGTAAAACAATACCAAAAAGTAGGTAAAATGCTCACCAAACAACAATTAACTATTTTCAGTGTCTTCAAAAAAGATCTCTTTGCTAGTTTAACTTTCAAACAAATTAAAGAAGAAAGTAAGCAAAAATCAAATAATATCGTTCAGATTGCACTTAAACAGTTCAAAGAACAGAATTTAGTAAAAACAAAAATAACTGGTGATGTAACTACTTATTCTTTGAATCTGGAGAATAACTTAACTTTATCTTACTTAAACGTAATCAATGATCTAGAACTACACAAAAGAAAATTTCCCAAAGAGATACTAGCAGAAATCCAGAAGAAAATATCAAAACAAACTAATTTTTTTATTTTACTTATTTTTGGAAGTTATGCTAAAAATAAAGCAATAGAGAAATCCGATCTAGATCTAGCAGTTATTATTGAATCTGAACAAACGAAAAAAGAAACAGCTCCCCTTTTAGAAACAGTAAAACGTAGAGAAATAAAACCAATAGATTATCATATTTTTACTAGAAACGAATTCCTAGAAATGCTTAGAGCAGAATCTGAAAATGTAGGCAAGCAGATTTATAAAAACAACCTTATTTATTATGATTTTATAGGGTATTGTAACCTGATACGAGGAAGAAAAAATGAGTGATGAAGCAGAATTATACTTGCAAAAAGCAGAAAATGAACTGGTGACAGCACAAATGCTATTTGAGGTTTCCAACAATTCAACACTTCAAAAAGAACAGTTTAAGCTTGAGAAAGATTTCACATTTTATAGCCCAGTAATTGGTCATTCTTACTATTCCATTTTCTATTCAGCAAAAGCCATTTTGGTTAAGAACGGCATTAAAACAGAAGCTCCAGAAGTTCATAAGAAAACGCTTGAAGCATTTGAGAAATATTTGGTCAGCACTGGAAAATTGGATATGGAATTATTAAAAATTTATCAGAAAATGATAGTCCGCGCTGATGCCCTTCTGGGGATTTTCTTCATGGAAAAACGAAAACGAGGCGAATTTACCTATCAAAAACTTCCTCAAGCAAACAAAGAGCCTGCTCAGGAATCACTCAACAATGCTTCATTCTTTTTCAAAAACATTAACAAGATTTTACGGTAAGAACTTCCCCACTAACTGAAACGACGAACTCACGTTCCCACCATTCAAGCTCATCTGCGACTTCTACGGTTTGTGGTACTCTCAACCGAGGCACGTTCTAATAGTTCATTCTAGGTGGCTCGCTTGAAGCCTCAGAAATATAACACCATTCTCATAAAGCATCTATTGCATATTTGAAAAAGTTTGAGATATCTGAAAATATTATAATAGAATTAGATAGGTTTAGAGATAAAAGAAATTCTTCAAAATATTATGGAAAATCAATAAGTGAAGATGATGCTAAAGAAATAATGGATTTTTATATAAATTATTCTAAAAATCTTATAAAAATATTAGATGAAGAAATAAAGAGGGTTAAGTAAGCCGCCTTTTGTAATCCTTCACATTTCTATGAACAGGAAGTGCTAACATTCGACTAAGCGTCAAAGACTTGCACCAGGTCAGGTCTGCCGTTTCAACTATCCCTTTACCTCAAACAGTCAATCCGTTATCTCACACTTGTTGCCAAGAGCTTCAAGATATCATCCCTACATAAAGGAAGTATCGTTTCTGTTCAGTTGCCCGCAATTACTCACCCTTCCATATTTTTTCCGGAAGTGACCCTTTCTAACGGGTGGGCGGACTTTCCTCCCTCGCAAAGAGAGACAGTTAGCTCTTAACCCTCAGAAATACCTATGTTTAAGAGATATTTAAAGTTAACTTTTTATAATGAAAAATATAAAAAACTAATCTATGACGGAAGCAGAAATTGGGATTATTGGAGGAGGAGCTGTAGGATTAGCAATTGCTTATGAATTAAGTAAAAAGTATAACAATATTGTTTTATTTGAAAAAGAGCCAAGAGTTGGAGAGGGAACAAGTTCAAGAAATTCAGGAGTTATTCATTCAGGGATATATTATTCACAAGGGTCATTAAAAGCTAGACTTTGTGTTGAAGGTAACAAACTTCTTTATGAATTCGCAGATGATTTTAAGATACCATACCAAAAATTTGGAAAAGTGATAGTAGCTACAAATGATGCAGAAGTCACTGTTATTGAAGAAATAAAATCTAGAGGAGAATCAAATGGTGCAAAATTACACTGGCTTGATAATAAAGAACTTCACAAAAGAGAACCAAATGTAAACGGAGTATCTGCTCTATATTCTCCAAATACAGGAATAATTAGTGCTCCCGACTTAATAAATTGTTTGAGATTATTATTTCAACAAAATGGAGGAATGGTATTAACTAATACACAAGTTACTTCAATATCACAAGTAAGAGATTCATTCGAAATTCATACAAATACAAGAGGAAGTCTTGAAGTAAGAGTTGTAGTAAATAGTGCAGGATTATACGCTGATGAAATAGAAAGAATGTTAGGATATTATGAACACACAATTTATCCTTGTCGAGGAGAATATTTTGAATTAACTTCAAGTAAAAGCAGTGTTGTAAATGGACTAGTTTACCCTGTTAAGATTAAAGGAAATCCAGGGTTAGGGATTCACTTCACCAAGAATATTGCAGGAAATATTTTACTAGGACCAAATGCAGTATATATAGAAAGAAAAGATGATTATACTTCTGGAAGAGAAAGTGTAGAGAGTTTTTTAGAATCAGCAAGAAAATTAGTTCCATCGATTGAGATACAAGATTTGCGAGAGAGTTATTCTGGAATCAGACCAAAACTTACAAGATTAGGAGAACCAGATTGTGATTTTGTTATTGTAAGCAATAAACCATTCCCTAATGTAATACATCTTCTTGGGATAGAATCGCCAGGTTTAACTGCGGCACCAGCTATTGGAAGATATGTTAAAAAGATGGTTGATGATGTGTTTAGAGTATGAAGAATAATATAAATTAACCAACTCTCTTTAACTTAGGCATTTCCACAACTTCCAAATCTCTAATATGTTTAGCATTGATATCATTAGGATCCATATGTTGATATCCTACTTTCCATCCTTTATATATCTCTCTTCCATGAACTCTTAAAAGTTTTGGAGTAATTCCAAAATTATGTTCAAAAAAAGAACATGCTTTAGATAATTGTTGTTTTGCTTTAACTAAAGGAGAACATCCATTATTGTAAAATTTATAAGGATCTCCTAATTTTACTTCAATAATAACAAAATCATCTGGAGAATATTGAATAACAAAATCACATATCGTAAAAGGAGTAAATGCTATTCTCTGATTCCTCTTTATAATTTCTAATTCTTCTAATGTTAAAGCACATAAAGAGAATCTATTATCCAATCTTACTTCGTGATAAATATTAGTTGGTTTTGGAGGAAGCCCAAATATTTGTGGACAAGATTTAAGAACAAAACCAATATCCTTAACAAATTGTGATTGTAAGATATATCCTTGATTATATCTCCAATGAGGTTCCTCGCGAGGCATATTTTGTTTGGCTTCAACATATTCCTCCGCATCTTGGATATGACCTTCTAATCTTCTAAAAGCAAATTCTCTAATAAATGTAGGAGCTATTTTATAAAATTGGGAAGGGCTCATAGTTCTTTCTTCAACTTCACATAGGAGTAATTCATCCATAGAACTACCATGATTATATAGAACAGGAAGAGTGAAATGATCAAAATGTTTTTCATGGGCTTTTTTTAACTCTCTCCATCCTCTAGGAATCCTCACAACTCCAAAACCATCTTCATCTTTATATGCAATCCCCATCTCTCTTATTTTAGGAGTTCCCCATCTGTCATTATATCTAGTATCCAACATACATATATCTAAATCAAGTAATTCTTCTCCTTTCATTAGAAAAATAGAATTAAAAGGGTTTATAAGATTATTGAGTTACAAAAATCGGTGTTATCCAGAAACTATTTTTCTATGAGGAGCACTAGTAAAAGATAAATAATTCACTTTCTCTTCTTTGGTTGTAAGAATCTTAATTCCTGCTTAATCAACTTTAATTCTTGTGTCTGGTTAAATTGAATAAATTTGAGCTCTTCTTTAACATTCTCATTTGCAGCTAAAAGGATTAGTATTAGAATTGATATTAGCCATAAAAATATAGAACTTACTGCTTCCCAGCTTAGTAATCCCCCACCTAAGCTAGACATTTTCTGTATCATTAAATATCCAAGAATAACTATAAATATACCTACAACCAATAATACCTTTTCAAAGAATGTTACCCCTTTTCTTTTCATCTTGCACCCTTGTTTTATTTAATTATAACTCTATTATCTCTCTTATTATACTTTCAATAGATATTTGTATATAAAGTTTACTGAAAAAAGTGACATCCAATAGAGTAAATGATAATTCTACAAATTTTCCATACGAAATAAAGGATATAATACGCAAAATATAATAAATAAAATAAATAGAATAACATAAGCACAATATAAAACTAAAATTCATGGATAAGATTATCTCATTGATTTTAATATCAGATTATTTATTATATCATCCAAAAATAAATCATAATATTCATTAATAGTCTCCAATTTTCTAAATAAATCTATGATAAGTCACAAAAGAATACCCATTTCTATCATCTCTTGCATCTTCTCTCCAAACAGAAAAATCTATCTCTGGAAAGAACGCATCTCCCCCTTCAACTATTTGGTGTACGTGAGTTATCTCTAACTTTTGTGCGAGAGGTAAAGCTTCTCTGTAAACAGTTCCTCCTCCTATAATAAAAGCATCATTATAATCTATATCTTCCATTTGAGGTTTTCCTTCTCCAATACATTCAAGAGCTTCATCTAAAGATCTTACTACTTTTACCCTATGATCCATTTTATCATCTTCAAAACCTTTTCTGCTAAGAACAATATTAGGTCTTTTAGGCAACGGTCTGAATTTATCTGGTAGTGAAAGATAAGTTTTCCTTCCCATTATCACAGGATGTCCTTTAGTTAATCCCCTAAATCTTACCATATCTTCTGAGATACGCCAAGGAATCTTTCCTTCTTTTCCTATAACATTATTTTCAGAAATTGCTGCGATGAGTGTTAGTGTCATTAGAAAAACCCTCCAAACATAGGAGTTGGATTCTCAAGTTTAGGATGTTTATCATATCCAACTAGTTTGATATCCTCTGATTTATATTCAGCAACACTATCTCTTTTGTTAAGAATTTCTAATCTTGGGAGTGGTTTAGGTTCTCTCTCTAATTGTTCTTCTGCGGCTGGAACATGTGGCTGATAAACATGCAAATCTTCAAACTTTCCAACTAATTCTCCCAATTCATATCCATGTGTGTGTGCAAGGAGATTTACAAGAAGAGCATAGGATGCAATATTGAATGGAACTCCTAGCACAGTATCACACGAGCGTTGACTCCATCCAAGAGTTAGCTTTCTAGATTCAGGAGAGATATTTACTTGCCAAACATAATGACAAGGTGGTAGTGCCATTGATTGCATATCCTGAGGATTCCATGCATTCACAATTAAACGTCTGTTATATCTTCCATTTGACAATGCTTCTTCAAGAACACTAAGTTGATCTACTGGTTGCGTTGGAGATTTTCCCCTCCACTGTGCACCATAAACAGGACCAAGTTCTCCTGCAGTGATTGCAAATTCATCATCTTCAAGAATTCTTTGCTCAAATCTTTTTATTAACCTTTCTGCATGGTCCATTAAGGGTGTATATTGTTCTTTTCTCTCATCAAGAGGTGCACCTGTATCTTGTAAAATAACACGAGCATTTCTTGCACTTTCTTGTGCATTTTTTACTTCTTCTTCTGAAATTAAATTAGAAGCAAGAACAAAACCCATATTATGGCGAAGAGCATCAGAACTCCAAATGCTAACTTTCTTTTCAAGTAAAGAACGGATATTTGTTTCTCCTCTTAAGAACCACAACAATTCCTCAACAACACCTCTCCAGTAAACTGGTTTTGTGGTTACAATAGGGAACCCTTGACTTAAATCAAAACGAACGTCTCTTTGAAATACTCCAACAGTTCCTGCCCCAGTTCTTTCACTATAACTGTTTTCTCCACTTAATGCTTCTCTCAATAAATAATGATATTGTTCCATCTTTAACCTCTAATTCCTAATCCCCAAATATAAAATTAAATATTAGGATATTTGTAAACATATAAAAACATTTATGACTACAAGATAGGAATTATATTCTCTATTAGTTAAATGTATTTAAATGGAATAGATTTCTATTGTATTTTATTATATGTATTATATTACATGATATCATATAAAAGGAGTTAGATATATGGGAAAGAAAATAACAGGAAAAAAAGAAAAAAAGAAAAAAGAAAAGAAAGAATCAAGAACTACACATAAAGGTTCTGGATTATTAATAGCAGTTGAGGGGATAGATGGTTCTGGGAAAGGAACTGTTATTAATCATTATGGAGGATTGTTAGATTGTTTAAGGGAACATATTCAAGATATGCAAATTTTTGATGTTGACGAATGGCAATCTTCTCAATTAGGAGAGGGAAGATTTAGTCCTATAACAAATCCAGGGACATCACACAGACCGTTATATGAGAATGATAATGTTAAAGGAGAAGTTATCCCAAGAACTCCGGGATTAAAAGAATCGGATGTTATTCTATTATCAGAACCAAGTTATGGGGGATCTGGTTATGATGTTAGATTTGAGGTTATACAAGATAATGGGAGAGAATATAGTGCAAGATCAACTGCACAGTCATATTCATTAGATAGAGAAGTTTTAGATAAAAGAATAGTTTTACCAGCTCTGAACAATGGAAAAGTTGTAATAAAATCAAGATGTATGGCTTCAAGTTTGGTTTATCAACCCGTTCAAGCACAAAGAAATAGAGAACCAAAACTTAATCCAGAATATTTGATAGGACCTGATTTTCCGGGCAATAACCATCAACTTCTCCATGTAATGCCTGACTTATTAATAATACAAACAATAAGTGCAGAAGAAGCTATGGAAAGATTAAAGGGAAGAAAAGAAAAAATAGATGGAGCATTATTTGAAGAATTAGGTTTTCAAAAAGCTATTTCTATGATTTATCAAGAAAAATGGCTTAGGGATATATATGAAGCAAGAGGTACAAGAGTTGTTTATGTTGATGTTGAAAAATCAAAAGAAGAAGTTGCAGAAGAAGCAAGCTCTCATTTAGAAACTCTTTTGAGGGAGAGAAGAGGCATTATAGATTATGATAAATAATTTTAAGCATTACTCTTTCTTTTGATACTCCTCTTTAATCTAAAATGAAATGTGAAATTATATTATCATAGGAAATAAATTATATTAATTATTCTCCACAATTTCTAAATATAATTATCAAAAGAACTAATCTAACGCTTTTCAAACCCAAGATCATTGTCTAAATCTTGTGCAACACTTTTTAGATTATCGAACACTCTATCAGTATCTTTCTTAATCTCATCAACAAGTTCTTCAAGATTATTTACTCTTAATGTGTACCCATTTCCTTCATTAATAATCATCCCAGAATCTATCAATCTGTTAAGATGATGGACAACTGTTCCTCTAGTCAAACCTAATTTGTATCCTATCTCATCGCTTGAGATTGGACGAGATTGTTTAGCAGATTTCAATAGCTCAACAAATATCCTAAAACATGAAGAATTCTTATCTCTTAAACTAAATAATCCAAGAGTGGAACAAAACCATTGCAAATCTTGATTTACTATTTTCTGAGCAGGCTTTCTTATCTTTACTATGGTAACTCTTCTGAATTCTGTGTGCATAAGAATCTAATAGTGAACTATCTATATAAATATTACTTTTAAAAAAGAAAATTTTAAATAATATTTGAAGTTTGTATATAAGATGAGAAAACAAAAAGTTTTAGAGAAAATATTTAAGAAAGCAAAAAAAATAAAACCAAAAATGCATCTAACTGCTGAAGAAATGGATGAACTAAATGAGAGGATGTTCATATAAACCCTAACGCAACTTTCCTCTCTGCCATTCCCTTAATAACTTAACTGAAGTTGCTCTTAAATCAAGATGTCCTCCTTTCTTCTTCATACCCCATTTCTCAGCTAATTCTTCCAAAGAAGTACATCCATACTTAGTTTTCATTGCCTCTTTCATATTGCTAATCAACACTTCAGCAACATCTTCAGGATATTCAATAGATTCAGGATTAACTACTCCTAATAAGACATGTTTCTCATCATCTTTATCACCAAAAGGAATTACTCCTGGAGTATCCAGCATAAATATTTTATCACTAATCTTAATTTTCTGCAAACTTTTTGTAAATCCACTCTTTGGTGAAGTCTTTGAAGAACTTCTTCCTTTCAAAGTATTGATTAACGAAGATTTGCCTGTGTTAGGATATCCAAGAACACCAACAGTAACTCTATCTAATCTTAATTTTTTGGATTCAATCATTATTCTTTCTCTTAATAATCTTAATCCTCTTCTTGATCTTGAAGATAAAACTATATAGTCATTATGAAATTCTTTGTTCTTAGCAAGATCTGATTTATTAACTACATATAATAATTTTTTTCCACTCCTATTAACTTTGAGTTCAACTTCTTCATTATTTGTTTCTTCGGGAAAACGTGCATCTAATACCATCACTAGAATATCAGATTTTTTAATTACCTCATTCACTATTTTCCAAAAATTAGTCATATCTTTACTATGATTTAGCTATATTTAAATACTTGTAATCTAGATTAAATCCATGAAGAGTTCAAGGGGATTTTGGGTTATAATTGTGATATTGATTGTTATAGGAATTTCTATTTTATGGAATAAAAGTCTAAGTGATCAACAAATTCAGAAAGAATTAGATGTCCAGATTAACAAGGATGAAATTCTTCCATATTCTTTTAATATATTAAATGAAAATGAAGAAGGAATTAAAGAATTAGAATTATACACAAGAAGAAAAGTTAGAATAAGAGCTACGGATTATGGAGGAAATTCTACAAATAATGTAATATTATTACATCAAGAAAATGGAAGCAGAAAAGATTACAATAATTTTGCATATTATCTTAAACAAAATAATTTAAGAGTAATAAGTCTTGATTTTAGAGGGTATGGAGAGAGTGAAGGAAATAAAAATAATTTCACATATATAGATTATGAATCAATGACAAGAGATATAGAAGTTGTTCAAGAGTATTTAATAAATAAAACAGGAAAGGAAAAAGTTTCGTTACTTGGATCTGAGTTAGGAGCAAATATTGCTACTAATTATGTATATGGAGATGTTGATAAATTGTTATTAGTATCTCCATTAAAAGAGATTAATGAAATTGAATCAGACCAAATTTATAGATTTAAAATTCCTGTGATGATGATAGGGGCTTCAGGAGATAAAGAAGTTACTGAGAATATAAGAGAATTAGAAGAAGAGATCTCAAAACAAAGTACAGACACAGATTTTTCTAAGACAATAATTATTTCTGGAAATAAAAGAGGAATAGAGATATTGAGTGAGAATAAAATAAAAGAAGAGATATTGAGCTTCTTGTTGGCATAAGATTTATATACCATTACTCCACACTTAATAATATGGCAAAGGGGAATATAAGTTTACCTTCTGGATCTGGAGGAGTCGTAAGATATTTTGATCAGGAGACTAGTAAAATAGAATTTTCTCCACAGGCATTAGTGATGGCTTGTACTACTGTAATTATATTGTTTATAGTGCTTCATATGTATTACGGAGGATTTTTCTAAAAATGTTCCCAGGAGTCAATCCTAGAAAGATGCAACAGATGATGAAACAAATGGGAGTGAAACAAGTAGAGATAAATGCAATATCTGTTGTTATAAAAACTCCAGATTCAGAACTTGTTTTTGACAATCCTCAAGTTTCTAAAGTAAACATGATGGGTAATGAAACATATCAAATAAGTGGTTCTCCAGAAGTGAGAGAATTAATAAATTTTTCAGTAAGCGAAGATGATATTAATGCTGTCGTTGAACAAACTGGAGCTTCTAAAGAAGACGCAAGAAAAGCTCTTGAAGAAAGCGAAGGAGATTTAGCACAAGCAATTATAAGTCTAAAGAGTGATCAAGAGTAAATTCTAAAATCTCATTTGTTCAATTTGTCTTCTATGTATTTCATCATTCTTTTCAAAATAAGTTTTATATTTAATTCATTTCTTTTCCAAATATCATAACTAAGTTTTATACCTCCATAATTAATTCTATTTCTTGCTTGTCTAATATCTGATAAAAAATCAAAATCTATTTCTAAATCTTTTTTATTTTCTTTCAAATATTGAAATATACAATCGTGATTGTTTGATTTCCATCCATCAATTATGAGAATAATATCTCCAAGCTCTTTGAGAATTTCATAGTATCCCTCAATAAACATAGTTGGATAATTCTTAGAAGAATTTTTGTTTTCTTCCCAAAACTGTAATTTATGATGAACAAGAGAAAACATTTCTTTAGCCTTGTTAATATCCTTATCTCCAGTTTCAAAAAGACTGCCTTTTTCAATACATTCTTTAACTCAAGTCTGAGAAGTCTCCTTCCTTTAGGTGGGAGATGAATCAGACAAAAATATCGCAAGAATTGGTAAGATTTATTTTTGCAGTATTTAGTCAATAATTTAGATGTATGAATGACTGAAGACAAGCCACTAGACAAATACTTTGTCCAGTGGCTCTTTCTTAAATTTAGTAGATAAACTTTCTCTAAGTACTGAATAATTTTAGGTTTTAGAAAACTTCTAAAAGCAAAGCCACTGGACACACTAGACAACCACGCACGCAGGGTATATAAACAAGTTATGTCATATGATAATTAGTGATAAAAATGAAAACATACAGGTTTAGAATCTATCCAAACAAACAAATTGAACAGAAGTTACAGAGATCACTTGATCTTTGTAGATTTACATACAACAATCTTCTTTCTGAGTTCAATAGTTGGGACACTATTTCAAAGTATGAATTACAGTCAAGAATTGTAGATTTGCAGATATGCTATCCTGAACTTAAAGAAGTATATTCTAAAGTGTTACAGTATGAGAATTATCGTTTGTTCTCAAATTTGAAGGCGTTAGGAGAAACTAAAAAGAAAAATAGAAAAGTTGATAAACTCAGGTTCAAAGGTAAAGGATGGTTCAAAACTATTCATTATAATCAATCAGGATATAAATTGTTAATGAAAGGAAAAAGATGTCAGACACTTAAACTCTCAAAGATTGGTGAAATCCCTATCAGATGTCACAGAAAAATCAATGGTAACATTAAACAGGTTGTTGTGAAACGAGAAGCTTCCGGAAAATGGTTTGCTTCATTGATAACTAATGAGAAAAAACAAGTTCATAAGAAACAAATTAAGAAAGTTGTTGGTATTGATTTGGGTTTGAATGATAGTGTCTGGGACAGTGATAATAACAAAACAGAAAATCCTAAGTTTTTGAATAAATATTCTTTACAATTAGCAAAACGTCAACGCCAAATGTCTAAAAAGAAGTTAGGAAGTAAGAACCGAAACAAGTTTCGGATTCGGTTAGCAAGGAGTTATGAACTATTGACTAATACAAGAAAAGATTTTATACATAAACTAACAAAGTATTATGCTGATAATTATGATTGTATAGGTATGGAAGATATGCCTATAAATAATATGGTAAAAGGTAAGAAGAATAAATTTTCAAAATCGTTACTTGATGCTTGTTTTGGTTTTATAAGGAGTGAAATGCAACGCAAAGCTGAAAATGCTGGTGGTGTATTTATTCCTGTAAATTATAGAGGCACAACAAGTAGATGTAGCCAATGTGGAAATAATGTGAAAAAAGAGATTTGGGAAAGAGAGCATAATTGTATTAGTTGTGGTTTTTCTGCTTCGAGAGATTATAATTCTGCATTAGAAATCAAGAGATTAGCACTCATAGAGATAGGGATGGGACGTCCCGAATCAACGCTTGAGGAGATGGAAGCTCTACACTGTAAAGTGCAACTTCCGTCAATGAGTCAAGAAGCCACGTCGTTCACGGCGTGAGTAGTTCACAATTCATATTTCTATACCTCCACTTAGGGGAAATCCATTAATTATATTATTTTTAAAATTTTTGCTTAATTTATTAATATCTTCTTCGAAATAAATTTGTATTTCGTGACCTATTTTTTTACTAAAATTATCAAGAGATAATTTTACATTCTTAGACTGCACAAACAAATCTACATCACTCTCCTTAGTATATGTTCCTTTCTGAACACTCCCAAAAAGGATAATTGATTTGGGATGAAGTTTAGAATCTAAATAATCTACCAGCCCTGACTCAGCAATTTTATTAATTATATAATTTGCCTTAACAATTTTATATGATTTTGCCAATCTATTTGGTTCATAGTAAGGATATGTGTTAGGAAGTTTTGTTTTTTTAACAATTCCTTTTATTTTGAGAGATTTAAGATACTTCATTACTGTCTTAGTATTTCTTCTAGTGACTCTTCCAAGCTCTCTAACTCCATAACTCTTCATAGGATTATATAAGAAAAATCTCAATATCTCTTCTTCATATCTGTTTGACATAATGTAGTATTTATTTACTACATTTATAAACCTATCTATTTTTAAGAGAATATTAATAATCTAAAGAGTGATGAAGAGTAAACAAACATTTTTATATGACAATCTATAAATCATAAATATGGAGCTGAAACAGAGACCATTAATTATAACATCAATCGGAGTTATAGTTCATATGTTGTTTGGGTTAGTAATCGCATCCATAGGGATATTATTTCTTATTGTTGAACAAACATTATCTAGTTTAATTCCAGTGATTATTGGAATTTCATTTATCATAATCCCACTGCTTGTGATTATACTCCAATTCAGAACATTAACAATAAAGAATAACGATCTGTATATTAAAATTGGATTCATTTCTAAATCTTTTCATATAAGAGATATTGAAGAAATACAAAATATTGCTTGGGTTGGATTCGGGGAGTTAGAAAAAAAAGATTCTAAATGGATCACATTGAAAGCTATTGTTAATGGAAAGAAGAAGAATTTGTTAACAATAACAACAAAGAATAATAAAGCAGAGCTTGAGAGATTAGTTGCAAGATTAAAGAGTGTTAATGGAAACTTAAAGATAAACGAGATGAAGAAAAGTCCATATTGGCAATCCACTCAATGGTATGAATTTCAAGAATACTCTGATGATATAAAATAATATCCTCTCAAAATAGAGCTATTCTTTTTTTCAAACTTTAAAAAAATCTCCAGTTACCTTTATAAACCCTAAATCTGTATAATATAATACGTGTTCTTCTAGATTATAATGACCTAGAATTCACCAGAAAGCTTATAATAAATAACTTAAACGGACAATAAAATGAACCTAAAAAAAGGAGATTTCATAGAAGTTGAATATACTGGAAGTTTAGGAGATCAAGTATTTGATACTACTTCTGAAGAAATAGCTAAAAAAAATAATCTCCATAACCCTCAAAATAAGTATGAAAATCTTATAATTTGTTTAGGGCAAGGACAATTACTAAAAGGTTTAGATGATTTTCTGGAAGGAAAAGAAATAAACAAAGAATATGAGACAAAATTACAACCAGAGAATGCTTTTGGGAGAAGAAACGCAAAATTAATCCAAATGGTTCCAAAATCAAAATTCACCTCACAAAATGTCGCTCCTCAAGTAGGAATGCAATTAAATATAGATAATACAATTGCAAGAGTGGTACAAGTTTCAGGAGGAAGAATATTAGTAGATTTCAATCATCCATTGGCAGGAAGAGAGGTGAGTTATAAAATAAAAGTTAACAAGAAAATAGAAGATAAATCAGAACAATTGAAAGCTATTGTATATATGGAGTTAGGTTTAGATAAAAATTTATTTGAAGTGAAAATAGATGGAGACAAAGGAGTTATAAAATTATCTGAGAATCTCAAACCTCTTATAGATAATATAAAAGATAGATTAATAGATAAAGTCAAAGAGACTGTTGATATAAAAGATTTTAATATTGAATATAATCCAGAAGATAAGAAAATTAATAAAGAAGAAAAGAAAGAAGTTAAATTAGAAGAAAATGAAAAAGAAACTAAATTAGAAGAAGACAAAAAAACAATTCCAAATAAAGATAAAAAACAGGAGTAAATTTATATATTAAAATGAAATCTAACACAAATGTGAGGAAAAATGGATCCATTAATTGAGAATGCAATTCATAATGATGTAAAAGAAGAATTTTCTGAAGATGAAGAATCTTATGAAACCACAGATGCACAACTGAGAAAGTTCTTAGAAGAAAGAAATGCAACTATCAAAGTTATAGGAGTTGGTGGTGGTGGAAATAATACTATTACCAGAATAGCAGAAGTCGGTGTATTTGGAATAGAAACTATAGCAATAAACACAGACGCACAGGATTTATTATACACTACCGCAGATAAAAAAGTATTAATTGGTAGGGATACTTGTGGAGGATTGGGTGCAGGATCTGATCCTAAAGTGGGAGAAGTAGCTGCTAAAGAACAAGAAGCAGAGATAAAGAAACATCTCAGAGGAGCAGATATGGTATTCGTCACTGGCGGGATGGGGGGAGGTACCGCAACAGGTGCTGCTCACGTAGTTGCAAAGATTGCTAAGAGTATGAAAGCACTAACTATTGGTATTGTTACTATGCCTTTCTCAATGGAAGGTAAAAAAAGATTAGAGAATGCAGAGTATGGATTATCTAAATTAGATGAGGTTGTGGATACTTTAATCATAATCCCTAACGATAAATTATTAGAACTAGCTCCTGATTTACCATTACAAACTTCTTTCAAGGTTGCTGATGAAATATTAACTAATGCAGTGAAAGGGATAGCGGAAATGGTCACAAAAGCAGGATTGGTAAATTTAGATTTCGCTGATATTAAAGCAGTAATGGGAGAAGGGGGAGTTGCCCTTATTGGAGTTGGAGAATCAGATACAGATAATAGGGCAGTAGAAGCTATAGAAAAAGCGATTAATAATCCTCTACTTGATGTAGATATAACAGGTGCAGAAGGAGCTATAATCAATGTCGCAGGAGGTCCGGATATGACACTTGACGAAGCAAGAACAGTGGTTGAAATAGTTTCCCAAAGACTAAGCGAGAATGCTAAAATAATTTGGGGAGCTCAAATAAGTGATGATCTTAAAAATGTTGTGAGAGCAATGATTATAGTTACTGGAGTTCATAGTGCACAGATTTTTGGTCCTAATAGTTCATTAAGTGCTAAAAAGATTTCAGATATGGAGAATCAATTAGGAATTGAATATATATAAAACCAAAGAGAGAGATAATGGATAATCAACAACAACAAACTAATAATAATCAACAACCACAACCCATAAGTGGAATGAAGAGAAAACTTAAAGAGTATGGGAGAGTTTTAAAGATAACAAAGAAACCAAACAGTAAAGAGTTTTGGAGTGTTGTTAAGATAACAGGAGCAGGAATATTGATTATTGGATTGGTTGGATTTGTTATTTTATCAATAAAAATTGTAGTAAAAGGAATATTTTAATAAAAAATAAATCAAACAAATAATATGACAGATATACAAATATATGCAGTAAGGACAACTGCTAACCGTGAGGAGCAAGTTGTTGATTTCTTGGCAGGTAATGTTAAGAAGAAAAAGTTGGAAGTATTTTCTATAATAAGACCTCACGGAATGAGATCATACATATTCATTGAGACCACCTCTCTTTCTGAAGCAGAACAGGCAATATTTGATGTGCCTTATGCCAGAGGAGTTTTACCTCAACCTGTACCTTATGAAGAGATTGAACATATGGTTGAGACAGTGAAGAAAGAAGTTAATATTCAAAAAGGAGATATTGCCGAGATTATCTCTGGACCTTTCAAGAGAGAAAAAGCTAAAATTACTAAATTTGATAAGGATAAGGAAGAAGTTGTTGTTGAGTTATTAGAGGCAGCAGTTCCTATCCCAATTACTTTGAAGATGGATGCGTTGAAAGTTATCAGAAGAGAAGAAGACGAAGAGGAAGAATAGTTCTTTCTTTTTTCTGGTTTGTTTTTATTATTTTTGTCTTATTCTATTTATTATTTTTCTAGTTTTTGATGGGTCACATATCAATTAATTTTATAAACTTATTTTTCTACTAAATTTTTATGCAGAATTTAAGATTAAATATCATAACTCCTGAATCAACAGAGAGACTTGAAAAGATATTAACAACTTCTACAATATCTGAAGTTAAAAAACAACATTCTCAATTCTCTAATTTTGGAGTTACTAGATTTGTTCATCCTGATCATATTAAATTTAAAGAAAGATATATGACTAATAGTGCATCTAAAGATTATCCATTATGGAGGGATGCAGTAACTTTGTATGATGTCCCTAAGATTAGAGAATATGGATTAGATTGTATAAGTCCTCAATTATTGTTAATGGGAAAATGTATTGATAAAGAATTTAGTGGAGAAGCTCCTTCAATTTATGTTAATCCAAATTCAGATCTACGATTAATAGAGTATATACTCCAAACTAATTTTAAAACTCAGGGGAGAATGTTTAGTGGTTTTTTGAGAAGAAGGAAAGAGTTCAATCTTAGATTGAGATTTGCGCAATCATTAATAGAAAGACTCTCGAAGTGTAGAGTTCCTTTCTTTGCTTTAGAAGGAGATCGTTTTAAGAGAGGTTACAGAGTATTATGCGAGAATGAAATTAATGGTTCAGGATACTTCTCATACGCGGATAATAGAAGAGATAGAAAACTAGTGCCTACTTGAATTCTAAATGAAAACAATTTAGTTTTTATACCAAACATTTATATCTTAATTCATCTAAACAATATTGAATGAATATGAAATTCTTAATAATAGGTGATTTGCATGGAAAGATGCCTAAGATACATTTCAAAAATTTTGATGCTATAATAGCTCCGGGAGATTTTTGTTCTGATAAACGGAAAGATTTAGTTTGGAAAGCTATTAAGGAAAGTGAAAAGGAAAAAAAGAAGAGAAAAGAGAAAAATGAAGAGACGAAAAAAAGAGATGTTAAAACTAAATCAGATAATGAAAAATCCAAAAATATTATGTGGTATGATTTGTGTGGGAAGAAAGAAGCTAAGAAAATGATTGATGAATCTGTTGCTTCTGGAAGAAAGATATTAGAATATCTTAACTCTTTGGAGAAGCCAGTATTTATTGTTCCGGGGAATTGGGATTATCCTGGAATCCCAGAAAATCTCATTAAAAAATTAGTTGGTAAAAAAAATATTTGGAGTTATTGGCTAAAAGATTATTATAAAAATATGAGAAAAGGATTAAATAACATTCATGATCTCAATTTCAAATTAAAGACTTTTGGAGAGATAGATTTGATTGGTTATGGGATTTTTCATATTGGTTCGGGGACCGCTCCTGAAGATGAAGATGATTTTCTATACGCGTATTTTAAATTGTATCATTTATTTAAGAAAGCAAAACAAACTCGTAATCCGATAATATTTTTATCACATAATGTTCCTTATAATACTAAAATAGATAAGATATTAAATAAAAAATCTCCAGCATATGGAGAACATTATGGTTCTGTTGTGGTAAAAGAATTGATTAAAAATTTCCAACCATTAGTTAATATTGGAGGACATATCCATGAACATTTTGGGAAGACAAGAATAAAAAAAACAATCTGTATTAATGCTGGATTTGGATCTCATGTGAATACTTTGTTAGAGATAGAGTTGTCAAAGAAAGGTGAATTCAATATAAAAAGGTTAGAGTTTTATGATGAGAATGGGTGAGTGAATCTCAGAATAGTTTATGTTTAAAGTTTAACTATCTCTACTTCTTTTACTTTTTTAAAATTCTTATCTAAAGTTGCTAGTTTTTTATACCTAACTTTCTCATGGATGTTCAAAAAGAGAGGGATTGGAATATTTAGAAAAAGCATATTTAAAGAAGAATAGATATAAGAAAAAACATAAATAATTTTATTAGATTGTGATTCCGCGCCCTAAACTATAAAGATATTATTCTAATTATAGGATAGTAAAAAAGATAATATTAGATACAATTAGTGACATAATTTAATCCATGAATGAGGTTTAATATTTATTTGATGAACTATGCAATTATCATTCATAAAGGAGATAGTGCACCCCTAACCCTCAACTTCTTCTCTTGTTCCATCTTCGTTATATTTGTAGACTTTACCTTCTTCTTCTTCAGAAGTACATTTATGAGAACCATCGCAGAAAGGTTTATTCTTAGTCAATCCACACATACAAATCCATTTAGTCTCCCCACCAACCTCTACCTTCTGAGGTCCTTTTTCTTCATTAATTGTTATTCTTGCCATAGTTAAGAATAAATTATCTTTAGTTATAAACCTTCCTAAGAATTTTAAAGAGATTCAAAAATGAGTAAGCCTTTCTAATATTCGAATTCCATATTGAAATGATTTACTTCCAGTTACATTTATAAGATAAATAATCTAAACAATGATATGCTCACAGAAAAAGAATTATCAAAGATTAAAGAAGAGTTAGATAATTCCGCAAAACCGTTCTACTATTTTGATGATGATCCTGATGGAATAGCTTCTTTCTTAATAGTATATAGATATAGAAAAGAAGGAGTGGGAGTTATAATAAAAGCAAGATCTTTACTTACAATGCAATTCTTAAACAAAGCTATAAACTATGGTGCGGACAGAATTTTCGTTTTAGATATCCCTGATGCGGATGAGGAAGTACAAAAACTAAACATCCCTATGACATGGATAGATCATCATGATACTAATATGAAAATTAAAAAAAGTATAAGTTATTTTAATCCTAAAGTTAAAGAAAAAGAAGCAAAAAAAGGAAAACAAAAAGAAATCTATATCCCAACTTCCTATCTTTGTTATCAAGCATTGAAGACAGACTTATGGATTGGTGCAGTAGGGTGTATTGGGGATTATTATCTGCCTGATTTCATAGAAGAAGTAAAAGAAAAATATCCAGAGCTTTTAGATAATATTGATATAACAAACATAGATGAAATAAAATATAAATCAAACTTGGGGAAGTTGGTAAAAATGTTCTCTTTCTTAATGATGGGGGATATGAAAAACGTTCAGACTAATCTAAAAATATTAACTAGAATAGATAATCCAATAGAATTGATAATTAATGAGACTTCGCGCGCTAAGAAACTAAACAAATACTTTGAAAGAATAAATAGTGAATATGATAAAGTATTAAAGAATGCTTTAGAAACCAAAATAAATAACAACATTTTGTTTTTTATATATCCATCTTCTAATATTTCTGTAACAAAAGATATATCTAACGAATTATCTTCAATGATGAGAGATACAGTTATAATCATTGGTAGAGAAAAAGGAGGAGAACTAAAGATTAGTCTGAGGTGGAGCAAAGATATAAGAACTCCATTCAAAAAAGTTTTGAATAAAGTTAAGGGGTATGGTGGTGGACATGAAAACTCATGTGGAGGAGCTATAAAATCAGAACATAAAGAAACGTTTTTAGAGTTGATGGGTGAAGAGATTAAGAAGTCAAATAAAACTTAACTGGGATCCTAATATTTTAATGATTTTATTATTCAATGAGTCAAGATGAAATAATACTTTTATCTGTGAAGGATTTTGTACTTTCATTATGGCTTCTTGTATATCTTTTTTGTTCTCCTTATACATCCTACCAATTTCTTTTGCTGTTTCTGATCTATGCTTAAAACTAAATTCATAAGTTTTCCCAAACAATTCCTGAACCTGTTGATATAAACTTAACATTACATTATTCATATCCACATCTTCATCCACTATTTTGTTAAGCAAATTTTTGTGTTCATCTCCAATTTCTTCTAATTTGTGAACTACTAAAAAAATCATCTGCGTTTTTGTGAACTCTTTATATCCTTTTTTATTAAGATGTCTCAGACAATTGTTAGTAAATTTGTTAACTTCTTTATCTAAAGTAACTAATGACTTTAGTCCATTCTTCTTTCCTGCTTTCAACATTTCCAGACTTTCTTCTGTTACGTTTTTAATTAATAAAAAACTTCTTCTGTATAAATTATCAAATTCTCTATCTGAACTCCCACTAACATCTCTTAGAACACAAAAATTACTGCCTTCTTCAAGAAGTTCAAATCCTAAAAGTTCAGAAACAACATTCTTGAATTTATCTATTTTAGAAGTTTCATTAGAAATAATCTTTATTTCATCATGTCCAGTCCGATATGCCCCTATTATTGATCTGTTAACTAAAAAATCCAACTCATTTGCATCTATAACTTTCTTTTCTATGAAATGAGGGTTAGTACATGAAAATAAAAGAGAATTATCTTTTTCTTCTACATGGATCTCATCTCCTGATTTTAATCCAAATTTCTGCGACCACTTACTAGGAAGAGACACTGTAAGAGTAGAAGCACCTTGTTTTACTACCTTCCTTTTCATATCTAAGTGGTTATGTTTTGTGTATATAAATCTTATTGTAAGTTGAGTAATAATTTAGCTTTCTGAAATAAATTTCAAATTCTATTCTCTAGTTACAGAATATTCATATGTTAGTTTATCTAGATTATAACTAAGATAAGAAAGTTCTCTATAGAAAATAAAAACGTGGCAAAGAAATGAGGAAGAGTTTTAAAGATAACAAAAAAATAACTTGAACAGCAATATCCAAAGAGTATCTACACAAGAGAATTATATTTCTGAACCAGAGAACAAAAAAAAGTGAGAAAGAAAAAATGAGAAAGAAAAAATGAGAAAGAAAAAAGTGAGAAAGAAAAAATAAAAAGTTAAAAACAACATTTTAGAAAGCTTTTTATTATAAGATTCATTTGAAAGCTGTATGAGAGCTTTTATTATACATAGATGGGGAGGAAATCCTAATTCTGACTGGTATCCTTGGCTAAAAAATGAGTTGGAAAAAAGGAAATATAAAGTAGAAGTTTCAGAAATGCCAAATACTTCTGAACCAAAAATAGAATCTTGGGTACAACACTTAAACAAAGTGGTTGGAAAATTAGATAGTGATACTCTTTTCATTGCGCATAGTATTGGTTGTCAAACTGTGATGAGATTTTTGGAAAAATCAAGTTATAATGGAAAACTAATGAAGGTAATATTTGTGGCAGGATGGTTCAAACTAAATAATTTAGAAGATGATAAAGTTAAGGGAATAGCAGATCCATGGGTTAGCAAAATGATAGATTTCAACAAAGTTAAAGACAAGATTAGCAAACTCACAGTTTTTCTCTCAAGCAATGATCCGTATGGATTTGTTGAACACAATGCAAAAGTTTTCAAGGAAAAATTAGGTGCTAGAGTTATGATATTCAAGAATAAAGGACATTTTTCTGAAGATGATGGGATTACAACATTGCCAGAATTGTTAAGGGAGATTTAGATGATTTGGGTTTTTAAATAGCCATAAATCAAAAGGGATATAAATTAGAATGGATATATGTAAGGTAAAATGGATAGAACTATCCACAATAATGGATTATTGAAAAAAGAGACAACTATCTTAACTCCATTCATTAAGGAACCTTGGAAGGACTTTACATTGTCTGAAATAAAAACAATTACAAAGAATAGATCTCACCATTATGTTTATGAAGCATTGGAGAAGTTTTATAGTAAAAAGGTATTAAAAAAAGAAATAAGAGGTAATACTAATATATACAAGATAAATGATACAACAAAAGAAATAGACTACTTCGCTTTAGTAGAGATGAAAATAAAGGAAGATATTAAAATTCCAATCAAAGCAATACAACAAGTTCAAGATAAGATAAAAGATTCATTTTATATTATGCTAATAACTGGGAGTTATGTTAAGAATAAACAGACAAAGTCATCAGACTTAGATATGGCAATAATAATCCCTAATAGAAATAATAAAAAACCTTATGAAATTGCATTGAATGAAGGAGAACTAACTATCCCTGAAATTCATGGTTTTGTATTTACTGAGGAGGAATTTTATCAAATGTTAGTTAATAAAGAGTTTAATTATGGTAAAGAATGTGCAAAAAACCATATCCTTATATTTGGAGCAGATTCATACTACAAAATACTATTAAGAGGACTTCAAAATGGATTCAAAGGTTGAACTTTATTTAAACGAGATATAAAATGCTAAAACAAGTAATAGTGATAAGAGATGATTTGAAATTACCAAAAGGTAAGATGGCAGTACAGACAGCACACGCTTCGGTTGATGCAATTTTAAAATCTCTAAAGACTAAATCTGGAGAAGAGAAAGTCAAAGAATGGAGGAATTCTGGAATGCCAAAGATTGCTGTAAAAGCTAAAGACGAGAAAGAGTTATACAAATATCTCCAAATAGCAAAAAATAGTGGATTAGTTACATCATTGATAACTGATGCGGGCAAAACAACAGTTGCTCTGGGAACAGTAACTTGCTTTGGGATAGGACCAGATGAAGAGAAGAAGATAGACTCAGTCACTGGAGAGTTAGGGTTGATCTAAAGATGAGAGAGATTACACAAAAACCAAACATTGCAACTTATATTACCATATTAATTATAACTATGTTAGGGCTTTCCTTCATTTTTCTCGGTTTTAATATTCTTAATCTTGGACAAGAAGAAAGTAGATTATGGGCTATTTTAGGAATTCCAATGTTAATAATATCATTTATCATATTTAATAATAGATTTATGGGAAAAGTACGGATAGAAAACAATATATTATACACTAAAGGGATATTCACAAAGAAAAGATATGATATCAGAGAAATAAAAACAATTTACAAACTATTTTCTACTTCAAATATATGGAGCGCTCCAATAGATAATGATATTAGTCTTCAGATTGTTTTGGAAAAAGAGAAAAAAGCAATCAATATAATAAATGCAAACATTCATTCAAGAGATGATTTAAGAAGAGTTGATGAATTCATAAGAGATATCAAGAAAGTAAATAATAAGATAAAAATAAGAGTTAGATTTTTTGATATTAATATGAAGTTATGTGAAATTGTCAATAAAGAAGTTTATTATGTTGAAAATGTGTCTAAAAAAGATGGGATAGACAAAGAAAAATTAAATAAAGCTAATTTTGAAATAATAAATGATGAATATAAATGGTTTTTTGGATGACATTTTCCTAAGCATGAATAATAGTATAGATAATAGTATAAATAATATCACGCATAATCTCTAGATATGATTAATTTTAAATAATTATCTGATTTCTCTCAGATCATGTATAATAATAGAAGACCATCTCCTGAAATTCAAATACTTGAGGAGAGATTAGAAAAGTTTCCATATGGGATCTCTCCTAATCCTTCCAAAGAAGATATTGAAAGATTATGTCTCTCATTATTAGATGCTCTTGGGATGTCAAATAACTATATCTCACATAAAACAGATGATAGTGTAGTATATGTTCTTAATCCTGCAAATATAGTAAGAGAAGATGATAGACAGATAGGAGGGCATTATTTCATATATAGTCCAAAAGAAAAAAGACCAAAAAATAGATTTATAATAAAGTTTAGAACTCCCGATAAAGAGGATGATATAATCCCATTAGAAGAAAAAGTAGTGATAGATGATATCCTTTCTGAGATTGAAACTGTAAAGGAAGAAGTGAGATGGTTATATGATGAACAAGATGAAAAAAGAATTCGAAGCATAAGACAGATGCTCAAAATTGGAGGGATTACAGGATTAATCACAGGAGGGGTTTCTGCATGTTTCCCAGAGTATGATAAACTCACATTATCAATATTAGGAGGATCTCTTTTACTCATCTCTTCTTCTTCTATTGTTTATCCTCCTCCACGTACAATCAAAAAATCAAATATGATATATGGATACAATGCTGTGAGGGTTATGGGAGAAGAGTTAATTGAAAATAAACAATATGAAACCAGCTAATATTATTAAATCAACCAACACTACTAACATGTTCATTCTTGCTAATCTTAATCACATTATCCACAAAGCTCTCAATCTTATTCTCATGAGACACAATAATAACTTGTCCAGAATTAAGTTCATCCAAAACTAATCTTACTTTGTCTAATTGATCTGTGGAGAATCCATCTGTAGGTTCATCCAGTATAAGAATATCTTTAGTCTTAATTTCATTCATCAATTTTGTTATAACTTTATTGAGAGCTAATCTGTAAGCTAATGCAATAGATGTTTTTTCTCCTCCGCTTAAGTCAGAAAGATCTATTTCATAACCATTTTGTATTATAATCGGAGAGAATTCATCATCCAATCTTGTATTAATATTCTCATCTTCTAACAATATATTAAACCATGAACTGAATAAGGAATTAAATTCGTGATGGACTTGTGAAAAAACGTGTTTCTCCATATTCACCATCAATGGAGTAAATAAATCTTGAAGCCAGTCATGATATTTTTTTATTTTCTTTATCTTATTTTCTATTTCTTCTTTTTCATCTATTTCAGATTGAATCTCATTGCTTCTTGAGGTTAGATTTTGTATCTCTTTTTCCAAACTTAGTTTTTCCATATCTTTCTGATGAGTTTTATTAATCAACTCATTTAATAATTGTTTTTCATTAGTTAAATCAATTTCAGGGAGCTCATCTAGTTTAGATTCTCCAACATTTATCTTAGCTTTCAATTCTTCAAAAATCTTCCCTAATGAATTATATTCTTGCTCTATTCTTTCTAATAAACTAAATTTATCATTGATTTGTTTTGTTAAGAACTCTTTTTGTTGTTTTCTTAATTTGTTTTCTTGATCTAACTTAATTTGCTCATCTAATTGATGTTTAATACTTTCTCTCTCAAACTCTAAACTCCCAGATTGAGTATTAAGCTCTTTGATTTGTGCATTTAATTTTAAAGTATTATTATTAGCCTCTGCCCTAACATTTTCTTTATGATATCTACTAACTTCTTGTTTGCATACATTACAATTATTTAAATTTAGAATAGAGTTTGCATTCTCCTGAATTAATCTTTTTTGTGTTTCTAATGAATTAATTTTATTTGATATCTCTCTAAATTTTTTATCTAAGTCTTCTATTTTTTGTTTCAGAGATTCAGAATAACTTTGTACCTCTTTAATTTGAATCTGCCCAGCTTTTTCCTTAAGTTCTTCTATTTGTTTGTTAGTTTCTTCTTTATCTCTCTCTAATCTTAACTTTCTCTGTTCATCTGAATGAAGTTTTTGTTTGATAATTTGTATTTCCTGGACTAAAGTTCTTCTCTGATCTACTTTTTCTTCTAATTGTTTTATTTTCTCTTTATGTTCATTTAGTTGTCTAGCTAGAGTTTCTAATTCAGGGATAATTAGGTTAAGCTTGACATTCTCACTCACTAATCTTTTTTTATAAGATTCAAGTTCAGTCTTTTTCTTAGGTAAATCCTCTATCCTTGCTTTCATTATCTTAATCTCATTTCTTAATTGTTTAGTATAGATGGCACAGTTTTGTTGTATGGTTTTATATTTATCAATATTAAACACTTTTCTCAGTGTATCTAATCTTAACTGTTTGTCATCAAAAAGAATTCTTTTCATCTCTTCTTGTGGAGTGTAAACAGTATATCTATATATCAATGATTTTTTAGTTAGAGAATCTTGAGGATATTTTAATAAATCTAATATTCTTGATTTCAATTCTATTGGAGTTGCATCTTCTTTTGAATTGTTTATAATCAAATGACCATTACCTTGTGCAACTCTATCTGCACTGTTCTTTAGAGTTCTTCTGATAATAATGTTTTGTTTATCAATTTCAAAATTCAGCTCAACAAAACCTTGTTTTTCTCCTTTTCTTAGTAGAGATTCTCCAGAAAGTTCTCCCCTACTCACCCCAAAAAGTGCGAATTCTAATGCTAGAAGAATAGAAGATTTTCCCGAACCAATATCACCTGAAAGAAGAGTTGTAGAGCTAGGGAATTCTATTTTCTGATCCAAATAACTCCTTATATTGTTGAGATGCAAACTTTTTATCTTCATCTATCCTCCTTATTATCTCATCTTTAATACAAATAAGTAATTTTTGCGACAGTGTCACAATTATCTATTCTCAGTTTCTAAGAATATCTCTGGTTTTATAAGGGTTTTGAATGGGAAATAATATGAGAAAAAATCTAAAAAATATTAATCAATAATAATACTTTTAAGTAAATCTATTTTTTCAAAATCACGATCTCTAGTAACCAGAACCATATTATTCTGAATAACCTGGGCTGAGATTAAAAGGTCGGATAGAGAGAGAATAATCCCTTTTTTTGAGTAGATATGTTTCAAATCAGATAAAAGATGAGCAGTTGTTTTTGTAGTTGGAAGAATATTAAACATATTAATAAACTCAACATCTTTGTTCTTATTCTTCTTCTCCATTAGTCCATACAAAAATTCAAAATAAGATATAAATGCAACACAAGGCAGATCAACATAACTCTTGGATAGTTCTTTTATTTTCTCAATAGTCTGAACTCTTTCTCTTTGAATGTCTATTAGTATAGATGTATCTAGTACGAGTGTCATATTCTAAAACCATATTCTTTTCTTGATTCTTTAAGAATCTTTATTCTCTCTTCAGCTTCTTTATCACTAATCATTTTTCCCATATTAAGTACTTCATTCCAGAATTTCTTACAATGACTATCGTAATCATCTATTACTATCTCAAAAAACGCTCCCAATTTCATATTATTTCTAGCTGCTAAACTCTTAAATTTGCTCCATGTTCGCTCTTCCACATCTTTAATAGTTTTAACTTCGACCATATTAAGTAATAAAGTATTACTAGTATTTAAATATTACTAATTTATTTAAAGAATTATAATAAATTATCTAATCATTAGACAGTGCTTCAAATATCTCAAAAGTTACAGGATGTGTTTCAACACTTTGGGTTTTTGCAATTAATTTAGAATCAAAACCTGCTTCTTCTAAGAACTTCAGTAAAATCTCAAGCTTGCCAAGTGTACTAGAAAAACCAATTAATAATCTACCATTAGGATTAAGAAAATTGCTAGCCTCATTAATAAATCTCTGAGTTGCGTTATAACTAAGATCAAAAACGGCTCTTTCTAATATCGTTAATTTATCATTTTCTACATAACCAAAAGGAGTGTTCCAGAATATTGTGTCGAATTGGGCATCTCTTGGAAGAGAGTCATATACGTTTCCTTGTAGAACTGTAATTTTATCCTGAACTCTATGAATTATTGAGTTCTCTTTTGTATTTTCTACTGCATCTACATTCAGATCAACACATGTTACATGTCTTGCTCCATTCAAAGCAACGAAAACAGAGATTACTCCTGTACCACAACCAATCTCCAAAAATGTTTCTCCATTTTTATATGGTAACTCTCTAGCAAAAAAGTCAGTATCAAGGAAATATTTTGGAGAGAAAACATTAGGATACACAATAAATCTTCTTCCAAGAATATCTATAAAATATTCTTCCTTTTCTGCTTCGCTTCTTCTAAGAACTTCAGCAGTACCATCTAGATAATCTTGATAAGATAATTTTGTCATCTTACCACTCAATTTTCAAACCAAATGTGTTGTAATCCAAATCTCCAACAGATTTAGATAAAGGTTCAGATAAATTATGAACTTTATTTGCTGTAGCTTCAAAACTTACATTATCTTCTATTGGGATAGTTAGATTAATTGATCCTTCTACATGATTTTGAATCCCAGTTATTCCATAACCATCATTTCTAGCAAAAGTTACTTTTGGGGTTAATGTTAATTTCCCAATACTAATCGGATTTTTCAAACTAGTTTCCAAATAAGTTCCTTCATTAGCTCTTAAATCTCTTACTGCTAATACAACAGGATTTAATGGTAAAGGTAAAACTCCTCCTACATAAGTTTCATGTGTTGGAGGGAATAAATTAACAGGACTATCAATATAAGATACTCCCCAAAAAAAATATCCTAAAGAGGTATCTTTTCCTAATTCTCCCCAAGCATCTGTTTCATCAACTTCTTTTTTTTCTAAATTACTATTAGCAAAACCAGTAATACTAGCATCAATCCCTTTGAAATTATTCTTTGTAGTTACAGTAACTTGAACTACTGGATTTGGATTATATTGAAGCCCTCTAAGTATATATTGATTAGCTTGCTTAATTTCTACTGAATTTGTAGCACATCCTCCAAATATTGCACTTGATAGTACAAATGCACTTGTTAATAATATATTTTTAAGTTTCATTTTTAGTTTCCTTCCACTATCTTCACTCGCTTTATTACTATCAGTGTTCCCTTCTAAAATGAGGATTCCTTTTGGAGATTTATCTAGGAGTAATTGAGATAAGTCTTGAATTACGAACTCTGATTTTTCTGTCATTTTGTTTTTCCTCATTTTTATTTAATATTTAAATTAATAATTACTTTAAAATAGTTACCATTATTTAATATATTAGTGTTAGTTGTCGTTTAAATGACAACAATTAAATAGAAATATTAAGAGATATATTAAAAATAGGCAAATAATAAATATTTGTTAACAAATAAGGATATTTAATAGTATTTTGTTAATGAAAAACAGAACATTGTGAATTTAATTAACAAAATCCCATAAAAAACAGATTAATGTTAATTAAAAACATTTATATACTAGTATAATAAATAAACAGAATATGGAACAAAAAGACCTTATTGAAACTTTCACAGAAGAGTATAGTGGAGGATTAGAAGAGTTTGAAAAAGAGAGATTCAAGAATTCAATTATACTTCTTTCAAAATCTGTTTTTGCAATATGCGACATACTCATATATTCTAAACTAAATAAATTACCAAAAAACCACACAGAGAGATTTCAAATCTTGGAAAGATATTTTCCAAAAGTTTATCCAAGAATTAGTTTCGTCTTTAACGAATACAGAGACGCATATTCTAAACCTATATTAAAAAACACTTGTGAGAATATAAAAAATGAAATCAAAGAAATTATTACAAATAACGAACTACCAAGAGAAATTAAAGAACTTACTGAACAATAACATAGTAGATATAATTCTCTTTGGTTCGTTTGTAAAAGAAGGTAATCCAAACGATATAGATATTGCTATTGTGACAAGAGAAATAGATAAAGTTAGTGAAACAAAAAACAACATAAGAGAAATCGTAAAAAACTCAGACATACAGTTAGTTGATATTGAATCAATATACTCTCCAATATGGCTAACACTAATTAAAGAAGGATTTAGTGTAAAGGAAAATAAATTTCTTCATGAGATATACTCAATAAAACCACTAATATTGTTCAAGTATTCACTTACATCATTAAGCAATGTACAAAAAGTACAGTTTGAAAGAGGAATTAAAAAAATTATAGACAAAGATAGTAAATTCATAGCAAGATCTGTTGTGCTTATTTCAATAACAAAAAAAAATGAGATGATTGAATTCTTAAAACATTGGAATGTGTATTATGAGTCTCAAGAATACGAGCTACTTCCATTATTAAGAAAAGAATCTTTAATATAAAATGGCAAGTAAAGAAACCATCCTCCAAGAACTAGGACTCTCAGAAGGAGAGACTAAAGTATATCTAGCTCTTCTAAAATTAGGATCTTCTAATGTTCATAAAATAAAGGAAGAAGCAAATATACACAGAACTACTGTTTACGATTTCGTTGACAAACTTATAGACAAAGGGTTAGTAAGTTATGTTCTAAAGAATGGAGTAAAACACTTCAAAGCTAATAATGTTGACAAACTCAAAGATTATCTGAGCGAAAAGCAAGATAAATTAAAAGATATACTCCCAGATCTACAAAAGTTACAATCTTTCATAAAAGAAGATTTTTCAGTTGAAGTACACGAAGGTAAAGAAGGTTTCAAGTATTGGTTGAATTTAATTCTAAAAGAAGGCAAAGATGTATTTGGAATTGGAATTGAAGAATCAGAATATAATGAAAAATATCATTATGAATTAGAGAATTATTTTAAAAAAGAAGTAGAACTTGGAATTAAAGAACATATAATTACAAGAAAAAGTGCTAAATTCGTATACTCTAATAAAAATCTAGAGTATAGATATCTCCCAGACGAATTCTTCAGCCCAACACACATTATAATATTTTCTGACTATGTTACAATTCAAAGTTTTCAGAATAGTGCTACAATAATAATCAAATCAAAATCTTTTTCTGATTCTTATATGAAACACTTTAATCATCTCTGGAGTATTGCTGAGAAGAAACCGTAAACAAAGCAATAAAATAACAAGATAATCAAATCAAAAACATCCTAAAGAAACAACACACTAAAGAAGTGAAGAATACTCCCTGCTAAGACAAACAAATGCCATATGTTGTGGAAATACCTTATGTTGTTTTTGAAAAAGAAGAAAACTCCTCCTGTATATGTTGCTCCACCAAGGATTAAGAATAACAAACTTATATTATTTATATTCTCTATCAAAGGATCAAAAGCTATCAATATGATCCATCCCATTATCAGATAAAAGATAGTTGAGATAATCTGTAATTTGTCTATCCATATTGACTTGAATATAATTCCAACAAATGCAATCCCCCATATTACTCCAAATAATGACCAGCCCCATCCTCCTCTTAAAATTGTTAACAAGAAAGGAGTGTATGTCCCAGCTATTAATAAATAAATTGCAGAATGATCTAATCTTCTTAAAACATTTTTTGTTCTGCTAAACTTAGGATGAGGAAAGCTGTGGTATAGTGTTGAAATTAGATAGAGAAGAATTAGTGTACTCCCATAAATTGCAACACCAACTATCTTCCAAACATCTTCTGCTAATACTAAAAGAACCACTAATCCAGCTATACTCAATCCTAAACCAATAAAGTGAGAGAATCCATTAACTATCTCTTCTAATAATGTTTGGGTTCTCTGATTTAGGAATGTGCTTGTTGTCATTTTTATAATACTAAATTAAGTATCACTTCATTAACTTTTTCATTTCAAAGACAAATTTAGAAGCTCTATCAAAAGAAGTTCTGGCTTTACTCTCTTTTGTCTGTTCCAACATATTATACTGGAACCTTGATCGTTTACCTAACTCAAAAGAATAACTCTCCACAATTACCTCTGCTTTGTTATTTGCAATTTCTAGAGCATCTCTTTGTATGTCCTCATAATCTTCAATAAGTTCCTTCTTAAGTTTGTCAAGAACTAAATGTATAAGAGCATCATTAGTTACCTTGTGTGCAATTTTATCCTGAACTTTATACCCATAATGAAGAAAAACAGCATTAGAAATATAAAACATAGAATAATAAGATATAACAATAACCCACAGATGAGATTTTAGTTTACTTGATAATAACTCATTAGCTACTCTAAGAGACAAATCTGCATTTTCAATATACTTAACTTTTGCCAAGTCATTATTCTCTTTCTTAATCAGTCCCTCATCCAAATATACACTAAAATTAACAGCAGCTTCCTTTTTCTTTTTGTCTTCTATCAAAAAATCACCTTTCTATTTTTTGGAGATACTAAAAATCCCCAATTTTTATTATCTATCATTTTATAATCTCATAATATGATTCTACCCCATAGAGAATAATATTGTTTTGTATAACTTCAGAACCAACAGTTATCTTTTTGGAATCTTTCATAGCTGTAAAATCAGATTCTTTAAATATGTTTACATGTATCTTTAATGGTAAAGTTCCAACAATATTATAAATCTCTCTTTCCATTTCTTTTTCTGAAGCATCTGGTAAAATAAACATTAAGTCTATGTCTGAATTTTTCGAATTTGTGTTATTGGCATAACTTCCAAATACAAGAAAAACATATAGTTTTGTGGAGAGGTTGTTAAAACTATCAATCATTATTTTTATTTCTTTCTTTTTCAATAGCTCTTTTCTTCTCAAATATTCAGCTTCAAATATTAAAGGATGTATATTTTTATTAAGAATAATTTTGTATGACTTCCCAAATTTTTCTAATGAGATTACTGATAGTTTCTCCAGCCTCTTTATAATATTATGAATGTTTTTATAATCTTTATTTAATAGTTTACTTATAGAACGAATATTCAAATTATCTCTTTTGTGATCTAGCATTAATTTTACTACTTCAACATCATTTGATTTCATGTAAATTTCACCACAATATTATGGTTGTATATACATATTTATAAACATTTCTATTTTTACTAATTTAAATGAAGAAATCTACCATAGAAAATTTAATTATTATCTTCTTTAGTCTCTTGTTCAGGTTTCATAGTTGGGAATAATATAACATCTCTTATAGTATCAGAGTTTGTTAAGAATATTACTAATCTATCTACACCCAAACCAACTCCTCCAGTAGGAGTCATTCCATATTCAATAGATTGCACGAAATCTTCATCCATAGGATAAGTTTCCTCTCCCATCAATCTCGCATCAGATTGTTCTTGTAACAAACTTCTTTGTAGTATAGGATCATTAAGTTCAGAATATCCATTAGTCAGCTCAACCCCAAACAAATATGATTCAAATCTCTCAATGAATTTGTTATCTCCTGTTCTTAATGATTTACAAAGAGGAGTACTTTCAATAGGATGTTCTATCAGATGAACAGGACCTCTTATTTTATCTTCTGCAAGCTCTTCAAATATCTTCATTATTGCCATCCCTTTGTTAAAATCTCCTTCATATTCTATATTGTGATTTCTCATAATATTCTTCAATCCTTCATCATCCAAACTATTAACATCAATCTGTGCGTATTGTTTAATTGCATCTTTCATTGTTATTCTAGTCCAAGGAGCTTTTACATCTGCAGTTTCTCCACGAAAAGTTATTTTTGTAGTTCCTAATACACTCATAGCAACACTCTCAACCATCTTTTCTATTATACTCATCCCTTCATCATAATCTATATAAGATTGATAAAACTCAAGCATTGTAAATTCAGGGTTATGTGTCTTATCTGCTCCCTCGTTTCTGAAATTCTTACAAATAGTATAAACTTTCTCAAATCCTCCAACAATCAATCTCTTCAAATGAGGTTCTGGAGAAATTGATAAAAACAAATCCATATCCCAAGCATTAATATGAGTTTTGAAAGGACGTGCACTAGCTCCTCCATATTGAGTTTGTAAATTTGGAATCTCCACTTCTAAAAATCCTTTCTCATCTAAGAAATTTCTTATTTCTCTTATTATTTGCGCTCTCTTAATAAAAACATCTTTTATTTCTGGGTTTGTGATTAAGTCTAGATATCTTCTCCTATACCTTATCTCCATATCCTTAAGTCCGTGGAATTTGTCTGGCAATGGTCTTAATGACTTTGTTAAGATTGTTAGTTTCTTGCATTTAATAGATAATTCGCCCATCTTTGTCCTGAATACATTTCCTTTAACCCCAACAATATCTCCCAAATCTAAATTTTGGAATAAATTAAAATCTTCTTCTGGGACAGAATCTTCTCTAATGTATATTTGTATTTTTCCACTTGAATCTTGTAAGTCGAAGAAAGCTGCCTTTCCCATCTTCCTCACTGTCATTATTCTTCCTGCTATTGATACTTCTTCTGAAGAATGTTCTTCTTTCTGTAATCCTTTATGTTTCTCATGAATATCTTTAGAATGATGGGTTTGTTTGTAAGTGTAAGGGTATGGATTTATTCCAGAAGCTCTGATATTATCTAGTTTCTTTCTTCTTTCAGCAATAAGATCTTCCTCTGACATATTTGAGTTTTAGTACGAGTTGGTTTAAAAGCTTTACTGGTGAATTTGTGGGTGGATGGGGGAGATAGAAGATATTTGTAGTACTTGTTTAGCTGAATTATATTCTGTAAGATCTATTTGTCTTGATTTATATCCTACAGTATAGAAATCTTAATATATTAGTTTAGCTACATTGTAGCTAATATGAAAAAAGAGACAAATATTCAACTCACTGGTTTTGAAATGCTTGAGAAAAAAGTTAAACAAAGTGGTAACAGTGGAAGAGTTTATGTCCCGATTGAATGGATTGGTAAAAGAGTTAA
>Ga0210057_1001201_pt1 | contig 40032 bp, 37 predicted proteins | sample CryGeyCG2114_010_2_FD_183968 | JGI IMG/M metagenome (GOLD analysis project Ga0210057, IMG submission 183968) | Groundwater microbial communities from aquifer - Crystal Geyser CG10_big_fil_rev_8/21/14_0.10 (SPAdes) (version 2) | ecosystem: Environmental > Aquatic > Deep subsurface > Groundwater ... | reverse complement strand
TACACTCTTTTGGTGACGTATTTAAACGACTTAAATCCGCAGCAAAAAGAAGCCGCTGAACATACAAAAGGCCCACTTATGATCCTAGCCGGAGCAGGTGCTGGGAAAACAAAAACAATCACTCATCGAATCGCACACCTCATTCAAGCAGGCATCTCTCCACAAAGCATTCTGGCTGTAACGTTTACCAACAAGGCGGCAGGCGAGATGCGCGAGAGGGTAGAGGCACTCCTTAAAAATGTACGCGAAGCTAACTTGCCCATTTCGGCACACAACGATAATCGATTACCCTTCGTTGCGACATTCCACTCACTCGGCGTGCGTCTCTTGAGAGAATTTCATACACATTTAAACATCCCACGATCATTCACCATATGGGATCGCAGCGACAGTATTCGGGCCATAAAGCAATCTCTTACCGAATTAGGAATGGAAAAATTGTATGAGCCAAGAACCATACTAGGGAAAATCTCTCGCGCAAAAGGAGATGGATACACACTTCAAGATTTCAGAGAAAGTGCAAACACACCATATGAAGAGGCGGTGAGTAGTGTGTGGGAAAGATACGAAGGGAAAATTTCTAAAGAGGGTGCGCTCGATTTTGATGATCTCCTTTTAAAAACACTTATACTTTTGCGCGAACACGCTGACGCGCGTGCTCGCATACGAGGCAGATGGCAATATCTAACCATTGACGAATACCAAGACACTAACCGCGTACAGTTTGAGATCGCACGCCTCTTGGCAGAACCTGAAAACAATATATGCGTCGTCGGCGACATAGATCAAAATATTTACTCATGGCGCGGAGCTGACATTGCACACCTTCTTTCATTTGAAGATACCTACAAAAACACAAAGACAGTTGTGCTGGAACAAAACTATCGCTCTACTCAAACTATTCTCTCCGCCGCAAATGATGTAATCTCACTTAATTCACGGCGTCACGAAAAAAATCTTTTTACTAAAAACGAAGCGGGGGAGGAGCTAGAGCTATACAGCGCACATAGTGAACAAGACGAAGCGAGATTTATAACAGAAAAAATTGGAGAATTAATCGAGGAGGGTACAAAGCCAAGCGAGATCGCCGTTTTGTATCGCGCAAACTTCCAATCACGAGCCCTTGAAGATGCATTTCTCACCAGCGGCATTCCATATCGCGTATTAGGTACTCGGTTCTTTGAAAGAAAAGAGGTGAAGGACACGCTTTCTTACTTGCGCGCTGCTCTCAATCCGCAAAGCTTTGCCGACATATCTCGCATCATCTCTGTACCTCCGCGCGGCATAGGAAAACAAACACTTGCTCGAATGATTGAGGGTAAAGAGGAGTTGCTTGCTCCCGCTGCACAAAAAAAGGTTGCTGAGTTTCGCTCACTTTTAGCGTCCGTACGAAACCACGCATTGACCAAGTCTCCGTCTGAAGTAATTCGCTACATAGCAAAAGCGTCTGGCCTTGAAGGATTATTGATGCGAGGTGGCGAAGAAGAACTTGAACGTCTTGAAAACATAAAAGAGCTCGTGACACTTGCAACAAAATATGACGACATGGGTAATCCGGAAGGATCCGAAAAATTAATAGAAGATGCGGCTCTTCTGGGAGAACAAGATTCACTTGATAAAAACCAACCTGCCGTTTCATTAATGACAGTACACGCTTCGAAAGGTCTTGAGTTCGATGTCGTATTTATTACCGGTCTAGAAGAAGGGTTGTTCCCGCATGAGAGACACGACGAGTCCGCGGATGAAGAAGAGGAGCGCCGTCTTTTCTACGTTGCACTTACTCGCGCTAGAAAACGTGTATTTCTAACGCAGGCAATGACAAGAATGATGTACGGCTCTCGCGACATTACTGTTCCTTCACAATTCCTAGGGGACATAAGCCCGGGATATTTGCGCCACAGCGACCCGCGCGCACTGCCAACAGAAAAAGTAGACCTTATTGATTGGTAAAGGGCCGCTCGCTTGTAGTACTTAGCCCGTGCACCTATGATGTCTCTATGAAAACTAAAGGGGCGCGCTTAGGCCAACATTTTCTCACTGCTTCGTGGGCAGCACACTTACTCGCAACATCAAGTGGAGCAAACAAAGGTGAAACTGTACTGGAAATTGGCCCCGGAAAAGGGGCTCTGACTCGACCCATACTCGAAACTGGTGCACGCGTAATTGCGGTAGAAAAAGATTCAGAATTGGTGAAACTATTACAAGAAAAATTTGCCGATGAAATCGATAGCGGACAACTGAAAGTCGTGGATCACGATATCCGCTCGGTAACGCCGGAGACACTCGGGCTTAAACAGAATTCATACACACTTGCAGCGAATATTCCTTACTACATTACAGGAGAGATAATGCGATCGTTTTTAGAATCACGCGTTCAACCAAAAACAATGGTGCTTCTTGTGCAGAAGGAGGTGGCCGAGCGTATAACTCGGTCTAAAAAAGAAAGCGTTTTGTCTCTTTCTGTAAAAGCATACGGCACACCAAAGTACGTAAAGACTGTTTCGCGCGGATGTTTCTCTCCCGCACCAACGGTAGACTCTGCAATTCTACTTATTGAAAACATTTCACGAGACTTTTTCGGTGATTGTACCGAAAAAGGTTTCTTTGCTGTTGTAAAAACCGGTTTCGCATCTAAGCGGAAATTTCTTGCAAACAATCTGTCTGTAAGATTTGAAAAAGAAGATGTATTAAAAGCGTTCGCCTCATGTGAGCTAGAAGAGAAGGTGCGCGCAGAGGACGTTCCTCTTGAAAAATGGAAGTGCCTTGCGCAGGCACTGTGCTAAGTGGCGCTTTGCGCCACTTACTGGCTGGTCACCCGTCACTAATTATTTTCTGCGCCTAGCGGCTTAAAAATACTAAGTGCGCTCGACCCCGCCTCGCCTTCGCTGCGTCGCTTCACTCCTCGCGACATGGCTCCGGCCGAGCAGCCAGTACGCACAGTGCGCAGGCACTGTGCTAAGTGGCGCTTTGCGCCACTTACTGGCTGCTCCCCATCATTATTATGTGCGTGCCGGAAATAACCTTCAGCCCAGTAATTTCAACTATGCAAAAATATGGAGCCCCTGCAAGACCAAGGAGCCACTGCCCAGAGTGTTGAGGCGGCCCAAACTGATATGTTTTTGTAGACGGAGTCCAGACAAAATCACCTCCTCTTGGAGGCCCTAGACGCGCAAAAATTGCTTGGTTGTAGCAAGGAATAACGCTTGATGCCTGCCCACCAAATGGAAAAGCCTCTGCTCGATACGGCAGCACAACAGCCGCAATAAATAGTCCTCCAATAAACACCGCAAATAGAGTAGTCGTTGCAAGTGCCAGTGGTTTCATTACTCAATAGTACCAACCTCTGCTTATTCTCTCGTGCTATAGTGTGGATATATGATGAAGTGGGTCTCAACACACCCGTTACGCGCGTCCTTTTTTCTCCTTTTAATAATATTTTTATTGGGCGCACTCTTAACGTGGGACAAATTTCAAACAACAACTCTCACTGAAAATACTTGGAGTGGTTTTGGAGGGACAAACCTTTCGAGCGATAGGTTCGGATCTATTCGCACACCGGAAGAATTAACAGAACAAGAGCTAGTCGCACTTCTTGAAGAAGGTGAGCAAGTATCTTTTGCATCCCTGACACCAACACGAACGCTTTTTAAAAGTACTTCGGCATCTACAAATAGCACCCCTCTTGAGTTTGGAATGGGGGAATTAGAGACATTTTTTTCCACTCTTAATGCAGACATACGCATTCCTGCCGCAGAAAGCTTCTTCGAGGATTCAGAAAATTCTTCTTCTCTTTCTTTCGCAGACATTTACGCTTTTGTTCCTGCGACAATTGCACAAGCAAAACCTCAACAATCCAAGATGACACTGCCGCAGCGCGAATTATATTCGTTTGGAAATGAGGCAGGTTCTTTTATCGAAACATACTCTGATGCATGGGGAGATCAGGCCCAAATACTCCAAAGATTCATAAACGACCGTGGTGACGCTCAAAAACAAGCTCGAGTTCGTGCCCTCTCTTCATCCCTCGCGAGATTGGGCACAAACATTGAATCAATTTCATACGTTCCAACAAATGCTCAAAGTGCTAGAAGAAAACTGTCCACCGGGTACAAAGAACTCGGAGCCCTCCTGAGAAAAGTGGGGGACGCACGTACTGATGAGGAACTATTGAGTGCGATGATTGAATACAACGCTCGCGCCGATTCTTTTGTTGAGGACTACATTTCGGTGGTTACTCTTTTTTCCGTAGCTGAAATAAAATTCTCCCAATCAGATCCCGGCCGAGTCTTTACTTTTACACCAACTCCTACGCTGTAATAAAGATTTTTTGCATACACACTAATGCACGTGTGTAGGATTTTTTGAGTTTCTCTCGATGATATACTTTATCTGTGCACAAAAAACCGCTACATACACGCGGGAGCGTCACGGTGCTTGCGGCGCTATCAATAGCCCTTCTTTTGGTTGCCGTAGGTTATAAAGTGGCTCATAGAGATGTCGACGCAGAAATCGTGAAAAATATAATTGCTTCACCCTCTTTTAGTGCACCCCTTTTTGAGACAGATTCTGACGGGGATGGTTTACCAGACTGGCAAGAAGCACTCTTAGGAACCGACCCTAACGACCCTGACTCAGACGGGGACGGGTCGCCCGACACATTCGCTGCTCGAAAGTCAGAAACCAAATCAAATTCTTCACCCTCGCCCTCATCCTCTCCAGCAGACATTCTTGGAGAGCGCCTTATGTCTGAATATCTTTCTCTAAAAGAATCCGGCGCATATACCGACGCAAGAGGCCAGCTTATTGGAGAAAAGCTTGCGAGCAACCTGAGGGCTAATGCTGAGTTTATTCCTTACGCAGCAGGAGATTTCACTACAACAAACGATCTTTCATACGAGAGGATGCTCGCATACCGTGCGGCCATGAGAGATGCTCTAGCACCCATGCTCTCACTAGGAGAGGCTGAGTTTGTTATCTACGCACGGTATGTTGAATCAAAAGATGCAGCAGCGATCCAAGAATTACTCGAGGTCTCCGATGTGTACGCAACTGCGGCAAAAGCTACTAGCAAAATAGTAGTCCCGAAAGATGTCCTTGATACACATGCAGAGGTGGTGAACGCTCTTTCTTTTTATGCAGCTGTGCTGAGCGAAATGGTGACTTACGCATACGATCCCGTGGCATCTTTCGCTCTTTTACGTACATATTCGGAAGCGGAGAAACATCTTTTCACATCTTTCGACACGCTTAGTGCGTACTACGTATTTAAATACCGAGAGAAAAACCAATGATTATGAAACTTTCCAATAAATATCTATTTCTTCTTTTTGGAATATGTTTTTTGATTCCTATTGCAGTATCTGCACAGCAGGCGACCTCAACAGCAACCAGTACTCCATCAAACTTGAGCGTGAACACTCCAACCGCAGGTTTTGACATAACCGGCACAGCTCCAGCTGGTGCAACCGTGGTCTTGACCACCCCGAGTGGAGCGCGATGCGAAACCACAGCAAAATCGGATGGAACATTTCTTTGTGACACCTTTAATAAATCTCCGGAGGACGGCGAATCAATTACTGTAGCGGCAACTCTTCCAAACGGAGATTCCGTCTCACCCTCGACAGTATCAACTGCAATCCGCTTAGCCCCTGATCCAGAGCGAGGATTTTTACGAGAGGGCATCTTTGGATGTAGCGCAGGGCAATACGCACTTCCAACAGGAACACTGAGTGCAATTGGGGGAGTTTATGTTCCTGTAAACGATGCCGCGGTGACTTTAAACACAGGATACTTGGTATACAAAGAGTGCGTTCTGGATGGAGTAATCGTCGCTACTCGCGAAGCAGCTACAGCGGCTATCGTGAAAAGTGTGGTGAATTGGATTAACAAAGGAAACGCTGGCAATCCGCAGTTTGTAACCAACCTTAATCAATATCTTTTGCAACACAGCGACGAAACTGCGCTTGAATTTCTAAAAGATTACAATCTGGACGGAATCTGTGCTCCTTATAAACAACAAATACGCGTTGCACTTGCTAGACAATACATGTCACAAACTCGAAACTCTCAGCAAGCTTATAATTGCTCAATTAATCTCTCCGATGAAGATTTGAACTCTGCTCTCGGTGGAAGTTTTTCAAAGCTCGGATGGTCTGGTTTTTATGAAATGGTGTCTCAGCCACAAAACACTCCTTTCGGCGCCTTCCTAGCTGCCCAAGATCAGCTTAATTCCAGACTAGTCTCTAAAGAAGAAGAGAGAAAAACTCTTCTTTCATACAGTGGAGGGTTTATTTCACCGGAAGACGTTCAAGAATTACCGACTGCCGGAGACGACGTGCGAATAAACCGTCAAATATTAACTCCGGGTTACGTTATCAGCCGCCAATTGGAGCAAGTTTCCGGTTCTGGGTTCAGACAAATAGAAACCGCGTCTGAGGTGGATCAAATAATCGGGGCACTATTCTCAGGTATTGGAAACCAGATCCTAACTGACACTCGCGGGCTTGTAGGTATCACCGAAGCTAAGCGTGGGCGCGAATCTTATATCGAACAACTCTCGTCTGAAAGCTCTGCCAGGGTACGACAAACAGCCACAAATGCTGCTCTAACAGCACTCAATTCCTCACTTACTGCAGAGAACAGCTACAACAGTCTCAAAAAAGAAATGCGATCAATACTTGATAAGGCAATTTCTGATTTGCAAAAGACAGAAACGCAGTGCTGGAACTTAATAATCCCCGCTGTAGACACCTACTCAAAACAGGTGAATTGTACAACAAGCACTAACACCACCAACAGTGGAGGAGATTCACAGGTAATTTCTACAAACAGCGTTACCACTTGCGGCAATGCGGTCCCTTATGAAGTTGCTACGAGCACACAATTTTCAACCGAAGTAATTACTTCTGACATACAGCCCTTGGGCAACATTACTGAAGAAAATATTAATGATTCAAATACCGCCCTTACGGTACTTAACAGATTAGTGGCTGACATACGCAACACATCATCACAAACAATCCAGCGTATTGCATTAGAAAAGCTCGATACTCTTATAGCCACACACGCTATTCACACAGCCTTTGATGTGCGATCAGCGCAAGAACAACGAGATAATGTAAAGAGCACAATTGAATCGTTGGTTGAAGATACAATTACTGAATGGGGGTCTGGTAATGGATGGTGCAATGTTAATAATTCTTCTGTTGTTGCGAGCTGGCTTAATCAATGGCGCACTGACCAATAAGTATGACTCGTTTCTTATCAAATAAATTTTCCTTTTCATCGCTACTTGTTATTTTAGGAACGTTACTTTTCTTGATTCCTCATTTAGTCTTCGCACAAGAAGCGACCGGCACAACAAGTTGTGGAACTTTCAGTGCTCTTTACAACCCTATATGTACCCTGCGTCTTTTTGGCGTAATAATAGCGTCTGGATTAATGATCCTTACAGGATTTTTGTTAAGCATAGTTGGTTTACTTTTTAATTTTTTAATTGACTATACGATTGTCGATTTTGCATCCTTTTACAGCATAGTCAGCCCTGGTATTGAGGGTGGATGGAGTGCATTTCGTGACATAGCAAATATTGCAATCATAGGTGCTTTTGTCTTCGTTGCAATATCCACCATTCTTGGAGTAGACCAGTATGGTGCCAATAGATTCGTAGCAAAACTTATCATAGCTGCTGTATTAATAAACTTCAGCCTCTTCCTTACAAAATTTACTATTGACGCCTCAAACATAACGGCGCGCCAATTTGCGACCTCTATAGACAAAAATTACATTACGGGAGAAAGCGCGAGCATCGCTCTTAACGATTTCGGTGGATCTACTGGAATAGCTGGAGTGTTTATGGAGCACATGGGGGTTACCAGTATTCTTGGATCATACAGTTCCGTAGATAAAATTGCTCAGCATAAAAGCGGTGGCGGGGACGTGGCTCTTTTATACGGAGTTGTAGCGTCGACTTTCTTTTTTGCAACCGCAGCTGTTCTTCTATACGGAGTTGCATATCTATTCCTCCGCGCGGTAGCCCTTATTGTTCTTCTTATGCTTTCCGCCGTTGCATTTGCAAGCTTTGCTGTCCCAAAGTCAGAAAAACTTTGGAGTATGTGGCTTGAAAATTTGCTAAAGCACGTGTTCTTCGCCCCCTCTCTTCTTATATTTCTATGGGCAACTTTGTATGTCTCAAGTGCGATAGGAGCTCACCCAGACGGAGCTAACTTAAGCAAGTTAATAACAGATCCATCAAGCCCTATAAGCATTAAAGGAATTTTTAACTACGTAGTAGTTATAGGACTTCTTTTTGCTTCTATTTATATATCAAAATCTATTTCTTTTGCTGGTTCAAATTATCTTTCAAAACTTAGAGGTGTTGCCGCCTTTGGAACTCTTGGTCTTGGCTCTCTCGGAGCGGGCTTTTTGGCTCGAAACACAATTGGCCGCGGCGCCACCCGTTTGGGATCATGGGCACAAAAGAAAGCGCAAGATCAACGCGAAGATGGCAAAGACATTCGCGCTGGTATAACCGCCGGCCTCTCCAGACGTCTTACATCCTTGGGTAAAAGTGACTTGAATCTTATGAACCTAAATGCCTTACAGAAAGCCGCCGGAGTCGCTGGCATGACAGGAAATCTTTCTGCCAAAACCAGTGTTGGGGGATTTATCGGTGCAGAAAAGAATCGTGCCAAAAAATTCGCCGAACGTGGAGAGTTCCTTACACGGAACCTTAGCGATGCCGAGAAAAATGAGGTCACTAAGTCTGTAATGAATGAAATAACATCAACTCAGGCCGGTCGAGTAGAAGTGGAGACAGATCGTGACTCAACCACGGCCTCACTTGAATCTGCAAAATCAGAGAAAAACCACAAAGCACAGCAGTACCGAGACGAGATAGCGGCTCTGTCCCGCGATCTCGAAACAGCGGGTACGGAAACCGAGAAAGAGGCTTTGCGTACAAGTATTGAAGCAAAGAAAATTCAACAAGAAACAGCCCTGGGTACAGCTGATGCGCAAATAAGTAGCATCCAGAAAGATCTAGATAAAGCAAAAAAGAACCTGGAAAAACTAGACAAAGAGGCTACAGCGGCGGTGTCTGATCGTGTTGCAAGATGGGTTGGTGAGGCAAGAAAACTACAGTCAGCAGACCAAGTTGCCGAAGACTTGGCCCATAGGCGCCTTTCAAACATACCTCACAGAGTGTTGGGCGGCCAATCTGCAGAAAACGATGCGCTTGCACAGGAAGCAAAAGGTCTTATAAAGAAAGGTAAAGGTGACAAGAAGATTCAAGACATTTTGAAAAAATTCGTGGAGACTGGTGATGTGCCAAAAGAAGAAGAGAAAAAAGCTGCCTAAGTAATATGGATACAGAAAAACAACAAATTGATGTGGACTCCGTTCTTAAAGAGAGATTCGCACAATTGCACCCAATAATTCAGAAAGCCGTTACTGGTGCTGAAGTGGAGAATCATCTCCGCTCTCTATCAGACACACACAAACTTCATATTGACCAATGGCAGGTGCTTGAAAACGAAGTAATGATGACCTTGTTGGGATTACAAAGAGCAGAGGAGCTAGAGGAAAATATAAAAACCGAAGTGGGAGTAGATTCTGAAACAGCACGAGCTCTAGCTGAGGACATAACGCAGGCAATATTTGAGCCAGTCCGCCTTGCTCTCGAAAGAGACCTCGGACATCCAGAGGCGACGGCTGAAGAAAAACGTCCAATTGACCACATGCGTGAAGCTGCTCTTTCGGAGGCACATAGAGAAGAGAAGCGAAATGAACTAACCACACCTACAAATGTACCCGAGGAGTCGAATTTAAGCGCTTCTTCAACACAAAATACTCCTATAAAGGAAGAAAATTCTACGGATGTGACACCTCCATCAGTTGATCAGTTAAACACTACGCAAGAAACAGAAAGAGATACAAAAACCTCACAAATAAAGCGTGCTCCCATTTCTGATTCATACACACCGGGGGCTACAAGCAGCGTGCGCAAAGATATTGACGGAGATCCGTATCGCGAACCAGTCGAAGAATAGTTTTACAACTCCACACTTAAAACACTGCTATGATGCCTAGAGCCGGTATACTATAGATATATGCAGTTTCAAGTCCCTCAATTTATTGAGGTTGAGGATAAAATTTTTGGTCCTTTTACCTTTCGTCAGTTTATTTACTTAATTGGCGGTGCAGGTATTGCATTTCTTGCATATAGATCTCTCCCTTTTTTCATTGGGGTTCCAATTGGAGCAGCGGCTCTTGGACTAGGCGCTGCGCTTGCTTTCTTTAAATACAACAGCCAGCCATTCGTACAAGCTCTAGAATATGGTTTTTTCTTTTTTATTCGCAGCAAACTATATCTTTGGGATTCCGAGAAAAAGCAGCGCACAAAGAAAAAGGAAGATGTTGTTGCGAAAATATCTCCTCTGTCTATCCCCAAGCTCTCTGATAGCAAACTGTCTCGCCTAGCATGGAGCCTAGACATTAAAGAGCGCTTAGAGGACGCGGGAGCATCTGATGACGAAATTACAGGCAATAAGCCCGAAGCAAACCGAAACCGTGTATCAGTTATACAAACAGCTCGCGATGCGCGAATAAATCCTTATGCCTGAAGGAAACCCAGACAACACAACCAAAGCGAGCGGCAAAGCCACGCAAGACTTCGTGCCAATCGAGGAGGTGCGAGACGGAATAATAATCCTAAAAGATGGCTCAATGCGCGCCGCCCTAATGGCCTCTTCTCTTAACTTCGCACTCAAATCTGAAGATGAGCAGACTGCATTTATTATACAATTTCAAAACTTTCTTAATTCACTTGACTTCACTACTCAAATTTTCGTGCAATCGCGAATGCTAGATATCAGACCCTATATCGCGACACTTGAGGAGGCGTATAAAGAACAGCTTGATGACCTGATGCGTGTTCAAATTCGTGAATATATAGAATTCGTAAGAAGTTTTACCGAGGCCGCAAATATTATGACAAAAAATTTCTTTGTTGTGGTTCCATACACTCCGGCATTGGTAAATGTGGAAAATGGCGTTCTCTCGAATCTTCCGTGGAAAAAGAAGAAGGTTGACAGTGAGGCGGCAAACCGAACCTTTGAAGAAAACGCTTCCCAATTAGAGCAACGTGTTTCAATAGTGCAGCAAGGTCTTATCCGCTCTGGAGTTCGTACCGTACAATTAGGTACTGATGAGATTGTGGAATTACTGTACAAAATATTTAACCCGGGCGAACAGGACAAACCAATTCATATTCTCTCAGAACAACAATAATTATGGCATTACTTGATTTTCTAAAAAAAGATAAGGAAGAAGATTTTCCAGTACTTCCAGTTCTACCTGAGGAAATTTACGAACGCGGCGTTTTGGAGCTGCGCGATGTTATTGCGCCATCAGCGCTCAAAATCAGTCCTCGAGAGATCCATCTCGGCGAAAAAATTGCACGTACTTTTTTTGTTATTTCATACCCGCGCTTTTTATCTACCGGTTGGTTCTCGCCGATAATAAACATAGACAAGGTGATCGATATTTCTATATTCATCCATCCCATGGACACCAACACTGTCTTGAGAAAGTTCCAGAAAAAAGTGGCCGAGGTGCAAAGTCAGATTTCCATACGAGAAGAAAAAGGGATGGTGCGTGATCCAATGCTAGATACTGCATATGCAGACCTTGAAGGATTGCGAGACTCTTTGCAGCAGGCGCAAGAGAAACTTTTTGAAGTGGGACTTTACATGACAATTTACGCAGACACTAGGGAGGAGCTCGACAAGGCCGAGTCTGAGGTTCGCTCCATTCTAGAGTCGCGCCTTGTGTATGTACGCCCCGCACTTTTCCAACAAGAGCAAGGGTTTAGAAGCGTTTTACCCATAGCGAAAGACGAACTCGACGTTCATTCTAAGCTTAACTCATCTCCTCTCTCGAGCTTGTTTCCGTTTATTTCTTTCGACCTAACGTCGGACAGGGGAATACTGTACGGCATTAATCGCCACAACTCATCATTGATTCTTTTTGATCGTTTTTCCCTTGAAAACTACAACTCGGTGACTTTCGCAAAATCAGGTGCTGGAAAATCTTACACAACTAAGTTGGAGATATTACGTAGTTTAATGTTTGATACAGAAGTAATTATCATAGACCCTGAACGTGAATATGAATATTTGGCCGAAACCGTGGGTGGCAGGCATTTTAATATTTCTCTTTCAAGTGAGCACCACATTAACCCTTTCGACCTTCCGGTGCCGAGAGAGGACGAGAACCCGGGTGACGTTCTTCGAAATCAAATAATAGCTCTTGTTGGTCTGTTTCGAATTATGCTTGGCGGCCTTACTCCTGAAGAAGACGCTATTATCGACAAGGCAATTACCGAAACATACGCTCTTAAGGACATCTCCTCAGAAGCTGACTTCACAAATATAGAGCCGCCGCTTCTCTCAGACTTTGAGCTCGTGCTATCCGGCATGGAAGGGTCTGATTCACTTGTGCAACGTCTTTCAAAGTACACAAAAGGTACGTGGTCTGGTTTTATAAACCGCCCAACTAACGTAGACATGAATAAAAAACTGGTTGTCTTTTCAGTGCGTGATATGGAAGATGACCTAAAACCGGTGGCGATGTACATCGTCACTCATTACATTTGGAACACAGTGCGCAAAGATCTGCGCAAACGTCTTCTTGTAATAGATGAAGCGTGGTGGATGATGAAGTCTGAGGACACCGCATCATTCCTTTTCGGTATTGCAAAACGTGGGCGAAAATATTTCCTCGGACTATCAACAATAACTCAAGACGTCGCAGACTTCTTAAGCTCACCTTACGGGCGGGCTATGATTACCAACTCATCTATTCAACTTCTTCTTCGCCAATCGCCTACATCTATAGACTTGGTGCAAGAAACCTTCAAGCTCTCCGACGAAGAAAAGTACCTACTGCTTGAAAGCGACGTGGGAGAGGGTATTTTCTTTGCAGGCCTTAAACATGTTGCTATAAAAGTTATAGCGTCGTACACGGAAGACCAAATTATTACATCAGATCCTTCGCAGATACTTGCTATAAAAAAGGCAAAACAAGATTTAGAGGCCTCTGAATCTGTAGGAGGTAAGTTGCCGCAACAATAATATGTCAGCCGTTCGTTTTATAGCAAGTGCTCTATTCTCAGTAGTGTTACTCAGCCCTATTGGAGTAAGCGCCCAACTCACGTTACCAAATCTTGGGACTCCATTAATATTTTCTCTCTCTCCCGAATTCCCAACGCCAAACAATTCTGTCACAGTAACCGCTCAGAGCTTTAGTACAGACCTGTCATCTGCGACAATTTCTTGGTATGTAAATGGTTCATTGCTAGTCAGGGGAGTGGGGCGCACGTCAGTGGATGTCGCTACTGGTGATGTTGGAACAGAGACCATTGTTGCTGCTTCAATTGCAACTTCAGAAAACACAACCCTCTTCGATCAGATTGCAATTCGCCCAACGTCAGTTTCACTTTTGTGGGAAGCGAACTCATACACACCACCTTTTTATAAAGGGCGCGCGCTTCCAAGTGCCGGAACAATCGTACGAGCTGAAGCAAGATCAGTATTTACACGACCAAACGGATCGTCTGTTCCGCGAGATTCATTGTTATACACGTGGAAAAAGAACGGTCAGGTAATTGCGGGGAGCTCGGGGAAGGGTAAGTGGTCCATGAAAACAACTGCTCCGGCTCTGTTTGGGGAAGATATACTAAGTGTTACCGTTGAATCAGAAGATCGCACACTACAAGGAAATGCGCTTGTTCGAATCCCTTCCACAGAACCTGTTCTTACTTTGTATGAAGACAGCCCTCTTCTTGGAGTGACATATTATCGTTCTCTTTCCAAAAACATCTCTGTTGAAAGTAGCGAGACAACCTTTGCTCTTGTACCATTTTTTACAAGTGCTGAAACTTTATTCGACCGCACTCTTTTGTACACATGGAAAATCGATGGAGTTACAATACCCACGGACTCAGCAGATCCTTTTCGTATTATCTTGACTGCGCCGGAGGGGGTCTCAGGCACTGCATCCCTCGATGTAATTGTGGAACATATATCTAATTTCTTCCAAACAGGTTCTAATTCTTGGACCTTCTCTGTATCAGAAGAAGCAATTCCAACAAGCGATCCATTCCGTCGCCAAGTAAACTAATCATATGCCGAAAATTACTCGCTCAACAATATGGATAAGTACAGTCATCGGAGTGTTAGTAATTGGTGTTCTTCTTCTTGGATGGATCTTATTTGTTCGAGGCGAACAAACAGCCCTTTCAACTGCCTTTGAAGGGCGTGGATTTTCCTCTGGGATTCCTTTTTTTGAAGGCACAACAGGTAGTACAAATTCAAATATAGCTGACTCATTTCTGGGTCGATTGTTAGGCGGCGAACGTACTGGAACCTCAACTAAAGAAACCATAACCGAGCCCCAGACGCCTAGGCTCTGGCAAATTAGTAATGTTCCTTCAGCTGGCGTAGACACTATGATGGCATCCACAACCGTTGTGGTTACTTATGCCGAGCGCCCAACCGGCCACTTGTTTGAGGCCAACACGTTTACTGGCGACATTGAGAGAATTACCAATACACTGATCCCTCAGGTGCAAAAAGTATCTTGGATTGGTAAGAGAGGTGCCGTTGTGGAACACACGGATGACCGCCTAGAAACAGCAACTCTAGTGGCACACATAACCAGAGCCACGAGCACAGAAGGAACACTGGAGGGTACATATCTTGAGCCTGGAGTAATAGGAATTGCGGGTTCTCCAGATAAAGAGGATTTCTTTTACCTTCTAGAGACAGTGGACGGATCAGTAGGAATTATTTCGACATTGGGAGGGGAGGATCCGAAGCGACTGTTTTCCTCTTCACTGGTGGGTTGGCAAATGTCGCGCAGGAGCGACGGTAGCGTTCTGATTGTGCAAAACGCCTCGGAGGCTATCGCGGGAAGTGCTTTTCTTGTAAGCCCATCAGGGAGAGAAAAAACCATTCTTTCAAACGTCCGCGGACTCTCTGTGGCTATACACCCAAAAGATGAAACGCTAGTGTATAGCGAGAGTGTACGAGGTCGCGTTTCTTTATTTGGAAAAATTGGCGGAGGTTTAAGAAGAATAACGGCACCATTTACCACATTGGCAGACAAGTGTGTCTTTGCCCCAACACAGGACGTAATCGTATACTGCGCAGTACCAAGCACGATACCGAGTGCACCACTTCCTGACGCATGGTATCGAGGAGAAGTGCATTTTTCAGACTCTTGGTGGCAGTTTAACCTCGAGACAGGGGAGGCTGAGCAGTTGCTGAGCCCAGAGTCAGACTATAGAATTGCACTTGATGTAGTATCCCCTAAGATATCTTCTGACGGCTCTTATATTGTATTTCTAGACTCTCTAACACAAACCCCTTGGGGACTCCGTATACAAAAGTAATATGAAATTCTTATACTCTCTGTTATCTCGTATAAAGACTTACACCAAAAATGCTAGCATGGCTGCATCAGGAACCCTGCTCGATGTAACTGGATCTCGCTCTTTAGATGCTGCGTATGGCTCTAGTTCACTTGGTGATTATCTTCAGCAACTGTTCAACCTCGCAATTGTTTTCGGTGGTGTATTAGCGGTTGTTCGTATAACTTACGCTGGATTTTTATACATGACAACTGATGTTGTAGAGAATAAATCGAAAGCAAAAAAAGCCTTACGCGACGCCGCTTTGGGCCTGCTTCTACTCCTGGCCATTGTTTTAATCTTGCGACAAATTAATCCTGATTTGCTTAAATTGAACGTAGAACTTAAAAGAATTGACGCACCAAGGGAAACAACACTTACACCCAGTGATTCGTCCTCGGCCTCGTTCGGTGAGCCTCGCGGCAGACTTATTACAGATGTATTAACTTTCGAAAATTCACCAAGTAGGGGACAGGTCTGCGCCAAAGATACAACGCGCTCCAACAGACAATATGTTTGTGGATATGGATCTTTATCAAGCTGTGTTTCAGAATACTCTAAAGCAGCCTGTGCATCGTATTAGCTTTACTGAGACACGTATTTAATTACAACCCTCCTCTCCCTTCCTTCTCCTATTGATTCGGTTTTTATCTGAGGTGCCTCCGCAAGTGTTGTGTGTATAACAAGGCGCTCGTACGCGCTCATTGGTGTTAACTCAACATCATATTCAAAAGAGCGAGCTCTCTCTGCCATAATACGCGCTTTGTTTTCTAATTCTTCCACCTGCCGAGTTCTGTAATCATTTACATCTATTAAAAAGGGCGGTGGATCCAACTTCTTTTGTTCCACGATACGCTTTACTAAGTAATCCAGCGCTCTCACCGCGTCTCCTTTTGGTCCAATTAAAATCTTTGACTCGTTGGTCTTTATAACGATGCACGCCTGCCCAAGTAGAGTACCTTCAGAAAGCTCTGTAAAGGAGACTCCTGATTCTTTGAGAATATCTGTGACTATGTTTTTCACCTGTTCCATATACTTTATTTTTCATACTCCTGTTTCCCTAGTATGGAGCGGCGAACCAGCAACTCCTGCACAATAGTAAATACATTGCTTGTTGTCCAATACAGCGCAACTGCGGCGGAAATAGTGTATGCGATAACACCAACAATTACCGGTAACACATATTTCATTTGAATATGCATACTTCTCATAAGGTCGTCCTTTAGAGACTCTCCGGGTTTAGTGGTTACTTCTGGAATAACTATTGCAATTCGTGCGTGAATAAATTGTGTTGCACCGGCAAGAAGAGCCAAAACAATACTTTTACCTCCCATGTCTACAATGCTTAGAAATTGCATGTTCACTTCCATTGGCGCTTTCATAAATGTGTACAAAGAAGAAACGTCAATCTGCGGCAGTCCTCCTTTAAAGAAAATCCAATACAATCCTAAAATAATTGGAAGTTGTATGAGAATTACTAAAAATCCAGAGAGCGGGTGTATGTCATTTTCTTTATAAAGCGCAAGTGTCCTTTTAACCTGCTCTTGCTGATCATCTTTATACTCCTTTTTTATTTTTTCTAATTCGGGGGTTATCTTGCGTACGGTAAATTGTGTCTCTATTGCTTGTTTGGCAAACGGAAAGAGGATGAGTTTAACTAAAACAGTAAGTAGGATTACAGCAATACCAACATCCGCGTACGGTACTACTGATATAAGAAATACCAACGCGTTATAAAGAGGGTCGTGAATAACAATATTAAACGCACTTACAAACATCGTCCTATTCTACAGTAAACACACCTGTTCTCAAGAAACTCTATATACGTTTAAATAGAGTCTCTATTTCTTTTTTTAAATCATTAAAGGGTAACACTCTTTTAATTGACACGAGCCCTATATACGTATCTGGAAGTTGTGTTATGGCTTCTCTCAACACTTCCCTACAGCGCCTTTTTAGCTTGTTTCTGGCCGTGGCGTTTGTGGCTGTTTTCTTAGAAACACTGCACCCAATGCGGGTTTCTTTCTCACTTTTTTTATATAAAAAAGAAACTGAAGGCGAGTGAATGCGCTTTCCGCTCTTCGCTAAATCCTTAATATCGCCTGAAGTGGTGCGATATTTTCTATGCAGCATAAGTTATACACCCAAACGGACACGTCCTTTTTGTCTTCGGCGTTTTACGAGTTGCTGCCCTCCTTTAGTAGCCATACGGCTTAAAAAACCGTGTGCTCGGGCTCTTTTTCTTACCTTTGGTTGATATGTCCTTTTCACGCTCAGTATTCTACACAAAATAGACAGTATTTCAAGTTTAATGCGCTTTAGTGGCTTAGTTGAGTCACCCACAAGTTATACACAGTGTTATCACCACATTTTGTTTTTTTGGGAAGGTTTTATTACGTAGATGCGTCCGCTATAATTGCCTCCACTACCACTCTCTCTTTTTAACTATGTTACACGATCAAGAACTATGGCAAAACGCACTCGTTCAAATAGAACTTGATACATCAGAGGCAAGTTTCCGCACATGGTTTAGAAATACTGATATCGCAAGAAGGGAAGGGGGTGAGGTTTTTGTAGCAGTACCGAGTCGCATAGTGAAAGACTGGTTGAAAGACAAGCACCACAAACTTATTTTGAAAGCCTTACGAGGAATAGACGAGGGGGTTCGCTCTGTTGAATATGTTATACAACGATCTGTTTCTAAAAACACCCATAAGAAATCTGAGCCATCTCCAATAACTCCAACCCTTGCTTTAAACGAACTTTATATCGATAAAAGAGATAATCTGAACCCTAGATATACTTTTGACACTTTTATTGTGGGTCCATTTAACTTGCTTGCCCACTCCGCATCTCAAGCAATTATCCAAAACCCTGGATTGGTATACAACCCTCTTTTTATTTATGGAAAGACTGGATACGGAAAAACACATCTTATACAGGCATTAGGGAATCACTTTAAAAAAACCCATCAAAATAAAAAGGTGTTTTATGTCACATCTGAAAGATTTGCTATTGATTTTATAAACGCTGTGGGTGCGGGTAGAGCACATAGTTTTAAAGATCAATATCGACAATACGATGTTTTGATAATGGATGACATTCAATTTATAGCTGATAAAGAGAAAACCCAGGAAGAATTATTTCATTTATTTAACGCTCTTCATGACAACAATAAGCAAATTATTTTTTCTTCCGATAAACACCCTAATCAAATACCAGGTTTTGAAGATAGATTGAAGGGTCGATTTAGTGCTGGAATGATTGCTGAGATAAATGATATAGATACTGAATCAAGAACAGCTATTATTAATGCAAAAATCCAACAGCACGGTTTCCTTATACCAAAAGAAACTATTGAGTATGTTGCACAAAATATTCAAGGGAATATACGTGAATTAGAAGGGATCTTAAACACAATTGTGTGTAAAACACAGATAAAAGGTAAACCTCTTTCATTAATTGAAGTGCAAGGAATTGTAAAAAACAACGTACGCCCTCAAAGAGGTGTTTCTGTTGATGAAATTGTTAAGAAAATTGCTAATTACTATGAGGTGGAGGAGAGAAGTATTTACGAAAAAACAAGAAAAAAGGAGGTTGTAAAACCAAGACAAATTATTATGTACGTACTTAGAGAGGAATTTGGTGTTTCTTATCCAAGTATTGGAGAAAAACTTGGGGGGAGAGATCACACAACTGTTATTCATTCTTGTGAAAAAATAAAAACTCTATTAAAAAGTGATTCAGTTCTTGAACAAGAGATTGGTCAAATTAAAAACTTAATAAGTGTGTAGAAAATGTATGTATAACTGTTTAAGAAGTTATGTTTGAAAGTGTGTATATCTAAAATAAATTCACATACCCACACAATAAATATGAAAAAGACTCAAAAAACACTAACAATAACTGAACAACTTATCTTTTAAACAAAAGATATTTTGCAGTTATACACTTATACAGTTACTTAAACACAAATAATAAAATTTTTATAAATATGAAGTGTGAATGTACAACAGAAAAACTTTTACACACAATAAGTGTTGTAGATAAAATTGTAGGTAAAAAAGAATCACTCCCTGTTCTTTCTTGTGTGTTTATATCTACTTCAAAAAATACACTTACAGTAAAGGCAACAAATCTTGAAACATCAGCTCAAATATCAATACCTAGTACTACAGAGGAAGAGGGAAATGTTGCTGTTTCTTCTTCTGTTCTACTACAAACATTACAAACAGTCAGAGATAAAAAATTAACCCTTTCAATAAGTGATGGAAACCTTACAATTACAACTCAATCTAGCATAACAACAATAAAAGCTCTTTCATCAGAAGAATTTCCAAAATTACCAAAACCACAAACTCTTCCAAAAGAAACATTTCAAAAAGCCACATTTATACAAGGTATCCAATCAGTGGTCTATTCAGCATCTCAATCAATGATCAGGCCAGAATTAGCAAGTATATACATTACTAAAGATAACGGAGTTTTTACTTTTGTTGCCACTGACTCTTTTAGACTTTCTGAAAAAAAGGTACAAGGAGCTCCAAAAGAAGGAGTTTTTGAAGAATTACTAATTCCTTATAAAAATGCACTAGAGATAGTCCATATATTATCGTTAATTAACACAGATGAAATAGCAATTACAGTAGATGAAGGACAACTATATTTTGTTATAGATAATAATATAATTTCTTCAAGGATTATTGATGGTACATTTCCAAACTATCAAGAAATTATTCCAAAATCATTCTCTACAGAAGTAACTATTTTAAAAGAAGAAGTTGCGTCTGTATTTAAAAAAGCCAGAATATTTTCCCAAAAAACACAGCAAATAAGCTTCCATGTATATCCGCAAAAGAAGATTTTCTCTATAACCGCTCAAAACACAGATACTGGAGAAATGTCAGATTCTCTTGACGCCGCAATTTCAGGAGACGATCTTGATATAAATTTCAATTTAAAATATGTAAGTGATTGTTTACAATCAATACATTCAGATAGTATAACTTTTCAATTCTCCGGGATAGGAAAACCACTTGTTTTAAAAGGAACAACAGATCAATCGTTTTTGTACCTTGTTATGCCACTTAACAGGTAAAGAAATTTTATTGAACTGTAAATTGAACTTCTGATATACGAGCTTCGTTAACCCCTCCACCAACTGCCTTTAATGTACTCTGACCAAGTGTTGTGGGAATAAATGTTAGTGAAAATGGAAACTGGGAAGCAGTTCCAATATGAGTGTCGTTTATATAGTAAGAAACATTTTGAAATCTTTCAGGACGATCAATAGATACAGTAATTGTAAATGGAATGTCTTTTTTAACTACATTATTTGGAGATGGGTTGCTTATAGAAAATGTATTAGTAATTATTGGGGAATCAACAGGTGAAGTTGTTGAGATTGGCGTATTAACGATCCCACTGTTTGAAGCCCAAAGCAGTACGGGATACTCCCATAAAAAGAATTGAGAATCTTTCTGAGGATTTGAAGGTTTTCCTAAAAGCGGGTTCTTTTTGTCCACCCAATACAAAATAGAATGAACTCCCTCTTGGGAAGAGTTCCAAATACCGCGCAGAATTGGTGTAATACTTTGATCTAATGGTTTTGGAGGCGTGAAATCTTTAGGGGGAAATTTAACAATAGCTTCTTTCATAAATTCATTCCAGAGAGGAGCAATAATAAATCCTGCTACGCGCTTCTCCATAGGTGTATTGTCGTTGTTTCCTGCCCACGCACCAGCTGAAACACTAGGAGTGTAACCAATAATCCAAGCGTCACGGTAGTCATTTGTAGTACCTGTTTTTGCCGCGACATCAATTCCAGTAAAGTGTAGATACGAGAATTCGCCAAAAGCTGGTGTACGCGCCACATTGTCTGAGAGCACATCTGATACTTGGCGTGCAACCTCAGTATCAAGAACTCTAGTCTTCTTTTCTTTATATTCCTCTAGAACTTTCCCCTGGGCATCCTCAACCCGCAAAATACCAACTGTCTCATTCCTCTCTCCTTCGTTTGCGAAAACACCATATGCGCCAACCATTTCAAGAAGAGAAACCTCACCACCACCTAGTACAAGTGTTAATCCGTATCGGTTTTTGTTTGTTAGCGTTGTGATTCCGAGCCTTTCAGCCATTGAAAGGGCGGCGTCTATTCCTGAAAGGTACAACACTTTCACGGCTGGAATGTTTACGGATTGAGCCAAGGCGTCGCGCAGTGTCATAGGGCCTCTAAAAATATTGTCGTAATTTTCTGGTGAGTAGCAAGGTGGTGTGCTTGAAAGATTATTTGGTGCACATGTTGTTGAGAATTGAGTTTTTAAGTCAAATACAACAGTTTCAGGGGTGTATCCCTGTTCAAATGCTGAAGCGTATACAAATGGTTTAAAGGCTGATCCAGGCTGTCTTTCTGCAAGTGCCAAGTTGAATTTTCCGTCGATGGATTCATCAAAATATCCACGGGACCCAACCATGGTCAAAATTTGTCCTGTCCTAGGATCAATAGCGACAAGTCCCGCATTTTCTGCGTTGTACTTAACTTCGTTTTCAAGCGCGTACCTTTCGACGATCTCCTCACCTTTACTCTGTAGCGCGTAATCAAGTGTGGTTATGACGTGTAATCCCTGCTCATTCACAGCGTTTATTCCGTACTTTTCCTCCAAATATTCTCTAACATAAAAAACAAAATGTGGAGCTTTAATTCCAGTGTCGTCGCTGCCTATAAATTCAATATTTGTTTCAAGCGCTAAAGTGTACTCTTCTTCACTTATGAAGTCGTTTTTTTTCATTTGGTTCAATACCAAATTTTTGCGATTTTCGAGCGCCTCTAAATGGTTTCCGTATGGAGAATAATAAGTTGGAGCTTGTGGAAGAGCAGCCAAGTATGCGGCCTCAACAAGGGTTACGTCTTGAGACGACTTACCAAAAAAGTGAAGACTTGCTTCTTCAACACCGTAGATGGTCCCTCCGTATGGAGATTCGTTCAAATAAATTCCCAGGATCTCGTCCTTAGTAAGTTGTTTTTCTAATTTAAGTGCAAGTATCCACTCTTTAATTTTTCGAGTGATAGTTTTGTCCCTAGTAAGTAAAGTGTTTTTAACAACCTGTTGAGTAATAGTGGAACCACCTTGTCCGCCAAGAAGATTCCCGCTTGTGATGTTGTCAAAAATCGCCTTCAATGTTCTAAGTGGTCTGATACCGTTGTGTTGATAGAATTCATCATCTTCTATTGCAATTGTGGCATTTCGTATATGGTGGGATATGTTTTCAAGTGGAACAACGGTTCGTCTCACCGTTCCATGTACATCGTAAAGTAGAACTTTTCCTGTACGATCATAAATCTTTGTTGACTCGGACACCTGACGACTGTGGAAGCTATCAACGCTAGGAATATCGAGTGTCACAAACCATAAAAGAATACTTCCTGTAAAAAAAAGACCAAAGATTAATCCAAAAAACAGCGTTGTTTGTACCCATTGAGAGCGCATGAGTGTAAAGAAACGAGATCGGAGGGACATACTAAGCTATCCACAGGCACCCTGTGGAGAATATGTGGATTGTAACGAGACTACCGTGAGTGTGCAAGATGAGTAAGTCCTATTGCTATTGCATCGTATTCATCATCTAGAGCTTTTGGATTCAGTGTAGTTATGAGTTTAGGCACCATAAGCATCACTTGTTTTTTGGTTGCGTTCCCGACGCCAGTAACAGCGATTTTAATCTCGGCCGGAGTGTACTCGTATATTTCTGTTTCATGTGCGTAAGCAGTATATATAAGGGCTCCGCGAACTTCGGCGACAAACATGGCGGTTTTTTGATTTGAATTGAAATATAAGCGCTCGAGCGCCATGTGTTCGGGCGCGTATCGATCTAAAAGCTTTCTACAGGCATCCGCTACGGCATATAATCTAGCAGGAAATGGCGATGTAGCAGAGGTGCGAACGCAGTCCGAGTGAAGTATCGTCTCTTTTCCAGAAATTTTTTCCAGAACAGCGACACCGCAGCGTTCGTAACCCGGATCAATTGCAAGAACTCTCATGATTATTCTGCGTTGGTGTACACATCTTGTACGTCGTCGTGGTCTTCAATAATTTCGATTAAAGCAGAAAGTTTTTCTCCATCTGCATCCGACACAGAAATCATGGAAGTAGGAGCATATCCTTCGTGAGATTTACTAAAAGCCCACGCCGCACTTCCAGGGGTTGCGAGCTCGAAACCGTTTTTTGAAAGAAGATGTTTTATCTCAGCAGCGGTGCGATTTCTGTTGTCGGTAAGTGCGTCAACAACAAGTGCTGCTCCACCGGGTCCGTATACTTCATATACCACCGACTCAAGTGATTCGGTTTCATTGCTGTTTCCTTTTTGAACCGCACGCTCGATATTGTCTTTAGGCATGTTTTCTGCGCGAGCTTTGTCCAAAATTGCACGTAAGTTTGGTGCAGAAACATCTCCTCCAGCTTTTTTGGATTCAACTGCAATCATCCGCGCCAACTTTCCAAAGATTTTACTTTTTTGCGCGTCGGTCGCCGCTTTCTTATGCTTTATTTTTGACCATTTATTATGTCCTGACATGAGATAGGAGTATATCGCACTGTTTCTTCAGTATAAAGCTCACAATAATGTGCCTTCAGAAGGTGAAAAACCAAGGTGTTCGTACGCCCTTTTTGTTGCGATTCTTCCTCGAGACGTTCTTTCGAGAAGCCCTAATTGCATAAGATATGGTTCGTGCACCTCTTCGACAGTAGCTTCTTCTTCTGAGAGAGCGGCTGAAAGAGTTTTTAACCCAACAGGGCCACCGTTGAATTTTTCTATAAGAATAGAAAGTATATCTCGATCAGTTTTAGTTAGGCCAGACTCGTCGATTTCAAGAAGAGCGAGCGCCTTACGCACGGTCTCTACATCAAGTGCGCCGCCGTGCACTTGTGCGTAGTCGCGGCAACGTTTTAGAAGATAATTGGCAGTTCTAGGTGTTGCTCGGGCGCGAATTGCGATTTCACGAAGCGCGTCACCCTCCACATTTATTGAAAGAATTTGGGCAGACCTTTTAAGAATGCGGACAATTTCGTCTTCTGTATAAAAGGAAAGACGAAATGTTCCGCCAGAGAAACGACTTCTTAAAGGAGATGATAGAAGAGCGATGCGGGTTGTGGCAGCGATTAGTGTGAAGGCCGGCAATTCTAATTGCACAGTGCGAGCGGATGGTCCTTTTCCTATAACAATATCAAGCACTCCTGCTTCCATCGCGGGGTAGAGCACCTCCTCAATCGTTTTGTGGAGGCGGTGAATCTCGTCAATAAAAAGAACGTCCCCTGGGGAGAGGTTTGTGATGATGGCAGCAAGGTCACCCACGCGCTCTATTGCAGGCCCTGACGTCGCGCGCATCTGCGCGCCTATCTCTCTAGTCATTAAATGCGCGAGCGTTGTTTTTCCTAGCCCTGGCGGGCCATACAAGAGTACGTGTTCTGGTTGTTGGGAGCGTTTATCTGCTGCGGATAGGAGTATGTGCAGGTTGTTTTTTATTGTTTCTTGCCCTACGTATTCATCCCACGAGCTCGGACGAAGTTCATGATCAAGAGAGCGACCAGAATTTTCACTTGTTTCAGTGGGTTTCTCTGTCATAGCGATTTAATTCAGTGGGTTGACTTTCTTGTACTTTGTGATACTATCCTTGCGGCTGCAACAAATCTCCTTTATTCAGAGCCACGAACCTCTCAGCGATAGAGAACACCTTCAAGGACGGCGCGGTTATTCGTTTTACGAATGTACGGCTCCTATCCTTAGTTGATCGTTCGTCTTTCGATACCCTATTGGAAGTATCGCTGAGAGATTCGTGTATCCGAAATGCTGTCCTAGGTGGTGCAAATTGCACTGTACCAACCATAGCATTCCTTTTTAAAAACAACAGTGCATTTTTCCTCCACAACGGTTTTTTCCCTTGGCAAGGACGCTACGTCGTCGGTTGGGAAGAATTATTCGCAGAAGTTTCGATATCTTCTAGGTCGACCACGCGACCAAGTTCGTCAAACGATGTAACTCCACGCAATACTTTCACAATTCCATCTTGCGCCATCGAGCGAATTTTTTGGTGTTGAGCCGCGTGCCAAATGTCACGCTCACTAGAGGTGTTGCGTACAGTATTTTCAATTTTTTCATCCATAATAATTGCCTCAACAATTGCAACGCGTCCTTTGTAGCCTATGTTGCCACACGCAGCGCATCCCTTAGCTCTCCACGCGACGTCCTTATTGTCTGGGAGATCTTCCGGGTGAGGAATGTCGTTGAGTAATTTACCAACAATCTCTTGCTCGCGTTTCTCAAGCGGGTGAGACTCTCTACACGATTCACATAGGCGACGAATCAAGCGTTGTGCCATCGCAATATTTACTGCGGATCCGAGAATGTCTGCGGAAACACCCATATCAATAAGTCGCGGAAATGTCCCCGCAGCGTTATTAGTGTGTAGTGTAGAAAATACAAGGTGACCGGTTAGCGCCGCGTGTACGGCAGTTGAGGCCACTTCACTGTCTCGGATCTCACCCACCATGATTACGTCTGGATCTTGGCGCAGGGTAGATCGCAGACCTTGTGCGAAAGAATAGCTTTTGCTCACTTGGGTCTGCACAATTCCGTCCAGGTGGTATTCGATAGGATCTTCAATTGTTACAATTTTGATACCCGGCTCGTGCACGGCACTCAAAAAGGCGTACAGCGTTGTTGTTTTACCGGATCCTGTAGGTCCGGTGTTTAAAATCATTCCATTTGGTTTTTCTATCTCTGCTTGGAGAATTTTCATAAGGTATTCGTCAAAGCCAAGACGCTCCATTGAGAGGGCTATTGTTGTTGGATCGAGTACTCGCATTACGATTGTCTCGGCATAATTGCCAGGCAAGACGGAAGTACGGATTTCAATTTCTTTTTCGTGAGCAACAATACTAAAGCGCCCATCTTGGGCGGCGTTTTTTATATTTAGTTTAAGACCAGATAGTAGTTTTACGCGAGAAGAAATCATAGCGTATGTACTGTGGTCAAATGCAAGTATTTCATTCAGCACCCCATCTAATCGGTAGCGCATACGCACCTGCTCTTCTTCTGGTTCAAGATGCACGTCTGACGCACCCAAAGAAAGCGCGCCGGCCATAATAACTTCCAGTACTCTTGAGATACGGTGTGTATTTTTACTACCGATATTGTCGTTCACGTGTGACTTAACGTCCTCAACGGTTTTTAGCTCATCGAGCATTTTTTGAATTGCTTCATTTGAAACTGTTAGAACCCCAGCTTCTGTCTCTGTTGCATATGAAAGATCTTTGTATCTCTCCCATGCGTGATGGAGGGACGCCGAAGAAACCATAAAACGACGAACGTCGTATCCTAAGCGGCCCAGTTCTTTTATTTCGTGCAAAGAATCTTCGCGCTCTGGAGCACGCATGGCCACAAAAAGGCGTTTTCCTATTTTGCGGAATGGAGCAACCTCTGCAGCACGCGCTTTTTCTTCGGAAATAAGACGGAGAGCGTCGCTGTCCACAGATTTACGCGTTAAGTCAGCGTACTCCACACCATATTTCTCAGACAATACTTTTGCCAGCTCTTCTTCTTCTCGTGCGCGCAGGTCCTCTAAGCGTTCGGCGCTTTTTCTGTCATGGAACGGATCAGTCATAAAAATATTGTAGCATTCAAACGGGAGCTATCGCGCAGAGAAGGGTTTGTTAGAATGGGAGCATGGAGACTGACAGTACGGAGAGCACATATGCGTATGCTGAGTCTTTCGTACAGACTATTGATCCACACAAAAGCAGGGCCACGGTAGTTGCTCTGTCGGGAGACCTTGGCAGCGGGAAAACGGTGTTCGCACAAGGTGTAGCTCGCGCACTCGGCATTACCGAAACAGTAACAAGTCCAACCTTTGTTATTCAAAAAATTTACAAAATTGAGAACAGTGCATTTAAACGACTGGTGCATATAGACGCGTATCGCCTTGAGGACGCGCATGAACTGCTTGTGCTTGGATGGGAACGCCTTTTGTCACATTCGGACACTCTGATTTTAATCGAGTGGCCTGAGCGAGTGGAAGAGATACTTCCAAAAGGCACCATTCGTATAACATGTACGTATGTCGATGAAAATACGCGCAAGATTGAACGAGCATAATGTATGGGAACAAAAAAAATAAAAAAGAAGCGTCTAGTGATTTTAGATTCACACGCCATTATTCATCGGGCGTATCATGCACTTCCAGATTTTTCATCGAGCAAGGGGGAGCCAACAGGGGCGCTATACGGGCTTGTTTCCATGCTTTTTAAATTAGTTTCTGATCTCGAACCGGACTATATAGTTGCTGGGTTTGATCTACCGGGGCCAACTCACAGGCACGACGTTTTTGAAGAATATAAAGCAGCACGTGTTAAATCCGACAGTGATCTAATTGTGCAAATACAGAGATCGAGAGACGTATTTAATGCGCTTTCCATCCCGCTTTACGAAAAAGAAGGATTTGAGGCAGACGATGTTATCGGAACTATTACGGAGAATCTTAAAAAAGAAAAAGATGTTGAAGTCATTATTGCTTCTGGAGACATGGACACGCTTCAGCTTGTAAGTGGAGATGGCGTGCGAGTATTTACTCTAAGGAAAGGGCTTTCTGACACGATTTTATATGACGAAGATGCGGTGCAAGCTCGTTTTGGGTTTGGTCCCGAACTCATACCAGATTATAAAGGGTTGCGTGGCGATCCGTCCGACAACATTCCAGGTGTTCGAGGAATTGGAGAAAAGACAGCGACAGACCTCATACAATCTTTCGGTACTCTTGAAAATATATACGCGACATTGAAAAAAGATCCTGAGCAATTTGAAAATAAGGGTCTTAAGCCGCGAGTTGTAAAATTGCTTCAAGAAGGAGAGGACATAGCAGTATTTTCTAAAATGCTCGCCACGATTCGAGTTGATGCGCCGGTCGATTTTGCACTTCCTAAAAAGGAATGGAGAGAGTCGGTCAATACTGAAAAACTCCTCACGTTTCTAGACACGCTTGAATTCCGCTCGCTTTCAGACAGAGCGCGACAAATTTTTAAGATTGAAAAGGAAGAAAAAGAAAATGTAGAAGAGGTAGTCGTTGATAAAAAATCTCTCAAAGAGACCTCCGTTGCCCTTTGGCTTTTGCGATCGGACATGACAGAGCCTTCAAAAGAAGATATTTTACGCTTTGCTGGGACTGATGATTTTGAAAAGGCACGAGAGAAGGTGTTTGCGGATATGCGGGCCACAGGGAAACTTTCCGAAGTATATGAAAATATCGAGAAGCCGCTCATGGAAATTGTTGAAGAAATGCAAAAGATTGGAATTGAACTTGATACAGAATATTTAAAGAAACTTTCTAAGAAATTACATACTGAATTAGAAAAAATGCGCACCAAAATCTATAAGCACGCAGGAGAAGAGTTTAATGTGAATTCTCCTAAGCAGTTAGGTAATATTTTATTCGATAAACTCCAACTTAAAACTGATAGGCAAAAAAAGACAGAAACAGGGCAACGCAGCACTAGGGAGTCTGAGCTCGAGAAAATGCGCGACCAGCACCCAATAATTGATGACATACTTTTGTATAGGGAATTACAAAAACTCCTCTCCACGTACATAGATAATTTACCAGAGCTAATTGAAAAAGATGGACGTCTCCATGCAGAATTTTTACAAGCAGGAAGCACTACCGGAAGAATGGCTAGTCAGAATCCAGGACTTCAGAACATACCAATACGCGGTGAGCATGGTAAAAAAATACGAAACGCATTTGTTGCGGCGAAAGGGTTTAAGCTCGTATCTCTTGATTATTCACAAATGGAACTACGAGTTGCAGCAGCTCTCTCTGGAGACGAAAAACTCGTCGACATATTTAAGTCTGGGGGCGATGTGCATACGGCAGTTGCTTCTGAAGTGTTTGAGGTGCCACACGAAATGGTTGATAGCGAAATGCGCAGGAGAGCCAAGGTCATAAACTTTGGCATTTTATACGGTATGGGGGTGAACGCACTTAAGGTTGCATTAGGAGAAGACACTACGAGAAATGATGCGCAGAAGTTTTTGAATGACTATTTTAAAAATTTCTCAGGTCTCGCACATTATATTGAGAGGGTAAAGATTGATGCCGCGCATCACGGATTTACTGAAACCATGTTTGGGAGACGCAGATATTTTTCCGGATTTGAATCCGGGCTTCCATATGTACGCGCTCAAGCGGAGCGCATGGCAATCAATGCTCCAATACAAGGGACTCAAGCAGACATTATTAAGATGGCAATGATTAAAGCTCATACATCTCTAAAAAAAGAAAAAGCATTAGATGATGCCAGGCTTTTACTACAGGTGCATGACGAATTAGTTTACGAAATTAGAGAAGGGAAAGAACACCTAATTAAAATCGTGCACGACTGCATGGAAAGTATTGTTTCAGAAAAAGATTTTGGTGGAGTTCCGATTATTGCAACTGCCTCAATCGGTGCAAATTGGGGAGAAATGGAACAGTATCTAGAATAAATATATGCTTTACGTTTTTTACGGGAACGATTATAAGAAGGCACGTGGAAAAGCCCACAAAATGCGAGAGGCTTTACTTAAAAAAGAGCCCAATGCGCATTATGAGCATATCACCGACGAGACAGTACACATTTCAATAGGAGACATGGTAGCGTCTCAGGGACTTTTTTATCCGAAGCAAATCCTTTTTCTTGACGGGGTTTTTGCAAACGCGGAGATAAAGAAAGACGCTCTCGATCAAGTAAAAGAAATGAAGCAGTCTGGTCACGTATTCATACTATTGGAACAAAAGTTGCTTGCCCCAGAAGTAAAAAAATTTACTACTTATGCGGAAATTATTGAAAAGTATGACCTGAAAGCAGGGGGCGAAAGCAAAAAACCAAACAATTTTGCACTAGCGAGCGCTTTCGCCGCAAAAAAGAAGCAGGATGCGTGGATTCAATACCATCGAGCACTCTATAGCGGTGCGGCACCTGAGGCGCTTTATGGAATGTTGTTTTGGAAAGTGAAAGACACTGTTCTTAAGGGAGGTAAGGCGTCGGAATATGTTGGAATGCTTGCAGAGCTCCCGTATGAATCGCGCAGAAAGCGAGTAGAAATTGAATATGCACTCGAATTGTTCCTTCTATCAACTTGAGTGTGCATAACATGTTTGCCGTGGAATCAGCGATTGCATAGCATGTAGGTATGCAGGCGCTCTCTTATGCGGTAATAACCGCTCTTATTTTGGCACTTTTTGTTTTGGGAGGGGTTTCTATTGTATTTGCGCAGGAAGGTGCTGTGGTTTCTACCTGCCCCTCAAGCTGTAAAGAATCACCACCATGTCCGCTCAGTATAAATGGAACACAAAAGGGTGTGTGCAATTGTGGCATATGCATGGGAACTGGTTTTTCGGCAGGTGGTGGGCAGGCGGGTGGAGCGGTTGACGCTGGGCAAAAGCTTCTTCAGGGTGTCATAGATAAAGTAATGCAGACCCTACAGGGAGGAGGTGCTGGAGGAACTGGCAGCGAGCTTCCAAATGCAGGGGTATTTAATGACCCAAATAGACCGGAAGAAAATACAGGCACCGCAGGACGGTTGTTACAGAATATTGGTACAATTGATGTGCGAGATACAGCCCCCTCGGCGTTTCAGATTCTTTCAAACGCATTTGGTGGAAGCTCAAATAATACAACGGTGGAGCAGACAAGTACTGCAACCACAAACTCTCCAAACACAACCGTAGTAGCGGCAACCACAAGCCAGACAACACAAGGCGAAGGAGTCGGCACTCTTATTGTAGGGGCTAATGTACAAAGTGGTGTAGGAGCTCAGAGTAAGAACGCAGGGAAAGAAAACAATAACGAGCATAGAGAAGAAAATATTGGCGTTGGAAGTTTTTTGGGAAATGCAGAACAAAAAGCCAATACAAATAGTAGTATTGTCGGGCGCGTATGTGCCGCGCGGCCTTGGCAAAATGGTTTGATGGCACGGTTGTTCTCAGGTAGCTTCTTCGACTCGCTATGCGGCAGTACGGCCCAAGAAGAGATCACCACGGTTATCTCAACAACGCGAACTAAGCTCATGTGCCCTGAAAGCGTTGTTTTGGGAGAGTCAGCTAATCTCGAGTGGATCTGTGGCGGCACGGGAAACAGCGCCGGAGTAGGATTTGATACTAAAGGACTTTCACGCGGTACTGCACGCGTAACACCTATTGAGACCAGTAGCTATCATGTGGAATGCGCTCAAGGAGGGATAGCATCATGCAGTGTCTCTGTTGTCGGGCCAGTGGCTCAGCTTATTGCAAGTCCTTCTCGAGTTGCACTAGGTGCTCGAACGCGTTTGTATTGGGTGAGCAACAACGCGGTGAGCTGTGAGCTTTCAGGTCCAGGACTTAAAGAAGTGGGTCTACGTGGCGCCGCCACAACAAACGCCATTTTAGATGAAGTAAAATTCACTCTTACTTGTAAGACTGAAAGAGGAAATACAATTTCTGACTCTGTAACTGTTGGAGTTGGGATATAATACTTCGTATGAGAGCAATACTATTTTCTAAAGTATGTGCGGTGGTTATTTTTGTGGCTTTTTTGATGCCTGTTTTGGCATTTGCGCAATCAGCGTGCCCGTTTGATGCGAGTGTATTATGTGCTGGTAAGAAGGATGGTACTGCTGTGGCTTGCGTTCCAGCACCAGGGCATTTAGCTTCGGGTTATTGCAAAGACCAGAAATTTATTAATACAACCGCTACGTCACTAGGAGGTGGGTCTAGCTCAGTTGATTTTGGACAGCAGATATTACAACAGATTATAGGACAGCTGATAGGGAAATTATTTCAAGGAAGTAGTGGTGGAGAGAGTTCGGGCGGAACGGTGCAATCAACTCAAACTGGCACAACACAAACAAATACTGGAGTAAGTTCAACCCTACTCAACAATTTAAATAATTCACAGAACACAACTGACGCCGGGAGTTTCTTTAGCGGCTCGTTTGATTTCGGAACTGGAAAAACAACACAAACAGGGACGAGCACTGGGTCTTCAGCTACGCAAATTGAACTCATTGGAGGTGTATCTGGAGGACAGAGCGAAGGTGCTGTGAGCGGTCAGAATAATCAAGGCGTGAACATTGATGTATCTTCTATTGGAACTACAGCGACGCAGTCACAATCTGGTACGGTAAACACGACAGAAACAGGAGGAACCATTGAGGGTGCGGTACGCAATAATCAAGATAATTCTGAGGTGGCCGGTTTTTATGGATCAGGCGGTAGTACGTTCGGGTCTGGTGGAGGATTTCTAAGTAGTGTATGTGCTTCTCGTCCGTGGGCTAAAGGTGTCGCGGGGTATCTTTTGCCAGATTCATTCTTTGACAATCTTTGTTTGAAAAATGGCTATCAGCCAGGAGTGGGTGTCCAGTCTGCGAGTGTAAGTACAAATACGACACAGGCTGAGCAGCAAGTGCGAACAGCTGTTACGGGCGTGTCTACTTCAACCGGAAAAGGAATTACGTGCACTCCGTCTACAGTCCGCCCAGGGAACTCGGTTGCTCTAGCTTTCTCCTGTGGAAAAGCAGAGCTAACGGCGACGGCTGGATTTAGTGTGGCAAACAAAGCAGTTACCGCAGCGTCAGTGGTGGCTAAAGAGTCGCGTGCGTATGGTATAGCGTGCTCCGACAATACTTCATATCAGTGTTCGGTTCGAGTTGCTGATCCGAGAGCCGTTATTTGGGCTGATCCGGCCACAGTTTCTCTAGGTGGACGAACAACTATTTTTTGGAACGCTCAAGACGTTGAATCGTGCTCAGTTGCAGGTCCAAGTTTTTCGGAAACTGGGCTCTATGGCGGTGCAAGTACGGTTGGTATAAATACAGCAAGTACGTTCACTATTAATTGCAAAGGACTTGACGGAGAGGTGATTAGTGAAAAAGTTATAGTTGATTTCTCACTGTAGTACCACTTTTATATGTCCATAAAAAGATCGCGTCCGCTGCGTTCATATTTTCTCTTAGACATGAATGCAGTGGTTCGCGCTCTGATAATTTCAGACGTAATTTGGGGTGGTGCCGTAGGTTTGCTTGGCCCAATTTTTGCAATTTTTGTTGTCGACTTTATTCCAGGAGCTTCGATTGCTGTAGCAGGGGTCGCGGTGTCAATTTACCTTGTCACTAAAAGTATTTTTCAGATACCGGCGGCTAGTATTATCGATAAAATTAGAGGTGAAAAAGACGATTTTTGGATTTTATTTATAGGTTCTCTAATTTCGGCGGTGATTCCAATTTTGTATTTGTTTATAAATACACCACTGCAGCTCTACCTTGTAGAATTTTTATATGGTCTTGCAACGGCAGTGACCTTTCCTTCGTATATGGCGATTTTCACTCGTCATGTTGATAAAGAAAAAATAGGAACGGAATGGGGTATTTATTACACCCTCAATGATTTTAGTGCCGCGGTGGCTGCTTCTGTAGGTGGTGTTGTTGCAGAAACTGTTGGGTTCCGGCCACTTATTGTGGGTGTTGTGATCCTAAGTGTTATAGGAGTTGGTTTTTTGTACGCACTTAAGCCATATATGCACGCAACAAAGCGCACTAAAAAGCAAAAACTATAACTGGTCTAAACAATTCTTTAGAGCAGCGGTATCTGTTTCTCCTTCTCCTTTTACCCACGTCCCGTCCGAATGTGTGAAAAGCCAAAATGTATACAATGTACCGCCAAGGCGGTAATCGTTGTGCACGGCAACCATGTATCCGGCCTCGCGCATTGTTTGCAACTGTTTTTCAAGCGACATGTCCGCCCGGAAGGACTCGAACCTTCGACCCACTGGTTAAAAGCCAGTTGCTCTACCAACTGAGCTACGGGCGGGACGCATATGCACACTTCGCGCATATATGCTCAGGCACTATACCATCACTTGCTTTACGAGACTACAGAGGAAGGTCAAATGAAATCGGCCCTGATCCTGTTACAAGAAGAGATAGAGCAAGAACGAGAGAGAGAAGTACGGTGCTCATTGGGAAGATGCGCGTAGAAGGTGACCACAACCAAATTCCAATTAGTATGACACCTAGAATGGTGGCAACTTGTGTGTACAAACCAATTGCAAGAAGAATACCAGTAAGCACTTCAAGAGCAGCAAGAACCAAAAGATGGGAAACACCTTTTTTATAGTGAGCTAATGCCGCGAGTATAAATATGGCAGCAACAGCGCCACGAATAAGCACCGCGGCAAGTGGGGCAAGAAACAAAAGTTCGGGAAACACGTTTAACATGGCATTATCATATCATGGAGATATCGGTGTTGTTACATAACGTGAGAAGCAGCCACAACGTTGGCTCAATTTTTCGCACAGCTGATGCGGCTGGTGCAGGTAACATATTCCTTACAGGCTATACACCAACACCAAAAGATAGATTCGGCAGAAAGCAAAAAGATATAGCAAAGACAGCTTTGGGTGCCGAGGAGTATATAGATTGGCAATATGCAAAAGATCCGTTCTCTATTTTAAAAGAAAGTAAAAAAGAAGGGTGGAGGATTGTCGGCGTTGAGCAAGACCCCAGATCTAATTTGTATACCGAATTGAAGTTGTCTGGGAAAGTCATCTTTGTGTTTGGAAATGAAGTGCGCGGGCTTTCAAAACAGTTAAGGGAAGAGTGCGATGACCTCATTGAAATTCCTATGAAAGGTCAGAAGGAATCACTAAATGTATCGGTGGCTGTGGGGATAGTATTGTTCAATGCTTTAAAATAGAGCATAGAATGGAATGTATGAATAAAATTATTATTGGTATTTTTGCGACACTACTTCTAACGACAATTACGCCAGTGGCTATATATGCAGCTACACCTGAACAGTGCGCTGCGCTGCGCAGGGTTGCCGCAGATATTCCTTGCGATGCGGGAACACCTGTCAGTGCAATCGACGAAGTGTTGGGTATCTCAAGTAAAGTTGCAAACTCAAAACAATATTTACTTTCTATTTCAAGCGACTTGAGAAACAGTTGTGCGCCGCCGACAAATACAGACAACATAAGGCGTTTGAATAACACTTTCGCTGTATGCGCAGCTCAATTTTTGAGTGCGTATGAGTCCGCCTATGGAAAGGGGTCCGCCGTGGTTGTTTCCGCATTTAGAGATGGAGCCCCAGGGAGTGCTCCTGACGGAAGTGGAAGAAGCGCGAATGAATGTGCTGGAGGTGCTCTAAACTCGCGACACACAAAAGGTATTGCATTGGACATTAATCCTGGGCCTGGGGGATCATACGAAACACTTAAGAGGTTTGCCGAAATGAACTCACAATTCGGCGTTCATTTTCCTTGGTTTCCTTACCAAGGAAAGATTGATAAGCCGCACATGGATTTTAAGGGGTCTTGTCCTGGAGCTCCCACCACAAGTGTAGACTTTGAAGATACACCAACAAGGTCTCGAATACTTTCATCTGGTGTTGCAGATTTATTGCGCGGAACACTAGGACTAAACACAGCACCTACTTATGGGTTTTACAGCCAAACGGCGTCTGACACCCTTGTTGGTAGTCTTGTTTCTAAATTAACAAATTCTGTAACCCAATCAAGCGGGGGGAATGTAACAACCAACACTACAAACTCCGGCGCGTCGCAGTCAATTAATTCATCGTTTTCAACGCCCGACTCGGGGAGTATAGGGAAAATAAGCATCACCGGCATTAATGTGCTCACAAGCGAGAACACAAATGAATCAACAGGAAAAATCGATAATACGACTGAGTCTGGGACTTCAACTGAGGAATTGTTACTGAGTCTTATAAGAAACGAAAAACAAGAAGAAGACACGAATGAAGTAAAGCGCTCTGTAATCGTGCAAAATGTGCCGCTGCCACAGAGAGGAGATTCCACGAACGCTTTCCTCGATCGTGCAGCAAGCATAAACGAAAATACATTTGTATCAGATTCAGGAGCATCACTTACTGTTGAGGTTACAGAGCCAAGTGGGCAAACAGGAGTGTCTGGTTTTTTCGGTTCGTCAGGAGAAACCCCGAACTCTTCTCAGAGAAGCGGTGTTGTTGGGCGTTTATGTAATACGCAGCCGTGGCATAGAAGTATCACAGCGCAAATACTCTCGCCACTTTATTTTGATTCTCTTTGTGTACGACTCGGGCACACGCCGACACCCAATACGGAGTATTTAGAGTAAAATTAGTAAGACCACACGTCTACTGTGCGTCCTTCCGTATCAAGTAGGCGAATAACGTCGTGAGAATTGTTCCACATTTCCTGTGAGCGCCCTAGGTATAGGCGCCAATCTCCAGTTGAAAATGACGGGCGCCACTGATTTCTTTGCACACAGCCATTGTAAGTAAGAACATTTTTTACAAATGACTGACAGGAATTGGTTATATTGTTTGGGAAAGAGCCGATGAAGTGACGACACTGCCCTACAGTACGCACAAAATCTATGCACGATTCGCCGTAGGTCGCGATATTGTCTGCAGTGTTTGGCAGCTCTTCTCTAGGAGTAGGGCAGCTTTGATCTACATCAGGCGTGAATGTCTGGAATTGATTCAAATATCCCGAGCATATGTTTTCTCGAAAAGAAACTCCTACAGGGGAAGATCCCGTCACAACGTACGCACTCTTGCCAGGGTCGACGTATACATCTGATGGAGATCCTCCGATACCCATGGTGAGTATTCGAACACCGATAGGTAAAGATGCACGTGCGCCGTTAGTTATACTCTGCAGCGACCACCCAGTTATATTAATTGGTGAGGTGTTTGAAAAACTTGCAGTTAATGCAAGATACTCTTCTTGCGGATCTGTTTTCTGCAGGTTCAAAATAAAGGAGGAAATACTTACTTCACCGCGATATGGTGAAGGCGTACCAAACTCTTTCACTTCGCGCACTTTGTCTTGAAGCGAATCGTAGTCATCCTCAAGAGAAATGAGATTGCTTTGTATTCTCGACAAATTCTCGCTGCTGTAGGCGTTTGAGAGGAAAACACCGTCTTCAGTATCTGGAAGACGTATTGGGTTATATCCAAACGGCTGAGTATATATAGGCAAGTCTGCGAAAGAAAATTCATCAGCTTCTCCGTCAAACAAAAAAGCTAAAGGATTAGTATATGAGTCTTTGCGATCTTGAACTTCTTGTAGGCCGCCGCTTGTGAAGAATGCAATGGCAAAGATTAAAAGAACGAAAATGAGGAGTGCTATTAAGAGCTTTGCGAACATACGAAGAGTATACCTTGGGCAAACTTTTGGGTCGACTGAAAAGGAAAAGTAAGATGTATTTATTTACCCATCACTTTTGTTAATACTTCTCTTGCCACAGAAGCATCACTCCAGCGCTCTTTACTACCATTCGGACCCATAATAAATGGGTCGGTGCCTTTGCCAGTTATGATAACTGCGTCACCTTCTTTTGCTAAAGAAACGGCGCGTTCAATTGCAGAGCGTCTGTCCATAATAATGTCGGGAGACTTGTTCATACCGCTTGCAATTTCTCTTACAATTTTTTCAGGATCTTCGTCATAAGGATCTTCGTTTGTGAGAATGACATGGCCGCATCTCTCTTCTGCAATTTTTCCCATTTCTGGACGTTTCCAAGTATCTCTACCGCCACCTGTTGACCCTAGTACACAAATTTTTCTACGGGCGTCGTACGCATCGTAAATTGCTGTAAGAGAGTCTGTTGTATGTGCATAGTCTACAATTACAGAAAAAGATTGTCCGCAGTCTATATTTTCTGCTCTTCCGGGAACGGTGGTAAGTGATGAGAGCCCTTCGGCGATCGTGCTTGGAGAAATGCCGAATGCATCAGCGAGCGTGGCGGCTGCGAGCGCGTTGTATAAAGAAAATTCTCCAGGAAGCGAGGAGCGAATAGCGGTGCCTTTAAATGCAAAAGAAATACCTTTCTCGCTCACCGAATGTTCCTTGTTTTGCTTGAGGGAGAAGGGTAGAGACTGCTCCACGGGGAGTTGGAGGAATTTTTTTCCATATGCATCGTCAGCATTTGCAACAATTGTGCGTGGGTATTTTTTCGAGCGAGCGAGCGATTTTCCGATAGAGAGTTTTGAGGCCGCGTAATTTTCAAAAGATCCATGAGCTTCTATGTGTTCTTTTTGCAAATTAGTAAAAACCAGTGCATTTAATGAAAGAAACCAGTGGCGTTTCTGCTTTGCTCCCTCGGAAGTTAATTCTAAAAACACAATGTCGCAATGTTCTCGAACAGCTCTTCTCAAAAAACGCTGAACAAAAAATCTTCCAGGTATGGTCATTTTTCGCAAGTTTGGCTCAGAAGAAGCACCTATCTTAAATCGAATCGTACTCAAGAGGGCGGTTTTATATCCGGCGTGTTCGAAAATAGAATTAAGCATTTCAAGTGTGCTCGATTTACCTTTAGTGCCTGTAACACCAACGACAATAATATTTTTGGCTGGGAAGCGATAAAGTATCGCACCGCTTATTGATAAGAGTATGTGGTAGAGGGGCTGGAGTAGTGAAAACATCTTTTTTGGAATAAGGCGTTTGCAAAACTGAAGAAGAGAATCAACAGACATATCTATCGGACACTCCCTAGATTTTTAAGAGCTTCTCGCAAACGATCACCTTGGAGCGTTATTTCTTTAGGAACGGAGCGAAGAGCGTCTCGGGCTTCGTGCACGCTGTAGCCCATTGCCATAAGAGCCTCCAGCGCTTCGCTCTCTCCCTTAAGTGAACCTGTTGTAGAATCTTTAGCACCGACCTTTTCTCTTAGCTCCAATACAATTTTTTCTGCAGTTTTTCTTCCTATGCCGGAGACTTTTGTTAGGTATGAGCTATCTTCTTCAATAATTGCAGAGCGAAGAGTTTCGATTGTTGCAACAGAAAGGATGCCAAGTGCAGATTTTGGGCCAATGCCCGAGACAGATAGAAGTAATTCAAAAAAGTGAAGTTCGTCTTTCGTGACAAAGCCATATAAATCGAGAGATTGCTCGCGAACTGCAAGATGGGTCCATAGAGATGCCTTCTTTCCTGTGCGTAGCGTACTGATGGAATCTGGGGTGGTGTAGACAATGTAGCCAATACCGCCCACATCTATAAGAACACTCGCCATATCCAGTTCTTTGATGGTACCGGTGACCTGTCCAATCATGCAAACATCATACCGTCTATTTCTTGCATATACGAGCGGTTTCGGGTACGATGCCGGCTATATATGGCTAATTTGCAGTCAGCAGAGAAGGCGCAGAGACAATCGCTCAAAAAGCGAGTGTTCAATTTGCGTCGCACCAGAGTTATGCGTGCGACGGTTAAAGACTTCCTTAAACTAGTGAGTGAAAAGAAAAAAGATGAAGCGCAGAAAATGATTCCTGAGCTTTACAAAAATATCGATAAGGCAGCGAAGAGAGGGGTGATAAAAAAGAACAATGCTTCTCGAAAGAAGTCTCGTTTGAGTGCGAAAGTAGCGGCGCTATAAATTTGCAGCTTTAAAGCAAAAACACACGACAACATCGTGTGTTTTTGCTTTTTGTGGCGCAGGTTTCTAAACTCATTACATTCGTTAAGAACCTCCTGCCCGAGCTCGCTTGTTTTACATC
>Ga0210057_1001198_pt1 | contig 40083 bp, 40 predicted proteins | sample CryGeyCG2114_010_2_FD_183968 | JGI IMG/M metagenome (GOLD analysis project Ga0210057, IMG submission 183968) | Groundwater microbial communities from aquifer - Crystal Geyser CG10_big_fil_rev_8/21/14_0.10 (SPAdes) (version 2) | ecosystem: Environmental > Aquatic > Deep subsurface > Groundwater ... | reverse complement strand
CCCCGCCGAGCCCAGAGAGTTCCGTTCGGATATTTTCAAACAGACACCGCCAGTTAGGATTTCGCGAGCCAGAAGCATTACATAAGCGTCTATGTCTGCGCGCTTGAGGGCAAGGAATATTTGGCTGAAAAATATAAAGGCAAGCTTGGCAAGGTAGACGCTGGGAAAAGTTGCATCCGTTTCAAAAAACTCCAAGATGTGAATTTAAAAGAGCTCGAGAAACCTATCAAGAAAGCCACAAAAAATCCGGGGCTGTTGAAAGCATAACGTCATCAACCACGGAGGAAGAAAAGCGGTTTTCAAAAATAATTGACAGGTATAACTTCGATGCTATTCTTGAGCCAGTGTTTCGCTCTTTATAACTCTTCAGGAGGAATTGCTATGGGATTATATTCCCGAACACCAACGAGTAACGATCCACGAATACGGCAAGACAATCCATACGGAACCGTGGATGACAGATTTCACTTACTGAACAAATCAGCGATTCGTTGTTGTCATTGCCGGTTCGTGGTGCATGTGCGTCACGTTGTCGTGCGAGACGGCCATGTGTTCTTCCCCGATGATTTGGAGAAGAGCTGTGCGGACGGTCGAAGCCATCACTCTAACGTTTTCTATTTCCTCGAGCACAACAATCTCAAATGAAGAGCAGGGAGTCGGCAGAGCAAAGTGCGGTATGGTTCGCCCAGCCACTTTTTTTATTTTTTCTAGCCGTCCGCAGGGAGGCGTGGGCGGAGGTATGATGCTGAAGGAGGTCCTCCTCACCTTCGTCTACGTGGGCGAGGACGGGGAGGAGGTGGATATCGAGGCGAGAGTCCACCGCACCTTCGGACAGTATGAGTGGCGGCAGTGGGGCGCGAAAGACGCCATCCTCTGAGACAACGTGGGCCTCATCTCGAACACCACCTCGGTCGTACAGGACCTGCGCTGGTGAGGAGGAGCCCCCGATTCCAGTCGGGGGGCCTTTCTTGATGTTCGGCTCGCTGATCGTATACCCACCCACTGTGGCGGTGACTCTGGAGAGAACGGGCCCTGTGGTCATTGTGCCGAGGGCAGGGCGGTGGTAGGATGATAGTAATGATGCACCAAGATACTGTTCAGTTCTCACATCCCGAGACCCGAAGAGGCGAGGTCTTTCTTGCAAACATGAGTGCCGAGATGTATCGATGCCTAGACTGGAAGTCGAAGCGACTCGGACGCTCTGCATATGACGGCGATGGCAATGAGATTTCCTTCGCAGACTGGCACCCAGTCTTCCTGGAGAAGAGAGAACTGATGACGCGTGGCGTGAGTCTAACGGCGCTCCGTAGGGAGCTTCGTGACTTGCCGTAGTGGCGTGTCTTTGTTGTGGGAGCTCACTGAAAGGAGTGCGACGAGATGAATGCAATGACATGGAACGACCTACCAATCATCTACGACGTGGAATATCCATACGAAGCAGAGTCATATCTTCGCCCCTACAGCGCAAGGGGTGGTTGAGAGCAATCCATGTCCGCGAATACGCCCCGGAGCTTCGGCTTCTGGGGTCGTTTTTTTATAAACCTAGCAGTTTTTTGGTGTGCGTGATATAACGAGGGAGAGAATGATAGAAGAAAAAGGCGAATCATTAAACAGCGTATTAATTGTAGGAAGTGTTATAACCGCTATTGCGACAGTATTTTTAGCTATTTTTGCGGCAGTTGGAATTTCTCAAACGAACGCAATCTTAAAACAACAAAGAAAGGCTGAAGTTTTGGAAAACCGGGCGTACCTCTCAATAGAACAAACTACCCTAGTAAGCACTGAACCATATGCTATATCATTTCAAATTATTAATAGTGGGAAAACACCTGCTCGCGTTGAAGTAAGAGAAATATATTTCATTGATAGTTATGGTCAAAAGCAAGTTCTGGCAACGAAATCTGCTCCAGGTGCCGGACAAACAATTATCAATCCATTACAGCAAGAAATTTTCCGCGCTCCCCTTACAGGGGAAGAGGAGTTAATTTTAAAAAGTAAAGGTTCCCTTGTAATTACTATTATTTACGAAATTTATAATAGAGAAAGGTATGTTTTCACCAATCGCCAAGGTTTTATATTGGATGAAGAAGGATCGACATTTTTCCTTTTTGAGGAATATGAAAAACAGTCGAGCTAATTTATTACAAACCTATGCCTGAAATTACAATTAATTATTGGTCAATCCTTGCCGCGGCAATCGCAAACATGATTGTTGGTATGCTCTGGTACGGTCCCTTGTTTGGCAAACAGTGGAAAAAGCTCATGGGGTTCAGCAATGACGACATGAAGAAGATGAAGATGACGCCAATGCAGGCAATGATTGGCGGACTGATCACCTCACTCATCATGGCATATGTCTTGGCGCACAGCGCCTTTATGTGGAACCTCTTTTTCGCGGGATCAGTGAGCGATTTTATGTTCGCTTTGCAGCTTGCGGTCTGGATCTGGCTCGGATTTGTCGCGACAACGCAAATAAGCTCCGTACTCTGGGAAGGGAGACCATGGAAACTGTTCTTTTTGAACGCAAGCAATACACTCGTATCGCTTATTGCTATGGCGATGATACTTACGTTTTGGAAATAAAGTATGAATCTCGTGAAGCGTTATATCGCTTACGTTAAAGACAACCCCAACCACCATTGGTTCAAGCGGCGATTGTTTGGATTGGGGTGGGTTCCTGTAACGCGTGAAGGATGGCTTGTTGTGGGCGTGTATCTTTTGCTTCTTTTTGCCTTGGCACTTACTATTGATGAACGATCAACTGATCGAGAAGTTGTTTTTACCTTTTTACTCCCCCTTGTTCTTCTTACAGCAACACTTATTCGCATTTGTTATAAAAAAGGAGAAAAACCTCGCTGGAGCTGGGGATTTCCTAAAAAGAAAAAGGAAGAAGAGTAATATATAGTGATGTGTCGTGATATACTGAAAATACTATGGAGCAACCAACAAATAGAATTATAATCGCCGAAGACGAAGGGTTTTTAAGTAAAGAACTAAGCGACAAGCTCGAAAAAGCTGGGTTTACGGTTGCAACGGCAAAAAATGGTGTTGAGGCAATGAAGCTAATGAATGAAGAAAGGCCGAGTCTTTTACTTCTGGATCTTATGATGCCGGAAAAAAGCGGCTTTGAAGTGTTAAGTGAAATGAAAAGCAATGAGGGTTTGAAAGAAATTCCCGTTATTATCATTTCAAACCTTGGGCAGGAGAGTGATGTTCAACGGGGTATGCAGCTCGGAGCGGTAGACTATATTGTGAAAGCACGCATCACTATGAAAGAGGTAGTAGAAAAAGTAAAAGCACACATTCATTAGTAGTATCTTTGATAAAAGCCGCGCAAGCGGTTTTTTTGTCTGTAAAAAAATAACTGATAAGGATATACTATAGGGGGAGACACATGAACATAACAAAAGAAAAATTGAGAGAACTGGTAGTGCCTCCAGAATATGTTGCCCCAAACCAGTTCGAAGCAGCGGTTCACGAAGCAGAAGCGCAGAGAAAGGATGTAATGCAGGTCTTAGTTGAAAAGGACCTCATTAAAGACGAGCAACTCGGCGAAATTGTAGCCGAGGGGCTTGGTTTTCAATTTGTAAATTTAAGAAAAGAACGCGTTGATGACAATATGCTCGATAGCATTCCGGAACCAATGGCACGTGCGCAAGGAGTAATAGCATTTGGAAAAGATGCAAATGGCGTACGAGTCGGCATGGTGAATCCGGACGACATTGAGCTGAAACATTTATTGGAGAAAAAATTTGGACAAAAGGTCATACCCTTTTTTATAACACGACAAGACTTAATCAACTCGCTTTCACGATACGAAAGTTCACTCAAAGACGATTTTGAAGAAATACTAAAACGATTGAAGAGAAAAAGCCTTCCCCGTGAAATGCAAGACAACCTGGTTGTCGAGGCCGTAGACACACTGCTTCGCTACGGATACCAAAATAAGGCTTCTGATATTCACATCGAACCGCTCACCGATAATGTGGTAATAAGGTTCCGCATTGACGGTGTGTTGCACGACATTTTGAACATCGACAACGATTTGCTGGACTTGATTTTAACGCGTATCAAAATTCTTGCAAAAATGAGAACCGACGAACATGCAAGCGCACAGGACGGTCGCTTAACATTCAAGTTCCAAGAGGAAAAAGCCGACGTTCGTGTTTCTATTATCCCGATTTCCGAAGGAGAGAAGGCGGTGTTGCGTATACTCTCCTCAAAGAGCAGGCAGTTTAGCTTGAGCGACCTTGGGTTGCGCGATGTAGATTTAGTAAAAGTAAGAAGAGCAATTAAAAACCCACACGGCATGATTCTCGTAACCGGACCAACGGGATCGGGAAAAACAACAACCGTGTACGCGGTGCTGAAAATCTTAAACGTCAGAGAGGTAAACATCGCGACCATTGAAGATCCAGTCGAATACGATGTCGAAGGCGTAAGTCAAATTCAGGTAAATTCCAAAACAAATTTGACCTTTGCGCTTGGACTGCGCGCAATTATGCGACAAGATCCCGACATTATCATGGTGGGTGAAATAAGAGACGAAGAAACAGCGAATATTTCGATTAATGCCGCGCTGACGGGACATTTAGTTCTTTCAACCTTACACGCGAACGACGCCGCGACAACCCTGCCGCGCTTGCTTGATATGAACATCGAGCCGTTTCTGGTGGCGTCAACGGTGAATATCGCGATTGCACAACGGCTCGTGCGAAGAATTTGTTATCGCTGTGTAGCGAGCTATCAGTTAAGTGATAAAGAGAAAGAATTAATAAGAAGTGAAACCGCAATCATGGCAATCCTAGAAAAAAATCACACCACCGACCTTGATAAACTGCGTTTTTATCATGGCGTGGGGTGCAAAACATGCGGGAAAACAGGGTACAGTGGCCGTATTGGTATTTACGAAATCTTGGAAATGAGTGAATCAATCAAAGACCTAATTATCAAACGTGCATCAAGCGATGAAATTACCAAAGCGGCGGTTGCGGAAGGGATGTCGACAATGACGGAAGACGGAATAGAAAAAGTGTTCAAAGGAATTACAAGCATCGAAGAAGTGCTTCGGGTGACGAAAGAATAAAAAAATCAAAATTCTTAATTCATCACAACATGATACGTCCACTAGAGCAGTCAAAAAAGAAAAAGGGATTTCTTGAATCCGACATCTCAATCGGAGGAGTAGGTCTTACACAAATTGGCCTCTTTGCAAAAAATGTCGCAGTGATGTTGAAGGCAGGGCTTCCTATTACCGAAGCACTCACGATTGCAGAAGATTCCGCACAAGGAAAATTCAAAAAAATCCTACAGAAAATATTAAAATCCGTCGAAGCCGGACGACCATTTTCTGCTTCGCTCAAACTGTATCCAAAAGTGTTCTCAAATCTCTTCGTAAATGCTGTGTACGCAGGCGAGCTGTCAGGGAATTTAGAAGAAAACTTGGATCATATTGCTGACCAACTCGAAAAAGAAAAAGAAATTGTCACAAAAGTAAAATCGGCAATGATTTATCCGATTTTTATTTTAATCGCGACATTCATCATGGGGCTCGCGTTGGCGTTTTTTGTACTTCCGCAAATTACACCGCTTTTTAAAGGATTAAAGGTTGAATTGCCTATAACAACCAAAGTATTGATATGGATTTCTGACGCAACACAGGCGCATGGCATCGCAATTTTCAGCGGAATCGTAATAGCAATCACTGCACTTCTCTGGGTCGTCAAGCGGGAATGGAGCAAGCCAGTAACACATTGGTTACTCTTAAAAACACCATTCATTAAAGGAATAACACGCAATGCAAATCTTGCACGGTTTTGTAGAACCCTGGGAACACTCCTAAAAAGCGGTATTAGCATTGATCGTGGCGTGGAAATCACAAAAAATACTGCAGAAAATTATTATTATCGAAAGGCACTTGATACCGTAAGCCGCCGCATCGGAAAAGGAACAACACTTTCAGAAAACTTAAATGTTTTCGAAAAAGAATTTCCTAAATTAGTAACGCGCATGATTCGTGTTGGTGAAGAATCGGGAAAGCTGGAAGAAACACTGCTCTACCTTGCGTCATATTATGAAATCGAAGTAGACACAGCGACAAAGCGACTTGCAACCGCAATTGAGCCATCACTTCTCATTATTATCGGGCTTGCTGTTGCGGGACTTGCACTTTCAATTATCACGCCGATTTATGAAATAACGGGTAATATTGAACGATAAATGAAATGGATACGGAAGAAGCACGGGCTTACAACCATAGAACTTATCATAGTAATTGCGATTACTATTATTCTCGCAGGGAGTGCAGCGCCTATCTATGGAGGCTTGCAAGTGCAATCACAGTTGAATGAAGCGTCGTCAGGCGTAGTGCAGGCGCTCCGCGCCGCGCGCGAAGAATCAACATCAGGTGTAAATAATAGTGCGCACGGCGTACGATTTAATACTACGAATTACAGTATTTATGAAGGCGATTCATACACCACGCGCGTACAATCTGAAGACAGAACATTCACCCTAAGAAGCGCAGTATCTCTCACAACAACGCTCACGAACGACGAAGTGAATTTTTCCAAAGGACGAGGCATTCCCGATAATACGGGCTCGGTAACGCTCACGCATGTCACAAGCGGAACACGAGTCATTATGATCAATGAATTTGGTGTCATCGACGAAAACTAAAAAACAAAATACTACCCATGGGCAAAGCTTGGTGGAAGTTATTTTAGCGCTTGCGATTTTTGGCATTATTGGAACTACAATTGCAACGCTTATCGTGGGAAGCTTAAGCGCTCTAAATCAAGGGGGAGAGCAAACAGTCGCGGAAGCACTCGCCGAAGAGGGAATTGAAGGAGTGCGTTCCATTCGTGATAATGCGTGGAATGAATTAAGGGTAAGCGCAAGCGGTATTGAACCGCAATTTGGGAAATGGACATTCAAGGGAGAGGCAACAACTGACGCGATAGGAAAGTACACGCGAACAATCACGCTAGACGATGTGTGTCGTGATGCAACAGACGAAATCACATCATGCCCAGGAATATACACCGACCTTCATAGTAAAAAAGCCACCGTGGAAATCGTGTGGGAGGTGCGTCCGGGGATCAATAATACTGTCCAGCGAATTGCGTATTTCACCAATTGGGATTCAGTTACGGTAACCGACACCACGAAAGCAGACTTTGATGCGGGAAGTCATAACAGCACATTTAACACAACGAGCGGAAATGATGTCGAACTTACAGAATCGAACATTTTTCTAACAAGCGCTATTCACGACACTATTCAACTTTCTGGAAACGAAAATGCAAACAGTATTTTTATTGATGAGTACAGCGATATTCTTTATGTAGGAAGAGTAAGTGGGTCAAACGCAGAATTTCTTGCGTTTGATATTTCAGACATAGAAAACGGCACTCCATTAGAAAGCGAAGCGCTTGGAAGCACGGAAATCGGCGCTACGGTAAATAGCATATTCGTCGATGGAAACTATGCATATCTTGCAACTGATAAAAGCGGAGAGGAGTTAATTGTTATTGATTTGGAAGATTACACCATTATCGGTTCATGGGACACACCATCCAACGAAGGAGCGGGACTAAGTGTTGTGGCAACAGGAACACGAGCGTTTATCGGAACGCAAGCAAATGGGAGCGGTGTCGAATGGTATGCGGTTGACGTAACAGATCCTACAAACATAAATCCCATGCCCCTAGGCGATGAAGAAATTAGCGGCGATGTAAACGACATGATAATAAGTGGAAATTTCGCGCATCTCGCAACAAGCCACGACACGCTCGATTATTACATTATTGATCTTACAGATTATAATAATGAAGAAACAATTGATGTACCGGGAAATGATAATGCGTGGAGTGTGTATGTTGATGGAACAAAGAGTTATATCGGAAAAAGCTCATCGACAAACGCAGAAATCTTTGAATACGATATTTCAACCATTACAAGCGTAAATCTCATTGATGCTGTTGAAGTAGGCGACAATGTTTTGGGAATAGCAGTTGAAGACGGATTTGCATATCTCGCAACAAACGACGGAAGCAATGAATTACAAATTGCGCGGCTGGAAAATTATACGGTGATAGGAACTGGTAATGCGAATGGTTCAGGAACGTGTAATAGGGTTGTGTTTTATGGTGCTTACGCTTATCTCGCGTGCCGTGACAATACAGACGAAATACAAATTTTTAAAAGCTCCGCAGTTGCAGGATGGGAAACACCGTACGAAATCGGCAATGGCGACACACCGGGAAACGATAACGCTCCTGTAGTTGGATTCTATGGTGATTATGTTTTTATCGGCACCGAAAAAAATTCTGGTGGTCAAGAATTTTTTTCATTTCATGTAACGTCCGGAGCAAATGGCTTATATGAATTTGAACCGAGTGGCAGCTATGAAATCAGCCAAACCGTAAACGATATTTTTATTACCAGTGATGGCAATTATGTTTATCTCGCAACAAGCGAGGATCCGCAGGAACTGCTCGTTCTGAATATTACTGATCCAGCAAACATTGTTTATGCAGGTGTGTTTGACGCAAGTGACCCCCCTAATGGTAACGGCGTTTATGTCGTAGGAAATACGGCATATCTTGTAACAAAAAACAACGCTGGAACATCAGATCCGTTTAGTTGTGTTAATACGGAATTGTATGTATTGGACATAAGCAACCTTTCAAATATTCAGTGCACGAAAAGCGGCGAGCTTGGTGAAGATGGGAATGCCATTGTTGTATCGGGAAACTATGCCTATATTTCAACCAATGGGGAAGAAATACAAATTTGGAACATTGCCTCAAATCCACTACCCACAAAGGTGGGAGGGTATGATGCCCCAGGGGGCTCAAATGGCCGTGGACTTGCGCTTGATGGCAATACGTTGTACTTCACGCGCGCGAATGGTGAATTTTATGTTTTAGACATAAGTGGCGCAAATGCAACAGATCCGCAACCAAAGGACAGTATTGACTTAGGAAACGGTAACTTTAACATAAGCATTCAAAGTGGAGTGAATGCCTTTGTTGGTTCTGCTGATGGGAATACAGAGCTCAAAATAGTAAACATTGAAGATCCGAACAACATCTCTATACGAGCAACATTCGATGCTGACGGCAACGTTCTCGATGCTGCGTATGATGCGGCAACAGGATATGTCTATCTCGCAACAACAAATAACGACCAAGAATTACAAATAGTAGAAGCGCTTCCACAACGATTTGCGCAAAAAGGAACATTCACTTCTCAAATATTTGATGCAACTGACACAAGTCCATTCCAAGTTTTATCATGGACAGAAACAATCCCATCATGCACGCCAACGTGTGACATAACAATACTGTTCCGATCAGCGGCAACCATCGCTGGAATTAAAAATGCCAAATGGGCTGGTCCCGAAGGGCTGGATCTAGACGAAGATGATTTCTTTACTAATCCGACAGGAACACTCATTCATCCCGACACAAATGGATTCCGCTATTTCCAATATAAAGCAATGTTCACGGGCGGTGGAACAGAATCACCAGAATTGGAGGACGTAATTGTGGACTACAAATAGAAACATATCAAGAAGTATGAAGAAAGAAATAAGAAAAAATTTAATCAAGAAAAATAAGAAACATAATTCGTTATTCTTAATTCCTCATTCAAGTAAGTCAGAAGGATTTACCCTTATTGAAGTATTAATCTATGTTGCGATTATTGGTTCGGTGGTATCGAGTTTTTTGCTATTCAATCTTTCAATTCTGAATTCGGGAAGCAAGTCATACGCAACACAAGAGGTGAACGGCAATCTTCGCATTGCGCTTGATATTGTTGGTGAGCGCATTCGCGCCGCCGAGGGTGTTACAGTAAGCAATTCAGTATTCGATACCAACCCCGGAACGCTCTCACTGGTCATGAGCGACGGAGCAAAGAATCCAACAGTATTTGATGTTTCGGGTGGAATCTTACGTATTACAGAAGGAGTAGATGATCCAATCAATATCACAACCGATGAAGTGAATCTCACGAACGTCGTGTTTACCAATCTCACAGCCTCAAGCTCGCGGGAAAATATCCGCATTGAGATAACAGGAGGGTTGCGCAATGCGGCAGACGCGAACACATCGTACACAAACAGCATTCAAACAACAGTGAGCGTAAGACAGTAGTGAGATGATAGAGCGTAGAGGGTAGAAGATAGTAATATGAACAAACCAACGGTAAATTATAAAAAACTTATAGTATGGCAAAAGGCGATGAGTGTAGCGCAGTTAACATATGAAAACACAGAACACTTCCCCAAAAAAGAAATCTATGGATTGGTGTCTCAAATGCGTCGAGCATCAATTTCAATACCCTCAAATATTGCCGAAGGTAGCAAAAGAAGAAGCGAGAAAGAATACAAACACTTTCTTTTCATTGCATATGGATCTGGTGCTGAGCTAGAAACTCAAATTGAACTTTCAAAAAAACTTGGAATGATTAAAGAAAGTAAGAAGCTTGAAGAAATGCTAAATGAAGTTATGAAAATGCTAAACACAATGACAAGAGAGCATGAAACTAAAATCTAACATCTATCACCTAAAATCTAACGCTGGCATTGCCGCACTGATGACAATCGTCATTATCAGTGCCGCGACGCTTATTATCGCATTCAGCGCCTCGCTACTGGGAATTGGTGAACTCGACATTGGATATACATCAGAGCGCGGCGCTGAAGCGCTTTCCGTTGCAGATGGGTGTTTTGAGGAAACACTGCGAAGAATACGACTTGATACAGGTTACAAGGTTGACGAATCGGAATTCGTGTTAACAGTCGAAAACGGTTACTGTACAATAAGTGTAACGTCAGTGGGTGGCAGAACAATAACCGTACAAGGAACGAGTGATGAGTTTAATAAAACAATCGAAGCTGTCGTAACAATCATGAACGGCAATGAACTCTCGATAACATCCTGGGAGGAAAAAACAAACTGATGAATGTAAATACACTATTTTCAAAAAAGAAAGCAGTTGGCATCGATATTTCAGATAGGAGCATAACCCTACTCGAATTAACGCGTGATTCAGGAGGGCTCTATATCACTGCCATAGGCAGAACCGATCTTGAACCGGGCGTTCTTGAACGTGGAGAAATTAAAAACGCAGAGAAACTAAAAGAAGCCATCGTGATAGTGATGGATAAAGCATCACCGCAACCAATCAAACCAAAGCGTGTAATACTTGGTCTTCCTGAAGAAACGATATTTTCACATCTTGCGCAGATACCACCACACAACAAAAGCGAACGATTAGAGCGAATACAGAAAATAGCGGAACAGTCATTGCCGCTTAAGAGCGATGATCAGATAATAGCGACACGCATATTTGAAGAAACCAAAGAACGAGTGCAAATATTTGTAACTGCCACGAGTCGCAAAAGACTGCAAGAGTGGAAAGAGTTGCTTGCAGAAATCAACCTAACCGTGGAAGCATTCGATGCACAGTCATTTGCAGTGTGGCGCGGGTTTTCCTTGGAGTTTCAGGCGAAGGCAGTGTGTGTGATTGATATTGGGCGTACCTCAACAACGATCGCAATTACCAACAATGGAAATCAATATTATACGCGCAGTATCAATCTTGGAGGAGATAACATAACGAAATCACTCATGGAAAGCTTCCAGATACCAGAAGAGGAGGCGGAAAAGAAAAAGAGAGAAATTGCAGTTTCCAGCAAAGATGAAAAATCATTTTTAAGTTTTCAGAAAGTATTGGATCCAATAGTAAATGAAGCACGAACAGCAATTGAATATGTAAAGGGAAAATACAACATTGAGCTGGAAGACGTAGTGCTTGTAGGTGGCTCCAGTCAGTTGAAGGGCCTTGTTGATTATATAAAATTCAATATCAATAAAACCGTCCACCTTGGCTCACCGCGCGTCAGTGTCATGCGCGACAGAGAAGGTAACGAATCAAGTCTCGAAAACATATTGCTCTATACCGAAGCGGTGGGATTGGCTATAAAGGGATTAGGAGGAAAGCTTGCTGACACTGATCTCTCTTTCATGCTTCCCGAAGAAGAGGTGGCCATGAAAGAAGAAGAGAGGAAGCAGCAGCAGGAAGAGGAAGGCGAGAAAGAGGAAAAAACAACATGGATGAAAGAACATCCCAAAGAAAAACAACTAGCGGTGATTCTGGCGATCGGTATAGTGTTGCTGATAGGCGCATTCTGGTACCGAAGCAAGCAACGCGAAGATCGCCAACAAAAACAACAGATAACTCTTGAGGATATACTTGACCAACAAACAGTGAACATTATCCTGCCGCTCGCGGTAAACAAAGCCGCATACACAGAAAATACCGTTCGTGGACGCGTACCCTCAAATTCCATTGAAGCCGCCGGAAGTTATCAGCAAGCACTCACATTTTCACGCTCACTGATTGAGCAGGAGGTAGCGGATGGCGAAGTGTTGTGGAGCGAGCCCTTAAACAAACTCGATCCAAGCAAAGAACTTACATTCCCCATTTCTGTGCAATGGCTGATGTATCAACAAGAAGACGTTGATCGATTAACGCGGCAGGCGATTCGGGAAAATATCACTGATCGTGAATTTATTATTGAAAACATACTGTTTGAAAAACTAGAGGCAACAGAAAATCCGTCGGTGACACAACTGATTGGTACCGCAACAATTTCAATTAAAAAGAAACCAGTTGAAAAATAGCCATTGTGGATAACCTGGTTGCATTGATGAGGTCATATCGATAAGATTAAGGCAAGAGGTTGAAAAACTTTTATCAAATCAAATGAAAACAATGAACAGGGAAAATAAAAATCCCCAAAATAAAAAACTATCGCCTGTCGTCTACTCTCTAAAATCTAAATCAGGATTTACACTAATTGAACTCTTGATCGCAATTGCTATCGTCGGAATCATTGCATCGGTTGCGTTTGTCGCACTCGATCCATTGAAGCGATTCAGAGATGCGCGTGACTCAACCCGATTCACCGACGTAACAGCAATCTTAACTGCTATCAAAGTTGATCAAGTTGACAATGGAGGAGGGTATGCAAGTGCTATCTCTGCGCTAGATACGGGAACAATCTACATGATTGGAACAGGAAGTGCAGCTTGTAACGCAACATGTGATGCTCCAGCAACCAGTACATCAGCATGTGTTGATTTAACAAGCGGCTCAGATGATCTTGTTTCAGGAGGATATTTAGCAGAAATTCCAGTAAGCCCCAATGGAACTGGATCTTGGGATGATACATATACCGGATATACATTACGCACAGAGGTAAATGGAAGCGTAACGATTGCAGCATGCGAGTCAGAAAACGTAGCCGCAATTTCAGTAGCTCGCTAAAAGTAATACAACAAACAAGCACAAAAGAACCGCTAACGCGGTTCTTTTGGTTTAAGAACGAGTAGGGTATGATAAGTCTATTACACAATCAAAATCTACAACCTATCAACTAACGTATGGCTGATCTACGAAACGAATATACGATGCAGAGGAAAATGTGGTGGCGAAAAGCGATTGTCTACCAAATCTATCCATTGAGCTTTATGGACTCGAATGGAGATGGCAAGGGAGATTTAGAGGGCATTATCAGTAAATTGGATTATCTAAACGATGGAACAGAAGATTCTCTCGGCGTTGATGCAATTTGGCTCTCGCCAATTTATAAATCTCCAATGAAAGATTTTGGCTACGACATTTCAAACTATCGGGATATTGCACCCGATTTTGGTAATTTGGAAATATTCGACAAATTTGTTGAAGAAGCACATAGACGGAACATTAAGGTAATCATGGATTTTGTTGCGAACCATACCTCAAGCGAACATCCTTGGTTCAAGGAATCACGTTCATCAAAAGATAATCCTAAGCGTGATTGGTATATGTGGCGCGATCCCAAACCAGACGGATCACCACCCAATAATTGGATTAGTGTATTCAACGGATCTGCGTGGACAAAAGACGAAGCGACCGGGCAGTATTATTTGCATCAATTTTTAACTGATCAGCCCGATCTCAACTGGAGAAACCAAGAAGTTATAGAAGAAATGAATAAGGTGTTGGAATTTTGGTTGCACCGTGGTGTCGATGGCTTTCGAACAGATGCAATTTATGAGTTGATTGAAGACGAAGAATTTCGTGACGATCCGCCAAATCCGAATTATGTTCCTGGACGGGACAATTCATATGATTCAGTACTGCACATCTACAGCCGCGGGCGCCCGGAACTCTTTGAAAAAACAAATAACTTTTGCAAACTTCTTGAAGAACACCAAGGAACATTTATGGTAAGTGAAGCATACCTCGATATTCCACAAATGATGAAAATGTACCATGCTTGTGACAATCGTCTCCACGCCCCGTTTAATTTTAATTTAATGAATATGCCGTGGCGCGCGCAGGACTACAAAAAATTTATTGATGACTTCGAAAAAAAGATTAATGAGGACGCCGAAGGTGACTGGCCGAATTATGTATTTGGCAACCACGATCGTTCACGTCTTGCATCACGTATCGGCAAGGAGCGTACGCACGTTGCTGCAATGCTTTTACTCACACTCCGCGGAATGCCGTTTATCTATTACGGAGAAGAAATCGGCATGGAAGATAAAAAAATTGAGGCAACCAAGATTTGTGACCCATGGGAAGTAAGTTGTCCTGGTCTTGGACTAGGGCGCGATCCGGAACGCACGCCCATGCAATGGACTGGGGATCAAAACGCTGGATTTACAACCGGTATGCCGTGGCTCCCGATAGGTGACAACTACGAAACACATAACGTTGAAACAGAGTCTCGCGACTCGAGTTCAACACTTATGCTCTACAAGAGATTAATTCATCTAAGAAAAAAATCACATGCACTGATTGAAGGAGTATATCAATCAATCAATCAACATAATGAAAAAATCTTTGCGTACACGCGTGAATCAGAGAAAGAAAAATTTCTTATCGTACTGAATTTTACAAGCGAGGAACAGGCAACGTCATTCGATATAGGGAAGGCGACAATGCTTATCTCAACTTATCTTGATCAAAAAGAAGGAGGTGAGGTTGAAATGAATACATTTATACTCCGTCCAAACGAGGGGGTGCTGTTGCGCATAGAAAAGAATGAACGCGTTGCGACCTAAAATGATCTATGGTATCTTCGAGGCAAAAGCGTCGAATCATTAAAAGTGTAAAAAGGTAATTACTTATGTCTAGTGGAGGAAAATTTATCGCAGGCATCATTGTTCTAGGGCTCATTGTGTGGGTTGGCTTCTCGTTGGTGAATACGCCCGAAGCAGGGAAGATTGTAAAAGTTGGTTTTATGGGACCGTTAACTGGAGATGTTGCAAGCTATGGCGAAAGTATAAGACGCGCAGTTGAATTTGCACAAAAAGAATTCAGAACTGACATGATTGAACTCGTATATGAAGATTCGCATTGTGATGAAAAAGACGCGGTAAACGCTATCAATAAACTAATCAACATCGATGGTGTTGTAGCAATTATAGGAGAAGTTTGTTCAGAGGCGACACTAGCCATCGCACCCATTGCTGAAAAAGCGGGAGTTGTGTTAATGAGCCCCGCATCAACCAACCCCAGCATTTCCAAAGCGGGTGAATATATCTTTCGAACGATACCGAGCGACGCATTGCAGGGCGATTTTGGAGCAAAACTCGTTGCACAAAAAAGGTTCAAAAAACTTGCTATTCTCTACAGCAATGAAGAGTATGGACTCGGCTTTAATAATGTGCTCATAAAGAGCTTTGAAGAAGCAGGAGGAGAAGTAGTGGCAAGTGAAGTATTTGATCGAGGCGCAACAGATCTGCGCACGCAACTAAACAACATTAAAAATGCAAAAGCCGATGCACTCTACATTATCAGCAACTCTCCAGATTCAACAATCGCGGCGCTAAAGCAAGTTAAGGAATTGAAGCTAGAACTTGCTCTTTTCGGTTCAGAGGGGCTTAAAAACCAAGATATTCTTGAAGCTGCTAAGGAGGAAGCGGAAGGATTGGTGGTCACATCAGTAAGTGGCGGTACGAGCAGTTTTGTGAAAAGATTAGAAAGAGAATATGGCAAAGCGCCAGGACCATTTGCGGCACAGGGATACGATGCATTCTTAGCGCTCGCAAGCGTCATTCATAGTGGTGCACATTCAGGGAGCGAAATTAAAGATGGTCTTAATACCATAACATTCGAAGGTGCTTCAGGAATGGTCAAGTTTGATGAAGCGGGTGACGTCGCAGGAAACTACGACGTATTCGTTGTGCAAAATGGGAAATTTGTCTTTGCTTCACAGGAAACCGATGCTATGCCGAAAAATCTTGAGCAAGGCGAAGGAGAGAAAGATAACGATGTAATGGAGAAGGAAAATTAACTTGTGCTCAAAAAAAGTTATTCGATATCCTAACAATAAGATGATTCCCTCGTAACTTGTTGCAGACATACTGATTGCCAGCTCAATCTATATATTTATTGTTGCCGACTTTTCGTATTTTTTCAACGAATCGCTTTGTCCATTTTACGCACGGCGTGGTGATCACCGGCCGGCGTCTTATTACACCCCGCTGATTATCTTTGAATAAATTATGTCTTTGCGACCACAAGCCCGATCACGCGCTTCGCTCCGGCACTCTTCAAACCCCCCACCGCTTCCGTCATTGTTGCCCCCGAAGTCGATACGTCATCGAGTACAATAATATTTTTATCTCGAACAAGATCTGGTTTCCGAACAGAAAAACACTCCGCAACATTTTGAAGACGGTGTTCATAACGAGGAAGCTCTGCCTGCGGCAGAGTTTTCCGCGTTCGCTGAAAAGCGTTACGAATAAATGGCAAGTGAAGGTTTTCAGAAACAAGTTCGGCAATCAGTTCTGATTGATTAAAACCACGCGCACGTTCGCGTGAAGGGTGGAGCGGCATAGGAAAAAATGAGTACGATGTTAGATCAAGAGAAAGCGCAGTGCAATAGCGTGCAACAAGATGTGCCAAGGGAACTGCCGCCGCGATACGCTTTGCATATTTCAATTGCCAAATAAGTTCTTGAATACGGCTTTCATGGTAATTAGTTGCGGCCGCAAGTATATAACGCGTATCCTTATGGCATGTTTTTCGATTGTCGGGTAAGCGCGCACGGCACTGCGAACAAAAAAGAGTTGCATGAAGCGACACAGAAGATACACAACGTGTACAAAGAAGTGCGCGTTTCTCTGTTTGTGAAAGAGTTGCTTCGCATAACAAGCAAAGCGGAGGGAAAAGAATATCAAGAAGAATATCTCTTGATGTTCGGAGTATGGGGAACATGGTACAATAGTAGCAAACCAAAGAAAGGGAAAAAACTGCTCACCACAAAACGGGTGATTCTTAATTGTTAAGATTCGTTTATGTTCAGATTGCCATCAATACGCATACCAAGGTTCGGAAGATTTAAGTCGTTACTAGGAAAAGAGCCATATCTTGGCGTGGATATTGGAACAACATCGATCAAAATTGCGGAAATCAGTCCTCCTGTAGCGGGGCAAGAGCTACGACTTTCAAATTACAGCATTTTGCAGACGTTCGGATATCTCGATCGTTTCAATAATGCACTGCAATCAAGTAGTTTGAAATTACTCGAAAACGAAACTGCTGATCTCTTGAAAATCATGATCGAAAAGGGAGGATTTCAATCAAGAAGCGTTATTGCCTCACTGCCAAGTTTTTATGCATTCACCACGCTGATCGAATTACCACAAATGGCAGATTCAGAAATTGCGAACATCATGAAGCTCCAGGCAAAGCAGTACATTCCGCTTTCCATTGATCAGGTCACCATCGATTGGGCAAAAGTAGGAGAGCGCAGACAGGATGATGGAACAACCAAAATGCAGGTATTACTTATTTCAGTCGTCAACGAACAAGTTGAACGATATCAGAAGATTTTCAAACTTGCCGGATTGAACCTTGAAGCACTCGAAATTGAAGGAATTAGTCTCGCGCGTGTTCTTGCGCGAGATGAACAGCAGCCAGTGTTAATTATTGATATTGGAAGCAGATCTACAGCCATTTCAGTTGCAGAGCGAGGGCTTTTTAAGTATGGCGGGCAAACAGATTTTTCCGGTGGATCCTTAACACAAGTAATTGCGAACGCATTAAGTATCAGTCCCCGGCGAGCAGAGGATGTAAAGAAAAGAAAAGGGCTAAATGTTTCAGGAGGTGAGCGAGAGTTATCCACACTAATGGAACCCGCGCTCGATGTTATCATTAGTGAGGCGAAGCGTGTCGTGAAAGACTTTGAAGGAAACTATGCGCAAAAAATTACAAGCATTATTCTTTCCGGCGGGGGAGCAAATTTAATCGGTATAGAAGAATATTTTGGAAAACAATTTGAAATGCCAATCAGAATGGCAAACCCGTTTTCCGGTATGGGATTCCCACGCGCAATTTCGCCAATTATTAAAAAAATTGGACCGCTGTTAGCAGTAGCGGTCGGTTTGGGTGTTAAAGAGCTACGTCCTTAATCAATGGAACAACAACCTACAGTCCCAACACCTCCAGGGAGACCAAAGCCACCGCCTGCACCACAGGAAACACCGCAAAGCTTGGCGCTTAGCTCACTGGGTGCCGAGAGACATTCAAGTGGAACATGGCGCTTGCTTACGTTTGCATTGTTCATCTTTTCGATAATGATGGTTGCTTTTTTGGGATTAAAGTATGGATATGGCAGCTTTGTTCAAAGCCAAATTGATCAAGTTGAACTAGAACTCGACCGACTTGCGCAATCGGCGCTTCCCGAAGAAAGGGAGCAGTTTGTAAAATTTTTCTTTCAAATTGTTAATTTGAAAGAAGTTATTGACGATCACGTTATTGCCTCTAAAATCCTTCCCTTTCTTGAAAGAAGTACAAATCGAGACGTAAGCTATGCATCAATTCAGGTAGATACGCAAATTGGACAGATAAGTCTTTCGGGTCTTGCACGGAATTTTCAAGTATTGGCACAGCAATTAAAGGCATTCGAACGAGCACCAGAAATTTTTAGCGTAGCGACACAAGGAGCCACAGCAGGTGAAGGAGGGTTAGTAAGTTTTCAGGTCGAATTGTCCGTATTACCAACATTATTTGAATAAGCATGGGATCAGCATCATCAAGAAGAATGTTAAGCCTCCTGTTGAGCTTCATGCTCCTCATTGGTGCAATCTACGTCTACGCTTCTCTAGTACGAGGAGAATATGAAAAAGTTAATATTAAAAGAGGAGAGCTAGCTTCCAAAAAGGAACTATTAGCAAACCAAGAAAAAATCATTGGGGAAGTTCGTGATCTGTTAGTAAAATATACTGAAACAGCAAATTTACAGGAAACACTCGAACTTTCCTTACCGAATGGACAAAACATTCCAACGCTCATCAATCAAATGTATGTCATGCCAAGATTAACGGGAATGTCCCTAGAGTCAGTCAATATTGCAATAGAAGCGCTTCGGGGGAATAAAATTCAGACAACGACAGCAGGAGGAGCAACGTCAGAAAGGACTATTAATCGTATTAAAATTGGCAGTATTGAGTTAACAGTTTCAGCAAACGGTTCGTATGAACAATTTAAACGCCTTCTCGAAATTTTAGAAACCAATGTTCGCATTATGGACGTAAAAACATTTTCATTTTCACGACCAAGCAACGGAGAAGATATTGGTTTTGATATAACATTAAACACCTATTACCAAACAGAATAACGTATGGCAATTGTACTAAAAAAGAGAAAACGATCAATAAATTGGTTTGGGTTGGGATCCGTTGCTTTTGTTTTCATTTTTCTTACCGTAGCGGCATATTATTTATTCTTTGCGCCTTCGCCGAAATTTGAAGCAATTATTCCACCTGCATTATTAGAAGCGAACGATCTTACAAACATACAATTTGTTGCTCCAGAGACTATTATTAATGATCAAAAATTTACGCGCCTAAGACCATATGCCGATGATCCCGGTGTGGGTGTTTTAGGCAGACCGAATCCCTTCCTTCCAACACAAATCGAATTAGAACTTACGCCATAATGGACGGAAAAAAATTATTACAAGAATTGAAAGATGCCAACATCATCAGAGAAGAAGATGTTGGTAATCTCTTAAGAGAGTCAAAAAACCTCGGTAAGTCAATCGAGCAGACTGTTTATGATCATAAAATCACCAGTGAGGAAGAGGTTGGAAAAATAAAGAGCAAAAATCTGAAAATTCCCTATCGAGCAGTTGATAAGGAAACGATCGATGAAGCGGTATTAAAACTGATTCCTGCAGAAACGGCACGAAAATATGAAATGATTCCGCTAGAAATGAAAAATGGAACACTGATCGTAGGAATGGTAAATCCCGAAAACCTTGCAGCACAAGAAGCGTTGAAATACCTCGCCAAAGAACAAAAAGTAAATCTTGGTGTATATCTCATCACGCCATCTGATCTCAAGGATACGTTAAGAAAATTTGGAGGATTTCGCTCTGATATTGAGTCAGCGGTTGATGCAATGAATATACAACCCGGTGAAGGGCTTTCTGATTTCCAGAAAATTGTCCAATTAGAGGACAATCTAGGACAAGAATCTTCAGAAGCACCGATTATTCGAATCGTTGCCTCAATGTTGAAAGAAGCAGTAAATCTTGAGGCGTCCGATATTCATATTGAACCCCAGCGATCACGACTAAGAATCCGTTTTCGTATGGACGGAAAATTGGAAGAATATTTAACATTCCCGCCAGAACTACAATACGCCATTGTCTCAAGAATCAAGGTGCTTTCAAATCTAAAGCTTGATGAAACGCGTGTTCCGCAAGATGGTAGATTTCGATCAAAAATCTTCGACCGCGAAATTGACTTCCGTATTTCAACCTTTCCAACGCCGACAGGAGAAAAAATTGCACTGCGCGTTCTAGACCCAAAAACGGGACTAAGAACGCTAGATGAGCTTGGAGTGAGTGAATTCAACCGAAAGCGAATTGATGAGGCGCTCAATAGACCATATGGAATGGTACTGATAACAGGACCAACGGGATCAGGAAAAACAACAACGCTCTACGCACTCTTGCAAATTATGAACAAGGAGGAAGTAAATGTGGTGAGCTTGGAAGATCCAGTTGAATATACGGTAGACGGTATTAATCAGTCACAAATCAAACCGGAAATTAATTATACGTTCGCATCAGGCCTGCGAGAAATTTTGCGCCAAGATCCGGATATTATTATGGTTGGTGAAATACGAGACGGGGAAACGGCAGAATTAGCAGTGCATGCTGCACTCACGGGACACATCGTACTCTCGACACTGCACACCAACAATTCCATCGGTGTTATCCCACGCCTCGTCAATATGGGAATCGAGCCATTCCTTTTGCCTTCGGTGTTAAGTGCGATGGTATCACAGCGATTGATATCAAAAATATGCCAAGATTGCAAAGAACAAATTGATGTGCCGGAAAATATTGCAAAAGAAATTGATTATGCCCTAGGGGCAATGGACCAAGTCCAGCGAAGCAAATACACAGCGCCGTATAAAACGTGGAAAGCGGCAGGATGCACCGTGTGCAAGCATCGCGGCGTAACAGGGCGCGTAGCACTATATGAAATTTTACAAATGTCGCCAGCAATTGCCGATATTGTTTCAAAAGGATCAATTAACGAAAATGACATATACGCTGAAGCAAAAAAGCAAGGAATGATTTTTTTGCGGCAGGACGGAATTATGAAGGCGCTTGATGGATTGGTGAGCATCGAAGAAGTTTTGAAAGAAACGGAGAAAATAATGTAAGGGACTTGTGAAGAAGGGAGGGGAATGAGAGAATAAGAAAGAAGATGCATTGTCTATAGATAATGCGCAAGGTAATTTATGGAATATTTCAAAAAACTTGAAGAATTATTACTGATAACCGCGCGTCAAAATGCTTCGGATTTACATATTGCGGTAGGAAGAAAGCCATCAATTCGTATTGACGGTTCCTTGGTTCCTCTCGAAAAAGAGCCATACACAACGCCCGAAGTTGCCGAAGGGTTAATTTTAGGATTACTAACCGATGTGCAAAAAGAACGATATGAGAAAAATAAAGAAGTAGATTTTTCCTATGCTTTCCAAGACAAGGCACGGTTTCGTGTGAACGCCTTTATGCAGCGTGGATTCAAAGCCGCAGCATTGCGGTTGATTCCTACAGATATTAAAAACATTCAAGAATTAAATCTTCCGCCGATTGTAAGCGACTTTGCAAAACTGCGGCAGGGATTTGTGTTGGTAGTAGGACCCGCTGGTCATGGCAAATCAACAACACTCGCCGCCATTCTTGATGAGATAAACCACTCACGAACCTCTCACATTATTACCATTGAAGACCCAATTGAATATCTATTCGTGCAGGACAGGGCAATTATTTCACAGCGCGAGGTGGGAGGAGACACGGTTAACTTTCACGCAGCGTTAAAATCGTTACTGCGCCAAGATCCTGACGTCATTATGATCGGAGAGATGCGCGATCCGGAATCAATTTCAACAGCGCTCACAGCCGCAGAAACAGGACATCTTGTCTTTGCAACACTGCATACAAATTCCGCATCGCAAACAATTGATCGTATTATTGACAGCTTTCCTGCCAGTCAACAGGGACAAATCACATCTCAACTCTCGGCAGCATTGGTGGGCGTTGTTTCAGAACGATTAGTGCCGCGTATTAATGGGGGGCGTATTCCGGTATGTGAGGTTATGCTTGCAAATCCGGCAATCAGAAATCTTGTTCGCGAAAAGAAAGCGTATCAAATTGATTTGGTTATTGAAACAAGCCTCCAGGAGGGCATGATTACTATGAATCGTTCACTCGCGAGCTTAGTAAAACGAAGAGAGATTAGTTTGGAAAATGCAGAACTCTACTCATTAAATCCATCAGAGCTTCGAATTCTATTAGAAAGATCATAAGCAATGCACGATTCTCTATGAAGTTTAAATATAGCGCAAGAACAAAAACAGGAGAAATGCAGGTGGGGTATGTCGACGCACAAAGCAAAGACGGAGCACTTGCTCTTTTGGGGAACCATGAACTCTACGTATTGAGCCTTGAAGCTGGAAAAGAGAAGAGGGATGGCGTAGGTGGCCACATACGAAGTAAGGCATTGATGATATTTACGCGCCAGCTTGCAACAATGCTTGAGGCAAAAATCCCCCTTAGCGACTCATTGAAATCTTTATATGTTCAAACAAAGAATGAAAACTTAAAAGAAGTCATTTATGTTATTGCAACAGATATTGACTCCGGACTTTCGCTATCACAATCACTTGAGCGTCACAGAGGAGCGTTTTCAGAATTTTATATCAACCTCATCAGATCAGCAGAGCTAACGGGGCGTGTGGAAGAATCAATGACATTCCTTGCCGATCACTTGGAAAAAGAAGCGCTGTTAATTGGCAAAGTACGCAATGCATTAATCTACCCGGCGGTCGTAGTGGGGTTATTTATTGTGGTAGCGGGTATTTTATTAGGTGTTGTATTTCCGAAAATTGCACCAATTTTCACCGAATCTGGAGTAGATCTACCTCTATTTACAAGAATATTTCTCACGATGGGAAACTTCGTGAATCGCTTTTGGATAGCCATTGTATTAGGGGCAGTATTCGGGGTTATATTCTTGATTCAATACGCACGTTCATCGGAAGGCCGCGCGGTGTTTGGGCAAATTGGGCTTAGTTTGCCCATTGTGAGTAATCTATTGAAAAAGGTCTACGTTGCCCGCTTTTCCGAAACGATAAGCGTTTTGATTAAGGGAGGAATTCCGGTTGCACAAGCAGTAGAAATTGCGAGTCACACTGTGGGAAACCCGGTATATGGAGAAATTTTGCACGAAGCGGCGGAAAGTATACGACGAGGAGAGTTACTTTCACAAGCACTTGAAAAAAATGGAAAGTTTTTCCCCATCATTACCATTCAGATGATTGCACTTGGGGAGCAAACCGGTAAACTAGAAGAGATGTTTGAGCGAGTATCAAAGTTTTACACAAGAGAGGTTGATGCATTGGTAGATAACCTGGTAGAATTAATACAACCACTACTCATGGTAGTGATCGGTGGCTTGATTGGGCTTATGTTTGCTTCGATCTTGCTTCCAATCTATAATTTATTCCAGGTATTCTAAAAAAAATGATATCCAAAAGAGTAGAAAGAGCAACGAAGAGAAGAAAGGGGTTTACACTTATTGAGCTACTCATCGTGGTAGCTATTATTGGACTACTCGCTTCAACCATTCTTGTTGGACTGGGAGAATTTCGACAAGCAGGCCGCGACGCAAGAAGAATCGTTGATCTGCGCCAGTTGCAAGCTGGTCTCGAGTTATATTTTCGACAGTGTGGATTCTACCCCGGAAGAGCAAATTGTACACCAACCTTTTCACCGCATTTCTATGGTCCCCCAGAAAACGTAAATAGCATGATGTATGCAATTTTGAATACGGATGGATTGGATATTGCACAATTACCAAACGACCCTTTGTTCCGAACAGGAACAACGCAAGCTTCATACTACTATGCCGTGGTACACACGGGAACGAAAAAAGGAAAAAAATATATTTTAGGGACATTGCTTGAAGATGAAAACAATCCTCAACTACAAAACGACATCGATGATGAACATATCGACAACATTTCTTCGTACGCGGGAGATCTTCCGGGAGGAAGTTGCGATGATCCGATCTATTGCATTGAGCTATAGGGAGGTTTGAATCAATGATTATGAAAACAAATACACAGAGAAACGGTCGATATCTTAATTAACAATTACTTATTAATTATTCACATGAAAAGTAAAAACCGCGGTTTTACGCTCATTGAACTATTAATCGTTGTTGCGATTATCGGCCTCTTGGCTTCGGTGGTGTTAATCGGTCTTGGAGGCTTCAGATCAACAGGCCGTGATGCAAGAAGGAGTGCAGACTTACGCCAGATTCAAACGGCACTCGAACTCTATTTTGCAAGATGCGGCTTTTATCCTGGCGACCTTAACTGTGGCAACGGCAGTCCAACAGAAAACGCTAATGGATCAATTACTAAAGGAGGAGGCCTAAGGGATGTTTTGCAAAACTCAGACTTAGGTGCAACGATAGTTATCCCTAATGATCCGCTCAATCCAAGTAACGATACTGATGAACAAAACTATTTCTTCAGTGTGAACGATTCGGGAGCAGGACTAATAGGTTCTCGTTATGTTTTGAGAGCGAAACTTGAGGATGCCAATTCTAAACTTCTTGATAACGATTTAAATGGTGATTCGCCTCCTGGATTTATGAATATAAACTGTAATGACAACGATCCAGCAGACAGATTCTACTGCATTGGAATCTAAGATTGATTATCAATCTATAAAAACACCCTTCTTGGTCGGAGGGTGTTTTTTAGTACAACCGTTCCAATGTAATACTGGTTCACGATAGAATGAAGAGGTATAATAAAAACTATGATTATCGCCCTACAAATCATCCTCGGACTTGCGTTTGGTAGTTTTCTAAACGTTCTCACGATTCGCTACCAACCAGAGATGGGGATGAAGAGCTTTCTCCGCGCACGAGGAAGATCAGCCTGCAGGCATTGCAAAAGAACACTTGCCTGGTTTGAACTTATTCCGGTAGCGAGCTTTCTCATGCTCCGGGGAAAGTGTCGAACCTGTAAACAGAATATTTCACTTCAGTATCCGTTGATCGAGATACTGACAGCGGTGCTTGCAGTTACGTTACCGTTCGCATTCTCCGGTGCCGCACTTGCGCTGTGGTATGCGGCAAGCCTTGTATTCATTACTCTTTCAGTAATTGACATTAAATGGCACATCATTCCTGACGAAGCAAATATACTAATTATGGTATTAGGTATTGGCTATGCAGTAATTCAAAACATCGAGAACAGCTTTGGGTTAGTGAGGGGTTCATTTTTAGGACATTACGCGCTTATATTTGGATTCCGCGAAAACGTTTGGTCAAATCATATTTTCGGCTCGGTTGTCGCAGCGCTACTTTTTGGAGTGGTAATCCTTCTAACACGAGGGAGAGGCATGGGATTAGGTGATTTCAAACTCGCGGCCACGGCGGGACTTCTTGTTGGATGGCCCGATATTCTACTTGCGCTCATGATTGCGTTTATTCTCGGTTCAGTAGTTGGGCTCGCTATGATTGCAACACGTAAAAAGTCACTCAAATCAGCACTACCCTTCGGGCCATTTATTGTAATAGGAATGTACATTGTTATTTTCTGGGGTAAGTACATCCTCGACGGTTATTTTTTAATCGTAAATTCGATTGTATAAAAAGTAAGCTATGCAAAGGGACGCTTATGTTGCGAAGAAAGAGAAAGAGAAAGAGACAAGAATGGAGCATCAAAAGAAAACAAAGAGCGAAAAAAATTCAGGATTTACGTATATCGAGTTAATCGTCGTCGTTGGTGTCATAACACTGCTTACGGGAATTACGATTTCGGGGCTAAGTGGAAGTCGTGCTCGTCTCGATATTTTCAAAGATCAGGCCTCTGTTATCAACGCATTCTTGCGGGCACGCGGACTTGCCTTAAATACATTCGCGCCGATTGGATTTAATCCCACAACAGAAAAACTATGCGGTTTTGGGATATTGGTAGACTACAACGATGAAGGCGGTGATGGCGTAAGCGGCAATGAAATTATTATCTATCAGGATAAGATAAGGAAGGCTGATATAACACAAACACAAGATTGTGACACCGACGCAACCATGAACCCGCTTTTGCTTGGCCAACGACAATACAGCGGACCCGCAGAAAAATTTGAAACTTATACACTATCAAACGATGTGCGGCTTATGAGCAATTCGTCATTTGGTGTGACGCGAGAATTAAGAGAAATTTTCTTTCTCCCACCAAAACCAACGATTACGCTAACAACTATCGCAGGAGGAGCCCCCGCGCCGCGAGGGGTAGAGCCTCCTGAACGCGCAGAGGGGTTTGTGGTATTAAGCAATCAGACAGTAACCGTCTCCATGGGGATTAATAGAAGAGGAGCAGTATCATATACCTATGAGTAGAAGCAATAACCAAAAAGGACAATTACTCATCGAGTCAGCCGTAGCGCTCACGATTGTATCAATTGCGCTTACGGGTCTTTTTACGCTTCTCAACAACGGTTTGCGATATAGTTCGAGGATTGCAGACCGATACACCGCGGCAAACCTTGCGGCAGAAGGAATTGAAATTGTTAAAAACATCATCGACACAAATGTTCTTCTCCGTGATGCAGGATTTCCCATAGCTTATTTTCAAGGATTAGATGAAACGAACACAGGTGAATACTATGAGGCGGATTTTAACGATATTGCAATGCCAGCTGGTCGAGCTATTCCAACGTTGGGTTCCAAAAAAACCGGCACTCCAACACCACTCCGCCAGGCAGATATATTCGTTGTGTTTTTGTACGATGCAACCTTTACAGGTGTTGATCCGAACTGCAACGGGAACATCTGTACACTACAAACAGAAAACACAAAGCCAACAAAATTTACGCGGAAAATAGAAATAGATCATCCAACCTGGCGTCCATCACAAGGATTTGTGGTCAACGATTCCATCCACGTAAAGTCAACGGTTGAATGGACCAATGCAGGAGGGCAATCAGAAAGCATTTTTGTCGAAGCAACTTATTTTGACTGGACAAAATAATAAAAAACAAAGTGAAGCAAAAAGACGTAATCAAAGAAACGAAATACAATGCAGGGTTCACGATTATTGAACTCTTAGTCTCGATGGGATTGTTTACAATCGTGATCTCACTGGGCGTCGCGGTTTTTATTGCAGGGCTAAACAGACAAAAAACGGTAACAGAGTTCATCAACGTGAACGAAAATCTCAACTTAGTAATGGAGCAAGTCGTTCGCGAGCTAAGAACAGGAGATACGTTTGAAAAAAGAAGCACCCCAAACCTGGGAACTGCCTGTTCTATTCCTTTAATTGAAAAAATTGTTTTTATTAATGACGTGGGGGATCGAGTGCGCTATTTCATGTGCCAGGTAGGAACGGGGGCAAATACTGATAGGGGCATTGCATTCAAAGGAGGCCCCGATATGGGCCCGGGAAGCAATGCGCCAGTTGAACGATTAACCCCCTCTTCAATGTTTATAACAAGGATGAACATAGAAATCAGAAATGAAGCCGAAGACGATGTGGCACCGCTCATAACGATTGCTGCATGCGCGAGATCAAAAAGACCAGGACTTGAACAGTTTGAAACATGTATACAAAATAGCGTAAGTGCACGCGACGTTGACTAACAAGATGAAACAAAATCAAGGACAACTCATGGTGTTTGTAGCATTTGTCATATCGGCAACATTTCTTGTGTTCACCGCACTTTCGGGTGTCTTAGTAACTCTACAGATTAGGCAGACGACTAATGCAGTGAACTCAACAAAGGCAATTTACGCCGCAGATACAGGCATCGAGTGGCGTCTCTATCGATGTACGCATGAGTTGTATATACCGAGCCAAACACCAGGAAATCTATCCGATCTACAATGTCATACAAGACCGGAATTCGATGATATGCAAATACGTCTTCAGAGTAAAATTGAAAATAATAGCATTATTTCAACAGGAAGCGCTGGCCGATCCGCTCGAACATTCGCTATAGATGACTTTGGTCAAGGATGTCCATGTATTGATGATCCTGTCCCACCCACGCCGTAATAATTTTAAATGCAATTCAATAAGACGTCATATGTCTCAAAGAGAAGCAAGGGAGCGAATAAAAAAATTAAAAAAATTAATCAACGACTATCGCCATGCGTACCACGTGGAGGACAAATCGCTGGTTTCGGATGCCGTAAATGACTCACTAAAAAACGAACTAGCAGAAATTGAAGAACAGTTTCCAGAACTCAAAACTACTGATTCGCCGACACAACGCGTAGGGGGTGAACCACTCGCAAAGTTTAAAAAAGTCCGTCACGAACGCGCCATGCTTTCGCTAAACGACGCCTTTACGGAAGATGATGTCCATGACTGGCTGACCCGACTCGAAAACCACCTCAAGAGAAAACTCGAAAAAGAGGAATTTTATTGCGAACTAAAGCTCGATGGTCTCGCAATTGAATTAAGATACGAAAACGGAATGCTAGTAGAAGGATCAACGCGTGGCGATGGTACAATAGGCGAGAATGTAACGCAAAATCTTAAAACAATTGAGGCAATTCCACTCAACCTCAACAATCAAGCAAAAGGCAAAATACCGAAAAAATTAGTCGTTCGTGGAGAACTATTTTTAACAAGAAAAGAATTTGCTCGCATCAACAAAGAACAGGAAAAAAGAGGGGATAAGCAGTACGCAAATCCGCGCAACGTTGCCGCAGGTTCGATTCGCCAACTAGACCCGAAAATAACCGCGTCACGAAAACTTGATTTATTCGCGTACGACATAGTAACGAACATGGGAGTAGCAACACACGAAGAAATTCACAAATTTCTTAAGAAATTAGGATTCAAAACAAATCCTCACAATAAGAAAGTTACTTCACTAGATGAGGTAATTGCCTTCCGCAATCACTGGGATAAAGAAAAGAAAAAACTTGATTATGAAGTGGACGGAGTCGTGGTGGTTGTGAATAGCACGGCGATATTCACTGAAGCGGGTGCAATTGGAAAAGCGCCACGAGCAATGCTTGCATACAAATTCACCGCGCAAGAAGCGACAACAAAAGTAAAAGAAATTCGCATTCAAATTGGTCGCACGGGAGCGCTCACGCCAGTCGCAGTTATGGATCCGGTTATGGTTGGGGGTGTTACTATTACGCACGCAACGCTACACAACAAAGACGAAATTGAGCGACTTGAGGTTAAGATTGGTGACACGGTAGTTGTAAGTCGCGCAGGGGATGTTATTCCGAAAATAACAAAAGTAATCAAAGAACTCCGCATCGGAAATGAAAAAGCATTTCATTTTCCAAAAAAATGTCCGATTGATGGTTCAAATATCGTTGTTGAAGGCGCAATTCATCGTTGTTCAAATCCCGAGTGTGGAGCACGTTCACGCCGCACACTGCGCCATTTCACTTCGCGAGGAGCAATGAACATCGAAGGATTGGGCCCCAAGATTATTGACCGCTTCTTAGACGAAGGACTCATAAGTGATGCGGCCGACATATTCAAACTCGAGGCAGGGGACATTGCCGTTCTCGAGCGCTTTGGTGAAAAATCAGCAGAAAATATTGTGAATGAGATTGCAGAGAAAAAAATCGTCCCACTCGAACGATTTCTTTTCGCGCTTGGTATTTTACACATTGGCGAAGAGACGGCAATTACACTCGCGCGTGAGGTTCCTGGATTACCGCACGGCGAACATTCGGTGGGCGCAATCATCAAACCGTTTCAAAAACTCACGGTTGAGGATTTCGAAAAAATAGAAGATATCGGTCCTATCGTAGCAAAAAGTTTACACAACTGGTTTCATCGTGAGCAAAATAGTAACCTCCTCGAAAAATTTGACCGTGTTGGCGTACGAACAACCAATAACCCACAACCCATAACACACAAGCTAAAAGGAAAAACTTTCGTGTTAACTGGCACACTTACCTCCATGACGCGTGACGAGGCAAAAGCAAGTATTAGAAAAGCGGGTGGCGACATCACAAGTTCAGTTTCAAAAAACACCGACTACGTCGTTGCAGGTAATGACCCTGGCTCAAAATATGAGAATGCCAAAAAACTCGATGTGCAAATACTCACGGAAAACGAATTTGAAAATTTAGTCAAATAATTAGCGCATTCCTGAGGTTTGGTTTATAATCTCCCATATATGTCTGACCTTACTAAAAAGGATCTTGAACACCTCGCAAAGCTCGCGAGAATTGAACTAAAAGGCTACGAGGAAGAAACAATGCTTCGTGATCTCAAGAACATCCTCGACTATTTTGAGGAACTAAAAGAGCTGAATACTGAAAACGTACCGCCCATGACAGGAGGGACAGAGCTAAAGTCAATCCTTCGTGATGACCAAATGGAAAATGAACCCCTCGATGGAACTCGGGCAAAGGAAGCATTTCCTGAGAGCGAAGATGGATATCTTAAAATTCCACCCGTATTTGAATAATGGAAAAACTTCATGACCTTACAATTCAATCTTTTCACGAGGGATTGAAAAATAAAGAATTTACCGCACTCGAAATTACCGAGGCATTTTTTAGCTACATCGAAGATCGTGATAAAGAAATTGGTGCGTATCTCACGCTTTTACAAGATGACGCAAAGAAGCGAGCGGAAGAGATAGATAGCGCAGTAGCGAAGAGGGAAGCAATAAACCCGCTTGCAGGCGTTCCGCTTGCTATTAAAGACAATATAGTAATTGAAGGTCACCGCACCACAGCAGCTTCAAAAATTCTTGCAGATTACATAGCAAGCTACGACGCAACCGTAATCAAAAATCTTAAAACCGCGGGGTCAGTATTTTTAGGTAAAACAAACCTCGATGAATTTGCAATGGGTGCCTCAACAGAAAATTCAGCAATGCAAAAGACAAAAAACCCGCATGATACATCGCGCGTTCCCGGTGGTTCCTCGGGTGGCTCTGCTGCTGCTGTTGCAGGGCATATGGCAGTTGCAGCACTAGGAACTGATACTGGTGGTTCAATCCGCCAACCAGCAGCATTTTGTGGATTAGTAGGCCTTAGACCTACTTATGGCGCTGTCTCGCGCCATGGCGTGATTGCAATGGCATCAAGTCTGGATCAAGTGGGGCCTCTTGCAAAAACAGTTGACGACGCCGCGCTGATATTTAATACAATCAAGGGTCAAGATCGCCTTGATGCAACAAGCGTTCCAGCAAGCTATAACGAAGAACTAACAACACACGACCTTGGAGAAACGCGTAAGTTGACCATTGGCATTCCGGATGAGTATTTCACCGATGGCGTTGAAGAAAGCGTGATGAATGCAGTACAGGGAGTAATAGATGACATAAAAAGTCTTAACATAGAATTTAAAAAAATAAGCCTCCCACACACAAGATACGGCATTGCCACCTATTACATTGTTGTTCCGGCAGAAGTTAGCTCAAACCTCGCACGTTTTGATGGTATCCGTTATGCACGCATTCCGGAAGTAGAAGGAGGAAGTCTTTTAAAGATCTACGAGCAGCAGAAAAATTTCGGATATGGAAATGAATCAAAACGCAGAATTATTCTAGGAACATTTGTGCTCTCATCGGGATACTATGATGCCTATTATGCAAAGGCTCAAAAAGTGAGAATGTTAATAAAGAAAGACTTTGATGCAGCATTTAAAGACGTTGATGTTATTCTTACGCCGACAACACCAACGCAGGCCTTCAAATTGGGAGATAAAGCTGATGATCCACTTGCAATGTATTTAGCGGATATTTTTGCAGTTCCAGCAAGTCTTGCGGGCCTCCCAGCGCTCACTGTTCCAGTAAAACCAACCAAGACGCTACCTATTGGATTCCAACTTATTGGAAAGAAGTGGCGAGAGAAAGATTTGTTTGATATTGGTCATTGCTACGAACAACTTCATAGGAATAAAGAAAAATAGAAAGAGGACCCAGCGTGGGGTCCTCTTGAATTCAAAATCGGCGTCGCTTTCGAGTACCAAAGAAACGAGGTTTTCTAAACTGCAAAGCAGCAAGTGAAAGCAAGACAACAACAAGTAAAAAACCTGAAAGGGGAGCAGGAATCGAAATTGCACCGATAGCCATGAAAGCTCCTTTCTGTTTAAGAACTAAAGAGGAGGATAGCGAATGTCTTGGTATGCTGTCAATATTGAAAAAAATGAGTCGTGTAACGCTTGCTAATTAATAGCACGAAGCTGAACGTCGTCAACAAACCAAGTGAAATCACTACCAGTAGTAGTGAATAAGAAAAGTTCGATATGATCGGTACCAGGTGATGGTGTGTAGTCAAGATAATTAGTTGCAACAAATTCCCCCGTGAATGACTTAAGGTATTGTCCTCCTGAATAGGTACCAGCTACATCAAATTCTGATACGAAAAAGTTACCACCACCGACAGTAATTCTTGTTCCGGGCTTGCCTAGCTTCGAATAAATTCTAAAGCGATAGGGGGTTGCTTCATTGACGGAAATGGGAAGAGAAGAGATTTGATATTGATCTACGCCTCCCGTAAAACGTACAGATCGACGAGGAAGAGGAGTATTACCCTGATTGCCGGAGACAACACGTACTTGAGTGGTATGATTGCGAATCCAACCATCTGCGTCACGACCAGAACCCTCTTCGAAGTCACCATTTATAACAAGGTTTTCTCCCGTTGCCCAAGAATCAAGAACATCAATAACAGGCATAACAGCAGCACCCGATTGTGCGACATAGGACACAAGGTTACGATAATCATCAACATTTACATCAAATGACGCAGGAGGTGGCAGTGGCGTTCCATCAATAAGCTCATGAGAATAAAGAATAAGCCATTTGTTTTCCGCAACAGCTTGATCAACAAAGCCACGGACATCTTCCATGCTATGTTGAGCAATATCAACAGCATTCAAGTCGTAATCGTTGTGAAATAAAGAAAAGGGATCATTTAACTTTACGGGACCAAATGCCTTGCGGTGATAGGTGTGAACCTTTGCAACTTCGCTTAAAACATTGTTATTAAAAGCGCCGAAGGGTGAGGCAAAGCCGCGTGCATCAACGCCGTGATTATTGAATGAATTAATAGATTGACTTAATTCATTGCGAACACGGGTTGTTGAAAGTTGAGTAAGGTCGGGGTGAGTATAGGTATGTCCTCCAATTTCCCAACCATGCACGTTTTGAAGTTCTTGAACTTGAGACCAACTCATAAAGCTTAAAAAGCCCCCATCTTGTGCTTGGGGATACACATATACGGTTCCCTTATAGCCAAATTCCCGAAGAAGAGGAAGAGCTCTTTGATATGTACTAAGTAGCCCATCGTCAAAAGAGAACGAAACAACGCCACGTGTTTCAGTGGGTGGAGGAGGTGGGGGTGGAGGAGGTGGGGGTGGAGGAGGATCGTCACTGCCAGGTTCTTGCCATTGGACAACGAGGCGAGGAGCATAACCATAGTGATCGCCATCATAAGAATAAATAACACGCTGCCCCAATCCTTCACTAGTAATAAGAAATGAAACTGCTCGAGCAGTATCCCAGTCTGGTCTATCAACAATATGCTGAACAAGAGAATTAAGATTAGGAGACGTTAGTGTGTCAAAAAGGGTGGTGACAGGAAGATTAGGCCAAGAAACAGAGTTTTCGTAGCGTGTTCTGTTCGTGAGGCTGTGCGGCTGTTCATTGAATACCGCGGGATTTGCAGTGTCTTCAACCCAAACTTGAAGATCAACAGGATCAGAATTAAAGGAATAGTACGAAGTGAATTCAAGGTGTGCATCTAACACTTCTGATCCTTGGGGAATAGGAAGATTGTAGTATTGCAACCCAGTCATCCAAGGACCTTCCCAGGAAGATGGAATACCGCCAGTGCCAAGACGGAGGCGATAATAACGAGAAGTAACATTACCTGTCGCAAGATGTTCTTCGGCATCAGCGGTGGTAGTACTAAGAGGAAAAGTTTGAGTAACAGTCTCACCTGCCGCAATCGAAACAGAAGGAAAAACAAAAAAGCCTTGGAAAATAAGGCTAATAAGTAAAAAAATTGTGGCCAAACGGAAAAAGTTAGTTTGCATAAAAGTTAAGAATAATATGAGTAATTTTCCCTTACTTAAGAGTATAAGTGAGGAATAAAATGGTGTCAAACGAACATTACCTTGTTTTGAGGGAGGTAGCACGTTTCGGACTAACCCAGGTTCCCTTGGATTTTACCAAAAAGGCGAGGGGAAGGGTGTAGAGAAACATAGCAGCGTCAATGAATCGAATAAAAGGAAATGTAAAACCATACAAAAGAAGAATTGGTTTTCTCTCAACAAACGCAACTATGGCTGTACTAAGATAATCAACTAGGAAAAAACCAACAAGAAGGTCAAGGAAAGTAAGTCGTGAAAGGGTGGAGGGAAGAAAGCTAAGCATAATGGGCTCAAAGGAAGTAAAAAGAAACCATAAAAAAAGAAATGGGGTAGCAAGAAGGAAAATGGAAAAAAATATAATCTCAAGCGTTAAGACGCTAAGCGAAAGCCAAAAAAAACTTGGCCATATGCCGTGGCGGCGAACGGTTTGCCAAAACCCTAAATGCCAACGCCGAATTTGTTTACGGTAATCGGAAAATGAATGAGGATCGTCAGTGATGCCGATAACACGAGGAGAATAACCAACGAGACCCAGTTTTTTATGATGCAACTCAAACGTCATATTGAAATCCTCAATAACCAATCCTGGTGCGTCAATTTTGATAAAAGGAAGAACAGATGTACGATAGATACTTGCAAATCCTGGAACAATACTCATCACGTTGGTATATTTCCAAGATTGTCCAAACTTCATCACGGCCTGTAGGATGCGGTAAAAACGAACACGATACGCAGGGAAAATCATATCCCACTTTGGCGGCCAGTGCTTATACCACTTTGTTGTTGCGTGAACGGCAATTGCAGCAATACGTGGATCTTCAAAAAGGGGAAGTGCGTTGCGTAAATAATCAGGCTGCACTTCGGAGTCGGCATCAATAATAATAAGCGCGCGATAGTGCTTTGTAAGTTTGAAGTGATCAATGGTGTGCTGAAGCGCTCCCGCCTTCCCTCGATTCGGTTGAATATCGAGAACATTGCATCCAAGTCGGTGGACAAGAGTGACGGTCGAATCACTCGATCCATCACTACCAACATAAATGTTGCGAGACGGAATAATGCGCTTCAGTGATTGAATAGTTTTTTCAATTGTCGCCTCTTCGTTATGCGCAGCAATAAGTGCAGCAACTTCGTGGTCCTCAATTAAACGTGTACGAGGCACTTTTCCCAGTTGAAGTTCATGAAGTGAACTATCTTGAAAGGCAAGATTTACGACCGTATTCCGAGGAATGGGAAGATGGGGTATAAGTGTTCGAAGGTAAAGCGCTGGTACGCGGTGAAAATCTGGCGGAACTAAAATGGAAACATTTTTTTCGAGACCGCGAAGCATATGTGCAATACCAGAAGCTGCACCAAGTGTGTCCCAATTATCACTTTCTCCGAGAATAAGCACGATGCGCCGAGAGCGGGTAAAAAAATCCCGAACACGTTGAGCGCTCAAAGAAGTGGTAACGGAAAACTGATGGTGTGCGGCAGGAGGGTGTGCGTGGTCACCTCGTACGCCAAGCGTGCGTAATTCAGTCATCAAAGCGCCACTACGCAAAAGGTCATGAACGACATGAAGCGTATTTTGGGTAGGAATGTGATTAGTATAAAACGTTCGCACTGATCGAAGCGCACCACCAAGAAATGCAGTTATGAGTTGAGAGGGAAGAGGAGCATCACCCTCTTTTAAGAGGAGATAAACAAGAGAGGAGAGAGAAGAAAGATCATTGGTAAGAAAATCAAGATCACCAAATCGTTCATTTTCTTGGTGATAATCAATATTAAGAACGCGAGCATCTTGAAAGAGTTCGGGAAAATCGTTCGAAAGTTTTCTTGTGATGTGTGCCGTAGGAAAACCGAGTGTAACAACAGTGTCAAAGCGCGACAAGCGAGGTGAAGGATTGCGTAAGCTATGCATCGCCGAGCGAGAAACAGGAATAATGCTAAAGCGTTTTTCAAAACGGTCAGTATCAAAAGAACTAGGGAGGCGTGGTGTGTTGGTAACAAGACGCTGAAGAAACTCTGAATAATAACGAAGGAGGCCAATACCACCCCAGAGCGTGAAGCTAATACCGAAGAGACTGAAAAGCGCGATAAGAAATGCCATGAGAATAAATCATGTTACTTAAGCTATACCGTGAAATTCAATCATACGTTTTAATCCTTCTTCGAGCGGTATGGTTTGTTTCCATCCAAGCTTACTAACTTTAGAAATTTCTGGCTGGCGGTGTTGGTGATCTTCAATGAAATGAGGGACGTAAGAAACACCATTTTTGCGGTTCGCAAGGTGCAGCATTGTTTCCGCAAGGCGCTTAACAGTAATTTGTTTATCTCCACCGATATTATAAACTTCTCCGCGAGATCCTTTTCTCATAACAAGCAGTAAGCCGCGCAAAAGATCATCGATATATAAATGCGTTCTCGTCTGGCTTCCAGTGCCGTAAATCGTAATATTAGCACCGGTTAAAATGCTATGAAGGAAGTGCGGAATAACGCGCTTATCAGAAAGAGACATCCTGGGCCCGTAGGTATTGAAAACACGAACAATTTTAGCATCAAGACCATATTTGCGAACATACATCGCAACCAAGCTTTCGGAAAAACGTTTACCTTCTTCATAAGGACTGCGTAAACCAATTGGGCTTACGTTCCCGGTATATTCTTCGTGCTGTGGCGTAACTTCCGGAGCACCGTATACTTCTGCGGTGCTCGTAAAAAGAAAACGCGTTGAATGCATGCGCGCAAGCTCTAATACGTGAAGCGTTCCAAAGGAAGAAGCAAGAAGCATCTCTTCAGCCATCGGTTGAATGTTGGGCACACCAGTGGGACAGGCAAGATGATAGACAGTATCAAAAGGAATGCGCGAAAACGTGTTAAAAAATTTCGGCTTCGTGATATCGAGAGTATAAAAATGAAAAAGCTTATTGCGAAGAAAAGGACGGATGTTTTCCCGTGAACCAGTAGAGAAATTATCAACAACATACACCGTAATGCCTTGGTCGAGAAGCGTACGAGCAAGCGAAGAGCCAATAAAACCCGCACCACCCGTAATGAGGACAACGGAAGGCAGTTTTTGCTTATCCGAGGTACGCCGAGAAGAGGTTTTTTGAGTGGTTCTCATGTCCGACGTATTATAACGATTAGAAACAATAAGTCAAGAAAAGAGACAACGTTCTAAATCTTTTGACAAAAACCGTCAAAACCAAAACCAGCAGACTCTATCTGCTTTTTTTGAAATGGAACTCCGATAAATCGGAGCACTGAACGTTCTATCCATCCTTCGGCGGATAAAAATTCTAGTGCGCGAGCGACCGGATTCGAACCGGCGACCTCCTCCGTGACAGGGAGGCGCTCTAACCAGCTGAGCTACGCCCGCATCTTATTCCAGGGAAATTGTCGCGAAAGAATTATCGCTTCAATGACATCCCTGCGTTTATATTGTTTTAAACGATACTCTGCTTGGCGAGCTTCAGTCAATGTTTTACATTCAAGAAAGATTTTAAATTCTAGCGCAGAATATATTGTGTTGCTTTAACTCTCCCTGTTCTGTGTTGCCCAAAGCGTCTTTCGAAATTATCAGTGCTTCCTACGTAATATCGATCATTCTTCAAGCTTTGCAGGATATACACTCCCGGTAGCTTCGACTTACTCATATATTTTCTAGACCAGCGACCTGTCCGGTGATAACCGGACCGCTCTAACCAGCTGAGCTACGCCCGCATTACAAATTTGCTGATGAGATTATAACCTAGACGCAAGCGTTTTAAAAGCCCTCCCGCGATCATAAGCATCTTTGAATTGGTCAAAGCTTTTTGAAGCAGGGGAGAGAAGAATAGCGACGTGAGGACGCCTCACGGCGTGGTGAAGGTCAGCGATAATCTTTTTTGCCAATGAAAAACCAAGTTGTGTCGCGCGCCGCAAGTCATCAGCAAAAAAAATCTCAACACCAGATTCAGAGATAGCCTTATATATTTTTTCTCTGTTTTCACCATAGAGAATAACGCGAACTTTTTTGAAATGCTTCAACGCGCTTGCAAGGGGTAGATAATCAAGACCGGTGTCGTGTCCACCCGCAAGTAAAACGACAAAATCATAACGTTCCTCAAGCGACTGAAGACCAAGGGTCGCGGCGTGGGGGTTTGTTGCGAGTGAGTCATCAATAAAATCAAGTAAGCAAGAATGTTTTTTAGGCTTTCCTTTTACATCCGGCGGTGGTGAGACAAGCACTGATGACAAGGTGCGAACGCGTTCCAGGCGATGGGGAAGTCCTTGAAAGCTTTTAATCGTCTTATTGATGATGTCATGTGAACAACGAAGAAAATGCGCAACGGAAGCGGCCATCTCGATATTTTTAAGCGCGGTGTCATTCTGCGGAGTGATAAACACCTTCTTGCCTGGACTCTTCTGCGCAATACGTTTTGAGAGTTTGTTATTTGCGAAATAAAAAACGGTATCAAATTTTTTCTGAAACGCAGCAATGGACATTTTTGCCTCAACGTATTCGTCCATGTCTTTATGCGCGTCTAAGTGATCAGGGAAGATGTCGAGCACAACTGCAATTTCAGGAGAACGTTTAAGATCTTGGAGTTGAAAGCTGGAAAGTTCGAGAACAACAAAGTCGAGCGAAGAGCTCTGCTCCAAAAGTTCAAGCATGGGTTTTCCAATGTTGCCAGCGAGTGCTGTCTTAAACCCAGCTGCTCGCAAAATCTCATAAATAAGAGTAGCGGTAGTACTTTTCCCCTTTGAGCCAGTAATGCCAATGATACGTGATTTACAGTGCTCAAAAAAAGTAATAGTTGAACTCGTAATAATGGTTCCTTTTTTTGAAGCCGCTTGAAGTTCGGGAATGAGAAGAGGAATGCCAGGCGAACGGAAAATAATACTAAATCGCTCAAGACCCTGAAGATATTCTTTGCCCAAGTGCTTTTTGAGGGGAGTGCGTCCAAAACACCGCGGCAGTTTACACTTAGGATTTCGATCAAGAATCCAAACCTCAGCACTGGCACAAAGAGGGTGTTTTGCAAGAAAAGTAAGGACCGAAGCCCCCTCGCGTCCATAACCCAAAATAGCGATTTTTATAGTTGACATATGAAGTAATCCTACTATAGACTAAAAATGCGGTATGGAGAAGTAGTATCTCGCTTGGCTCATAACCAAGAGGTCCTAGGTGCAAATCCTAGTGCCGCAACAAATAAAAACAAGAAAAGACCCAAGAGGGTCTTTTCTTGTTTTTATTTCAGCAACGTAGTTGGGGTGACCTGTGTGATCTGTACCCCATTTAGTGGACACTTTCGAAACCCACTCCCACGCTCGACTTCGTGAGAAGATGCTCCCGGTACTGAACGGGAGCCATCTTGTTTCTGGCCCACTGTTTTCTTTCGTGATTGT
>Ga0210057_1001197_pt1 | contig 40095 bp, 37 predicted proteins | sample CryGeyCG2114_010_2_FD_183968 | JGI IMG/M metagenome (GOLD analysis project Ga0210057, IMG submission 183968) | Groundwater microbial communities from aquifer - Crystal Geyser CG10_big_fil_rev_8/21/14_0.10 (SPAdes) (version 2) | ecosystem: Environmental > Aquatic > Deep subsurface > Groundwater ... | reverse complement strand
GCAATAAATGCAACATTTTTTTTGAAATTTTGTTCATATAGTTAAATCGTTTTAACTTTGTTATTAAATTTACTTTAATATTAAAACAAATTTAACTATTTTACCAACCATTTTTGACCATTAAACCTAAAAAACGGAGGAAAAAACTATGTCTATGGAATTTGATGCTAAAGTCATTGTTAGTGAGGCAGAAAGACTTATTAAAAATTACGGCAAAAAATCCGCAAATCCGGCCGAAGTTGAGGATTTAAACAAAGAAGGTATTACAAGTTTAATGGCCGGCGGAGAGGGGAATAAAGAGGCGCTGAAGTTTTTTTTGCAAGCCCTGGAAAAATCCGGCGGCAATCGTGAGTTACGGGCACAATGTTTCGTAAACCTGGGCGATTTTTTAAGAAGAGTGGTCGGAGCGCCGAAAGAAGCTTTGCACATGTTTTGCCAAGCTGAAGATTTGACAAGGAGTTTGGCCACGAAAGCCCGCATTAAGGCCATGGAAGCCATGGTTTATATGCTTAAAACTCATCTTGGCCAAAACGATCTGGAGGGAGTGCAAAAAAATATTGCCGCTCTAAAAGAGGCGATAAAATTGGCGCGTTTAGCCAGGCAAGAAGACCTGGAAAAAGCTAAAAAAACCGAAGGACTTGCTTTCCATCGGTTGATTGGCACAGTCTGCCACTGGGGAAACGACGAGCAGAAAGTTCGCGCTGTATTTGAAATTGACAGATTTTTAACGCGACTTGATCCGGACTCCCCTGAAATTCCCCAGATGAAATACTCCCGAGCCATGATCCTTATGGCCAAAGAGCCGGAAGTATCAGGACCGATTTTTTTGGAAAACGCTCTGTATTGGGAAAAGGAACCGACTAATGCTTGCGGCCAGTTTGTTCTTGCGGCTGATTGCTATGTAAGATTAAGCAGAAAAACATTGGCTAAAACATGTTTAGCCAAAGCCGAAGAAATAATGTCTGCCGGCTTTTCCCACACCAATGTCGGTTTTGAGGTTAAAATTTACGAAAGGGTGAAGGCGGCGCTGGGAAAATCATAAGTTTATAACCAGCAGAGTTTGCGAGGCGGTGAGAAGTTAATCACCGCCTTTTTTTATCCACAGATTTAATTACTTCAACTTATGTAGCCAAACTTAAAGCTAAAATTAGCCCAGTTGACACTTATTGACACCTTTTGACACCTTTGCTAAAATAAGAATATCTTAAAATATTTGCTATTGGACTATGTATTTTTTTCGAAACAGCAATAAATATTGTGTATTTAATGGCCTTGCTTGAGCCACGTGCTTAGGTAAGGTTTTTTACTTTTATGGCCGGTTTTGATGGACAATTTAGCGTGGGTATAGATATTGAGGATATTGGTAGATTTAAAAAGTTAAATTTAAAAGAGGACAAGGTATTTTTAAATAAAGTTTTTACAAAAAAGGAACTTAAATACTCGTTTTCTAAAAAGAATTTTGGCCAGCATTTGGCGGTTAGGTACGTGGCTAAAGAGGCGGTAGTTAAGGCGCTGGGTAATAAAAAGATTGCTTACAATAAAATAGAGATAGTTAATGACAAGAGCGGCCGGCCCGGAGCAGTAATAGCCAATAAAAGATTTAAAGATATTAACATTAAGATTAGCTTGTCGCATTGTTCTGATAAGGCCGTGGCTATGGCATTGTTAATATGAAAAAAGAGGAAATTAAAAAAAAAGTGAGAGATGTTTTTATAGAAATTTTTCCGGAAATTAAAAAAGTTAAGTTTGATTTTTATAAAAAGCAGTCAGAGTTTGAAAATTGGGATTCTTTTAATCATATGATGTTGGTCTCAAAGGCAGAAGAAGAATTTAGGATAAAATTAAAATTAGAAGATATAATTAATATTGACAGCCCAGCCGGATTTGTAAGTTTAGTTGTAAAAAAATTATGCTAAATAAAAATAAATTTCAAAATTTTTCTCAAGTTTTGAATTACTGGGCAGAAAAAATACCAAATAAGGTATTTATCAATGATTTATCTGCAGGTAGAAAATATTCTTATTCTGTTTTTAATAGTTTGGTAAACCAAACAGCGAATTTATTAATAGATCAGGGGGTGAAACCAGGTGATATTGTTTCAATTTATCTTCGTAATTCAATAGAGTTTTTATTGATTTATTTTGCCTCTATTAGAATCGGCAGTATAATTAATCCCATTCCCTTGTCTGTTAGCAAAAAAGAATTAAGGGCCCATTTAAATTTTATTCAGTCAAAGATAGTTTTTGTTAAAGATACAGATTTTAAAAAAGAGTCAGAAAAATATCTAGTTTATCCAGTTAAATTTTCCAGCGAGGATTCTTTAATAAATAGATTAAAACAATTTTCTGCTAATAAAACTAGTCATGATTTGGGTGATAATGATATGGCTTTTCTTTATTGTTCGTCTGGCACCACCTCTAAGCCAAAAGGAATTATTTTTGATCATCAAGGAATAATGAATGTGATTGCTTCTACCTGCCGGGGGTTTGGCCATTCTGGCGAAACAGTTCATTTGGCGATTTTACCCATGGCCCATACATCAGTAATGCATTACTCTTTATTACCAGCGCTTTATTCGGGTGGCAGTTATTTGTTGGCTGAAAATTTTATGAAAATTAGCAGGAATTTTTGGCAGATTATTGAAAAATATAAAGTCAGCTACGTTCAAACAGTACCGACAATAATTTTTTTACTTTTAAATATTAATTATCCGGATTATTCTAGAAACAAAATTGTTTTGCCTTATTTAGCTTGCGGTTCAGCGCCATTGCCCGTTGAAAGACAGAAGGTATTTGGAAAAAAGTTTGGTTTGCCGGTGGTAAATTTATATGGCTTATCTGAAGCTGGGCATCTGACCGCTGATTATCCTTTTGAGAATAGGAAGATTGGTAGTATTGGTAAGCCATTTGATATTGTTGATTTGAAAATTTTAGGAGATGATGGCCAGGAAGTGCCGGTTGGCGAGACAGGAGAAATAGCGGTAAAAACCTCAGGTTTTTTTCGGGGGTATTATAAAGACGAAAAGCTTTATGAATCTTGTCTCAAGAATGGCTACTTTTGTACTGGCGATTTGGGACGAAAAGACAAGGACGGTTGGTATTATTTTGTGGACCGTAAAAAAGACTTGATTGTAAAAGCTGGAGTAAATATTTCCCCTAATTTAATTGATGAAGTATTAATTAAGCATCAGGCCGTGGTCGAATCTGCTTCAGTTGGTATTTCGGATGAATTTTTTGGGGAAGTAATAAAAAGCTATGTTGTTTTAAATCCAGAAAAAGAGATTGCAGAAGAGGATTTAATAAAATATTGCCAGGCAGAGTTGGGTAGGTTTAAATCGCCCAGTAAAATAGAATTTATTTCTCAACTTCCCAAAACTGCCTCCGGAAAGATTTTAAAACGCAAATTAAGGCAAGGAGAGTTTTTAAAAAGTTTATAGGTGAACCATAAAATTGTGAAGATGCGATGAAAATAAAAATTTATGATTTAAATTTATAGATGTAATATTATGAGCATAAACGACAAAAATAAAATAAATGTATTAATTATTGGCGCCGGGATGTATTCCACGGGTTGTACCGTATTGAAAGGCAAAAAAGAAACTGATAAAGATTTAGGGGTGGTTTTACCTTCAATTTTGGAATTACATCAACAAGGATTAGTAGGCGATATTTATATTGCCAATCGTAGTGGACAAAAATTTGTTGATTTAAAAAAGAAATTAGATATAATGCGAAGCAAATTTGGTTGGACTGGCAAGGTAAAATTATTCCCAAACCAAAATGAATCTAATCCAAATGCTTATAAAGAAGCTTTGAAAAAAATATCAAAACCAGCCGCTACTATAATTGTGACACCAGATTTTTTACACAAAGAAATGATGCTGGAGGCCATAAAAAATAAAGTTCACTTCATGGTTGTAAAGCCGGCAGTTACGAAGCTAAGGGATTTAGAAGAAATTATTTCTAAACAAAAAAAGGCAGGCCTGCTTGGAATGGTGGATTATCACAAGGTTTATGATGAAGCTAATCTTATATTAAAAGAGGATTATGAGAGCGGTAAATATGGAGATATTCAACATATTTTTAGCAAGCAAACCCAAAAACGTGATATGTTAGCAATTTTTGGCAATTGGCTGGATAAATCTGTTAATATTAATCATTATCTGGGATCACATTATATTCATTTAGTAGGATTTATTACTAAAGCAATTCCACTTAATGTGCGAGCTACAAGCCAATTTGGTGTTGCCAAAGAAGAGTATAGCATTGATACAGAGGATTTAATAGAAACTCAAATAATTTGGCGGGCAAAAAATGGTTCACTTTTTTCTTCATATCATCTTGCCGGTTGGTCAGATCCTTCGGAAACCTCAGGTATGACATATCAAGATATTCATATTATTGGCACAAAGGGGCATATTGATTCCGAGCAGAGATTCAGGGGACTCGAAACTGTTTTAGTAGATAAGGGTCAGAGTATTATTAATCCTTATTTTTTCCATCTTCATAAGGGGCTATTAGGTAATCCGGAATTAGAAGGAAAATATGGATTTAAGAGTATCAAGACTTTTGTTAAATGTGCTTTAGGTGTAGCCAATGGTATTTTAATAGATGATTTTGAGGATAAATTACCTACCATAAAAAATTCAAGAACTGTCACGGCTATTTTAGAAGCCGCCGATAAAAGTCTTGCTAATAATTCTGAGATTATCTCTTTGAATTTATGAATAAAGAAGCTAATTTACTTTTATACCAAATTTTTCATCTTAATCTCGCTTATTCATCAATACCCGAAAAAGATTTGCCAACAGTAATTAAAGATTGTTATTGGCCGCTTTTAAATCTTATCGAAGATCTTGATGTTAAAATTGGTATTGAAGCGAGCGGTTATACCTTGGAAAAAATAAAAGAAATTGATCCATCTTGGATAAGGGAATTAAAATCTCTTATTAAGACAAAGAATTGCGAATTTATCGGCAGTGGTTATGCGCAGATTATTGGGCCGCTAGTTCCCGCAAAGGTAAATGAACAAAATTTATCAATCGGCAATAAAGTTTATAAGGATATTTTGGAAATTAAACCAGAAATTGCCTATATAAATGAGCAAGTTTATTCACAGGGATTGATGAACCATTATTTAAATGCCGGCTATAAGGCTCTTGTCGTAGAGTGGAATAATATTTCTCTGTTTCATTTAGATTGGGAAAAGGATTGGCAATATTATCCACAATATGCAGTTGACCAACAGAATAAAAGTGTTCCAATAATTTGGAATAATTCAATTACTTTTCAAAAATTTCAGCGATATGTGCATAGGGAATTCAGTTTAGAAGAGTATCTTGCTTATTTAAAATTACAAATTGGGAAGACTCCAAGATTTTTTCCGATTTATGGTAGCGATGCGGAAGTTTTTGATTTTCGGCCTGGTCGCTACGATCAGGAAGCAGTTCTAAGGAAAGGAAAAGAATGGGAAAGAATAAAAACTCTTTTTAAATCTTTGCTGGAAGATCCACTATTTAATTTTGTTTTACCATCAGAAGTTTTAAAAGCAACTAAAAGCAAGAAATCATTTAATCAATTATGCCTTGAATCTCCAGAACAACCAATTTCAGTAAAAAAACAAGAAAAATATAATATTACTCGCTGGGCTTTGTCCGGAAGGGATGATGTAAGGATTAATACGGAATGTTTTAAAATTTATAAATTTTTAATGAAAATTGAGGCTGATCCTAAATTGTTGTTAATTAAAAATAAATACGAAGAAAAATATAAAATTAATTTATGGAAGGAACTTTGTTTCTTGTGGGATAGTGATTTTCGTACTCATATTGAAGAGAAAAAATTTCAAGCATTTCAGAAAAGACTTCAGCGATTATTTGATATTACTGAGAAAATTTTTGCAAAGAAAAATTTATCAAAAAAAAGAGAAAACCATCAAAGATCTTCTTTGTCTAAGTCGAAGATTAGATTTTCCCAAAGCGGAAAACTTTTAATCTTTGAAACTAAAGATTTGGAAATTGGTTTAAATAAAGAAAGAGGATTAGCAATTGATTTTCTTGTTTTTGAAAATTTATTAAAAATTCCAGTCATTGGCACTTTGCCTCACGGTTATTTTCAAAATATTTTGTTGGGAGATGATTTTTACAGCGGGAATACTATAATTGAAATTTTAGGACAGTCGACAATTACTGATTCGGATCGAGAGCTATCTTTATCTCCGGAAACTATTTTATATAAATCGGATTCAGTTCAAATAAAAACGGAAATTAAAATTAGTGTTGGTATAATTAAAAAAACGATCATTATTTATAAAAAAGAACCACGCATCGATTTGTTTTATGAATTTGATTTTAAAAATTTTTCGCCAGTATTATTTCGTTCAGGCATTATTACTTTTAATCCCGGTGCCTTTGACAAAGAAACTCTTTTTTATAGTTGTTTTAATGGAGGAAAAATTCCAGATATGTTTAGCTTGAGTAATTCCCAGCCGATAACTACTGATCCGGTTTCTTTGTCGATATCGGCGCGATCTGCATTGGGCAACACTAATGGAATTTTAGAGGTGGGTGATAAAGATAAATCAATTATTTTAAAAACCGATATGGCAGATTTAGCTACGTTGCCTATGATTAATTTCATTCCCCTTAAAGACAGCTTTTTTTTAAGAGTATTATTTTCTTTAGGTGAGACAGATGAAACCAGTTTATTATCAAAGCGAGGTGAAGGTAATTTTAAATGCCAGTTTAATCTTTCAATTTATCCAAAGATTAAAAATAAATAAAATTATGTAATTGTTAAATTATTAGATGATATTATAAAATGATAGAAAAAAAGTATAAAATAATAAAGGATTCTCAATATGGCTATTTACGAGTTGATCCTTTGCCATCAAAAGAAGAGGTAGAAAAATATTATTGCGAAGGGCTTCATGCGAATGCTTTTCAGTGCGACGATTCTTCCTTGAGCATACAACAACAACAGAAAGAATTTTATAATAGTTATTGGGAAACAATCTGCCGGCAAGTTTTAAAACATTTTGGACGCACAAAAGATCTCTCGGTCTTTGACATAGGATGCGGGTTCGGCAATGCTTTGCAATATTTTAAAAAAAAGGGAATGAAGGTCAGTGGTTTAGAGCCGACCAAAAAAGGTTCAAGCTATGCGCAATCCAGGGGATTGAAGGTGCATCATTGCGCTATTGAAGATTTTAGCCGTATTAGCGAAGAGCGTTTTGACTTAGTAACATTGTTTATAGTACTGGAGCATTTAAGGGAGCCAGCTAAAATTTTAATTAATATAAAAAATCAGCTTCTAAAGTCAGATGGATTATTAGTAATAGATGTACCAAACGAATTTAATGATTTTCAGTTAGTAGCGGATAAAGAGTATAAATTAAATCAATGGTGGGTTTGTCCGCCGAATCATATAAATTATTTTTCCGCCAGTAGCTTAGAAAACCTGCTTAAAAAGGTTGGCTATAAAATTATACACAAAGAGTCATCTTTTCCAATGGAACTTTTTTTGTTAATGGGGGATACTTATGTTGGCAACCAAAAATTAGGAGAGAAGTGCCACAAGAAAAGAATTTTATTTGAGCATTTGATGCGAAAACATAAAAAACAGGAAAAATTAACTAAATTTTACAAAGCACTAGCCGAGCTTGATTTGGGCAGGCAAGTTACAATTTATGCTCAGCCAAAATAAAATTAAATAATAATTATATGAAGATTTTTACTAAAAGAGAAATAGAGAAAGTTTTAATCAAGTTGGGTTTAAAAAAAGGCGATACTGTCTTGGTTCATTCTGATATTTCCCGTATTGGTATGATTAGGGGGTGTAAAAGCAAAGAAGAATATTTAGAAATTTTATTTAATATTTTTTTAAAAGTTATTGGCAAGAAAGGAACATTGGTTGTTCCAGCTTTTTTTTATGAATATGGAAGATGGCAAACACCTTATGATACGAAGCGCTCTCCAGTTTCTAATCAACTAGGAGTTTTTTCTCAATATGTAGCAGGATTACCTCAAGCCGCTAGAAGTCCTAACCCGATTGCAGCTTTAGCAGCAGTGGGTCCAAAGGCTAAATATATTTGTTGTGGAGGAGCCGGATCTGCTTATGGCACTGATTCTCCGTGGGATAATTTAATGAAATGTAATGCAAAAATGATTTTTTTTGGAATTGACCTATCGGCGATGACATTTGGCCATTATGTAGAACATATGGTTGGTGTCCCTCACGTTTATAATAAAATTTTTACAGCCCCTGTTTCAGAAAAAGGCAAAAAAATAAAACTTTTAATTCACGCTCAGGTAAGATATCTTAAGTTTGGTATAGAATATGAAGCCGAAGACAATACGCGTAAACTTGAGAAAGGAAAGGTTGTAAAAAAAGTTAAAATAGGCGAAGGAGTAATAAGGTGTCTATCTTGCCATCAGACTTTTGAATTTTTAAAAGAAAAATTAAAAAATAATCCTTATTATTTTCTTAAGAAAAAGCCGAAATTTACTGCCGGAAAAATACCAATGGATGGCGGATCCGGTAAGGAGCGAAAATAATTTAATATATTATTGAATATAATAAAAAATATGGAAATAAAAAGAATTATTAAAGAGAATTATTTATTAAATAGAGTTTTTGTTTCTGATGACATGGTTAAGGCTTTAGATAATTTAGCCGGTTATACTAAGGCGGAATATAAAGATTATAAATTTAAATCAGGGCAAGAACATAATGGTTGGATAGTGCCCAATAAATGGGAAGTTAAAGAGGCCAAAATTATAAAAAATGGCCAAGTAGTTTATGATGGACAAGTCCACCCCTTGGGAGTAATAGCTAATTCCTCTTCTTTTGAGGGTAAAATTTCTAAAGGGGAATTAATCAAACATATTTATACCGCGCCGGAACGACCAGGGGCCATTCCTTTTCATTTTCGCCAGCAATATAGGCCGTGGATTAGTGATTGGGGTTTTTGTATGCCTCATGAAAAACTTGAAAGCTTAAAAGATGGCGAATACGAGATTGTTTTAAAGACGGTTCTAGAATCAGGAGAGATGGTGGTAAGGGAATTTACTATTCCGGGCCAAAGTGATGAGACGCTTATTTTTGTGGGACACATTGATCACCCAGGATTAACTAATGATGATTTGGCTGGCTGCGCGGTGGGCATAGAATTATTAAATCAGATAGTGAAAAAATATCCCAAGCCAAGGCATACCTATAAATTGCTTTTAACCCAAGAAATTTGCGGGTCGGTTTTTTATCTTGAGGCTTTGGGGGAGCTGGGAAGAGAAAAATTAAAATATAGTCTTTTTTTAGAAATGTTAGGCAACAATAATATTTTGAATTTACAGAGGTCATTTTTGGGAGACACCTTGATTGACAAGGCTTGTGTTTTAGCCATGAAAGAGTTTTATGATGAACCGCAGAGGTCTTATTCTTTTCGGGAATCAGTCGGTAATGACGAAATTGTTTTTGAAGCTCCGGGAATAGAAATTCCCATGCCATCGTTGTCTCGTTTTCCTTATCCGGAGTATCATACCAGCGACGAAAATATGGACTTAATTAAAGAAGAAAAATTGCAAGAAGCCTCAAGGGTTTTAATGAAAGTGGTTGATGTTTTTGAAAAAAATGTTTTAGTTAAAAGAAAGTTTTCCGGCTTAGTCAGTCTGTCCAACCCCAAATATGATTTATATATTGATCCGGGCCAGATTATTAGCACTAGTAAAAAAGAAGATAAAAAGAAATCACTTTTTCAATATAAGATGCCCAGATATTTAGATGGAAATTATAGTATTTTGGATATTTCCTTGGAATTTAATATTGAGTTTAGCTGGCTCTTGGATTATTTTACCAAGATGAAGGAAAAAGGACTTATCGATTTTATCGGGCATAGGTTAGGCAAAAATCGTAAAAAAATAAATTAATAATTTTAATTATATTACCATGAATCAAAAAGATTTTTGGAAAAAAGAAAGTTGGCAATATTTTCAAAGAAATTATCAGGATAAGGATTTAAAAAAAATAGAGCCCAGCGAATTTGTGGTGGAATTATTAGAAAAACACCCCGTAGAGATTGGCGGAGGAAGTATTTTAGATATTGGCTGCGGGCCGGCTCATAATTTGCATTATCTTTTCCGAGAATTAAAAGCCGGGCGCGGGGTAGGCACTGAATCTTCAGAGCAAACCGTAGACGTATTATCTAAAAATTTTAAAGAATATGAATTTATTGCTAACAATAGTGCGGTTTTGCCCTTTAAGACCGGAGAGTTTGACTTGGTGTTGCTACGGAGCGTGCTTCACTGGATAGATAGAAATTATTTATTGCAAACATTGGGTGAGGCCGTTAGGGTTACTAAAAAATATTTAATAATTAGTGATTTTTGCCCCCGCCATCCGTATTACTCTATTTATGGCCACAATCGAGATTATAAAACTTATAAAATAAGCTACCAAAAATTAATTGAAGAATTAGGAACAATAAAGACTTTAAGTAGTTTTTATAGTCGAGACAATGATGAGTGGAATCGCTTGCAGACCGGCCTTTACGAAAAGTTTGCTTTTGAGGAAATGCATTCGGTTAAAAGTGAAGAGGATTTTAAATAATATTTATAATAAACAAATAAATGGATAAAATACACAAAGAAATAAAGCCGAATGCAGTTTATACCACGGCTGAAACGCAAAAATTATTAAAGGTGAGTAATAGTACAATTAAGCGTTTGCTTAAAAATGGCCTGATTAAAGCCAATAAGGTTGGCGGCCAGTATCGGATTTTGGGTAAAGAAATTTTACACTTGGTTTCTCCGGAAGTTGAAAGAAGGGCCGTTGATTCATATTTAAAAATTAAGAAAAAAGTTGTTGATGAGATAAATAAATGGTAATTTTATGATATTTAAAAAAGAATTTAAAAGAGTAATGTCAATTGCCCAATTAGCCAAACAGGCTTTTGGCGGATACAAGCTGCAAATTATTATTTTGACTATTTTAGGTTTTTTTAGTGGTATTTTGGGCGGAATCGGTGTTAATGCCGTTATTCCTTTGTTCTCCTTTGTTGTTGGTAGTGAGAACAAGGGAGATGATTTTATTTCACGTTATATTGAAAAGTTCTTTTATTATTTTCAGATTGATTTTGGCTTAAAATATTTATTGATTTTTATTGTTTTAATATTTATAATTAAAACTATAGTTTTAATTATATTCTCTTATATTAATATTAGAATTACTTCCGGATATGAGGAGCGTACTAGGACCAATCTTCTCAAGCTGACTCTGGGGGCTAATTGGTCACATTTGATTGAGCAGAGATTGGGGCACTTAGAAACTATTCTTTTAATCAATGTTCAAAATAGCAAAGGGTTGCTAGCTCAAATCAGTATTACCATAATGACCTTAACCAGTTTGGCGGCTTACACAATAGTGGCTATAAACATTTCTCTTCCAATTACTTTAATTACCTTTGTTTTGGGCGGGTTGTTGTTTTTATTTTTTAAGCCCCTCATCTATAGGATTAGAAATATTTCCTATGAACAGGAGAGAATAAATAGGAGTATTTCTCATTTTATTAATGAAAATATCCTAGGCTTAAAAACCATTAAGATAATGAACGTGGGTGAAAGGATTAACAAGGTTGGTAGAAAATATTTTAATGAAATTAAAAATATAAGTATCAGATCATATGTTTTGAGCATATTTACAAGCTCATTAATGGAGCCAATTAGCATAATATTTATTGCCATAATATTTGCTATCTCCTATAAGGCCACAGAATTTAATTTTGCCGCCCTTATGGCTATTATTTATTTATCCAAACAGATTTTTATTTATATTACCGAATTGCAACAACAGATAATCGGCATGAATGCTACTGCGCCATATTTAAAGAAAGTTTTGGAATATGAGAAGCAGGCTATTGATAATAAGGAAGATAATGCCGGGCAGGATATTTTTGAATTTAATAAGGTTTTAAAATTTAATAATGTTTCCTTTGGCTATAATAGTGGTGATAAAATTTTAGAAAAGGTAAGTTTTGAAATTAAGAAAGGAGAGTTGGTTGGTTTGGTTGGGCCATCTGGAGCCGGAAAAACAACAATTGTTGATTTAATTTTGCGTTTATTTAATCCGGTTGAAGGAGAAATATTGTTGGATAATAAAGAAATTTCAAAAATTAATTTAGATAAATGGAGAGAGGGTATCGGTTATGTCTCTCAAGATATTTTTTTAAAAAATGATACTATTTTTAATAATATAAAATTTTATAATAATAATTTAACTAAAGAGGAGATAGAAGAAGCGGCCAAGATGGCCAATATTTATGATTTTATAATGGCTACTGAAAAAGGATTTGATACAGAGGTGGGAGAGCGGGGAGTAATGCTCTCCGGCGGGCAAAGGCAGCGTTTGATAATTGCTAGAATTTTAGCCAAAAAGCCCCAACTTTTGGTCCTTGACGAGGCCACTAGCGCCCTGGATAATGAATCAGAGATTAAAATTCAAAAAGTGATTGAAAAATTAAAAGGAAAAATTACAGTTTTGGCCATCGCCCATCGCTTGTCAACTGTTATAAATTCGGATAAATTAGTTATATTAGAAAACGGAAAAATTTCCGAACAAGGATCACCAAAAGAATTATTAAAAGATAAGGAATCATATTTTTTTAAAGTTTATAATTTAAGAAAATAACTCTACAAATTACAAATCCAATACAAATTTACAAATATCGTTTTAAATGTTTAAATTATAATTTGTAAATTTGTGAATAGATTTGTAGATTTGTAACCAGTATGAAAATATTTTTGATTTGGGCTGATTACATTTATGGCGTAGAATATTTGATTTCAGAATTAGAAAAAAGGTCGCATGAAGTTGTTTATTGGGTTGGTTTAGCTGATGGAAATGAAAATAAATTTAAAGGTGTATTTCATGAACATTATGCTGCCTGGGCAGGATCTCCCGCCAAGGGTATTGATATGGCTGAATTTCAACCGCCGAATAAGGAATTAATAAAAAGGTTGTATGGGGCAGAATCCACCGTACTAACGATGTTTAATAAACGCTTTGGGCACATGTGTGTAGATGAGAGAAAGCATGTGTATTATAATATGCTACAATATTGGCATGGAGTAATAAAAAAATATAAGCCAGATGTTATTATTTTTCCAACACTTCCTCACACAGCTTATAATTATATTATTTATATTTTAGCTAAGTTGCTTAATATTGAGATGGTGATGTTTGAGAATTCAGAAGTATCGGATGATATGTTGTTGTATAAAGACTGGAGGGAGGGCAATCTAGATTTGCAAAAAAGAATAAAAGAAAATTTTAAAAAAATAATTTCAATAGAAGATTTATGTCCCAGCATGCGGGAATATTATCAAAAGCAAGTTAATCCAAAAATTGATTCCACGCCCGCTTATATGAAATATCAAAAAAAGCGTGATAGCGGTTTTGGTTTATTAAAAAAGAGATTTTATGTTGCTATTAATAGCATTAAAGACGGTACAATCTTTAAAAAAGTGTTGTTGTTTTTAGTTAAACAATTTAAATCAAACTTAAGAAAAGATTATTTTAAACTTCAGATTGAGCCTAATTTTAAAAAAAAATTTGTTTATATCCCGCTTCATTATCAGCCAGAGCGCACCAGTATTCCGCAGGGAGATATATTTGTTGATCAAATTTTAATGATTGAAACCGTTGCGTTCAGTCTTCCCGATGATTGGGTTATTTATGTTAAAGAACATCCTTCTCAATGGTGGCTCAAAACAGGAATTAATTATTCTAGTTGCAGATACCCAGGATATTATGAGAGGATAGCTAAGCTGAAGAATGTATTTTTAGTTCCTATTTTTACTGATACGTACAGTTTAATTAATAAATCGCAAGTAGTCATTACTCTAACGGGGACAGCTTGTTGGGAAGCGCTTATGCGGTCAAAGCCAGCAATCGTTTTTGGTTTTCCATGGTATCGGGATTGCCCGGCATTATTTAGGGTTGATAGTGTAAAATCCTGCAGAGAGGCATTAAAGAAAATTAAAGAAGGGCACAAGGTTAATCAGCAAGATATAATTGTTTTTTTGAAAAGTCTTGATGAAGTGGCTATTAAAGGTTATTTTGAGGTGGCGATAGATAAAAGCTCCAAAATAACGATAGAACAAAGTAAACGCAATATTGTGCAAGCTATTATCGAGGAAGTTGAAAAAATTAAGTTAAAATAATGTTTAATAATAAATTAAGAATAAAAAATTTATGTCTATTGATTGTTTAAAAAATAAAACCATTTTAGTGACGGGGGGGACGGGTTCTTTTGGTAAAAGTTTTATTAAATTTTTATTGGCAAATTCTGAGGCTCAAAAAATTATTGTTTTTAGCAGAGATGAATTAAAACAATTTCACATGCAACAGGAGATAACAGACGAACGGATAAGATTTTTTCTTGGTGATGTCCGAGATTTGCAAAGATTACAAAGAGCTTTTAATGGTGTTGACGTGGTTGTGCATGCCGCCGCTCTAAAACAAGTACCAACCTTGGAATATAATCCCTTTGAGGCCGTTAAAACCAATATCAATGGCAGTCAAAATGTTATCAATGCCGCTATTGATCAAGGAGTAAAAAAAGTGCTTTTGGTTTCTACCGACAAGGCGGCTCAACCAGCTAATTTGTATGGCGCGACCAAGCTGTGCGCCGAGAAATTATTTATTAGCGGAAATTCTTACACAAAAGATAAGACAAGATTTTCTTGTGTGCGATACGGTAATGTTTTAGGAAGCAGAGGCAGTATAGTGGAGGCGCTTTTGAATAATAATTTAGACAAAGTTAAAATAACTGACTTAGAAATGACCAGATTTTGGATTACTTTGAGGCAGGCTTTTGACTTGGTTTTATTCGCTTTGGAAAATATGGCGGGCGGAGAAATTTTTATTCCTAAGATTCCAAGCATGAAGTTGGTTGATTTATTTGATGCGCTTGTTCCTGGCATTGAACGCGAGATAATTGGAATAAGGCCGGGAGAAAAACTACACGAAGTTTTATTAACCGAACAAGAAGCCAAGCATTCATTAGAATTAGAAAATTATTATGTTGTTTTACCTGAATTTAATATTGTTTCTTCTGATAAATATCAAAAGTATTTTGATAAAGTTGGCAAAAGAGTAGAATGTGATTTTAGGTTTGCAAGTGATACTAATAAAGATTGGTTCACAATTGAGCAGTTAAAAGAATTAATTAAAAGCTTATGATTCCTTACGGCCGTCAAAATTTAGACAAAAAAGATATTAAAGAAGTTGTTAATGTTTTAAAATCAAATTGGCTGACTCAGGGGCCGAAAGTTTTGGAATTTGAAAAATCTTTGGCTAGATATTGTGGAGCCAAATACGCAGTCGTAGTCAGTAATGGAACAGCAGCCTTGCATTTGGCTTATTTAGCAGTTGGATTAAAAAGGGGAGATAAAGTCATCACCACTCCTAACACTTTTGCGGCTACGGCCAATATGATTTTGGCGGTTGACGCCAAACCGGTTTTTTGCGATATTCGGCTTGATGCATATAATATTGATGAAACGAAAATAGAAAAATTAATAACCGCCAAAACCAAAGCCATCGTGCCGGTTCATTTCGCCGGCCAGTCGTGTGGCATGGAAAAAATAAAGAAGATTGCCAGAAAATATAAGTTAACCGTGATTGAAGACGCCTGCCACGCTTTGGGAGGAAAATATCATGGAGGTAAAATCGGCGGTTGCCAACATTCAGATATGTCAGTATTTAGTTTTCACCCCGTAAAATCCATAACCACCGGCGAAGGTGGAGCAATTTTAACCAATAATAAAAAATATTACCAAAAATTAATTTTCTTGCGCAGCCATGGTATTTATAAAGATAATAGGGGTAAAAATGTTATGATAGAATTGGGGTATAATTATCGGCTAACTGATATTCAAGCTGCTTTAGGTATAAGCCAATTAAAAAAATTAGATAATTTTATCAAAAAAAGAAGGCAGGTAATTAAATGGTATGAGCAAGAATTAAAAAATATAAAAAATATTATTCTGCCAATGGAATTACCCGGCAATTATAGCGCTTGGCATATTTATGTTATTAGAACTGCTAAGAAAAAAAATAGAGGTAAATTAGTGAAATATTTAAAAGATAATGGTGTCGGAGTTAATTTTCATTACCCAGCTGTTTATTCACATCCGTATTATCAAAAAAATGGATATAAAAACATTAAATTAAAAAATATGGAGAAATATTATAATGATTGTATTACCTTGCCTTGCTTTCCTGGATTAGAATTTTCTAAAGTTAAATTTGTTTGTGATAAAATTAAAAATTTTTATGTCGACAAAAATAATTGAAATGTTTAAAAAAAACTCAGCTATAGCAACAGGCGAAAGAATTTATTTAAAAATAATGCAAGAAGAAAATGCTACCGTTGATTATTGTGATTGGTTGAATGATGTTGTTGTTAATAAATACTTAGAAACTAGAAGTGTGACCATTAAGGAGCTTAAAAAATATATAAAAGAAAAATTAGTTGATGATAATTGCCTGTTTTTTGGTATATTTATGAAAATCGATAATCGACATATTGGCAATTTAAAATTAGAGCCGATCAATTGGCAGAAAAAAACCGCTGTTTTTGGTATTTTAATAGGAGATAAAAATTACTGGGGTAAAGGCGTGGGCACCGAAGCTACTAAGCTTGCTATAGATTTTTCTCTTAATTCATTAGGTTTAAATGAACTGGAATTAGGGGTTATTAGCAAAAATACGGGAGCTATAAAAGTTTTTAAAAAAAGCGGTTTTAAGGTTGTTGAAATTTTGGAAAAAGAAATGAATCATGATGGCGTGTTATATGATAAAGTAGTTATGAAAGTTAAAAAATAATTTTAATATAGATAAAATATGAATAAAAATATAAAGATATTAATAATCGGCTTTGGCTCAATCGGTCAGCGCCATTACAGAAATTTAGATAGTCTAGGCTTTACTAATTTATATATTTATGATCCCGACAGAACAAAAACACAAAAACACAAAAACACAAAAACAATTAATAAAATTAACCCTGAAATATTAAAACAATTTAATGTAGCTTTAATTTGCAGTCCGAACGATCTACATGTTAGGCAGGCAATATTGGCGGCCCAGGCTGGATGTCATTTGTTCATTGAAAAGCCGCTATCGCATAATTTGGCCGGGATTGATAAGCTGATTAGAATTTGCGGGCAAAAAAAATTGGTTAATATGGCGGCCTGCAATATGCGCTTTCATCCTTGTCTTAATTTTATAAAAAAATATTTAAATGAGAAAAAGATAAGAAAAGTTTATAGCATCCACCACGAGTTTGGTTATAATTTGGCCTATTGGCGGCCAGGGATTGATTACAGAAAAAACTATGCGGCTAAAAAAGAAATGGGCGGCGGTATAATTTTAGATGATATCCATGAATTTGATTTACTTTTTTGGCTTAATGGTTTTAAATCAGTTAAAGAGTCAACGTTTATTTATGACAAAATCAGCGATTTGCAAATTAAAACTGAAGACATCTGCCTAGCCAGCTTTAAATTTGCCAACAAAGTGATCGGTTCGGTTAAATGTGATTATTTGCAGGAGAAATATACTAGAAATTGCAAGGTAGTTGGTGAAAAAGGTAATCTGGAGTGGCGCTGGGGAGAAAATATTGTTTGGCTGCATACTAAAAATAAAAGCCAAAAATTGTTTGCGATTAAAAATTGGGATTTAAACCAGATGTATATTGACGAGTTAAAATATTTTTTTAAATGTTTAGATAAAAAGCAAAAAACCTTTAATGACGTCAAAACTGTGCGCAATGTTTTAAAATATTGCGTGGAAAGAAAATAAAAATATGAAAGAAAATCTTTGTATAATTCAAGCCCGGATGGGAGCCACCCGGCTACCGGGAAAAGTTTTGAAAAAAGTGAAAGGCGTCACTCTGCTTGAGTATGAAATTAATCGGGTTAAGCGGGCCAAGAAGATTCACAAAATTGTGGTGGCGACTACAGACAAAAAACCGGATGATAAAATTGCCAATTTTTGCCGGCAGAAAAAGATCAGCTGTTTTCGCGGAGATGAAAAAGATGTTTTGGACAGATATTATCAATGCTCACTTAAATATCCTGGCTATGACAATATTATTAGAATTACCGGAGATTGCCCCTTAATAGATTCGGTGGTGATTGACGGGGTTATTGGCTTATTTGAAAAAGGCAAATATGATTACGTCAGCAACGTGGAAAAAGAGACTTTCCCAGACGGCTTGGATATTGAAATATTTAAAAAATCCGCTCTCCATCAGGCGGCCAAAAGCGCCAAGTTGGCCTCGCAAAGAGAACACGTGACTTTGTTTATCCGTAAAAGTAAAAAGTTTAAAATCGGCAATTTGTCGGCTCCCCATAGCTGGTCGCATTTCCGCTTGACCGTGGACGAGCCGGCTGATTTTGAAGTAATCAAGTTTGTAATTAAAAATAGCTCGCCCGAGGCCAGCTATTTGGATTATATTTCGCTCCTGACGAAAAATCCCCGCATAATGTTAAAAAATATGAATATAATTAGGAACGAAGGATTGTTGAAATCTTTAAGAGAAGATTTTGTAGCGAAGAAGAGTTAAAAGCTAAAAGCAATAATGGCGCCGCTGATAATGGCCAAGGCAAAAGCGACAATATCCAGAGTTTTTACCTTTTTAATTTCTTTAAAAACAAACAAGCCGATTAGAACCGGAAAGATAATTTGACTGATGATAAAAAACGGCTCGTAAATTGAGAGCGGGGTTATCCTTAGGGCCAGGTAGCCGAGAAGCATTGATAACCAGATAAAAGAGCCCACGCCCAGGGAATTAAGTTTTTCCGGGCCAGTTAGTTTATGAGTTTTTTCTTTTATCCCGGCTTTAAACTGCAAAAGCATCAGGGCGCCCAGCCAGGAGCCGGCATACCAAGCGAGGCCAAAGGTGGCAAAGGGCAGTCCGTTAAAAGCAAAAACTCGTTCAAATACAGTAATTATTCCCCAGATAGCGCTGAAGCCCAGAACGTACATAAAGAATTTTTTCGTCTGTTTCAGTTCCTGGCGCGAACCATAAGCAAAGATTCCGGCCGAGATTATTATTAAAGTTAAGCCAACGGCCAGATTTTTATTAAAATACTGGAATTCTTTTAAAAAAATAAAAGCCAGGATTATGGCCGAAAAATCAGTTGTAATGGCAAAAACCGAAGATTTGCTTTGGCTGATGTTGACCGCCCGCAAATCAAAATAAAAAGCCAGGCTGTTGGCCAGGCCGATAATTATTACCACAAGGAAAACCCAGGATAGGATTAAATTCCCGACATAAAGAGCGTAAATTAAAGCCAGAAAAATACTGAACGAGTAAATATAAAATTGCTGTTTAATTTTAAACGGCAAATCAGCCGCTTTTTTAAAAAAAACCGGAAATAAAATATAGGACAAGATGATTCTTGAAAAAATTAAAGTTTGCCAAGTCATATATTCATTATATCAAAAATTATTATAAAATAACATGAAAAGAAAATTTACAAAAAGCCAGCAATTATTTAAAAAAGCCAAGGGGGTGATTCCTTTGGCGGCTCAAACTTTTTCTAAAAGTTATTTGCAATATATCAAAGGCCAAGCGCCACTGTTTGCCGCGCGCGCTAAAGGATGCAGGATTTGGGATGTTGACGGCAATCAATATACCGATTTTATTAATGCTTTATTGCCGGTTGTTTTGGGGTACCAGTATAGGGTAGTGGACGAGGTAATTAAAAAACAACTAGGGAAAGGAATTATTTTTTCTCTGTCATCACCCCTGGAATACGAGTTGGCCCAGTTGCTGATTAAATATATTCCATGCGCTGAAATGGTTAGATTTGGCAAAAATGGTTCTGATGTGACAACGGGCGCAATCAGGTTAGCCCGGGCGATAACCGGCCGGGAGCATGTGGTGATTTGCGGGTATCATGGTTGGCATGATTGGTGTATCGGAACTACTGCTCGTAAATTGGGCGTACCCAAAAGCACACAGAAGTTAAGCCATACATTTAAATATAATGATTTGAATTCTTTGGAAAAGATTTTAAAAAAACATAAGGTGGCGGCGGTGATAATGGAGCCGATGAACTATGTGGAGCCAGAGAAAAATTTCTTGCAAAAAGTTAAAAATTTAACCCATAAATATGGAGCTCTGCTTGTTTTTGACGAAATTATCACCGGTTTCAGGTACAGCTTGGGCGGCGCCCAGAAACTGTTTGGCGTAACTCCGGATCTGGCTACTTTTGGCAAGTCCATGGCCAATGGCATGCCGATTTCTGCTTTGGTTGGCAAAAAAAAGTACATGAAGAAAATTAATGATATTTTTTATTCCTTTACCATGGGAGGAGAGGCCTTGTCTTTGGCGGCCGCCATCGCCACTATTAAAGAGCTGGAAAAGAAAAAAGTAATTAATTATATCTGGAAATTGGGCGATTATTTAATCAAAGAGACTAATAAGTTAATCAAGAAGAATAATTTGGAGGATGTAATTAAAATAAAAGGCAAGCCCTGTTGGAGTTTAATGTTTACATATCCGGCTAAAAATTATACGGATTTGGAAATTAAAAGCTATCTGCAACAGGAGATTCTGCAAGCCGGCTTTTTGTGGTACGGCCAGCATAATATGAGTTACAGCCATACTAAAAAAGATATTGACGCTTTGTTAAAAACTTACGCCAGGGTGTTTAAAGATTTAAGAAAATTAATAGATGCCGGGAAGTTAAAACAGAGTTTAAGAGGCGAGCCGATTACTAATATATTTAAAGTAAGGTAGTATAATGCAAAACTATAAATTCCGAGTACTCGGGATGCGAATACTACAAAAATGCGAAAATGCGAATTAAAAATAAAAAAAAGATAATTGTGATTTTAGGAGGAGATGTAAAAAAAGAAAAAGGAAAGTGGCGAACTACAAATTTTAATGAAGAAAATATAAGTGGCAGGTTAGAGGGCAAAAGTATAAGAGTTATCTCTGCACATTATCTTTTTGAGTCCAATCCTGATATTTTTATTATTTTTTCGGGTGGCAAAGGGATATATAAAAATATTGCCGATGCCTTGCCAGTTGCCAAAGTAATGAAGAATGAGTTAATTAGATTAGGGGTGCCAGAAAAAAAAATTAAATTGGAAGATAAGTCAAATAATACTTACGAACAATTAATAAAATTACAGGGAATATTGTTAGATGGGGATTTAGGGTCCGTTAGTGTTATTTCTAATAAATATCACTTACCCCGCATTAAAGCGATGATTGAATATTTTTCTGAATTATCCGAGCTAAAAAAAATGTTTAGAAATTTAAAGGTAGAATTAAAATCTGCCGAAGACATAGTGATTGAAGCAGATTCTAATAAGTGGAGAGACGCGATAGAGTCTGTTTATGGTGGCGAAGCCATGAAAAAACGCATGGTTAAAGAGAAAAAAGGCATAAGAGATATTAAGGCCGGTAAATATAAATTAAAGCAATATGAAAAATATTAAGATCAAAACTCCAAAAGGCAAAAGAGAAATTGGCCCAGGTCAACCTGTCTTTATAATCGCAGAAATGTCCGGCAATCATAATCAGGATATTAAGCGCGCTTACAAAATCATTGACGTCGCCAGCCAGGCCGGAGCCGACGCAGTTAAACTGCAAACTTATACAGCCGATACCATCACCATTGATAGTGATAAAAAATATTTTCAGGTCAAAGTAAATAAAGCCTGGAAAGGTCAAACCTTGCACAGTCTCTACCAAAAGGCCTATACTCCTTGGGAGTGGCAACCAAAATTAAAAGAGTATGGTGAAAAAAAGGGCCTAGTAGTATTTTCTACTCCTTTTGATAATACAGCCGTAGATTTTTTAGAAGACTTAAATGTTAAAATTTATAAAGTGGCCTCTTTTGAGGTAGTGGATATTCCTTTACTAAAAAGAATCGGGCAAACCAAGAAGCCGGTCATAATGTCTCGAGGCATGTCATCAGTTGAAGAATTGAAATTAGCTATCAAAACTTTAAAAGATAACGGTTGTCCGGCAGTGGCCGTTCTGCATTGTGTGAGCTCCTATCCGGCTAAGCCGGAAGAAATGAATTTATCAACAATACCTGGTTTAGCCAAGAAATTTAAAGTTATTTCCGGTTTATCTGACCATACCATGGGCATAGCCGTGCCGATAGCTTCGGTGGCTATGGGCGCTAGTATTATTGAAAAACATCTAACCTTGTCCCGGGCTGACGGCGGGCCGGACGCCGGATTTTCTTTGGAGCCGGCGGAATTAAAAGAACTTGTTCGTTCGGTTAGAATTGCCGAAAAAGCGATTGGCCACCCAAATTACGGGCCAGGCAAAAAAGAAAAAGAAAATATAATTTTTAGAAAATCACTATTCGTGGTCAAAGATATAAAAAAAGGTGAAAAAATAAGCCAAAAAAACGTGCGTTCAATTCGGCCCGGCCATGGTTTGGCGCCTAAGTATTATGATAAGGCTATAGGCAAAGCCGTAAAAAAAGACGCTGAAAAGGGAACGCCTTTAAGTTGGGATTTAATTAAATAGAATTATGCTTGATAAAAAAAATAATTTAGTCAGAAAAGCCAAGCCGGAAGATTCCAAAAGGATTTGGGAGATTAGAAATCATCCTGAGATAAGAAAATTGTCAAATAATCCCAGAGAGTTTTCTTTTGCCGAGCATGATCCCCGGTTTGAAAAGAAGTATTTTTCTAACCAAAAACATTATTGCTTTATATTAGAAAACGAAGACGCTCGAGTGGTTGGTTATTGTCGCATAGATTTTGACAGCGATAATGATAATTATATAATATCCATTGCTCTTGATCCCGAGCATCACGGTAAAGGCTTGGGGACGAAATTATTAAGTGCAGCCGTAGAAATGTTTCCCGCCGAAAAAGAAATTTTAGCTGAAATTCATAAAGAAAATATAATATCCGTTAAATTATTTAAAAAAGTCGGTTTTGTCTACTTTAATGAGGATGAAAAAAATTATTATTATAAATTAAAAAAATAGCTTATGTCGGATTTAAAAGGAAAACGAATTTTAATTTTTCAGCAAAGAGGCTGGGCAAAAAACGTTGGTCGTTTTTTAGCCAGAAAATTGCAAAAAGAGGGTTGTGAGCTGTCTGCTATAACTTTCAAAAAAACTACCCATGAAATGATTAAGGCGGAAAAGGAAGTTAATTATAAATATATTGTAAATATAGATGAAATTTATGAAAATCCAGAAAAAATATTAGAAGGAGAAGATATTACATTGGAAGAAATTTGTAAAGAATTGAATATTAATTCTGTTTGGCCGATGATAGCCAGCGATAGACTTCTTGTTAGGTCATATATAGAAAAGTATTATTATAGTTATAAGCAAAATGTTCCTGATGAATTTATCGAAAAACTTATAAAAGCACATTATAAAGTTATAAGAAATTTATTTGAACAATTCAAGCCAGATTTAGTTTTTATGGCTACTTTTGTATATGAGGGCCATGTATTATTAAATTTATTTGCCGATAAATATAATATACCTATATTAGCGCCCACCGATTCCAGAATACCAGGATATTATATATTTTCCCGTAATTACAAACACGAACAAGGATCTTTTCATGAGCGTTTAGCTGAACTTAATAGTGGTAAAGCAGAAACGCATAATAGAGCGCACGCAGAAGAATATATAAGACAATTTAGAGATAAATTTAAAAAACCCAATTATGTGGCCGCTCCGGCAAAAAAGAAAACATTAATTGAATTAATTAAGAAAGAATTGTCTCCCTATAAACAAATAATAAGTTGGTATATTAAGGGTCCTGCTTTTGATTCATTAAAAAGCGTTGGCGCAACCGTTGATTATATTCCTCCGGCAATTCTTTTAAGAGACCATTTTTGTTTTAAAAGAAATAAAAAATTCACTGAACGATTTTGTTATTACCCATTTGATAAAATAAAGAAATTCGTTTATTTTCCTTTACAAGTTCATCCCGAAGCCACCCTTGATCTTATGGCGCCTTATTTTAATAATCAAATAGAGATTGCTCGCCAAACAGCCATGTCTTTACCAGACGACTATACTTTAGTGGTAAAAGAGCATCCAGCCATGATAGGATTAAGAGCGCCCTCGTATATTGAAAAAATATCAAGAACTCCCAATGTTAAAATTATTGATTTTAGAATTTCTACTGAAAAGATATTAAGAAAGGCTAATTTAGTTATTAGTCCTAATAGCACCACCTTGGCTGAGGCCGCTTTTTATAATAAGCCGGCTATCCAATTTGGCGATCTTGGCATAACTTTAAAATTGCCTAACATTATTAGGCATACCGACATGACTACGCTTTCTGGGAAAATTAAAGAATTATTAAATAAAGATTTGAATAATGATGATTATGAACGGAAATTGAAAAATTATATAGCAGCTGTTTTTGATGCGGGCTTCAACACTAATTATCATAAAGTGTGGGAAAAAGGGGATATGTCATTATTGGATAGATTATTAGGAAATTTTGTAAACGAGATTAAAAATACGCTAAATATTAAATAATTTTTTAAGTTTTAAATATGAATAGAAAAAATATAAAAAAAATTAAGAAATATTGGGCTAAAGCTGATTTAAAAGGATTGTCGCGCAGATTATTTTGTTTATTGGGAATTCATAGTTGGGAAAGGAGGCCATCCAAGGTATATATTATTTGTAGAAAATGTGGCGCTCTAAAGTATGATAAAAAGGCATTTAATTATTAAAATAGGCAGTGAATTAAAAATAAAAAATAATTTATTTTTTTGCATTAAATTATATGATTTTAACAAAAGATTTTTTAGATATTTTATGTTGTCCGAACAGATCTTGCCGCGGAGATCTGATTGAAATTGAGAAAAATGGGAAAAATATGCTTTATTGCCAGTCATGTAATGCGGATTATCCAATTATTCAAGGCATACCGGTTTTATTTCCAAATTCGGAGTATTCTCCGCAAATCCATGAAAGGCATTGGGATTTATCAAATAATGCCCATAGCTACGCCAAGAAGTACAACAGTTATTTAAAAAAGCAGGGCCAGCCATGGGGATTGTACACCCATGAGTCAGAATTAAAAGCTATAAATAAATTAACCAAAAATGTTGATTTTAAAGGAAAAACAATAATGGATTGTGGCAGTGGAAATGGGAGATTATTATCCAGTTACTCAGAGGCAAAAAGAAAAATCGGCATTGACACTTCATTAGCGTTGTTACTTGATAATAAAATAAGAGAGCCGGATTTTTGGCTGGTATGCGGGCAGCTTGAGGACATGCCGTTTAAAGATTGTATTTCAGATTTTTCTATCAGCATAAGAGTGTATCAGCATTTGCGATCTCCCGAAGACGCATTTGCAGAAATGGTTCGCATTACAAAACCAGATGGCTATGTATCTCTGGAATTGTATAATAAATTAAATTTAAAAGAATTGTATAAACGATTTCGCATGTTGAAATTTATGAATAAGAAATGGCCATGGGGATTGGATTATGACAGATATTACTCATATAGAGAAATTGAAAAATGGTGTGAAGATAATTTTGTAAAACCAATAAAATATTCCGGTGCCGGTTGGGGGATCCATTTTTATTTATTTGAATTAATTCAATTTAGAAGATTTGCGCCTCAATTTTTACAGAAGATTGTTTACAGCCTTTTTTTAAGATTTGAAGATGTGGTTGGAATGTGGCCATTTTTTTCTAAAACATTGGAAAAGGTATGTTTTATTGGCAGTATACAGTCTGGAGAGAAAAAAGTTTCCAGGATAGATAGATTAAAAAGAAAAATAAAAAGGCAAAAAGAATTAAGAGACGCGAAAAAATTTGAAAATTTATTAATGGACAGGAATTATGCTTTAGTTGGAAGTAATTTTAAGCATTTAAGCCTTGGTGTTGATTGGATTAAAAAGGCCCAGGACGCCACCGCTGATTCTGGCGTTAGCCGGGGATATAGTTTGGTTGATAATGGAAAAAATAATTCATCCGGTTGGCAGCCTTCCTATCCGGAGACAACCGGCTATATTATTCCCACGATAGTGAGAGCTGGTAAAGTTTTGAATGATGAGGATTTATTAAGAAGAGCAAGGTTGATGGCGGACTGGGAGATGAGTATTATGCATTCTGACGGAGCTGTAAACGGCGGCAATATTTCGGTTAAGCCGAATAAATCAGTGTTTGATACCGGACAAGTAATTAGAGGCTTGATAGCTATTTATGAAGAAACAAAAGATAATAAGTATTTAGAGGCAGCAATTAAATCTTCTGAATGGATATTGAAAAATGAGTATAATATGGAAGGGAGATGGATAGACAACAACGCTTCCTGTGTTAATGCCAATACTACAACGTATAATGTTTATGCGATTGCTCCAATTGTGAAATTAGGCGTTATAGCAAATAATAATAGTTTTATAGAATTAGGACGACGCGTGGCTGATACCACGATTAAAGCGCAAAATAAAAATTTTTGGTTTAAAGACGCTGATTTTATAAAAAGTAAAGATGCGCTGCTTCACACTATCGCCTATACTATTGATGGCTTGTGGGATGTGGGAGAATTGTTAGAGGAAGAAGAAATTTTAAAAAAGGCCAAAAAATCTTTGGATTGCGTGTTATCTAAAACGGATGAAAAAGGAAGAATTCCCGGGCGATTAAGTGGAAATTGGCGCCCAACAGTTGATTGGATTTGTTTAACCGGCGTAGCCCAAATTGGAGTTACAGCCATGAAGATTTATAATAAAACCGGTGAGAAAAAATATTTAATAAAAGCGGAAAAAATAAAAGAATTTTTAAAGACATGCCAGAATAATCTTGATGAAAATTTTGGTGGAAAAGGAGCAGTTTGGGGGAGCTGGCCGATTTCCGGAGAATATGGAAAATATGAAGCCTTGAATTGGCCGGTTAAATATTTTATTGATTTATTATTAGGTTTTATAGATAAAAAAAATGATGAATAGCAAAAAATACAAGAGGATAAATAATTTAATTGATACAGTGCTATTAGTGAGGCCTTCGGCGGTGGGAAAAAAAGAATTTCCATTTGGCTTGCTTTATGTTGGAACAGCGCTTAAGCAGAAAGGATATAAAGTTAAAATTATTGACCTGCATGACAACTCGCAATTGGAGGATAAAATTACTGATATTTTATTAAATTCGTCCAATACGATGCTTGGAATTAGCGCTCTTTCGCCTCAATACCACTGGGTAAAAGAGCTTACTCTAAAAATAAAAAAAATTCTTCCCCGTACGCCGATTGTCATTGGCGGGCATATTACCGTGATGCACGAAATGATATTAAATAAAACCGGGGTTGACTATGTTTGTCTTGGCGAGGGAGAAGAGCTCCTGCCGGAATTAATTGGAAAAATTAATAAAAATGAATCTGTTGATGATGTTTTGGGTATCGCCTATAAAAAAGGCGATGAAATTTATAAAACCGGATTTCGCCCTCTTATAAAAGATTTTATTACGCCTGATTATGATTTAATTGATGTTAGCAGATATTTGATTCATCCCAGTAAAGATTTTTTCTTTAGTAGATCCAGGGAATACGGGAATCAAGCCAAGGATAGCGATAAGCTGGCGGCAGTAATGTTTTCGCGCGGATGTGTCGGCGGATGCGCTTTTTGCTATAGACATTTACCTGGTTTTCGCCAGTCTTCAGTGGATTGGAGTTGGAATAACCTTATGCTTTTGCATAATAAATACGGGGTAAAATATTTTCGGATAGATGACGAACTTTTTACCAATGATCCTAAATGGTTTAATGATTTTTATAAAAAAGTAGTAAATTCAAAAATTAATATTTTATTTAGGATAAGCGGGTTAAGGGCAGATAGCGTTAATGATGAATTTTTATCAAAATTAAAAAAGATGGGGTGTATAGCGATTAATTATGGAATAGAATCGGGTTCCCAAAAAATATTAGACAATATGAATAAAAGAACAACTGTTGCTCAAAATCATTTTGCGATTAAAAAGACCATTGATCACGGGATGAAGGTGATGGCTTATGTAATGTTCGGTTATGAGGGGGAAACAAGGGCGACACTGCGAGAAACACTAGATTTATTGTTGGGTACAGATGTTGGGCCAGAAGAGGTTTCTGCTTTTTATACAGTTCCCCTCCCCGGATCAAAGCTTTATCAGGATTGTCTTAAAAAAGGGTTAATAAAAGATCAAGAATCTTTTGTGGATGGCCTTCATGATAAAGTTGCTAATCAGCATAGTAGATATTTAGTGGAATTAGGCGAGGTTAGCAGAGAAGAGCTATTTGGATTTGAGAAGAAATTTTATTTTCTTCTAAATTTAAAAAAAATATTTTCTGTCAATTCTTTGATTTTTAAAATAATATACAAAATAGTTTTTTGGATTCCTTATGAAAGCCGTATTAATAATATGTTCGTATTGGGACAAAAAATTTTAAGAAAAGTTTATAATTATTTTTATGACAATGAAAAAAGAAAAACTTAAAGTTCTCTGTATCAGTTTGCGCACTCCGCCGGCAGTCAGGCCGCAGGCGATTTTAATCGGCAAGATGATTCCGGAGTGGATCCGCCAAGGCGTGGAGCCGGTGGCGGTTACTTACGAGGGCGGCGAAGACTGGGATATTGATATTCCGGTTTACAAAATTCCCCAATTCAAAATCAATCGATATTTAAACAAGCTGATTCTTCTGCGTTGGTTTCTGCGATTTTGGTATTACAAAAAAATCAGCCAAACAATCGCCGAAATAACCAAAAAGCACAATTGCCAGGTTCTGTTTTCTTTTGCTAATCCGGTTGAAAGCAATGTCATCGGCGCCAAGGTTAAAAAATTAACTGGTATAAAATATGTTTCTCACTTCAGTGATCCCTGGTATGACCACCCGTACGAAAATTTTTCTTGGCGCCAGGCCAGGAAAATTTTAAGGCAGGAAAAAGAATTCGTGTCTTTGAGCGATTGGGTGATATTTGTCACCAAGCAGATGAGGGAGCTGGTTATGAAAAAATATCCGGCCGAGTGGAAGAAAAGGACAGAAGTTATTCCCCATTGTTATGACCTAAAAGATTACGTGGAAGTGGAAAAAAATAATGATAAATTCGTCATCAGCTACATTGGTGTATTTTACAAAGAAAGAAATCCTAAACCGCTGTTTGCTGCTCTGAAAAAAGCGATTGACCGGGATAAATCATTAAAAAGTAAATTCAGGATGGATTTAATTGGCGCGGCCAACAATTATTCCGGCTATAGCCAGGAAAACATAAAAAAGATGTTGGCCGAATATGATTTAGACGATGTGACGGAAATTCTGCCGTTCGTGGAATACAAAGAAAGCCTGCGTCTAATGAAGCTAGCTGACTGCCTAGTAGTGATTGACGCCAATTTTTCCAACAGTCCGTTTTTGCCCTCCAAGGTGGTTGACTACGCCGCTACCGGCACGCCGATTCTGGGTATTACCCCCAAGGGTAGTCCGCCGGCCGAGTTTTTGGAGAATTTTGGCTGCCGATCTTTTGATTACCGGCAAATAGATGAGTTGTCTGATTATTTAGATAAATTGATTAAGGGAGAAATTAAAGTCAACTTAAATCAGGAATTTTTAAAACAGTATGATGTCAGGGAAACCAGCAAGAGATTGATAAATATTTTTAGAGAAGTTTTAAAATAAAAATAAAAAGCCCCTTGAGCGAATATTTTTCGTTCAAGGGGTCCAGGTTTCATTTTGACGATGGTTTAGCTATACATCCGTTGCAGTCCCTCCAGTATGTCCGGTGCAATTTGCAGGTTGTTGGGGACGTCAATGTTTTGCTCGCGAAATTCATCAACAAGGGGCTGGATATCGCCGTCAATAATGGCGGGTAGCAGGATTCTACGTTTATCAACCCAGATAAATGTTTTACCTTTTGCCTCGTATGTTTTTGCAATTTTGCTTTTTTCTGTTTGCACTTTGCACATAAGGGTAAAGCTAGGCGCATCGGGATGCCTTACGGCGATAATCTTGGTAATTTCACCCGCCGGGATTCCGCTCTCTTCATAGAGCTCACGGTGGTTGCCTTCGCAGATAAGCTCCCCGGGCCTCATCAAACCAGCCGGAACACTTACCATTCCTGGGTGCGTGCCCGCCAGTCGTTGAGAACGGACGCCTACCAGGATATTGTCTCCGAATTCTACTGCCGAGGCTGTGCCGGGGATATAGTGGAAAAGATTATATAAACATGACTCATCTTCAATTCCCCGGCTTTTTAGTAGGGCCAGCACGTAGTGATAGGCCTGCCACATTCTCCTGGCGGTCAGATAGGTTGTCGCTCCGGTCACCATTTTTACTTGTTGGATTTCTGAAATTCCGGGCAGTTGCATTGAAACCGTTTCCTGTAGGTAGTCGGCTGAGGTGGTTGATAAATTTTTCGCAAGGGTCGGGGGAAGGATAAGGCGGGATATTGGCCCATCAAAAAGATTTTTCCCGGCTTGTCGCTCAGGTTCTTCTTCCTTTGTTGCCTTGCCGACAGCCACTTTTATAAGATTGAGTACATCTTTTTGCAGTTGGTCATCAAACGTCATTATTTCCTCCTTTGGTTATTGATTGTTGAATGTGCGGTTTTAATATTAAATATTATTAAGGTAAATATTAATTTAAAACATCATAATATAATAAGCATAAATAAAGATTTTGTCAAGTTGATATTTTTATAAAAACTTGCTTAAATTATTTTTAAGGTATAATATGAAATTAAAAGCGCTAAATAAATTAAATATTGTTAAATTAATTATTTATTTTTTAAATAAGCCCTTTTGGGTTTTTTGTTTTTGTTTTTTATGAAAATAGCACTAATATTAGGCACCAGGCCGGAAATTATAAAGTTGGCGCCGATTATAAAAGAGTTGGAAAGGCGCAATATTGACCATTTTGTTTTGCATACGGGCCAGCATTACAGCTATGAGATGGACCGGAAATTTTTTGAAGACCTGGAGTTAAGGGAAGTTAAATATAATCTGGAAGCCGGCAGCAATGAATATAGGAAGCAGTTGGGTTTGATGATTCGGCAGATTATGGAAATCCTTAGGGATGAACAGCCGGATATTGCTATTGTCCAGGGAGATACCAATAGTGTTTTGGCCGGCGCTCAGGCCGCCAACAAATTAGGCATAAAAATCGGCCACCATGAAGCCGGCTTGAGGAGCCATGATTTGACTATGTTGGAGGAAACCAACCGGATAATTACTGATCATATTTCCGAATATTTGTTTGCCCCGACCGAAGATGCGGTTAAAAATTTATTGGATGAGGGCATTAGCAAATACAAAATCCACCATGTGGGCAATACGGTCGTGGATGCGCTACTCCAAAATCTGGAAATTTCTAATAAAAAACTAGATATATTAAGTAGCCATAATTTAGAAAAGAAAAATTATATTTTAGTGACTGCGCATCGGGCCGAGAATGTTGACGCTTATAAGCGCTTAGAAGGAATTCTTAAAGGATTGGAATTAGTAGCCGAGCATTTTGGCTTGCCCGTGATTTTTCCTATTCATCATCGGACTAAAATGAGTATGGAAAAACATAATTTGCCGGCGCCCAAAGGAGTAAGATTAATAGAGCCGGCTGGTTATCTGGAATTTTTACAGCTGGAAGCCAGGGCCAAGCTGATAATTACGGATTCTGGCGGAGTCCAGGAAGAGGCTTGCATCCTGAAAGTGCCCTGCGTGACAGTTCGGGATAACACCGAAAGGCCGGAAACTGTTATTGCTGGCATGAATATGTTAGCCGGAGTAGTGCCGGAAAAAATTCTGGAGTGCGCCAAACAGATGGTTGAGGGTGATAGGGCCTGGACTAATCCCTTTGGCGACGGTAAAGCCGGAGAGAAAATTGCTGATGTTTTGGAGAAATTATTCGGATAAATTTAACTATAAGAAAGATGACTTTGTGCCGAGGAGAGGACTTGAACCTCCATGCCCGAAAGCACTTGCTCCTAAGGCAGCGCCTGCCCCGCACTAAAAATTAGTGGGCGAGGAGAGACTCGAACTCTCACATCTTGCGATACATGCTCCTAAGGCATGCGTGTATACCAATTTCACCACTCGCCCTTTTTATAATTTATATTTTGTTTTAAGTGTTAGCAGATTTTGGTGCGGGGTGAATCTACTCCTGCCTGCCGGTAGGCAGGAATTTCACCCGCCTACTCCACCCTAGGCGGATTCGGCGAGGCAGGCCACCTCGGCTTTTATATATTTTATTTAATTTTGTTATTTTGTCAACTTGATTTTATTATAGCAAAGAATATGGTATAATGGTAATATCACTCAAATCTACAAACTATATTCAAATTTGCGAATGCCCTTTTAATTATTTGTAGATTTAAATCAATTCGTAGATTTGAATTATTTTTATGCCAACCAAAAAAACAAACGAAAAAGATCCCAGTGCGGAGCAAGACAAAAACTTAGTCGCTTTTTCTTATGCCTGGATTTTATGCTTGGTTCCCTTGTTGGGCAAGAAAAAATCCAAGTTTGCTCAATTTCACGCTAAACAGGGCCTGATCCTGTTTGTCTTGAGTATTTTTACGGTAGTGCCTTTTTTTGGACAATTGTTAATGCTGGTTTTAGCGGTGGTGTCGGTCATGGGAATTGTTAAAACTTTGAATGGCGAATGGTGGGAAATTCCGTTGATTTACGATTGGAGCAAAAAAATTAACTTATAATTAGACGACAGAAAACAGATAGCAGACGACAGAGATCTGCCGCTTGTCGTTATGTTGCTTGTTTCCTTATTTTTATGAAATATATTAAATTTTTCAATCAACTATCAATCAAGGACGTTCCTCGAGTAGGAGGCAAGAATGCTTCTTTGGGAGAAATGTATCGAAAATTAGCCAAAGCCGGCGTGAATGTGCCCAATGGTTTTGCTACTACCGCCAGCGGCTATAATTATTTTTTAAAAAAAGCCAAGGTCAAGGCCGAGATTAAAAGAATTTTGAAAGGGCTTAATACCCGCAATATGGCTGATTTAATGAAAAGAGGCGCCGAGGTGCGAAAAGTTATTTTGGAAACCGAACTTCCTCAGGATTTAGAAAATGAAATTATAAAAGCTTATCATGAATTATCAAAACAATACCGAGTTAAAAATTTGGACGTTGCGGTCCGGTCTTCGGCTACGGCCGAGGATTTGCCGGACGCCTCGTTTGCCGGCCAACAGGAAACTTTTTTAAATATAACCGGCGAAGAAGAATTGCTTTTGGCTGTGAAAAAATGCGTGGCCTCGCTTTTTACCAACCGGGCCATATCTTACCGCGTGGACAAGGGTTTTGACCATTTCAAAATCGCTTTGTCTGTCGGAGTGCAAAAAATGGTCCGCTCTGACCTGGCCGCTTCCGGGGTGATGTTTACCATTGATACTGAATCCGGTTTTGCCAATACGGTTCTTATTAATTCAATTTATGGTCTGGGCGAAAATATTGTCCAGGGAAAAGTTAATCCGGATGAATTTTATATCTTTAAGCCGACCATGGCTATAATTTCTAAATCAATCGGGCGCAAACGCTTAAGAATGATTTACAATAATGATCCGAAAAAGCCGGTCAAAGACGTTAATGTCAGCCACCAAGATCAAAGTAAACAGTCAATCACCGATAAACAGGTTATCAAGTTGGCCGAGTGGGGAATGATTATTGAAAAGCACTATAAGCGTCCCATGGACATTGAATGGGCGCTGGACGGCCAGGACAAAAAGCTCTATATAATTCAGGCTCGACCGGAAACAGTCCAAAGCATAAAAGACCCCAATACTATAGAAACATATAAACTCAAGTCCAGGGGAAAAATCATCACCCAGGGCCAAAGCGTGGGTTCCAAAATCGGAGTTGGCGTGGCTAACCGGATAATGGAGATAAAAGACATTAGTAAATTCAAACCCGGCCAAGTCCTGGTGACCGATATGACCGACCCGGACTGGGAGCCGATTATGAAAATAGCTTCGGCGATTGCGACTGATAAGGGCGGGCGCACCTGCCACGCGGCCATAGTCTCGCGTGAGCTGGGCATTCCCTGCATAGTCGGCACCAATGATGTTTCTAAAAAAGTAAAAACCGGCCAAAAAGTGACAATTTCTTGCGCCGAAGGCGAGGCCGGCTATGTTTATTCCGGGATACAGGATTTTGAAATCGATAAGATTAACGTTAAAAATTTGAAACGGCCGAAAACTAAAATTATGATGAATGTCGGCGAGCCGGACTTGGCCTTTTCTCATTCTTTTATTCCCAATGACGGCGTCGGTTTGGCCCGGCTAGAATTCATTATAAATAATTCTATTAAAATTCATCCGTTGGCTTTGATTAATTTTAATAAAATTAAAGACACTAAAACTAGAAAGAAAATAGAAGAAATCACCGCTGGATATCAAGACAAAAAAAGATTTTTTGTTGACAAGCTGGCCCAGGGCGTAGCCACGATTGCGGCCGCTTTTTATCCCAAAGACGTGATTGTCAGATTGTCTGATTTCAAAACCAACGAATACGCCAACCTAATTGGCGGCCATGATTTTGAACCGACAGAAGCCAACCCGATGATGGGTTGGCGCGGAGCCAGCCGTTATTACAGCCAAAAGTTTTTACCGGCCTTTGAGCTGGAGTGCCAGGCCCTAAAAAGAGTTCGCGATGATATGGGTTTAACTAACTTAAAGGTAATGATTCCATTCTGCCGCACTTTGGAAGAAGCCCGGGAAGTTATAAAAATTCTAGCTCAAAACGGGCTAAAGAGAGGCAAAAACGGCTTGGAGCTATATTTAATGCAGGAGATACCGGCTAATGTGATTTTGGCCCGTGAGTTTGCCCGGATGTTTGACGGTTTTTCCATCGGCACCAATGATTTGACCCAGCTGACTTTGGGGATTGACCGCGATTCTTCTGGCTCGTTTGAGGTTCTGGGTACAGATAACGCCAAAAATGAAGCCGTAAAAATTCTACTCCGGTATTTAATTCAAGTCGCCCATGAAACAAACACTAAAATTGGCATCTGCGGCCAGGCGCCGTCTGACTTTCCGGAGTTTGCCCAGTTTTTAGCCGAATGCGGGATTGATTCAGTTTCTTTAATCCCGGATACGGTGGTTAAAACCACAATGGCGATTAATAAGACGGAAAAGGGGATGAAGAGGCGGAGAAAATAAGAGTAAAAAGAGAAATAAGATAAATAAATAAGACCTGCCCGTTCGCCAAGTTTGCGAGGGCAGGCGGGAAAATAAAAAAGAGTGTCCGGGTGGGCGCTCTTTTGATTAAATTCGTGCAAATTTATCTAATCCGTGTTATCTGTGTTCCCTGAAATAGAACACGGATGACACAGATTGAACGGATTTAAACAGATTAATTTATAATTCCAAATTGCAATCAACTTTTAAATTTTGCCATTTTATAAATTCTTTTCTTAAAGCTTTGTAATAGCCGGCCGCGGCAATCATAGCGGCGTTGTCGGTGGTATATTTTTGGTTAGGAGTTAGGTGGTAGGTGGTAGGTGGTAGTTTTTCTTCAATGGCTTTTTCAAGCTGTTTTCTTAATTCTTCGTTGGCCGATACGCCGCCGGTCAGCATTACGGTCTTGGCTTGGTATTTTTTGGCGGCTTTTATGGTTTTGGAAATCAAAACATCAATTACAGCTTGTTGGAATTCATGAGCGTATTCTGGGATTCGCTTTTTATAATTTTTATCCTCTTTAATTGCATAAAGTAAAGCGGTTTTCAAGCCAGAAAAAGAAAAATTGAAGTCATTTGAATTTATCATTGGTCTTGGTAAATTAACTTTTAACTTTTTACTTTTTACTTTTAACTTTTCGGCTTCAGCTGAAATTTCCGGACCTCCCGGAAATTCTAAGCCAAGCAATTGAGCGGCCTTATCAAAAGCTTCGCCGGCGGCATCATCACGGGTTTGGCCAATGGTTTTATATTTGCCGTGGTCGGTCATTAGAACCAGCATGGTGTGGCCGCCGCTGACAGTCAAGATTAGGGCCGGGAATTTAATATCGCTTCGCTCGTTTATAAAGTTAGCGTAAATATGTCCTTCAATATGATTAACGCCAATAATGGGGATATCCCAGGCGTATGCCAATGTCTTGGCGGTTTCAATGCCGACAATTAGGGAAGTTATTAATCCTGGGCCAACAGTAACCGCTAAGGCGTCTAACTTCACTCGCTCTGGCAAACCCAAACTCCCTCTCCTTGCGAAGGAGAGGGTTGGGGCGAGGTCGGCTTTATCTAAAGCTTCGTTGACTACTGGCAGGACGTTTAAAACATGCTCTCTGGCTGCCACTTCCGGCACAATGCCGCCGTATTTTTTGTGCAATTCTATTTGCGATGAAACCACGTTTGATAAAATTTTAATTTTTCCGCGGCTACCTTCAACAACCGCCGCCGCGGTTTCATCGCACGATGTTTCTATTCCCAGTATCTTCATAACTTAATTTAAACATTTAAATACATTTTTGTAAACAAAAACCCGGTAAACCGGGAAATTTTGTACCGCCACGGGGAATCGAACCCCGGTTACCAGGATGAAAACCTGGTGTCCTAACCACTAGACGATGGCGGCTTGAATTTTACAGCTATCCAAGCAAAAATAAATAGCCCGTTTAGGACTAAAAAAATTATAAACTAAAAATTCAGAAAAGTCAATTTTTGAAAGAAAAATTTGATTTTTAGCGTATTATGATATAATGGAGCATATGCTCAAAGATAATGATTATCAAGGCAAAACTGATGAAGAATTAGTCAAGTTAAGCTTGGAAAACCAGGGTGATTTTTTTTATATAATGAAAAGATATGAAGACCGGCTGGCCAGGTACGCCCGGCGGATTTCAAATTTCGGGACCGAAGAAATTGAAGATATTTTACAAGTTGTATTTATAAAGGTTTACCAAAATTTAAATAGTTTTGATTTAACAGACAAGGAAGTAAAATTTTCTTCCTGGATATACCGGATAACCCACAACCATGTGGTTAGTGAATTTAGGAAGAAAAAAGCTCGGCCGGAGTACTTTAGCGGCGAAATTAATGATGAGCTTTTGAATAATTTGGTTTCTGATTTGGATTTGGCTAAGAATACAGATTTTAAATATTTAAAAAAGAATATAAATAGGATTTTAGCCAGATTAGATCAGAAATATCGTGAAGCGCTAGTATTGAAATTTTTGGAAGAAAAAGACTATAAGGAAATTTCTGATATTTTAAAAAAACCAATGGGTACAGTAGCGACTTTAATCAACCGGGCCAAGAAAAAATTCGGAGAAGAAGTTGAAAAAAATAATATTCAAATAATATGAAAAACGGATTGAGCCAAAAGGTGCTCCAAAAAATTAAAGATAAAAAAATAACGCCTAAACCTAGGTGGGAGTTTTTATTGAAAGATTACGTGATTTGGGGCTTGGGTATTTTGTGTTTATTGGTCGGCTCTCTGGCCATGGCGGTGATAATTTATATGATTCAGAGCAACAACTGGGATTTGTATGAATATGTCAGCGACAGTTTGGCTGGCTTTATTTTCGCCACCCTGCCTTATTTTTGGATAGCGTTACTGGCTTTGTTTATTTTGGCGGCTGATTATAATTTGAAGCATGTCAAGGGCGGTTATCGTTATCGTTTGCCGGCGGTAGTGGTAGCCAGTATTGTAATTTGCGGATTCTTGGGCACGATATTTTTTAATTTCAGCCTGGGACAGACCATTGATAATGCTTTTACGACTAACTTGCCCGCTTATGAAAGATTATCAAGATACAGGCGGGATATCTGGCACAAGCCGCCTAAAGGAGTTTTAGCCGGTATGATGACCAGCCAATTAGATATTGATGAATATGAATTTAGGGATTTACAGAACCAGATGTGGCGGGTAGATACCCGAGAAATGCCCCTTGAGTTTAAATCAATGCTTAAGGCCGGCCAGCCGATGATATTAATCGGTAAAAATATTGGCGATGGCAAATTTAAGGTTTTAATTGCCAGGCCGCGGCCGGGTATGCCGGGATTTATGCATCCTGGAGAAATGTTTCCCAACTTCAGACCAAGGCCGATGGAGCGCCCGGGATTTTAAATGAAAGAAATTAAAATATTATGCGTATTAAAGGGCAGAGGATCCTTCAAGGATTTATCGAATGTCAATTGTTGATTTTCAATTAATAATTTAAAAAATAATGCGAATTATTATAAATTATATAAAAAAAGTTTAATTTGTATATTTATAAAGATTCGCAATTTATAACATTATGAAAAACTCAAAACTTATTACCGGCGCGGCTGCTTTGGTAGCGATTATGGCTGTTGCCGGCGTGGCCGCCACCTCCTTTGCTTCTGGAGGCAATTTCTTTCATCGAGGAGAAAATTTTTCGCCAGTTGACCATCAAGCCGTAGAGCAAGCTCTGGAAAATAAAGATTATAATGCCTGGAAGGAATTAATGTCGGGAAGTCCGATGGCTGATAAAATTACAGAGGAGAATTTTAATAAATTAGTCCAGGCACATGAATTAATGCTGGCCGGCGACTATAAGGGAGCTCGTGAAATCCAGAAAGAAATTGGTTTTGGCTCAGAAATGGGTAAAGGGCAAATGAGAGGCAGAATGCCTTTTGGCCCTGGAAATAACGAAGCCGTTAAAACCGCTTTGGATAACAACGACTATAATGCTTGGCTGGAGGCAGTCGGCAAAGATTCATCCATGGCCGGGAAAATAAACCAGGACAATTTTCCCAAGTTAGTGGAAGCGCATAAGCTACAAGAACAGGCCAGGCGGATTATGGAAGAATTGGGATTAAAAGGATTTGGAAAATAAAAAATCCCGGCTTTTGGAGACGAGCATGGGGATATATAAAAACGCTCCGGTGATGCCGGAGTGTTTTTATTTTATCCTAATTGTTTTTTAAACCAGTCCACCCAGGGAATTTTAACCGGGTCAACTTCGTTAAGCATGCCCAAATAGTAGGTTATCCAGACGCCTAATTGCAGCATTTCAAAAGATTGCTCCAGTTTAGTTTGGCTTTTTAATTCATAGGACACTATTTGGATTTTATTTTTTTTAATAACTTCCTGGGTCAGCCGGTTTCTTTTTTGAATCCGGGGATGATAGAGTTGAGAATCAAAAAACAAAAAAATCAGGTCTTTTTTGTTTGAATTCGGATTGGACAAACCTTCCATGGCATAATGATTTAATTCTGGCAAAGTCAGGTAGCTGGCGAAGTTTTTGCTGTTTTCACAAATTTGATTTCTTAAAGCGCGTAGATTGCCAATTAGAAATTCGGCGGCCACGACAATGATTTTTTTTTGGTGAAGTTTTTGGGCGATAATTTTGGCCGGATTATTTTTAACTGTCGGCCTTAGCTTGCGATCGTTAATTTCCAGTTCAGCGATTAAATTTTTAATTTCCTCGTTTTTTATTTTTATTATTCCGGCCTTGGCGAGTAAAGTCATGGTCCCAAAAATTGAGTAGCCCAAACCCAGGCGAGGCTGATTGGAAGGGTTGTATTTTGGTTTAAAAATATAGCCGGGAATATTGTCTTTTAACATCAGAGCCTTTAATTTATTTTTTATTTCATCTTCGGTAATAGCTAAAATTTTTGCTCCTTGTTTTTTGGCCTTAGCATAAGCGCTTAGGGGCTCTTCGGTGTTTCCCGAATAAGAAGAAACAATATATAGGGTATTTTTATCAACGTGAGCCGGGACATCATATCCGGGGGCAATGTTTAGGGGAATTTTAATTTGGCTTCCAAAAACTGATTTAATAATGCCAGCGCCCAGATTTGATCCGCCCATGCCGTTAACGACCACTTGGGCGATTTTTTTAGCTAGAGTCGGAGTGAATTGGGTGTAGCTGGCCGGGATTTTAATTAAACGAGAATCTTCCAAAACTTGCCTGATTTGGTCCGGCAGGAGTGAAATTGATTCAGCTACCCGGCCGGTATCTAGTTTTTTGTATAATTTTGGGTCATTTAAGTTCATAAGATTAGACCGTTGATTAATTAAAATTTCAAGGGCAGTTTGTCGCCCTGATATCAGGTTTGAAGGATGTCTTGCCTCCAACTCTGGTATCAGAGTAGCAATTTAAGATATTTTAAGTTGTCATTGTTCAT
>Ga0210057_1001196_pt1 | contig 40101 bp, 45 predicted proteins | sample CryGeyCG2114_010_2_FD_183968 | JGI IMG/M metagenome (GOLD analysis project Ga0210057, IMG submission 183968) | Groundwater microbial communities from aquifer - Crystal Geyser CG10_big_fil_rev_8/21/14_0.10 (SPAdes) (version 2) | ecosystem: Environmental > Aquatic > Deep subsurface > Groundwater ... | reverse complement strand
GTTGACGAAATTTTCGTCACCGAGTTCGCGGATGACCCGAAGGGGACGCGCGAGCGCTTGAGTGAGGCGATTGAACGCGCGCTTGAGGAGTCTGATGGCCTCCTGCGCATTATTTCACCCGATGGGAGCGAGCGCGTGGTGTCGGCGAAATTCATGTGCCCGTACGACGGATTCTCATTTCCAGAAGTTGAACCGCGGCTTTTTTCATTCAACTCGCCGTATGGAGCGTGCCCCGAGTGTAATGGTTTGGGAACGAAGCATCTCTTTGGTGATGAGCCGTGTGACGTGTGCCAGGGAGCGCGCTTGCGCCCTGAGGCACTTAACGTATTTCTCGGTGCTGAAAAACAGAGAAAAAATATTGTTGAGCTTGCAGGCATGTCCATTGAGGATGCACACGCTTTTTTTGAGAATCTGAAACTGACGAAAAAAGAGCAGGAAATTTCAGCCGCTGTTATTAAAGAAATTACAAGCCGTATCAAATTCATGCTTAATGTTGGTATTGGCTACCTCACGCTTGATAGGCGTGCGAATACACTTTCGGGTGGCGAGGCACAGCGCATCCGACTTGCCTCACAGTTGGGCTCTGGTTTGGTAGGAGCGCTCTATGTGTTGGACGAGCCGACAATTGGGCTTCACCAGCATGACAATGACCGGCTCATAAAGACACTTCTGCATCTGCGTGATTTGGGCAATACTATTCTTGTCGTGGAGCATGATGAGGATACGATATATGCCTCGGACTACATTGTGGATTTAGGCCCCGGTGCAGGTACGCACGGTGGTGAGGTTGTTGTTTCCGATTGGCTTGAGAAGTTGCTGACGGCAAAGAAAAACACATCCGGCTCACGCACACTCGCATACCTGCGTGGCGAAAAGGAAATAGCGGTGCCCGATTCGCGGCGCACGGCGGATAAGGGGAAGCTCAAGATTCGCGGTGGGGGATTGTTTAACATCAAAAACCTAAGTGTGGATGTGCCACTTGGTAAGCTGGTAAACATCACCGGAGTATCGGGCTCGGGCAAGTCTACTTTCTTGTATGAATTACTGTATCGCAACTTGCGCGCACGACTTGATAGACGCTGGCGAACCGCCACGGTCTACAATGTCGCGTCATTTGAGGGGACTGAGTACTTGGGACGTACGATTTTGATTGACCAGTCGGCGATTGGCCGCACACCGCGCTCAAACCCTGCCACCTACACGGGTGCTTTCACGCATATTCGTGACATTTTTGCACAAACCTCAGAGGCGCGCGCACGTGGCTGGAAGCCTGGGCGTTTTTCGTTCAACGTAAAAGGCGGGCGGTGCGAAGCGTGCCAGGGCAATGGCTTGGTTGCCGTGGAGATGCACTTTCTTCCAACGGTGTACGTTACGTGCGATGTCTGTGGCGGCAAGCGGTTTATGAAGGAAACTCTTGAGGTGAAATACAAGAACAAGAACATTCACGACGTACTTTCTATGACAATTGAAGAGGCGCTCACGTTCTTTGAGGATATTCCTGCGATTTCCGACCGTTTGCGCACCCTCAATGATGTGGGGCTCGGATATTTGGAACTCGGACAGAGTGCCACCACGCTCTCGGGTGGAGAGGCGCAACGAGTAAAGATCGCATCAGAGTTATATCGCCCACACACAACAAAAACGATTTATCTCCTGGACGAGCCGACCGTGGGACTGCACTACGACGACGTGGCAAAGCTGATTGATATTTTGCAGGAGCTTGTGCGCCGCGGGAACACAGTGGTGGTAATTGAGCACAACTTAGATGTCATCAAGTGTGCGGACTACGTTATTGATATGGGCCCCGAAGGCGGTGGAGACGGCGGGAAAGTGGTCGCAAAGGGTACACCAGAGGAAGTCGCGAAAACAAAGACCCATACGGGCACCTACCTTGCCCGCATGCTCAAGAAAGCAAAGAAATAGTTATCAACTTGCGCCTGGGGTTAGTTTAGGCAATACTCTAAGTCTAGAGAGTTCTCCATAGAAGGCAGAGAAATGACACAACAATTTCTGAAGTTGTGGCGCGTCCGAATTGTGCTGGCCGAAAGTGTGTTGAAGATGTATCGGCTTGTCACTGGCAATCGGCTTTGGTTCGGCGGACGTTGGTGGGATCCCGAGGATGTTCTTGTGGATCTTGCCAGGCATTACGGCATTACGATAAACGCTGATGGGTGGTTTGAAGAGCTTTTTAGCTGCACCTATGACGCGTATCACCAAAAGCCACGATATGCCGGCGAATGGGTAGCTAAGCAAGGTACGATCAAGGAGGATGTGGAACGGTGGTATACACGGAATGCCTTGCCAATGCATGCGTGCGCAATGCGCGGGCGTATTGTGTCTCCGCCAGCTGAGCAACGGGCTATTTGGTCGGCTGTGCAAAAACCGTAGGGGCCAGCAATGGCCCCTACACTATTTCCGTAGTATATACTATAGTCATTACTATTTTGTTTTGAGTGTGAAATCGCGTACCCTTAGGTCATGCAAAAGGAAGATTTGCTAAAGATCAACCTGCCGGATGAGCCCGGCGTGTATCTATTCAAGGGTCCCAAGGGGGAGGTTTTGTATATTGGCAAAGCCACGTCGCTGAGGGATCGTGTGCGCAGTTATTTCGCCTCTGACTTGCTTGAATCGCGCGGGCCGCGCTTGGTGGGAATGCTCCAAGAGGCAGAAACAGTGGCGTGGGAAGTCACTGACTCGGTACTTGAGGCACTCATTTTGGAAGCGAACCTCATCAAGAAACACCAGCCGCCGTACAATGTTCGCGACAAGGACAATAAGAGCTTCAACTATCTTGTTATTACGAAGGAAGATTTCCCGCGGGTGCTGGTGGTGCGTGGGCGTGAGTTGTTTGGCGGTTGGGAGGATGCAGACATCAAATATTTATTCGGGCCATTCCCGCAGGGCGGCTCACTGAAGGAAGCACTCAAGCTTGTGCGCAAGATATTCCCGTTTCGCGACAAGTGCATACCGTGCCAAACTTGGGTCTCCGATGTCCTAGTTTGTAAACCGTGCTTCAATGCGCAAATTGGTCTGTGCCCCGGTGTGTGCAGTGGCGAGATGGGTAAAACGGAGTACGCGCGAACGGTTCGCCACATCGCCATATTGTTCTCGGGCAAAAAGAAATCGCTTATGCAGACACTTGAGCGGGAGATGAAGGCATGTGCGAAAAAGGAAGAATTTGAAAAAGCGGAAGCGGCGCGCCGGCAGATAGCGGCGCTTGCGCACATCCGCGACGTGGCGCTTATCAAGCACGACTCGCGCATTTCAAGCGGCACAGAGGGGCTGCGCATTGAAGCGTTTGACATCGCGCATACTGCCGGCTCGGACACAGTGGGTGTGATGATTGTCGTGCATGATGGTGAAGTACAGAAAGGCGAAATGCGAAAGTTCCGCGTGCGCAGTGTTACGAACAATGACCCAGCTGCTTTGAGTGAGATTGTCTCGCGGCGCCTGGGGCACCCCGAGTGGCCTATGCCGCGCCTTATAGTCATTGATGGAGGTAAGGGGCAGGTTAGGGCTGTCCAAGTGGTACTTGCGGACTTAGGAGTGGAGATTCCTGTCGTTGGCGTGGTGAAAGACGAAAAGCATCGGCCGAAGCAGATTATTGGCGCAGTCAATGCAACCCGCACTTGTGAAAAAGAGATATTGGCGGCGAATGCCGAAGCGCATGCGCGTACTCTCGCGTATCACCGTGCGCGAAGGCGAAAACGGATGATATAATACTCACGATGGCGCGAACTATGGTAGGCGTATTGCGAGGAGGCCCCTCCAATGAATATGAGGTTTCCCTAAAAACCGGCGCGGCGCTCATCGGAGCACTGCCGGAAGACAAATATGATGTCCACGACGTCTTTATTGATCGCGGAGGTTTGTGGAATTATCGAGGCCGCGCACGCGACCCTCTTTCAATCTTGCACAGGTTTGACGTGGTGCTGAACGGAATGCATGGAGCGTTCGGTGAGGATGGCACAGTACAGAGAATTCTTGAGAGAGCCGGTGTTCCATACAGCGGTTCCAGGCCGGGCGCGTGCGCACTTGCCATGCATAAAGTGCGCACGCGTGAGGCGCTTTCGGAGTGGGGGGTGAATATGCCGCACGGCGTGGTTTTCTACGCGGCCAGCGGGCTTTCCGGAGAGGACATGGCGCGTGCCGTGTTCGAGCAATTCGGCCCGCCGTACGTTATAAAGCCGCCGTCGTGCGGCTCGTCGGTCGGCGTGTTTATTGCAGAGGCCTTCCCGGATTTGGCATCCCTCATCGAAGATGCGTTAGCCGAGTATGAATCGGTGTTGGTCGAGGAATACATACGCGGCAAAGAGGCAACTGTGGGAGTTATAGATCATTTTCGCAATCAGGAGATATACGCGCTTCCGCCGGTTGAGATTGTTCCCGTAGGGAGAAGGTTCTTCGACTATGCCGCGAAATACGAAGGTGCAAGCAAGGAAATATGTCCGGGTTCGTTTAGTGCGGAACATAAACGCAAACTGGAGAATATCGCGAGGGAAATACACGGGAATCTCGGATTGTCCCACTATTCCCGAGCAGATTTCATTGTACATCCAAGCGGGCGCATTTACTTTCTGGAAGTAAACGCCTTGCCCGGACTTACGCCGGAGTCGCTTCTGCCGAAGGCGCTAGTCGCAGTCGGTTCGTCCTTGCCGGATTTCGCGGAGCATTTGGTTTGGTTGGCGCAGAACAAACGATGATTTCATGGAAGGTTCATATGCACATGAGAACCTGAGACATTTCAGGTGCGCCGCCTGTAGCAAATGGTGGAGCATTGGGGATATCCCGGTGGAGCATGTGCGAGATGAATGGTACTGTCCCTGGTGCGGAACTAAACAGCTAATGAAGGAGCAACATGATTGACCCACTACCACATACAAAGGCAGAAGAGTTATTAGAAGAACTCAACGATTGGGAGTTTGATGAGGCCGAGCGAGCGATTTCAAAAGAGTTTGAATTTGATAATTTTTCCGAGGCGATGGAGTTTGCAAATCGGGTAGGCGAAATTGCGGAAGAACATCAACATCACCCGGACATGCATGTGTCGTGGGGGAAGGTTGTGGTGAAAACGACGACTCATGACGCAGGCGGACTCACAAAAAAGGACTTTGCTCTTGCGTCAGATATAGACGCGCTACCGCTTTAAAACGTGGCCGCTTTATGCTATTCTACTTCGCGAGCAGTCATGCTCGTGGTGTAACAGTTGAGCAGTGTTGGTGGCCGTTAGCCCCTCACATTGGACTCTGCTGCAAGCCGTGCCTGCGTACAAAGTACGACAGCTTCTCATGTTAGGGCCGTTAGCTTAGTTGGTAGAGCGCCGCATTTGCAATGCGGAGGTCGCCGGTTCAAATCCGGCACGGTCCACAAAACTGAACTTCTCGTTCTGAAAGCCCCGAATGGCGCGGCGGCAAAGCCGCCGCGGTGGGCAGAATTCGGCGTCGCTTCGCGACGGATTGGGACGGGACAGGAACGGAAAAGTGCGCGGTTTTGTCACGAACCGTATGGTTCGTTCCAATTTTTTGGACGAAGGAGCGGATTTCTTTCAAATCCGCGGATGAGGACAAAAAAGTGGCTTGTTTCGTATCCAAAACCCACTCCCGCAAGGGTTCGACCCAATTGTTTCCTCCGAGTTCAAAATCTTTCATTTTGGCTTTCAAAGCGAGGGTGGCGCGCACTGCACGGACGCCGGAATCTCTGCTCCTTCGCGCAATCGCGTATCTTCGACTCAAGCGTTCCGTGACGTGCAACGGCTCATGTGATACACAGAAATAAATGGAACATTCCAAATTTTTTCCATCCCTGCTTTCAGCATAACCAATATATGAAATTTGGTTCTTAAAATGAAATCCGGGACGAGTCAGTCTAAGTGTTGTTTCTTCCAACTCACTGGGGTATGTTCGATACAGCATCCGGAAAACATTTTCGTCCAGGACGACACTTGGGTTAAAAACCGCCTTTGACTCAAAAGAAACATTTTTACGAGGTGCCAAAACCAGCTCTGCATTCTCGTCGCTGGGATAGCGCGAGAGCGAGAGACGGAATTTACTATTCATATCATATATATTATAACTCTTTCGACGAACATCGCTACTCAATGGCGTGTTCATGCTAAGTAATCAAGACCTTGGAATCACCTGAGAGCATTGGGGTGGGCTTTTGGAAGTCGATGCTCATGTGCAATCGCTCTGTATTGTAGTACGGAAGTCAGTCTCTGAGCGCCGCTTTGAAATGTTTCAGTGAATGAGTAGCGTGTGTGAGGCATTCATCCCGCAGATAGACCTGCCTAATGGCCCGCCTGCACAAGTTTCTCGCTTCTGATATACTAAAGGTATGCACGCAAAACCGCTTTTGGCGTGGTTTATAATTGCACTTCTTTTGTCGGCGCTTGCGGCGATACTATATGGCGTTCTTATAAACGGGCAAATGAATCTTGGCAAAAAAGATACAGCCAGTTTTGAAGAGTGTGTTGCGGCCGGAAATCCCGTAATGGAATCTTTCCCGCGCCAATGCAGGAGCGCGGAAGGGGTTTTGTTTGTGGAAGACGTGCCGTTTGACCCGGCGCCGCCGGTATCTTCTCCAGCACCCGCAGGCGGCTGTGCTCGTGCCGGATGCAGTGCCCAGCTTTGCGTGGAAGCGGAGAAAGCCGCAAGCATCATAACAACCTGCGAATTTCGCCCCGAGTACGCGTGCTACGACAATGCAACATGTGAGCGCCAACCAACTGGTGAGTGTGGCTGGACACAAACAAATGAGCTTCAACAGTGTTTACAGACTTCAAACAGACCACAGGCGGACGTGTTTTAAACTTACTTTGCAACAATCTCGGAATAGTTGTATCGTCATTTCAGCACTTACACGGAGGAAAAGTGATGAAAAGCATTTTTGAACGTACTGCCGAAATTATCGCCACCAAAGGCGCGTACATTTCAGGTGGTGATGTGAGTCACGCCGTGGATGCAGGTGGCAAGGCGTGCAAAGATCCTTCCTCAGAGGCCGCGGAAAAATGGACTTTGCGCGGCGCACTCTACAAGGCGTGCGTGGAAGCGGGGAGAGTCTCGGACTTCAAAAAGGCGACGGACATGTTGCTCCACCAGGCCGCTAATACGGCGAAGGGCATGTCGGATCATGCAGTGGTGCTTGAACTCTTGCACGACATGAATCAGCATTATGGTGCGTGGGCAAAGAGGGCGGCCTGAAACCTGAAAGCTGATCACTGACCCTGGCGGAAACGCCGGGGTTATTTCTTTTGCATGGCACTATACATTTCGTGTACTCTGGAGAGACAGGGGCCCATAGTATAGTGGTAACACGCATCCATGGCATGGATGAATCCGGGGTTCGACTCCCCGTGGGTCCACAAACACATGCTAAAATAAGTGCATGAATGTTTTGGCTGCGCGCTTTGTAAATGCCGCACAAACGCGAAAATATTCTCGCGACCTCATTGCATTGTACTCGCATCGCATGCTCATGCGCCTCGCTATCACGGCAACCAGTATGTTCGGTGCCGTGTTTCTCTTTCAGCAATTCAATAACTCGCTTATCGCTGTTGCCCTTATCTACGGTGGCATGTATGCGTTTGTTGTAGTTGGTACGCCATTTTCTTCACGTCTTTTGCGCAGTTGGGGACTCAAGACACTCATCATGGTTGCAATCCCTGTACTTATTTTATCTGCTGTGAGCCTTTATGCGATTGCGCTTGGATATATATCTGCACTGTGGGGTGCGGCACTGTTTGCGGTAGCCATTGCGCTTTACCGTGCACTGTACTGGGTACCCTATCATGTTGATCTTTCTTTGCTTCTGGACAAGACGACACGCGGGCGGCAAATAGCGACACTGACAAATATTTCCGACCTTACAATTGTAGTGATGCCTCTTATTGCCGGATTTACTGTTGCGTACTTTGGGTTTGGTCTGCTTTTTATCGGCGCTATTGTATTTATGGCGCTTTCTATTGTGCCGGTGATGCGCCTTCAGAATGTGTACGAATCGTATCGCTGGAATTTTATTGAGACCTTACGCGTGCTGTTTGACGCAAAGAATCGCCCCCTGTTGCTTGCGTACATGGGCGACGGAGCTCAAACGGTGACTTTGTTAGTATTGTGGCCGCTGTTTGTATTTGTGTTGTTGAATGAGCAATACACTATGCTCGGGATTGTTGCGGCGTTGACACTGCTTGCCGTACTCGCCATTCGGCACCTTACCGGAAAGTTGTTTGATACAGGAAACAAGCAAAAGATTCTTATCTGGGGAGCGGTCATTTCAGCAACGGGATGGATGATGAAGATTTTTGTTGGCACGCCGGTTCAAATTCTTATGGTTGATGCATATCACGGCCTTGGGCGTACGGTGAATCGTACTTCGGTTGACGCAATGGCGTATGAACAGGCGGCGGACAATGGACGCTATATTGACGAGTATACGACACTTAAAGAAATGGCGATGAATCTAGGGCGCGTGTCACTGCTTATACTGGTTGGACTTGCGGCATGGTATTTTGACACCACTATTGCCTTTACGATTGCAATCGCTTTTTCGGCGGTTGCATCATTGGCGACGATGTTCCTTACTCAGCGCATTGCGCTTAGGTAGCGAGGACGCGTTGGTCAAGTATAGTGATTGCCATGAAGCGCGTGCTCACGTCCGGCTTTTACAAGCGCCATGTTTTGGAGGTAGCTCCGGAATTGCTTGGAAAGTATCTCGTCCGCAAATATAGGAGGAAAGAGCATGCGTATCGCATTACGGAAGTTGAGGCCTACGACGGGCCGGACGATAAGGCGTGCCACGCACACAAGGGGCGCACGAAGCGCACCGAGGCCATGTTCGCAGAAGGAGGCATTTGGTATGTCTACCTTGTCTACGGCATGTACGACATGCTCAATATCGTGACAGGGGAGAAAGATTATCCAGCCGCAGTCTTGATTCGCGGCGTCGAAGAAATATCTGGACCGGGTCGTTTGAGCCGAGATATCCGGATATCTCGGCATTTTAACGGCAAAAAAGCCGCTCCGGAGAGCGGCTTATGGATTGAAGACAGGGGAGAGAAAGTAACAAAAAAAGATATACAAGCAACGCCACGCATTGGCGTTGCTTACGCAGGCGAGTGCGCAAAGTGGAAATATCGCTTCCTGCTCAAAGCCAACTGAAACAATTTCCTACGGTCGTGAGACGTGAGAAATTGTTTCAGTTGCCGTATTTACATTATTTACATTACATTTTTACATTTGGAGTGCAATTGTAATGATTGGCATGGTTGAATTACGAAGTCGGTCATTTCCATCTTTGCCCTTATTTTCAACGACCGTTGAAAATAAGGGCAAATGGAATCTGATGTTGATGTGTTAATTAAATTTGCGACTACGAAATTCATCACAGTGAATGTGGGATTTCGCAAGCCGCACATAAGGGAATGCAAAAAGCGGGAACGCATTACCGTATCCCGCCTACACTGCTACTTTATACAAACGCTTACGGTATGCCACAGCACGAGTGCCGAAAATCTTGCCCAGAGCAAACTTGTATCCTTCATACTCTTGCCGATTCAATTCCTTGTGACTGCTTAGAACGGAATCAAGGCAGTGGGTGAAGGATAGCCCTGGTCGATATGTGCGCGCGACCTCATCAATCAATCCGATAAAGGTTTCTAGGTTTGGCTCAAAGCGGAACCTACGGGCTGCTCGATGAAGGGCATACCCAACCTCATCGCAATTTTTTATCGGATAGGTCACGGCGCAATACGCTTGTGAACTTCCCGAGCCCTGCGCTCAGCAGCTTTCTCGCTCAGCTGCTTTGCGCGTCCACGCCGACCCAACTCACTGCAGACCTTCGTTTTTAGGCGCTCGATGTCAGTCTTATAAAAGATTCCCTGTCCTCGAATAGCCTTACGCGCTGCGTCAGGATACGTTAACGCGTCTCCTTTTTCTATTTTCTTTTCAGCTGAATCGGCAAGTTTTGCGATATCCGTCATGTCTGCCTCCTCGCAAACGTTTTAAACTATGGGAATTATACCAGCTTTCCGGATATAAATCAAGTTAGGAGAGGAGGTTGTCCACAACTTGCTTTACGTCGTTGCCATCTGCGCGGCCGGCGAACTCTTTCATGACTGCGCCCATTAAGCGCCCCATATCTTTCTTTTCGGTAATGCCGAGCGCATCCCTTTTTGCAATTGCCACTTTCTCTATTTCTTCTTGCCCTGCCGTCTTCGGTAGGTACTGCTCAATTACTGCAAGCTCTTCTTCTTCGCGTACTGCAAGTTCCTCACGGTCTCCGGCGCGAAATTGCTCGGCTGCTTCCTTGCGTTGTTTTGCGAGTCGCTTTAATACGGCTACCGCCTCTTCGTCAGATATCTCTTCGGTTGGCTTGCGATCCTTCGCCACAAGTTCATTGGTAAACGCCGCCATGGCGCTTCTGAGGGTTCTTACTTTCACTTCGTCTCGCGCCTTCATTGCGGAGTGCATGTCGCTTCGTATGGTGTCCGCTATCATGTAAAAAGTGTACGCACCTAAGGAAGAACGCGCAAGCGCCTGTTATACTCTAATTTGTGCAGGAACAAGCGTGGCATACGTTATCTGCGGACGAGTGCGCGGATATTTTGGATACCGACAGGAAACTCGGGCTGTCCTTGCGCGCGGCGCACGAGCGGCTCAATGTATACGGAGCGAATGCAATTGCAAAAGGCAAAAGGTTTTGGCTCTTGCGTCTGCTCGCAGTGCAGTTCAAAAGTCCTCTTGTATGGGTTTTGGTGCTCGCCGGCATCGCGACCGTGCTTTTGGGGGAGTATCTGGACTTCACAGTCATAAGCGTCGCGCTCTTGGTAAATGTGGCGGTAGGCGCTCTGCAGGAGGGGAGGGCGTCAAAAGTGTTTGAGGCGCTCGCAAAAGGGCAAGAGACGCATGCGACAGTCGTGCGGGGCGGTTCAAAGATGGTGCTATCGGCTCTTGATGTCGTCCCGGGCGACATAATAGAAATTGAAGGGGGCAAGTCCGTTCCCGCGGATGTGCGGCTTTTTGAATCCAATAATTTATCAATCAACGAGGCCGCGCTTACAGGAGAGTGGATTCCCGTCCCGAAGGATGCTTCCCATGCCCCCAAGGAAAGAACTCCCATAAGCGAACAGCGCAACATGGCATGGAGCGGGACAAGCGCGGTAGCGGGATATGGAATGGGTATGGTGGTTGCCACCGGCATAAACTCGGCGCTTGGAGAGATTGCGAGGGACACGAGAGCGATAAAAGACGATGAGACGCCTCTGCAGAGAGATGTGCGCCACATTGCCAAATTTCTAACGATTGGAATCGGTAGCGCGGTTGTCGCAATCGCGGCTCTCGGACTTATGCGCGGAGAGTCGATAACGGAGGTTCTTCTGGTTTCCATCGCTGTTGCCGTTGCGGCGATTCCGTCCGGTCTCCCCGCGGCGGTTACCATAGTGCTTGCAATAGGAATGGAGGAAATATTGCGGCGGGGAGGGCTGGTGAGAAACTTACTTGCCGCCGAAACACTCGGTTCAACTACGGTTATTTTGACCGACAAAACCGGAACTCTTACGGAAGGAGTGATGAGCGTGTCGGCGCTTTACACGGCGCGCAGTATTGCCGCGGGGGTTACCGGCATTGAGCACGATGACAATCGCGCGCTCTTGGAAGCGGCGGTACTCTCCTCGGATGCTTTTGTTGGGCATGATGAGGAGGGAAACCCCAAAGTGCACGGCCGCCCGATTGAGCGCGCGGTTGTCGCCGCCGGGTTGGACGCGGGCATTTCACAGAATGACTTGTTTGGGAGCGGGAACAGGCGTTTGGGCTTTGTGCAATTTGAGTCGGAGCGCCGGTACAGCGCGTCCTTGAATGAACACGGGAAAAAGAGGCGGCTGTATCTTGCCGGCGCGCCCGAAGTTCTTATGAAGCTGTCGCACTCGTGCGCGGCCGCCGGGGTTGCAAGGGAATTTGACGCGGATACGCGCCAAATGTTTGATGAAGTGCAAAAACGTGAGAGTGCCGCCGGACATCGCTTTATCGGTGTTGCATATATAGACAATGCACCGGAGGAAATACCGGAAGAGGTTGAAAAAGGAAATCCCAAACGCCTTGTTTTTGCGGGGTTAATAGCGCTTTCTGATACGGTGCGCAGGGATGTTCCGGCGCAAATTAAGTGCGCAAAAGAGGCAGGCATACGAGTTTTGGTTGTTACCGGGGACTATGCCGAAACCGCGCGCTCGGTTGCAAGCGAATCGGGCGTCACGGATGATGATGTCGAAACAGTAACCGGAGAGGATATCGAGAAGATGAATGACGCGGAGCTTATTGAAGCGACGGGAAGGTATTCTATTTTTGCGCGTGTTTTGCCGAACCAAAAACTTCGGCTCGTCCGCGTTTTAAAGTCGGCGGGAGAGATTGTCGCGATGACCGGGGACGGAGTAAACGATGCGCCCGCTCTTGTAGCCGCCGATATAGGAGTTGCGGTCGGGAGCGGCACGGATGTGGCGAAGGAAGCGGCCGATATAGTCCTGTTAGACAACACCTTCAGCACCATTACCGCCGCAATAGCGCAGGGAAGAAGAATTGTGGCGAATTTGCGCAAGATTGTCGCTTATCTTTTGTCAACGAGCTTCAGCGAAATAATAGTAATAGGCGGCGCCTTGGCCGCCGGTGCGCCTCTGCCGCTTTTGCCTACGCAGATTTTGTGGGCGAATTTGGTGGAAGAGGGCTTTATGAGTTTTCCTTTTGCGTTTGAGCCGCCGGACAAAGACGCGATGAAATCTGCGCCACGGCACACGTCGCGCCGCGTGGTGACTCCCGATATACAAAAATTGATAGCCATTGTTACAATCATAACCGGAGCGATTCTGCTCATACTCTTCTTTATTCTTCGCTCCCTCAACTTCCCGATTGAAGAGATTCGGACCATAATATTTGTCGCTCTTTCGCTTGACTCCATTTTCTTCGCCCTGTCGTTTAAAGATTTGAGCCGCCCGTTATGGAGGGCCGATTTGTTCTCAAACAAATGGGTATGGGCGGGACTCGCCGGGAGTATGGTTTTGCTTATAGCCGCTATCGCGCTTGAGCCGTTGCGCGTCCTTCTTTCTCTTGAGATTCTTGCTCTGTGGGAAATTGCGTTACTTGCCTTTTTGGGTTTCTTGAATTTGCTAACCATTGAAACGACGAAACACTTTCTAACGGAAAAGTAAGCGGCGCGGATTGCACCCGAGTATTAAAATTGGCGTCATTAAATTCTCATCCTCGGCGAATTTCAAACATACTACGCCCCGGGTTAGGGTGGGGCTATGCCCTCCGGGCGTGGGCAATATCTTCGCAAATTTTTGCCTACCGCGCCCCTAACGGGGTACAATTGCCCCATGGACGCGGTAACAGTCATTTTGGCGCTGGCGCTCACCGTTGTCGTTGGGACGCTTATATATATACTAATGCGCCCCAAGCCGCAGGAAGACAGTAGCTCCGCGCTTCTTCTACAGCAGGAGATGCAGGAATTACGCCGCACACTGGATGCGAAGCTCGGCGAGAGCACGAAGGAAATCAATGCGTCGATGAAGTCCCAGCTCTCCGAGTCCGCGCGCGTTGTGAGGGAAGTAACGCAGGGGCTCACAAAATTGGACGAAACAAACCGACAGGTTGTCTCTTTTGCCGACCAGTTAAGTCACTTGCAGGACATACTGCAAAATCCAAAACAAAGAGGTGTGCTGGGCGAGTATTACTTGGAGACGGTTTTGAGGAACGTATTGCCTCCGGGGCGTTTTCAAATGCAGTACGCTTTTGAAGATGGGGAAATCGTGGACGCCGTAATTTTTCTGGATAAGAACAGAATTCTACCCATTGATTCCAAGTTCTCGCTTGAGAATTACAACCGTATTCTTGAAACTCGCGACAGTGCCGAGCGCGAGCGGCTTGAAAAACTTTTTAAGCAAGACCTTAAGAATCGCATTGATGAGACCGCAAAGTATATTCGCCCGAGCGAGGGAACAATGGAATTTGCTTTTATGTTTATTCCGTCGGAAGGGATTTACTACGACATTTTAGTCGGCTCAGTCGGGACCGGAGTTTCCGCACGCGACCTTATTGAATACGCATTTCAGCAAAAGAAGGTCATCATTGTCTCACCGACATCGTTTATGGCGTATCTCCAAACGGTCATGCAAGGCCTCAAGTCATTGCAAATTGAACAGCAGGCGCAGGAGATAATAAAAAGGGTTGGCGAGCTTGGGAGGCACTTGAGTGTGTACGAAAGCTTTTATCAAAAACTCGGCAATTCGCTCGCGACAACGGTGAATCACTACAATACCGGCTACAAAGAGCTCAAAAAAGTGGACAAGGACGTTCTTCGCATCGCGGGGGAGTCGGAAGGAATTGACCCGCTTGTTATCGATACGCCCGTACGCGAAGAATAAAGGTGCCTCGGGGCAAGCTCGAGGTATTAAAGACTCAGACTTCACATTTGAAGGAATTCCTGTATAATCGGCGAATTATGGCGAAAATCTCAGTTATTGAAACGGGCGGGAAGCAATATGTCGTATCGGAGGACGATGCGCTATCGGTTGAAAAGCTTGACGGCGCGGAGGCTGGCGGAAAGATAACATTTGACAAGGTGCTTCTCCTTGACGACGGGAAATCCGTGCAGGTTGGCACACCATACATTGAGGGAGCAAAAGTATCGGCCGAGGTGGTTGAAAGCGGCCGTGCGAAAAAGGTACGCATTATACGTTTCCGCGCGAAGAGCCGGCACCTTAAGCGCAAAGGGCACCGCCAGCCGTACACGAAGGTGAAAATTGCGAAGGTGTATGTGTAATGGTCACTCGTCAGATTCTTTGTAGAGAGCACGAGACACGCCCCAGAGGGGACAGCCATTTTCGCTTTTTCTTGGTTTGCCTGCACGAGGTTTTGCGCGGTCTGTCTGTGTGGCGAATACACAGGCAGAGACACACTTTAAAGGGAGCAAAATATATCGATATATCGATATATGTCTAATACAGTATTCGTGTTTTCGCGCGAGCTATAAAAGTTCGCTTTAAAGGAAGAGAACAGAGGCCAGAACCACTGTGATCCCTGTCTTCCTCCGCCTCCGCCGGCTGGCGAGTGGCGGAGGAGGAAATCGCAGTAGTTGTAGCGATTTCCGCCTGCCGGACGGGCAGGAATCGCTACAAAAGAGCCACCCGCTTTAAAGAGGAAAAGTATGCGCAGTTACGCATGTTGCTTTTGATATCTTTTGTTACATTTCGTTTACCTTAAAACCCACGGTCGTAGATTTTAAGGTAAGGGTAAGATAATAGGGGAAGGACATTATCATAATCCTCAATCCTCCGGTGATCCCAGCCCTTAAAGCAGCACGAAGAAATAAACTTCCCTGACCCCTTACGGGGTCTTTCCCTTTTAGAATATTTCTACCCTCGGTTGGCGAGGGCATTTTTTATTGTTTCAGGGTCCGCGTACTCAAGTTCCGAGCCGGTTGAGAGGCCGCGACCGAGCATGGATATGCGCAGGCCGTGCCCTTCGGATAGTGTCTTGAGTTTCTCTCGAATGTGCTTAGCTGTTGCATCGCCCTCGGGGTTAGCGGGGAGGGCGAGCACTATCTCCTTCAGGCCATTTTCGGTCCGCTTTTTTACTACACTTTGCAGTTGCAATTCGCGTAGGTCCGTCGGCTTGTCGGCGGAGAGCGAAAGAGTATTTCCAAGTACAAAGTAGTACCCGTGGTAGGTGTTTGATCGCTCAACGGAGTGCACATCTGAATCATTGGCAACGAGCATGAGAAGAGCGTTGTCGCGCTGGGCATTTCTGCAAATCGTACACTCCGCACTACTGCCGCCATGAAATCGCTGGCATGAGGGGCACTGTCGCACTGAAGTAGAAAGCCCATGAATCGCATCAGCTATCTCCGCGCGAATTGACGGCGAAGAGCGCAGTAAAAAATGAACAAAGCGATGCGCTTGCCTTGGCCCAATACCGGGGAAGCGTGCGAATAGCCCTGCGAGCTTGTCGATTGCATTCATGTTTAGGCTTGCTCGTCCCGCGCCCCCTCCTTTGCCGGAGCGAAGTCCTCGAAGTCCGCCCTCTCAAGTGTACGGAAGCTAGCTTTCTCCTCGTCGAAGTAAAGCTCTATTTTCCCGACAGGGCCGTTGCGGTGCTTTTCTATCAAGATTTCCGCCACATTGGTACGCTCCGCGGAAGCGTTCATTTTGTCCTCTCTGTGTATGAAAATAACCACGTCGGCATCCTGCTCTATGGAACCTGAGTCGCGCAAATCCGAGAGACGAGGCCGCCCGCGCCGCGTTTCAATCGCCCGAGAAAGCTGGGAGAGAGCGACAACGGGAACCTTCAGCTCGCGGGCCATTCCTTTAAGAGAGCGTGATATTTCCGTAACCTGCTGAACCATTGAATCCGAGCTTCTGGCGTGAGTGGGGGCGATAAGTTGCAGGTAATCGACAATAACCAGCCCGAGGTTTTTTTCCGCCTTCAGCCGCCTCGCTATTGAGCGCATCTGCAATACGGTGTTTCCCGCCTGATCATCAATAAAAATGGGGGCCTCCGACAAACTAGACATCGCGTCTTGCAGTCGAGCGAAATCATCCTCGCCTGAAATGCGCCCCGTGCGCAACTTCCATGAGTCAACATGAGCTTCCGCCGCAAGCATGCGGTCAACGAGCTGTTGCGAGCTCATTTCAAGCGAGAAAATTCCCACGGTCGTTTTGTGCTTGGTAGCGCTTTGTCGCGCGATGTCGAGCGCGAGCGAAGTTTTTCCTATAGACGGGCGCGCGGCTATTATTATAAGGTCCGATTCTTGAAGTCCGGAGAGCATATTGTCCAAATCCTTGAATCCCGTAGGAATGCCTCTCAACTCTCCTCGGTTTTTGTGCAGACGCTCCAAACGTTCCCACGCCTCCGAGAGAGAATCTTTTATCATTGTGAATTTCTTCAGCGAAGCTGAAGAGTTTGCAACGGCGAATACGGCCGCCTGCGCCTCGTCGATAATATGCTCTATTTCTCGGTCTTCCTGAAATCCAAGCTCGCCGATTTGCTCCGCGGCCTTTATGAGTGAGCGCAACATGTGCTTTGAATGGACTATTTGTGCATAGTGCCGCACCCCTGACGCAGACGGCGCTTGATTGACAAGTTCAGTAAGATACGCCGAGCCGCCGATTTGAGAGAGTTGCTTCCGCTCTTTGAGCTTCGCGGAGAGCGACACAAGATCAACCGGCTCGCTCTTGTTGTAAAGGGTGAGCATGGCGTCAAAGATGATTCCGTGCTTGGCCGCATAAAATGAGTCCGGATTGACGGTATCGGCTATGTCGTACATTGAGTTCGGGCTGAGCATCACTGCGCCAAGCAACGCTTTTTCGGTATCTAAATCCTGCGGAGGGACTCGCATTTCCTTCATTCACGAAGTGTAGCACGCGCTCTCTTATTGCCGCCATAAACACGTTTGTGCGAATATGTTACTTTTGTGTGGATAGCATCCCACGAAGGAAGCCTTCACGGAAAGATTTGACAAGCTCTATGGTATTTGATACAAATTAAGACACGAACAGGCAATTCAAGCAATAAGTTAAGGGTATGATTACATTTTCACCAAAAATAATCACAAAGGACATTTTGTCGGCACTGCCGGAACGCTCGCGGAGCATCATTTTGGGGCGCTTCGGGCTGGGAAAAGACGGCTCTCGCAGGACTCTTGAGGCGATCGGGCAGGAATACGGGATTACGCGCGAACGCGTCCGCCAAATAGAGAACCATGGAATCACGTCCTTGCGCGGCTCGGATGCGTATGCGATGCACGCGCCGGCAATCGGTGAACTTGAGTCGATACTTGCCGAGCTTGGCAGTATACTTAGCGAGCGCACGATACTGGAAGAGCTCTCTGCGGGGAAGAACGACATCAACCACATTCTGTTTCTTCTTACCGTGGGGCATCCGTTCTCGCACGAAAAAGAAGACGGCTATTTTGTGAGCAGGTGGCATGTGGATGAACAGATTGCGGAACAAGTGCACTCGGCGATAAAAATTTTGTCCGATTCAATAAGTACCGACGACCTTATACCGGAAGAAGAGCTTATAAGCACGTTTGCAAAATATTTGCGCGAATCTGGCGTTCGGCGCTACACTCCGGAAATACAGCAAAGATGGCTTCTTCTCGCTCGCAAAATAACGAGGAACCCTCTTGGCGAGTGGGGAAGCGTGGACTCAAAGAACGTGCGCGTAAAGAGCATGCGCGACTATGCGTATCTGACCCTGAAGAGGCACGGCTCCCCCATGCATTTCACCGAAGTGGCTCGCGCGATAGGGGAATTGTTCGGGCGCCAAGCTCATCCAGCGACATGCCACAACGAACTTATAAAAGACCAGCGCTTCGTGCTGGTGGGGCGCGGCTTGTACGCGCTTTCGGAATGGGGATATGCACCGGGAGTCGTTAAGGAAGTCATCCGCGATATTCTCCTCAAGGAAGGGCCCCTGACGCGGGACGAGATTGTAGAGCGTGTCAAGCGTGAGCGCTATGTCAAAGATGCCACTATCGCTGTAAATCTACAGAATCAGCAATTCACGCGCACCGATGACGGACGATACTCCGCTGTCTAGATTGCTTAGACGGTTTTGCTCGCAATTTTCAACGAGCACCTCATATCACCACCGAGTCTGGGACGCACGGCTTACTTTTGTGTACAATTAGGGCGATGAGAAAAAAATGGTATTGGTATCTTGATCCTTACGTCCTCACAGAAGAGCTCGATTTGACCGGTCACGGGTACATTCCAAACTTCCTCATAGTCGCGGGTTTTTTGCTGATTCTTTACATATTTATTCCGTTCGCGTTTACGCTGACAATAGACACTCTTTTTTTAACATCCCCGGTATGGCTCTTTGTTGGAGGCACATTCCTGTTCAGAAAACTGTGGCTCAACTATGTCCAAACAAAGACATTTCTTGATACGCCGCGCACTGTTATGGAGGTGAGAATTCCGCGCGAGGTGGCGAAGTCGCCCGCCGCCATGGAGGCAGTGTCCAACGTTTTTTTTCACACGGGAGTTCCGGAAACTCTGTATGATGAATATGTAAGGGGAAATATGCGTCCGCAATTCTCGCTTGAGGTAGCGTCGTTTGGGGGACAGGTTCGCTTCTATATACAGGCACCGACAAAGAACAAGGAGATAGTGAAGGCGCAAATTTACAGCCAGTACCCTGGGGTAGAGATATACGAAGTTGACGACTATATATGCAGGTTTCATTTTGACCCCGAGGAGATGGAATTATTGGGAATTGAAATGACTCTGCGCGAGCCGGATCCGTACCCCATAAAAACATACGTTGACTTCGGTTTGGACAAAGACCCAAAAGTGGAGTATCAAGTAGACCCCATTGCCGGAGTTCTTGAGTTCTTGGGGTCCGTTGGGCCGGGCGAATTCATATTTTTGCAAATAGTCGTGCGCTCGCACCAGCCGGATAAGAGGCCCAAGGGATGGTGGTACAATCCCAAATTGTGGATTAAAAAAGACGGCATTAAAAAGCTTGACTGGAAAGCTGCCGCCAAAGAGGAAACCGACAAAATAATAAAGAAATTGGAAACGGAGGTAAAGGGAAACTCCGGTTCCTTCAAGTTCCAGCGCGCGCCTACGGAGGCCGAGAAGATGCTGATAGAGTCAATAGGACGCAACACGGCGAAGAAGCCGTTTGATACCGGCATACGCGTAATGTACATGGCGGACAAAAAGCATTTCAAAACGGAGCGCAATGCCGGACTTCCAACCATGTTCAGGCAGTTTGAGTCGCATAGTTTAAACGGGTTTAAGCCGCGATTCCCGACGGGATTCGTGTACAAGTCGCATGACCCGCTGGGTAGGCGGAGAGTTTTGCGCAAGGAGCGTTTCTTCAGCGCATTCAGGACCCGTTCGTTTTTTACGGCTCCCTACCACACGCCGTATTTCGTGTTGAGCTCGGAGGAATTGGCGACTCTATATCACTTCCCGAGCCGCGCCACGGCCGCGCCCGGGCTTGACAGAGTAGCGGCGACAAAGGCGGAAGCGCCCGCCAATCTGCCTGTACAATAGTGCGATATGTACGATTACCTACGTCTTTGGCGCAAATTCCGCGGCTCGGAGCGCAAAATATCACAGTGGTGGCAAAAGGGACTGCATGCAAAGAGCACGGTAATAATAGCCCTTATCGTCATTCCGTCCGCGTTTGTTTATTACGCGTGGGTTAGCACGCCAGCGGAGTTCCCGGCCGGTAGCATTGTTACCGTTGAGGAGGGCGCGACTCTAAGCGATGTCGGAGTACAGTTTGAGGGGCAAAACATAATCAAAAACCGCCGCGCTCTCAGGGTGGCGGTTACGATCCTCGACGGTGAAACCGGCGTTATAGCCGGAGATTATTTGTTAAAGGACAAGGAGAACGTGATTCAAATCGCGCGGCGGCTTGTTTCCGGTTCTTTCGGACTCCAACCGGTCAAAATCAGGATTCCGGAAGGAACTGCCGCAAGAGAAATGGCGGCAATATACGCGGCGCACCTTCCGCGCTTCAGCGAGAAATCTTTCATTGGCATGGCCGAGCATTTTGAAGGATATCTTTTTCCCGACACCTACTTTTTCCAGCCCAACGCGACCGAGCGGCAGGTTTTGATTACAATGATAAGCAACTTTGAGGAGCATGTTGCGGAAATTGAGGAGGAGATACGCTCATTCGGCAGGCCGCTCGGGGATGTAATCATCATGGCGTCCCTTCTTGAGAAAGAGGCGCACATTTTCCGAGATCGCCGCATGATATCGGGGGTGCTGTGGAAGCGAATGGAAATAGGCATGCCTTTGCAGGTTGATGCGGCGTTCCTGTATTTTCTTGGCCGCACAACATTTGATCTCACATTGGAAGATTTGCAGTATGACTCCCCCTACAACACATATCTCCACGCCGGACTTCCCGCGGGAGCGATAACCAATCCGAGCTTGCGCGCGATTGAAGCGGCGGTAACGCCCATTGACAATGGCAACCTCTTCTATCTCGCGGATTTTTCCGGCACTACCCACTACAGCGCGACTTTTGAGGAACACCTGAGAAAAAAGCGCATATATCTGGATTAGAGCATGCTCCATGAACTTAGCGCCCCTAACCTTAGGCGTTATACTGGTTTTAATGGAGCATTTGACTCATGTAAAGATGAGCGCGCCGTTCATAGCGCAAATGCCCTCTCTTGCGCTCAGGGAGAAGCGCGCAGGGAAGGAGAAAGTGTTTGTCGGCCTATCCGGCGGAGTTGATTCGTCTGTTGCCGCTTCAGTGCTTCTTCAAAAGGGGTACGAAGTGGAAGGAGTGTTCATAAAAATATGGCATCCCGACTTCAAAGAATGCCCGTGGAAGGAGGACAGGATCAGTGCCAAGCGAGTAGCCGCGTCATTGGAGATTCCGTTTCGCGAAGTGGATTTGTCCGATGAGTACTATCGCGAAGTCATTGGCGATATGAAGCGGGTATATGCTTCGGGGAAAACGCCAAACCCCGACATCTTGTGCAATGCCCGCATAAAATTCGGAGCATTTTTAGATTGGGCCGAACGGGAGGGCGCCGACAAGATCGCGACGGGGCATCATGCGCGTATCATGCGCGACTTCTCCGGTGAATATCGCTTACTGCGGGGGATTGATTCCGGAAAGGACCAGTCATATTTTCTCTGGCAGGTCGCACGGGAGAAATTGGAGCGCATATTGATGCCTATAGGGGAAATGAGAAAAAAAGACGTTCGCGCGCACGCGCGCCGCAGGAACATACCGTCCGCCGACAGGCCGGACAGCCAGGGGCTTTGTTTTGTCGGAGATGTCGACATGCACGAGTTCCTGCGCAAGCTCCTTTCAACCTCCCCCGGGCCGGTCTGCATTAAAAAGAAAGTGGTGGGAGAGCACGACGGCGCGGCGCTCTATACGCTCGGCCAGAGGCACAAGTTTCGCATAACCGACCCTAAAATGTCCGGAACTCCGCTTTTCGTGGTTTCAAGCGATATCGCAAGCAATGCCATTGAGGTTTCCGAATCCATTGAAAGCGCCCTTTCGCAAATTGTACTGATATCAGATTTCAACTGGATATCCGAGGCGCCGCTCAAAGACCGCGTATACACGGCCGAGGTTCGCTACCATCAGAAACCGCAAGAAGTGAAGGTAGGCAAATGCGATGAAGGCGGATACGCAGTGCATTTTGCACAGCCGCAACTTGCCTCTTCCGGTCAGTCGCTGGTCGTGTACGACGGCGAAGTGTGTTTGGGAGGAGGAGTTATCCGCTGATGTTGTGCATAAAGAGCTACTCCGGGTCTCGCTGAGGCGTTATTATATAGTCATGGGAGAATCGGTTTCCCGATTGCTCGTTTTTGCGGCCGTGAGCGGACTTTTCGGACTGTCTGTAAATCTTTTTTTCGGCAGTATACTTGCCGGAGGAGGAGGGGATGAGATAAATAAAATAGTAGTGAAGGACGAATTTTCTCCGGCAGAGGAATTGCACACATTCAGCGGTACGGTGCTGGTGCCGTCAACTTGCCACGATCTGACGGTGAGAGTTCATGATTTTGATGCGGACACGCTCATCTTGGTTTTCGAGAGCTGGGAGCGCCCACATTTCCTTAGCTGTAAGAAAAGAGACGACCTTACTCCCAAGTCATTCCGGGCGGTGGCGTTCGCACCCGGCTGGGTTGAGGTAAAGGCGCTTTTTGACGGCAGATTTGTGCCGTTTCGCCTCATTACAAGCACTTCAGAAGACAAATAACATGCACCCGAAAGTCATAAAAGCGGACGGCGAAGAAGAGCCGTTTGATCCTTCCAAACTTGAGCTGTCTCTGCGCCGCTCCGGAGCCGCTCCGGAGGTGTGCAGATATATAGTGAACCATATAAGAGGTGAGCTTGAGGATGGAATGACAACATCGGAGATTTACCAGCATGCCTTCAATCTTCTCAAGAGAGAAGAAAAAAGCGGCATTGCCGCGCGATACTCCATAAAACGAGCGGTTTTTGATCTGGGGCCCTCCGGGTTTCCATTTGAACGGTTCGTTTCCGAAATACTTCGGTCGGAGGGATGGAAAACCAAGACGGGAGTCGCCATGAACGGGAAATGCGCGCCGCACGAAGTAGACGTATTGGCGGAAAAAGGAAAAGAAAGGGTGGGAATTGAAGTTAAGTTCCACAACAGTCAGGGAATCAGGACGGATGTTAAGGATGCTCTTTACGTACACGCGCGGTTTGAGGATTTAAAGGCCGCTCGCGAACAGTCCCCAAAGGTTACGGACGGCTGCCTTGTTACCAACACTCGCTTTACCATAAATGCAGTCCGCTACGGGATGTGTAGCGGACTTACCATGGTATCGTGGGATTATCCCAGAAACGGCGGCTTACACGAGCGTATAGAAAAGGCCCGCGTGCATCCGATTACGGCCCTGACGACTGTTTCAGATTCCGAAAAGCGCCGACTTCTGGACAAGAATATAGTATTGTGTCGTAAGATAATGGAAAATCCGTCAATTCTGGCGGAGTTCGGAATAAACAAGGAGCGTACGGAAGAAATTGTGGCGGAGACGCGGGAACTGTGTAAATAGTGCTTGACATTCCCGCGTCCGCTCTCCACTATTGGCATATATGAAAATTTTCGATACTGAAGTACGCTTTGTTGTGATGGTGGCGGTTGCCGCCGCCCTCATTTTGGCGGTTATCATAATTTTGTGGTTTACAAACACGTTGCCGATTTTCGGAGAAGGCGGCCGCGCCAGTGTCGATGAAGGGGAGACAAAAGTGCAGGAGGGGGGTGTGGTCGGGGAGGATGAAGCCGGCATAAAGAGTGGACTTTTGGAGGAGCTTGCAGGAGTTGCAGGCGAGGGGGCATCCGCCGTCGCATCTCTTCAAGACGCCGGCTCAAGCGCTCTTGTCAATGGAGTGAATTTGCCGCAAGACGGTTGGGTTGTGATACATGAAGTCGTAAGCGGGCATGTTGCAAATGCTCTTGGTGCCGCAAGGCGAGATGCCGGAAATTACGAAGAGGTTGTCGTGCCTCTTTTGCGAAATACCGAACCTGACAGAGATTATGTTGTGGTTCTTTATGCAGACAACGGCAACGGCGCATTTGAACTGCGCGCCGACCAACCGATAGTGAAAGAAAACGGAGACCCGGTTATTGTTCCGTTCAGAACTCGACCTTAAGGCCGCCTTTATCCTAGCCGGATTATATCTCGCCATGCCAGAATTATTCGCAGATACGAACCTCATTGTTTTTGGCAAGCTCGCGCTTGCGGCGTTCTTGGGATTTCTAATCGGCACTGAGAGAGCCGTTGCAGGTAAGCGCGCAGGAACAAGGACATTCGCACTTGTCGCGCTCGGAGCGTGCCTGTTCGTTATCGCGTCTTTTCAGGCAAACGAGATGTTTACGGAAATTACCGAGTTCGACCCTATGCGCGTGGCGGCGGCCGTAGTAACCGGCGTAGGGTTTCTGGGGGCCGGGCTCATAATCTTCAGGGACGATGCCCTGCGCGGACTGACCACGGCGGCGAGTTTGTGGGTATCTGCCGCAATCGGCGTTGCCGTCGGAGCCGGGCTATACACCATGGCGGTGTTTTCGACCGTCCTGGTACTAATAATATTTACTTTGGTGTGGTTTGTGGAAGAATGGATTAAAAGGCGGGTGGCCGCTGATGAGCGCGCGGCAGGCACGGTGTCCTCGGAAGATTCTTAATCGGGCTAATTTATGCCAAGGTGTATGTCAAGGCGTCGCCTTTCATACTGTCGCCTTAACATAGATTGATTCTGAATCGGACTTTTGTCCGGACATTGTTGCCGGTGCTTCGTCATTTCGCGTTTAGCGGCTGCCCGCTGGAAGAGTCGTGCTATACTGCTCGCATGAGTCCCGTAAGAAGCCGCGAACAACAATCTTTGATTGCCATAAAGAGGTCGAGTGTTTTTACTGGGAGCGATAATCAGGCGGAGTTGCGAAATATTTGCACAACTCGCTTCTAACGGGATGAGCCAGTACTATAAACCCGACCGCAAACAGGACTGGAATTACGGAGGTTCGAGATGGCGGCTATCGCGCTCCAAGATAGACCTTTTTATGGAGTGCCCCCGATGTTTCTATATTGACAACAAACTCGGCACCGCCCGACCGCCCGGATACCCGTTTGCCTTAAACAGCGCCGTTGACGCTCTTCTTAAAAGAGAATTTGATGTACACAGAAAAGCAAAGTCAGCCCACCCTTTGATGGAGAGGTACGGCGTGGATGCCGTTCCCTTTCAGCATCCGAAGATGGACATTTGGCGCGACAACTTCAAGGGCGTCGAGCACAAGCATAAGGCGACAGGGTTCACGATATCCGGCGCAGTTGACGACATATGGGTTAATCCCAAAGGCGAGCTTATAGTGGTTGACTACAAGGCGACAAGCAAAGATGAGAAGATTGTGGCGCTTGATAAAGATTGGCATGACGGATACAAGCGGCAGATGGAGGTGTACCAATGGCTTTTGCGGCAAAACGGATTCAAGGTTTCCGACACCGGCTATTTTGTGTATGCAAATGCGGACAGGGACAAGGAGGCGTTTGACGGAAAACTTGAGTTTGAAATTACACTTGTGCCATACACGGGCAGTGACTCCTGGATCGAGGGAGCGCTGGCAGACATAAAAAAGACGCTTAACTCGGAGAATATACCAGGGAAGGGAGAGGACTGTGATTACTGCGCGTACAGAGAATTTGCCGGCAAAAAGTTACTGGCGAGCGTTGAAAAAGTAAAGACAAACCCGCCTGCCTCGCCGGAGAAGGACAGCGCCGCGGCATCCGGCAGATTATTCTAACATGTCTTTTGCTGATAAAGTACGGAATGTCGTACGCTCCATCCCGAAGGGCGAAGTTTTAACATACGGGGAAGTTGCATCTATTGCGGGCTCCCGCCGCGCCGCCCGCGCGGTGGGAGATATAATGCGCCGCAACTACGACCCGACCGTGCCATGCCATCGGGTGGTGAAAGTTGACGGCAGTATTGGAAGTTATAATCGAGGAGGAGAAGATAAGAAGCGCTCGCTTCTTGTCGGCGAAGGCATTATAGTGGTGGCTGGAAGATGGAGGTGTCGAGATGGAGGAAAACGTAGAAAAGCAGGTGCTCCACATAAGAAGGCGAATAGGTGAACTGGCCGTCGCAGAAATTGGGCGCACGGTATGCTTGTTTTATACATCGGTTGGCGAGAGCACCGGTTTCGGAAAGGAAACGGTCGCCATGCAGGCCGCCGTTTTTCTGGAGCGCCTTCTCTTGGCGCTTGAAAGAGGTTCGGGGGAGGCGCTTCTGCCGGAATTTCCGTCCATTGCCGGGAAGGTGGCCGCGCTTGACGACAAGTACCGCCTCGCCATTCGGCGGAGTGCACGTCTGCATCTCGCAATCTTTCGGGCGTAGCGCCCGAAAGTAGAATTAAACAGACACCGATGCGGCGCCGCCTGACTTCAGGAGGCGCCGCTTCCTTGTGTTTTGCATCTCGGTTCGGCGGGCTCGCCTAGCCGAGATATTGCCGAGATATCAGGATATCTCGGCAACATGGATGTGTGTAGCAAGTGTCGTATACTGGAAATATGAGCAAAACCGACGAAATGCGCAAAATTCGCGACGAGGTTGTAGCTCTCGGCGGCGAGCTTGCCGAGTATCGCAGAAGCGAGGGGAATCACGCGGTCCTGGGAGAAGGGAGCCATGATGCACGAATCATGTTTATTGGTGAGGCACCCGGGAGGAATGAAGCAAAGACCGGCCGCCCATTTTGTGGGGCGGCCGGCCGCATTTTGGATGAACTGCTTGCGTCTATTGATACTCCGCGCACGGATGTGTACATCACGAACATTGTGAAAGACCGCCCGCCGAACAATCGCGATCCGCTTCCAACGGAAATTGAATTGTATGCACCGTTTTTGGATAGGCAGATTGGCACAATTCAGCCGAGGGTGTTTGCAACACTCGGGCGGTTTTCCATGCAATACATCATGAAAAAGTTTGACTTAAGTTTTGAAATTGAATCCATCAGTGCGGCACATGGCAAATGCTATGACTCGCGCGCGCAGTACGGTAACGTTAAAATTGTTCCGCTCTACCATCCTGCGGCGGCAATCTACAACCAATCACTCAAAGACACACTCAGAGAGGATTTCAAAGTATTAAAAGAGTTGTAAGGAAGAATTATAGACAATCATGTACCGTGCCATGGTGCGCTAAGAATTCGTATCAACGGCCAAACACCGTTTGCCTGCTGAATCCGAGTCGAGGAGCTAAAGGTAACATACTTCTGTGCGGTCGCACAGAAGTGTGTTACCTTAGGAACTATGGGTGGTAAAGAAAGGGGTATGGAGGAGAGAGTGCGGCGCGAGGTAAAACGCTCTCAAATCAAGCAGGCTATTCTCATAAGCCTGAAGCTTGGCGGAATGCTGGCTGTTGCGGCTGTCGCACCGAATGCTCTGCAAATGTTCCGTCCATACGGAAGAACAACCAAGCAGAAGCGATACCGTGCTCGTTCAAAGTTTAACGAGCTTGTCAGCCAGGGGTATATTCAAATAACTGCTGATCGCAAGGCGCGTCTCACTGAGAAAGGCGAGAAGATCTTGGAGTTGCTAGAAATGCAAGATCCCAGTCTTAAGAAACGGCCAAAGAGATGGGACCGGAAATGGAGGGTGCTCATTTTTGACATTCCTGAACGTAGACGAACGGTTCGCAATCGCATACGCCATGTTTTGATAGAAATGGGTTTTGTCCGTCTGCAGGACAGCGTGTGGGTGTATCCGTATGACTGTGAGGCCGTCATAACGCTACTCAAGACCGACCTCAAACTTAGAAACAGTCTCCTTTATATGATTGTGGATGGAATAGAGAATGATAAGCACCTGAAAGAGCACTTCAAACTACAAAAGTCTGGTCGTAATTGAGGTGATATGTGATATTGAGGTAACACACTTCTGTGCGGTCGCACAGAAGTGTGTTACCGGGGGTTTGCCGGGGTTTGCCTTGGTTATCTGACATCCTTGCCCACCTATTATCCAATATCCAATCTCTTTGCAGTACATGTGCATTCGAATAGCCGAAACATTTCAATAGTAGGGCAATAATTGTGGTACAGTAGCATGAATGTTGGAGACTGAACTTGTAAAGCGCGCATATGTCCGTGCCGCCGAACTACATGCGGACCAGCTTCGAAAAGGCGGCACGGGCGAACTAGCGCTCACACATTTGGAATCTGTCGCAGAAACCGTGTCGCAGTACACAGACGATGAGGAGATAGTCGCGGCGGCTCTCTTGCATGACACACTTGAAGATACTCCATACACGAAAGAGCTCATGGAAGAAGAGTTTGGTGAGCGCGTTACCGAAATTGTGCTTGGCGTAACAATCCCTGAGGCACTTGAGGGGCAGGGGGGTGATTGGCTACAAGACCGCACGCGCTATATAGAAAACCTTCGACACGCACCGGCTGAGTCAGCGCTCGTTGCCGCGGCGGATAAAATCCACAACTTCTCCTCCGTTTTGGGAGATTATGGAAATGATTTTGAAGCTTTCAATCGCGATTTCAGCGGCCTTACAGGAGACCGTATTGCCGTGTACCGCACTATCGTGGAAATGCTTGCACCTCGCATCCCGGAAAAGTTAGCAACAGAACTTATAAGCACCTGGGAGCGATACCGTTTGTTTGTTGAGCGTGTTGGTGATACAACAGAGAGCGTATGAAGCCCAAACGAACAGTTTTAGATAATGGATTGCGGGTTATCACGGCACCCATGAAAGGGAATCCGACTGTCACGGCGCTTGTGTTGGTGGAAGTTGGTTCCCATTATGAAAATAAGAGTGAAAATGGAATTTCTCATTTTCTCGAGCACATGTGCTTCAAAGGTACGAAGAGGCGTCCTTCCGCCTCAGTTATCTCACATGAGCTTGATGCTCTTGGGGCCGAGTCAAACGCGTTTACCTGGTATGAATTTACAGGATACTACGCGAAATCGCGCGCAGGGAATTTTGAAAAACTTTTTGATGTTATTGCTGATGTATACCAGAATTCCATTATTTCGGCACCTGAGCTTGAAAAGGAAAAGGGTGTAATCATTGAGGAAATTCGGATGTATGAGGATTTGCCAATGCGCAGTGTCGCGCACTTGCTTGATAAGGTTTTGTATGGCGACCAGCCGGCAGGGCGGAGTGTTCTTGGGACAGAGAGCATCATTCGCGGCATGCGGCGCGATGCTTTTATTGCCTACCGCGATGCGCATTACGTTCCGAACAAAACCACTGTCATTGTTGCGGGGGATATCACTCACCGCGATGTGGTGCGGGAGGCACGACGCCACTTTGCTTCTTTGAAGCGCGGCAAGACGCTGAAGAAAACGCCAGTTGCTGAAAATCAAAGGAAGCCAAACGTTGGCGTGAAGTATAAAAGCAGTAGCCAAACTCATTTCCAGCTCGGCTTCCGGAGCATTCCGGCGGGACACAAAAGCATACCGATTGTTGAAGTTTTGGGCGCAGTTTTAGGACAAGGAATGAGTTCACGACTCTTTCACAAGCTACGCGAGGAACTCGGCGTGTGCTATTACGTACGGGCAAATACGGAATACCACTCGGACCACGGCAAATTCATCATTGCTTCAGGGGTAGACACGAAACGCTCCGACGAAGTAATCACGGTCATTCTTGAAGAGCTGAAGCGCCTCAAAGAGGAGCCGGTGGCATCAAAAGAGCTTCGCAAGGCAAAAGAGTACTTAATAGGGAATATGCTTATGCAACTTGAATCCACTGATGCGGTTGCTGAATACTACGGTATACAGGAAATTCTTCGCACCAAGTCAAAAATGCCGCGCGAGTTTGCGCAGGATGTGCGAAAAGTTACTCCTTCTGACGTGCAAGTGATGGCAAAACAGCTTTTCGTGAATAGAAATACCAATCTTGCCGTTATAGGCCCTTTTAAAAATTCGGCACGCTTCAAAAGAATCATTCGTCTCTAATGTATACTCCGAACTATGAAGACAAGCGACGTACGAAAAAAGTATCTAGAATTTTTTAAGGAGCGCGGACATGCAATAATCCCGTCCGCTTCCATCGTGCCGCATAACGACCCGACAACGCTCTTTACCGGCTCGGGTATGCAGCCGTTGGTTCCGTATCTGCTTGGCAAGAAGCATCCTGAAGGGGATCGGCTCACTGACAGTCAAAAGTGTTTCCGCGCGGAGGACATAGAGGAAGTGGGCGATAATCGGCATACGACATTTTTTGAGATGCTTGGGAACTGGTCTCTTGGGGATTATTTCAAACGTGAACAACTTCCATGGGTGTTTGAATTTCTCACAGAGGAAATCGGCCTTGAACCGAGCAAGATTTACGTCACTGTGTTTTCCGGTGCACAAGAGCTCGGCATCCCGCAGGATGATGAGTCCATAGAAATTTGGAGAGAATTATTTGCAAACAAAGGTATTACCGCAGAGTTCGCAAGTGTTGGCAGTGAGGAGGCGGGCTACGAGCTAGGAATGAAGGAAGGCGAGCGTATTTTTGCGTATGATGCGAAAAAGAATTGGTGGAGTCGTGCGGGAGTGCCAAGCAACATGCCAGAAGGCGAGCCGGGGGGACCTGACTCTGAAGTCTTCTATGACTTCGGTACTGAGCATGACACGGCATTTGGCAAGCATTGCCATCCGAACTGCGATTGCGGGCGTTTTCTTGAGATCGGCAACTCAGTTTTCATGGAGTACATCAAGATTGCGAGTGGATTTGAAAAGATGAAACAACAAAATGTTGACTTCGGCGGCGGGCTTGAGCGTATCGTCGCCGCGTCAAATGATGACCCTGACGTGTTTCAGATAGACAGTCTGCGCGTACTCATTGACGCGATAGAGCGTCAGGCGGGTATTTCATATGCAGATAATAAGGAGGCGTACCGTGTGATTGCAGACCATGTGCGCGGTGCCGTGTTCATGATCGCGGATGGCGTACTGCCGGCAAACACTGAACAGGGCTACTTCGCGCGACGGCTCTTGCGCCGCGCGGTGCGCTATGCAGACGTACTTAGACTACCCGCGGGATTTTTGGAGACCCTTGCCCCTGCAGTTATTGATAGCTACAAGGACCACTATGCGGAGCTGTCTGATAAGCAAGGCGATATCGTATCAGCGGTCAAAGATGAGGAGGAGCGATTCCGACAGACACTTTCACGCGGCATGAAGGAGTTTGAAAAGTATGCGGCTACAGGTGCTCTGTCTGGGAAGGATGCTTTTGTGCTGTTCTCCACTTACGGATTTCCTCTTGAGTTAACTCTGGAGTTGGCGGGCGAGAAGGGAATTACCGTTGACGAGCTTGCTTTCAAAAAAGAGATGGAGGCGCACCGAGAGGAGTCGCGCGCAGGAGCCGAGCAGCGCTTCAAGGGAGGGCTTGCCGATTCATCTCAAGAGACGACGCGCTTGCATACGGCTCACCATTTGTTGCTAAAGGCGCTTCAGATGGTGCTTGGCGAGCATGTAAAACAGCGGGGAAGCAATATCACCGCCCTGCGACTGCGCATTGATTTCTCTCATCCTGATAAACTCACGGATGAACAGAAAGCGGAAGTTGAGAGGATTGTCAATGAGCAGATAGATGCCGGACTTCCCGTGCTGAGTACAACTATGAAGCGAGAAGAAGCGGAGAAACTCAATGCTGAGCAGGAATTTGGGCAAAAGTATCCGGATGAAGTAACGGTGTATTCAATTGGCCCATTGGGCGCGACGCCAGAAGACCCGCGATTTACGGAAGCTTTCTCGCTTGAGTTTTGCGGCGGGCCGCATGTTTCAAATACGAGCGAAATAGCTAAAAGCGGACATTTGAAAATACAAAGCGAAAAATCGGCGGCGGCGGGCATTCGCAGAATAAAAGCGGCACTTGCCATATAGCGGCATGCAGTAGTGCGGCTTCTTAAACCGGGAATCGGATGTCCCGGCTTACAATCACATACATAGCCGACACTCCCCATCCCATGCGATTGGAATGAGGAAAGTATGCCCTGTGGGTATTACTCTATATTTTCCGGCGGGGAGCGTATAATGAGAGTATGAATTTGCCGTTCTTCGGTAAGGTTATGGAGGGTGCCCAGACGGTGGCAGTTCTTGATGTCGGTAGCGGAAGCGTTGCCGGTGCCCTAATCAGCATTAACCGTTCGGGCGATCTTGCGGAAATTCTCGCCGCACGTCGTTTTGAATTGCCGCAGGAGGGGCGTACGGAAGAGGCGCGACGCGCGGGAATAATCCGTCTTGCAAAAGAAGCCGCTTCCTATATTGGTGATGCCGCGCACGGCCCCACGAGCGACAAAAAGTTGATATCTTCCGTCAATATTATCATTCACGCTCCATGGAGCGCTTCCGAGACACTCCGGTCCTCCGAGGTATTAAAGAACACCACGCGGATTACGGGAGAGTTTATACAACAAATTGCACTCAAGTCGCTTTCCGGACACACTGAAGTAGAAAGTAGCGAGGCGTATGAAAGGGCCATTGTCCGCGTTGAGTTAAACGGATATTCCACGGCGAAACCGGAAGGAAAGAGTGCCAAGTCCGTAAGCGTAACCGCGCTTCGCAGTACCGCCCACGGTGCGTTTGTAAAGAATTTGCGCTCAATCGCCGAAGGGCAATTCCCCGGGCGTCCGGTGCATCTGCGTTCTGCGGCGTATGTGCTACGCAGAGTTTTGGAGTCCTCGCAGCATCTCACTGGAAATTATACGGCGACTGACATTACCAGCGAGGCGATATCTTTTTGGGTTTCAAATGAAGGGGGATTCTCAAAGCAGGGAGTTGTTCCGTTTGGCGCAAGGCGAGTGTATGCGGATGTTGAGGCGCAAACCGGTTTAAGAGCCGAGGAAGTTTTGTCGCGCTTGCGCATGATGAGCGAAGGCACGTGTTCCGACGAGGCATGTCAGCCGATTCTCGCGGCCCTTGCGGAGCATGAGGGCGAATATGTAAGAGCGTGCGGCGAAGTCCTCACTATACTCGCCGAGACTTCGCGTCTCCCCAACATGTTGATTATATTCGCTTCGCCGATAGCTTCCGGCTGGGCGGAGCAATTTTTCGGTAAAATTGACTTCGCGCAGTTTACGCAGACGGGAAAATCTTTCGTGCCGCGCGGCATCACAAGCCGGTCCGTGTCTTCCCATGTTGTTTATGGTAAAGGGGTAAAAGAGGATTCGGGCGTGAGCATTGCCGCCGTGTTTGCGCAGGATATCTTAACCTGATACTCTTAGTATACTGCCGATAACAGGCATATATGGCAAAAGAATTCACGCAAGACATTACTCCTCCTTCAAACGGTTCAAGGCCGAGGGGCATCCGCAATGTTACGGCACCGGAGCGTGCTCGATTCGGTCGGACTCCCGAGACCCTCTCAAAACCGAGGAAGTCCGGAAGCGGGTCTCTTTGGATTTGGATTTTGGCTACGGTTCTGGTTTTTGCTTTGGCTGTAGTCGGCGCGCTGACCGTATTTGCACAAACAACCGTTACTTTAACGCCGCGAACTCATACGACTGTGTTTGACGGGGAAACCGTCTTTACCGCGTTTCCCGCCGACGGGTCGGAATCGCAGGGAGGATCATCGGTCTCGCTTACATACAAAACGGCGCAGGCGTCTTTTGTTGATTCTGTAGTTGCGCAGTCCTCTGGTGTGGAAGATGTTGAGGAGAGGGCGTCGGGCCGCATTACAGTGTTCAACGAATTTTCCGATTCGTCAGTGCGCCTGATTCCAAACACCAGATTTGAAACACCGGCGGGACTTGTATTTAGGGCGCAGGGCGCGATAGTTATTCCGGGGCGTACTGTGAGCAGAGGTGAAATTATACCGGGGCAAGTTGAGGTTACCGTATTTGCCGCAGAAACAGGTGAAAGACACAACATAGGCCCCGTCGCGCGCTTTACTTTGCCCGGGCTTGCAACATCGCCCGACATGTTTGAAGCGGTGTATGCACGGTCCACCGAAAGCATGACCGGAGGGTTTTCAGGGACGCGCCCGCGTGTCAGCAGTGAGGACAGGGAAATCGCGCAAGATCGCCTAAGAGGGCGTCTTGAAGAACGCGCGAGAGAAGATTTCGCGTCCACGCTTGAAGAAAACGAGGCCACATTTTCGGAATTGGTGGAGATAACGTTCGTCACACTTCCTTTTGTGGTTGAGAATGGGGAGGTTATGGTGCGCATGCAGGCGGACGCACGCGCGCCGGTGTTTTCACATACCAATCTGGGCCAAGCACTTGCCTCCGCTACCATAGCATCTGCGGCCGGTACGGAAGTGCGAATAACGAATTCGGAGTCGGCAAACGCCGAGCGAGTCGGAAATATGGAGACGGAATATGGTACGGATCCAATTGACTTCGTTTTGTCGGGGCGAATGCAGTTCGAGTGGGTAGTGAATGCGGGCGAGGTCGCGAAAGAGTTGGCGGGGCGCGACAGGGATTCGTTCCAGTCGGTAGTGTCAAATTTCCCCGGCATTGAAGAGGCGAGCGCGCAGTTTCGCCCTCTCTGGCGGAGCTCGTTTCCGGAGGACCCTGCGAATATCAAAGTAAAAATAAATTCCTCCGTGCCCGTCTCCTTATAGGCGTCAATTGCTTGACCTTGAGGCGTGCCACTGGTACACTAACCGCGCACTGAATATGTCCGAAGAGAAGAATCCCGAAGGAGTAGTAGAGGAAGCTCTGCCAAATACTCTCTTTAGGGTTCGACTGGAGGACGGCGAAGAAGTGCTTGCATATTTGGCCGGAAAGATGCGGCTACACCGCATCAAAGTTCTGGTGGGGGATCGGGTAGAGATCCGGCTGGACCCGTACGGGGGACGAGCTCGCATAGTTCGAAGAATGTAAATCATATGAAGGTAAAGGCATCGGTAAAAAAAATGTGCAAGGATTGCAAGATAATCCGCCGAGGCGGCCGCCTTCAGGTGCGTTGCAGTAATCCGCAAATGGGTCCGAGGCACAAGCAGAGGCAGGGGTAGCTTACGCCCACGATTTGGGCTCCGAAGTTCGGTGTTCAAATCGTGGGTTGCGGAAGCCAGTCGTGCGCCATTTTGGCTTCAAATTGGTGCACAATGGAATTTCCCGTAACTCACTGATTTACAACAAATTCACATGCGCATAGCGGGAATAAACATACAAGGCAACAAGCGACTCGAGGTCGGGTTAACCGCCGTTTACGGAGTTGGTCGCGCAAAATCTGTCGAGACTCTGACCAAGCTCGGCATTGACCTCAATAAGAAAGCGGGCGATTTAAGTCCCGAGGAGGAAGGGGCTATACGCGCAAGCATAGAGGGAATGACAATAGAAGGCGAGCTTAGACGAAGCATCACCTCCCACATAAAGCGCCTAAATGACATTCAGTCGCTTCGCGGTATGAGGCATGCCAGAGGCATGAAGGTGCGCGGACAAAGGACAAAAACAAATAACCGCACCGTACCGAGCGGAATCCATGCCTCCCACAAGACCCGCAAAACCATGACTTCGGGGAGAAGGAAGGTTGAGAAGAAGTAAGCTTACGCCCACGATTTGGGCTCCGAAGTTCGGTGCTCAAATCGTGGCTTGCGGAAGCTCACCGAGCACCACTTTTGTATACAAGATATTGCAATCCAAAAGTGGTGCTGGGTGTAAGAAGCTTCTAAGCTTGCTTACGCTCGCTAAGAATTTCTAACATGGGTAAAAAACGAATCGTAAAGAAAGCAGGAACATCTATAAATACCGGTATGCGATCGCGGTCGGTTTCCAGATTGCCGAAAAGGAAACTTGAGAGCGGGACTCTTTATATACATGCGACTTTCAATAATACGAAGGTACTTCTTGCAGACAAACAAGGCGGCGCGATTATGTGGTCATCTTGCGGGGGCTTGGGATTTTCCGGTGCCAAGAAAGGAACTCCTTTTGCGGCGGCTAAAGTCGGGGAAGTTATCGGAGAAAAGGCGGCGATGGTCGGCCTTAAGGAAGCCGACGTGGTTATTCGCGGAGTCGGTCCCGGCCGCGAATCAGCATTGCGCGGATTTATTTCAAGGGGCATATTAATAACTCGGATAGCGGATGATACGCCGGTTCCGCATAATGGGCCCAGGCCACCCAAGCCGCGGCGAGTATAAGCTTCCGCTCGCGATGCAAGTTCTCGTAACTCACGGATTCGTAACTAAACTTTCATGTTGCAAGTAAAATCAAAATACAAAATATGCAAGCGCTTGGGAGGAGCGGTGTTTGAGCAGTGCCAGACGCAGAAATTCTCCTTATCGGAAGCGCGAATACGCAAAACCCGTTCGCGCCGACCCAGGGCGCTCTCGGATTTCGGCAAACAGCTTATTGAAAAGCAGAAGGTAAGATACTCGTACGGCCTGTCGGAAAAACAACTCTCAAATTACGTAAAGAAGGCGATGCAGTCGCCGGACCCGTCCCTCTTTCTTCACCATGCGCTTGAGACGCGACTCGACAACGTCGTGTATAGAATGGGAGTTGCTCCCACCAGACGAGCGGCGCGCCAGATTGTCTCGCATGGGCATATTCTCGTTAACGGCAAGCGCACGACCACACCTTCCCATATTGTTCGCGCTGGAGACGCCGTTTCCGTTAAAGAAGGAAGCAGGAACAGCGCACTGTTTCGGATTGGGGAGGATGAGGAGGTGCGGGACAGTGCGCCGTGGGTTTCTTATAGTCCCGCATCGTTTGCAGGCACGGTGGAAAATGCGCCGCCCCCTCCTGTAGACATAGAATTTGACTACGCCGCAGTGTTTGAGTTTTACAGCAGATAGGGGATTGTTCCGCGAAATGAGCGCATGCAGTGCTCTCATTTCGCGGCCGGCAAACCTTACCCGCCCAAATTTTTAGCCACGGACTTTGCATATACACGGGCGCGGGGGAGCGGGGGTTGCCAAAGTCGCGTTTTCGCGGTATTCTATCGCGTCATTGGCTAAAAATGTGGACGGGTGTCGTATTTCGCAATGCAAAACACTCGCCTCGCTCGCGTTTATCAATAACAGAATTTAGCATGTCAGATTACCACGTTACACTGCCTTCCAAGCCCCGAATCGTATCAGAGGATGAATTTTCCGGCACATATGAAATAGACGGGCTTTATCCCGGGTACGGCCACACACTCGGAAATTCTCTGCGGCGCATAATACATTCTTCCCTTCCGGGAGCGGCTATCACGCAGATAAAAATAGACGGAGTCCAGCACGAATTCTCTGCCGTTGAGGGCATAAAGGAGGACGTGGTTACAATCCTGCTCAATCTCCGTAAAATCCGTTTTAGAATGAGCACTGATGAGCCGCAGGAGCTCACTCTTTCCATAAAGGGCCCGAAGGAGGTGAATGCTTCGGACATATCGTCTCCCGGGCAGGTTGAAATATTAAATCCGGACCAGCATATAGCGGAAATTACCGGTAACACCAAATTGGAAATGATTCTTACGGTTGAGCGCGGTCTGGGCTATGTCCCCAAAGAAGTTCTGCAAAAAGAGCGTGTTGAAATAGGGACCATAGCGCTTGATGCTGTATTCTCGCCGATTCGCCGCGTGAACTATGAAGTGGAGAACATGCGCGTAGGGGACAGGACCGACTATAACCGCATCCGAATGTTCGTGGAAACGGACGGAACGCTGACACCGCGCGAAGCACTTGAGCGTTCAATAGAAACCATGATACATCAGCTCAAGGCGATCGTGGGATTCAAGGATGAAGTTGAAGAGGAAGATGCGGAAGAAACAGACGGTGCAGAAGAGATGGCAAGAGAAATACCATCCCCCTCCCAGCCGACGGACACGGAAGTGTTCAAGGTGCGCGTTAGTGAGCTTAACTTGACACAGCGCGTGGAAGCCGCGCTCGACGGGGCGAGCATACGCACTGTCGGGGGGCTTGTACGCAAGCGCGAAGAGGACATGCTTGCGATAGAGGGGCTCGGGCAGAAAGGTCTTCAGGAAATAAAGCGGGCGCTTTCCAATTTCGGCCTGACGTTGAGGAGTTAGAAGATTCTTGGGAGGTTTTATTATATGAATCATCACAAACAAGGTCGCTCATTTGGAAGGACGCGGAAAGTGCACACAGCACTCGTGCGTAGTTTGGCGCGTGAGCTCATTTTGCGCGGTTCAATAACCACGACACTTGCCAAGGCGAAAGAAGTCCGCCCGTTTGCCGAACGCTTGGTAACCGCAAGCAAGAAAAACACACTGGCTTCGCGCCGAGTGGTATCCGCGGCGCTTGGAAACGCGGATGACGCGACCGCAAAATTGCATTCAGTCATAGCTCCGAAGTACCTGGACCGCCCCGGCGGATACACGCGAATTACAAAGTTGGGAAGAGTCGGCAAGCGCGTGGCCGAGGAAGCCAAGATTGAGTTTATATAAAAATATGAAAGCGAGAGAATATAAAATTGACGCAAAAGGAAAAAAGCTCGGAAGAGTGGCGTCCGAGGCGGCGAAAGCTCTCATGGGAAAAGACGATGCTCTGTATGAGCCGCAAAAAAACACCGGTGCGCGCGTTGTGATTCTTGGAGCAGGGGGACTTTCCATAGATGAAAAGAAAAGGGACGGCAAAATTTATAAGCGTTACTCTGGGTATCCGAGTGGTCAGAAAATGGAGACACTTGCGGAGGTCATGGAGCGCAAGGGAGTTGGGGAGGCGCTGAGGCGAGCAATATATGGTATGCTTCCGGCAAACAAATTAAGGTCAAAGAGAATGAAGAACCTCACGATAAGCGATTAACATGGCAAGTGCTAAATACATAGAAGCGGTTGGGCGCAGGAAAACGGCGTCGGCGCGCGTGCGCATCACTCCGGCGAGACAGGAAAAGGTTGCCGTCAATGAGAAATCTCTTGGCGACTATTTTCCTCTTGAAGTCATGGCGCAAACCGCGCGCGCGGCTTTGTCGGATGCGGGTGAAAAATTCTCCGTGAGCGCCAAAGTTTCCGGAGGCGGGCTAAAGGCGCAGTCGGAGGCAATCCGCCACGGAATTGCGCGGGCATTAGTGAAATATAATGTGGAACTGCGCAAGGCGATTAAACAGCGCGGCTTTCTAAAGAGGGACCCAAGAATGAAGGAACGCAAAAAGTTCGGTCTTAAAGGTGCCAGACGCGCTCCGCAGTGGAGCAAGCGATAGTACAAACTAGGACATCCGATGTCCTAGTTTCCTGTCCTAGTTTCCCAGTTTGATTTTTGTTTCCCTTCGAGGCGCGAGTGGAGCAAACGATAGTCTTTTTCAAATGGCATCTCGTGCCGAGATATCCGCCTGCCTGTGCGTGTTCCTGCACGAGACAGGGATATTTCGGCTATCCGAGACGATATTTCGGCATCATGTTTTCCACAGCTAGGAATTTTGAACGATCCCTTGATGCTATGCTTGCTTCATGAAGAGGACTGGGCGTGGGGCTGTCCCACAATCATCCAGCTCAACCCTCGCCACGGTCATGTTGGTAGCCGCCGGTATGGCGGTTTTTTTGTTTGCCGTACCAAACACTGTCATTGCGGCACTTAGTGATGACGATTACTACGGTCTACAAAGGCTGATTCCCGTACAGCATCAACTTACGAACATCCGAAATACTCCTTCAGGTTCTTTCACGTACGAAGTGCCAATAGTGGTTCCTCCTGGCCGAAGCGGGCTTCAGCCGGAGCTGACCCTAACATACAGCAGCCAGCGCACAGACACTGACAGTATATACGGATATGGATGGGATCTGCAGATTCCATACATTGAACGGTTTAATAAGGAGGGAACCGAAAAGCTCTATTCTGAGCCCAATTTTTTCTCATCGTTATCGGGCGAGCTAGAAGACGTCTCACTTGTTGATGGACAATACGGCACATATAGCGCGAAAATAGAGGACGGAAGCTACCTTTTATACGAATACGCATCCAGTACAGATAGTTGGACGGTTACTGACAAGAAGGGAACTCAATACCTATTTGGCACCGGAAAAGCGAATCCGCATGCAGCAACAGCAGTCAATGGAACTACCTACACCTACGACGACAATGGAAACCTCACAGATGACGGTACGAGAACGTACACCTGGAACTACAACAACACGCTCGCCTCGCTCACTACAGGAGGAAATACGTACCAATATGGGTATGACCACGGCAAGCAAAGAACCTCAGTATTTGACGGCACCGCAACCACCACCTACCC
>Ga0210057_1001194_pt1 | contig 40103 bp, 36 predicted proteins | sample CryGeyCG2114_010_2_FD_183968 | JGI IMG/M metagenome (GOLD analysis project Ga0210057, IMG submission 183968) | Groundwater microbial communities from aquifer - Crystal Geyser CG10_big_fil_rev_8/21/14_0.10 (SPAdes) (version 2) | ecosystem: Environmental > Aquatic > Deep subsurface > Groundwater ... | reverse complement strand
ATCGATCCTGAGTTGATTGAAGCTAAAATTTCAGACCGGACTGTTGCCATCATGCCTGTTCACCTGTGTGGCAATCCTTGCCGCATGGAACCAATTATGAAGCTCAAAGAAAAATATGGGCTCAAAATGATCGAAGACTCATGCGAAACCATGTTTGCCAGAGTCAAAGACAAACCAGTAGGTTCTTTTGGAGAAGTGGGTTGTTTCTCTACATACGCAGCTCATGTATTGGTTACTGGCGTTGGTGGTTTCTCCTGCACTAATGACTCAGAACTTGCAGTACTCATGAAGAGTCTATTGAATCACGGCCGAGACGGCATCTATACATATATAGATGACACCAAGCGTGGCAGCCTCCAAGAACTATTTTCCGTAGTATCCAGGCGTTTCAACTTTCTTTATCCTGGTTATAGTTATCGGGCTACCGAGCTCGAAGCTGCTCTAGGGTTGGGTCAGATGAAACGCTGGCGGCAGATTATCCAAGCTCGTAAACGCAATGCTCGACTCATTACCAAAGGCTTAAAAAGGCTTAATAAGTATCTACAACTACCCACCATTAGAAAAGACCATGAACACATTTTTATGATGTATCCAATTGTGGTCAAAAAAGGTGTTGACCGCGACGATCTCGTTCTTTATCTCGAAAAACATGGTATTGAGACTCGAGCATTATTGCCACTCACAAACCAACCAGTATATGTCAAAATGTGGGGCACTATCGAAGACCAATATCCGGTAGCTAAGCACTTAAACCAAAGTGCTTTTTATATTGCTTCCCATCCCAACTTATCCCGAGAAGATATCGCCTATATTCACCAAACATTTTTTAAGTATTTTAATGTTCCCCTTCCCAAAAATCTGACTCCCAGTTTAAAAACCCCAAAAATGGTAGCAAAAGATCGAAAAATTTCCAAACACCCAAAAATCTCAACACTTCAATCACGAACTCGTCAATCGACAACAGCCAGGGTTTAATAAGGTATGGCCAACTTCTACAAACATAAAATGATAATTGTCACAGGTGGTGCTGGTTTTATTGGCTCGCATTTAGTAGAGATGTTAGTTGAGCAGGGGGCTTTTGTTCGGGTTGTCGGCACACAGCCGCCCAGTCAGCTTAAATTTCTCCAAGATGTCAAAGCCTCAATCGACTATCACCAAGTTGACTTACTTTCACCTCTAGATTCTTATCAATCTCTATTTAAAAATCAAACATTGGTTTTCCATTTAGCGGCTCGTGTTGCCGGCATCGAATATAACCGACACCATCCTGCCACCATGCTCCGCGACAACAGTCAAATGGCACTAAATGTTTTTGAAGCCGCTCGTATTGCCAAAGTAGATCGAATTCAGTTTGTTTCGTCTGCGTGTGTTTACCCTCGTTACTGCACTATTCCTACTCCCGAATCTGAAGGTTTTTTGGATGAACCAGAACCTACCAACTATGGATATGGCTGGGCCAAACGTTTTGGTGAGCTGGTGGCCAAGACATATGCTCAGGAGTTTAAACTTGGGGTCAGCATTGTTCGTCCCTACAACTGTTATGGACCCAGAGATGATTTTAATCCTGCCACAAGTCACGTAATTCCCGCTCTTATCCGCAGGGTTTTATCCAAAGAAGATCCAATAGTCGTCTGGGGAGATGGCACTGCCACCAGATCGTTCCTTTATGTGGAAGATTTTGCGCGAGGCCTTACAGAAGCCATGGAGCACTATCCCCAACCAGACGCGGTCAACATTGGCACCAATGAAGAAGTCACCATCAAAGAATTAATAGAGCTTATCGTTAAAATCTCCGGAGTTAAATCCAATATCGAGTTTGATTCCACTAAACCCAACGGCCAACCTCGCCGCAACTGTAATACCGCCAAGGCTATTAACAAGATCGGCTTCAAGGCTAAGGTTGACCTTGCAACTGGTCTTAAAAACACCATAGAATGGTACCAGCAATATGGCCAAAAAAATTAAATCATCTCTGATTATCTTGACTAGAAACGAAATTGAAGGCATGAAGGCCCTTGTCGGTCGTATTCCTTTTGAGGCCGCCGATGAGACATTTGTGGTTGACTACCAGTCAGATGACGGTACCGTTGAATTTGTTAAAACCCGTGGATTGCACTTAATCGAGCAACAAAAACCAGGTAGGGGAGAGGCCTTTAGATTAGCAGCTTCAGTCGCCAAAGGTGAATATCTGATTTTCTTTTCCCCTGATGGCAACGAAGAACCGTCCGATATCCCCAAATTATTGCGTTTGCTAGAAGATGGGGCAGACATGGCTATTGCTTCTCGTTTTTTGCCCGGTTCCAGAAACGAAGAGGATGGTCAAACTTTCAAATTCAGGCTCTGGGCGAATAAAGCATTTAGTTTTTTAGCCAACCTTCTCTGGAACAGGTCAGGCGGCTATGTTTCTGACACTATCAACGGCTACAGAGCCATCACAAAAAAAGCCTACCAACAGCTCCATTTAGACGCCAAAGGTTACGCTATTGAATTCCAAATGACCATCCGCGCCATGAAGCACAAACTCAAGATAGTCGAAATCCCTACAGTAGAGGGGGATCGAATTGGAGGGGAGAGCAAGTCCAAATCAATACCCACCGGAATTAAATTTCTAAATCTATTATTTTGCGAGTTATTTTAATTCTCTAAACCAGCTAAATAAATTTAACAATCCTGTATTGAGATCTGTTTTTGGTTGCCACCCCAACAGCTTTCTGGCCTTTTCAATATCAGCAAAAGTCAGTTGCACGTCTCCTTGTTGAAAACCTTGCCTAGAAATTTTTGCTTTCCCCCCCACAACCAGCTCAATTGTTGCTATCAGATCCTTTAGTAAAACTGGTGAAGAATTTCCCAAATTAAAAATCTCATACTCAAACTTCCCTCTCCAGCAGGCCAATATGCCCTCCACAATATCATCAATATATGTATAGTCTCGCCCACTGCTACCATCTCCAAATTGAGTCAAGCTTTTTCCACGCGATATTGCATCAGTGAACAAATAGCAAGCCATGTCTGGCCTATTTCTTGGTCCATATGCAGTAAAAAACCGTAAGCCTACCGTATCAATTCCATGAAGGCCCGCGTACGTGCCACACAACACCTCCATTGCTTTCTTGCTGGCACCATAAGGTGAAACGGGATTGTCAGTATTATCCGTTTCTCGGAACGGCCCTTGATCACGATTCCCATACACACTCGAAGAACTGGCAAACACCAACTTCTTCACCTTGTGCTTTCGCATCGCCTCCAAAATATTTAACGTCCCCATTACATTTGTATCCCAATATAACTTGGGATTATCGAGTGATGGTCTCACCCCAGCCCGTGCTGCCAAGTGAATTACGCTTCCAATCTCATACTTATCAAACACTTTCCCAATCACACTTTTTGATCTAATATCACCCCGTATCAGTTCAAAGTTTTTATTATTAGCTGCTTTTTCTAAGTTTTTCTTCTTTTGAGTAGGGGAGTAGTAGTCGTTAAAATCATCTATAACTATTACTCGCTGTTTCTGTTCAAGTAATCGATCAACCACATGTGAGCCAATAAACCCTGCTCCTCCAGTCACCAATACAGTTTTACTCTTCATGGTCGCCATTATATACTAACCTGACCTTACCCTTTAGCGATCCTTTATGAACCAGCTCTCCAAAAATAATCTAGTTATCATCACTATACCTTTTGTCCTTACTGGGCTCCTCATCATCGTTGGCTACCAACTGCTCACAGCTGGCACTCCAGAAGCAAAAGTTACCATTCCTCAGCAATCATCTCAAATAGAGATCCTAACCGAAGACATTACCGACATCATCCAGCCAACCAATCCCACTCCAAAACAAATCATCGCCAAGATCCAGACTGTTCCCGACAACCGAGCTCAATTAGCTGAAGCCATCAACACCGCCCTCAACACCAGTGCCAACACCATCTACCTCTCCCTGCCTGTAAACGTTGGTGCCGATAGTAGTCTAGTCTTAGCCAATGTCGACGCCAGCTCTGAAGAAAACATCAGCCGTTGGGTCAAAAAAACCGCCAACACAGCTCACCAAAATGGTCTTCATGTTATCTTAGCGCTTACTCTCAACGCCTCAACCGTCATCAACTCCCCCGACTCCTTCGCTCAAAATTATCAAAGCTTTGTTGTCAAATGGGCCAAGCTAGCCACGGAATTTGGTATTAGCTTCTTAAACTCCGGCATTACTGTCGGTCATCCAGTCTATTCCAATCTTAGTGCCCTGCAGTTCAATCAGCTCCTCAAAGCTTCAGAGCATAGCCTTCGCCAGTATTACACCGGCAAAATTGGCGTTGGGATCTGTTGCAATCTCAACTCCCAAGCCACTCCCTCCGGCTTCAACTTTGTAGTTATCATCCCCACCGATAATGTCCCCGCCAGCCTGATTTTGCCAACTGCTAGTCAGACAGCTGCCGCTTATCAAATGACCCACATCTTTTCCTACGATCGCACCGCTGGTCAAGTCATCCAGGTGGTCGATCAAACCAGATAATCTATCTAAACTACCCCCCTAAAATACTCGATCGTTTTCTCAAGCCCTGCTTCCAAATCTATCTTCGGTTGCCATTGGATTGCCGCTTTTATTTTGCTAATATCTGGTTGTCTCCGAGTCGGATCATCCTCAGGCAACTCTTCAAATACAATTTCTGCCGTCGATCCGGTCAATTCCTTGATCAATTTTGCAGTCTCCAACACCGTCCGTTCATCAGGATTCCCGAGGTTATACGCCTCTCCCTCTGTTTTATCACTTTTCATCACTCCCATTATTCCCTCAACCAAATCGCTTACAAAACAATAACTTCTGGTCTGAGACCCATCTCCGTACACAGTAATCGGTTCATTTCTCAACGCTTGTGAAATAAAATTCGGAAACACTCTTCCGTCCCTGGGGTCCATCCGTGGTCCATAGGTATTAAAGATTCTAATTGTCCTAATCGATAGGTTTTTTTCCCTATGCCACACGGTCTGCACCATTTCCCCATACCGCTTGCTTACGTCATAGCACGACCTAACGCCACGGATATTTACATTCCCCCAATAGCTTTCTTGCTGTGGATGTTCTTTTGGATCTCCATACACTTCGCTTGTCGAGGCAAACAATATTCTTGCCCCTTTTCGACTGGCATATTCACATAAATAATGGGTTCCAAAAGAATTTACCAAATACGTCTTGATCGGTTCATCCTGATATCCTCTCGGGCTAGCAGGACTAGCCATATGATAAATCTCTTCAACCTCCAGGTCAGGTGGCAAATACTCAGAGGTTGGTTGGGATACGTCAGTCTCAATCAAATGAAACTTCTCGCTCTTGATCACCGCCTCAATATTGGCCTTATTGCCGGTAATATAGTTGTCCGCGCACCAGACTTCATCACCGCTACTAATCAGCTTTTCTACCAAGTGTGACCCAATAAATCCTGCGCCACCAGTTACTAACACCTTTTTTGACATCTTTACTCCCTCTACTAACTATTAGCCACAACCCGTGAATGTTATTATACGTTTATGGCCAAACGCAATCACCTGTTACTTTTGTTGCTCACTATTCACATTATCAAAGGCATTGTCACCGACATCTTAGTGCCACTCTGGGAGTTTCCCGACGAACAGGCCCATTTTGCTCAGGTTTCCTATCAGGTAGAAACAGGCTTTCCCATAGACCCATACCTAAACCTTTCTCAGGAAATATATGAATCAGAAAGAATTCTGGGCACTTTCCGTAATCCTCGGGGAGACAATGCCTTTACTTATCACCCCCTGCATCAGCATCAGTTTTCTGACTCCTTCACTGGTCCATCGGCAAACTATCTCAACTCCCTACCAGCATTAATCCGCGCCACCTATGTCAGCTCCGAAGCTGCTCGAGGTGAACCACTCTACTATCATCTGAGTAGTACCGGTTACCTGGCCGGTTATCATCAGGACCTGATTACTCGGGTCAACCTTAGCCGTTTCATTTCTATCCTTCTATCTACATTAACCGTCTACTTGGCATTTCAGATTGGGATAGCCCTATTGCCAGGTCAGCACCTTTTTGCTTTTTCTCTCGCCACTCTCACCTCCTTCCAGCCCATGTTTAGTTTTGTCTCCTCTGGAGTGAACAACGACAATCTTATCAATCTTATCGGGGCCCTCCTCTTATACATTTCCTGCCAGATCATCACTTCAGGATTAACATTGCCGCTAGGTTTGGCCGCTGGTGCTACCATTGGCCTGGGTATTCTCACTAAACCTCTAATCTATCCACTCATTCCCGGCGTTGGCCTGGCTCTTTTATTTGATTGGTATCGCACCAAACGTAACCTCACATCAGAGTTTAAGCTCCTATTGCCCCTCGCGGTCATTGCCATTGCTGCCGGCGGTTGGAAGTTCTTACAACCCCTAATTAGGGATGGCTACATCGTCAACCTCCCTCACCGTGGCCCCAACTCTCCCGTAGATCCTATTTCTCTGATCAACTACATCAAGATCAGTCTAAGTCTTCATTACCGCCAAACTCTAGTTTGGTATTGGGGAGTATTTAAGTGGCTCGGCGTAATCCTTCCCTTACCAGTCATCAGAATAGTCAAACTTATTATCTTGGCATCAGGTGTCGGTCTGATCAAGGCTTTTGTCACCAAACCCAAACTCCTCTCCCGTTACCAGCTAGTGTTTCTGGCTTTGTATTCGCTTTCTTTTCTCATCATCCTTTCTCTCTGGGATTGGCTCCTGATGAGGAGCATTGGTTTTTCCCAGGGTATACAAGGCCGCTACTTCTTTACCACCATCATTGCCCATCTTGCTCTTATTGTCGTCGGCCTCGTCAATTTATTTCCCAAACATCTAACTTCGGTTATCCTCAAACTGACCGCAGTGCTTATGGTCATCCTCCATTTTATTAGTCTCAAAGTTCTAGCCTCTGCCTACTACAGCCTCAGCCACTGGGCCACTTTCTGGCACCAGCTTAGCCAGTACAAACCCGTCATTTATAAGTACCCCCTTAACCTTCTATGGTTTCTGGTGTATTTTGGGTTATTAGTTATATTTCTGGGCGCATTTGTCACATATTCCCAGAGAAAGGTCAAATCATGAATGTAGGCATTTTAGGCATGGGTGAAGTCGGCTCCGCTATTAAAAAATTGGTCTCCCCAAAACACCACGTCTTTGTTCGCGAACTTAATTTTGACCAACTTCCTGGTCACCAAATTGACGTTCTTCATATTTGTATTCCTTTCACTCCTTCCTTTACCAAGTCTGCCGTTGCCACTATCAAAGAGGTGTCTCCCCAACTCGTTATCGTCGACTCTACTGTTAAACCCGGCACTACCAACCTCATCTATCAACAAACTCACACCAACATCGCCCATGCCCCCATTCTCGGTGTCCATCCTCATCTCTATGAGTACTTATTCAAATTCACCAAACCCCTAGGTGCCATCAATCCCCAAAGCTTTCGTCAGGCCAAAAAACATTTCGAGGATTTGGGTGTCAAAACCGAAAAATTCGACTCTCCACTAGAATCAGAAATGGCCAAAATACTTGGCACCACTTACTATGGTTGGGCCATTCTCTTTGAAAAATGGGTCCATCATCTCTGTCAGCAGCAGGGCACTAATTTTGACCAGGTTTACACTCGCTACAATCAAATCTATAACCAAGGATACCAGCCAGACTTGCCTCATGTAGTCAGACCAGTCCTGACGCACCAGTTCGGCCCCATAGGTGGCCACTGTGTCATTCCCAACTCAGAAATTATCAACACCTGGGTCCACGACGACTTCACCGCCTTTATCATCGATCAAAATCAAAAACTTGGCAAATCTCAGGATGAATAAACACCTCTCCCCAATTCATTCTTATCTTCAGTCTCACTGCCAACAGTTCCTCTATCTTTCTCTAATTATCATCGCTGCCGCAGTCCGTTTTTGGCATTTAACAAGCCTGTTTCACTGGACCTTGGACGAGGAATACTGGTCATATATCCCTTTTAACATTGCCACCGGCTATCATTTACCTCTAATCGGTGGCCCAGCCTCAGGCACTGGTTTTTACCTGGGCCCATTTTTTGTCTGGTTGATGGCCCCCATATTTTGGCTCGTCAACTCCAACCCAACAGGTATTGCCTTTTTTGTATCAGCTCTAGGAGTAGTCAGTGTCACCCTCATTTATAAGCTCTGGTCCCAGATCATCTCGCCCCGGATTGCTTTCCTGACCGCCTTATTTTATGCCATCTCCACTCTGGCCACCATCTATGATCGCAAATATTGGAACGCTACCCCCATCTCACTACTGGCCATCATCTCTGTCTATCTGGTCCATCGCCTCCAGACCAAGCCCAGCACCCACGTTTCTCTAGCTCTAGCTCTAGCTCTGAGTATTGCTTTTAATGCCCACCTGTGTAGTGCAGCCTTCATTCTCTTCACTCTCCTGTCGTTGCTGCTCTTTCGCCCTCCTCGCCGCCAACTCCAAATTTTCCTCCTCGCCACCATTATTCTCCAAACCCCCTTATATCTTTTCGAGCTTCGCCACCGCTTTACCAATCTTCACGCCCTGACTTCGCTGCTGTTTAATCACTCCCAGGCTCTAAGCCTTAATCCATTATCTGCTGTCACCGACATTTATTTCCTCACTATCAATACCTTTGGTCGTCTGCTCTATTTCCCAGCCCTTGATATTGCCCGCGAGCTTACCTTATGTACCCAGTACGCTCCCTTGCGTACTCTGCCCCCCCTTCCTTTCCAACTCCTAGCTCTATTTGTCCTCATTTACGCTGCCACCAAACTTCGCCACCGCAACCTCTTTGCCATGCTCATCTACTCCAATCTTTTGCTCCTTTTTATCTACCGCCTCATTGCCCCTGCTGGTTCTTGGTATCCTGGTATACTGTCCGAATACTATCTCCTGCCCTCATTTGCTGCCTTCCTCGCGTTCTCCGCTCAACTTGCCTCTGCTTGCTATCGCCGCGCTCCTACCGCCACTACCACAGTAGTCTTGATGATCGTGATTATTAACCTCTACACCACCGTCAATCTCCATCATTCTCAAAGTCTTGATATCAAGAAACAACAAGTTAACCAAGCCATTAGTTTGGTTGATCATCAGCCTTTCACTCTCAGCGTAATTGGCGACCCTTGCCAAATATACGGCTATCGCTACCTGTTTTCCCAAGCTGGCGTCGAGCCAGTCACAAGTTACCTAGACCCTCTCTTCCTTTGGCTCTACTATCGCCGTCTGCCCCACACAGCACCCGAATATCAGCTCACAATCAATGCTGACTCTGGTACAATTGATCTTGCCCCTTATGATCAACAAGCTCACCAGTCTCCTCAAGACTCAAACCCTCAAAGATAGTGCTGTCTCCTTCTTCGGCCACATTGGTTCCGCCCTCATTAACCTGGTCTTTTTTGCCCTGGTCACTCGTCGTCTGGGTCCCCAAGCCTTCGGTATCTTTGCTCTGTGTATGACCACCACTTATCTCATTAAAGACTTTGCTGACATCGCCCTCGACTCGGCCTTGCTCAAATTCGTCCCTGCCAGCCACCCTCCCGTAGCTCGTGGTTTTCTCAAACAAATCTTTACCATCAAGCTACTTTACGCCGCCGCCTTTATTCTCATTGGTATCACCTTTCGCCACCCGCTCTCACAGCTTGTCTTCAAGTTTGATCTGCCCACTCTCATTATTCTTTCCACCATCTGGTCACTGTCCCAATCAATTATGTCTTTTATCACTACCACCTTCCAAGCTCGCAAACAGTTTTTTCATGCCTCCATCTTTATCTCCGCTGTCTCTACTGTCAGGCTGTTACTACTGTTTATTACCCTCGGCCTCAATATCTTTTCCGTCGCTTCCCTGATCATTATTTCCTTTACCGCCGACTTTATCACCATCTCCGTTGGACTAACTTTTATTGGCCTTCGCTTTCTCCACGCGCACCCAAGTGCTAAGACCAACCGCCGCATCTTCAAATTCGGCCTGCCCATGTTGGCCACCTCCCTTAGTGGCATTCTTTCCGACAAGCTCAATGTCTACCTCACCAACTACTACACCACCGCGGCCGAGGTTGGCCTTCTCTCTGCTGCCTCCAGGCTATTCACTCCGGTCCAGAGTTTAACCGGCTCTCTCAGTCGTGTTTTTGGATCACGTCACGCTGGCTTTCCCCACCACCAGTCCGCCCGGACGTATCTCTACAAAACCTTGTCTCTAGCTGCTATCCTCGCTGCTGGCCTGATCTTTACCTCACTTTTTGCTCACCCGATGATCTTTATTCTCTATGGCAGTGAGTTTCTCTCTGCTACTCTTGTCTTTCAAATTCTTACCTTTGGTTATGGCATCTTTCTCCTCCTCGTCCCCCTCAACTCTTATCTTCTTTATTACCTCGGCCGCTCAGACATCATGGGTTACTTGTCCATCGTCCAGCTAATTATTACCATTGTCACCAATCTTGCCCTGATTCCCCCGTATGGTATCACTGGTGCGGCTGGTGCTTTTGTCCTCACCATGCTAACCTCGCTGCTGCTGACAGGGCTCCTTTGCAAGCTCAGCCAACCTATCAAACACTAGTTCGCACATGTCCCCTCATTTTGGCATCACTTCCCACACTATAGTCAGGAACGAAGACCGATTCATTTGGTTTGCCATCAACTCAGTCCTCCCTTTCATCGATCAGCTCATTATCTACGACACTGGCTCCACCGACACTACCCCCACCATCATCAAATCCATCAGTAGTCCCAAGATCATTTTCGAGCCCCAAGGTTCCCGCACTGCCGCTCAAATTACCAAGCTCCGTCAGCAGCAGCTTAATCGCACCCACACCCCCTGGTTCCTTATTCTCGATGGTGACGAAGTCTGGTATCAGCAGTCCATCCAGGCCGTCCTTGCCACTGCCAAATCAAAACCCCACCTCTACGGCATTATCACTCCAACCATCAATTGTGTCGGCGACATTTACCACTACCAAGAAGCTGCTGCTGGCAAGTACACCTTCGCCGGCCGCACCGGTCACTTAGCCGTCCGCGCCATGCGTCGTCTTCAGGGCTTAACCATCAAAACCGACTATCCTCTCGAAGGCTACTACGACTCCACGGGCCACCAACTCACCGATTATCCCCACAAACTTGCTTATGTCGACCGACCTTATCTCCACCTTACTAACCTTTCTCGATCTACCACCTCCGAATCAACAGTTATCTCTAGAGAGAAAAAGTACGAGCTCGGCATTCCTGTTGGCCCAGATTTTATTTACCCCGAAGTATTTCTTCAACCCCGACCAGACATGGTCCCCGACCCCTGGACCAAAGCTTCTGCTTCTGACCATCTTCGCGCTATGGTAGAAACCCCTCTCAAACTCATTAAGCGCCGTGTGTTACATTAGGCTATGCAGATTTTGTTTCTTAATCTCTACAGTGGCCGGGTAGAGCGAGGTGCGGAAAGCTTTACCCACCAACTCGCCCACAAGCTCTCCACACACCACCAAGTCAACTTTATCAAGGGTGCTTCCGCCGATCTGCCCCACAGCCAATTTTCTGGATCGATACTTGACCGTCTGCTCAAACGCTGCTTTTTAGATCTTCCCGGCCGTCAAGTTCTCCACTTTTCTCTTTCCCAAGCCCGTCACATTGCCAGCTCCCACTATCAGCTCATTGTTCCCCTCAATGGTTTTTGGCAGTTGCTGATTCTCAAACTCCTCCAACCTTTTAAAGGGTACAAGATCGTGGTCATCGGCAACTCCGGTCCTGGTTGGGACGAGCGTTGGAATCTCTATCTCCACCCAAACGCATTTATCGCTACCACCAAACCAGCCCTAGACTGGGCTCGCCACACCTGCCCCTGGACCAAATCAGTGCTCATCCCCTACGCCATCGACACTAAACCATTCAAGACATCACCAACCAAGCTCAATCTTCCTAAGCCCATCATTCTCTGTCCTGCAGCTTTGGTTCCCTACAAGAGAATTGATCTGGCCATCCAAGCTGTATCAAAACTACCCCAGGGTTCACTTCTGGTATTGGGTAAAGGTCCGCTTAGAGCCCAACTTTCTCGTCTAGGTAGAAAACTTCTTCCCAGTAGGTTCAAGCTTATCTCAGTCTCTCACAATCTCATGCCTTCCTACTATCAAGCTGCCTCAGTGATTACTCTCCCCAGCCTTTCTCAAGAAAACTCCCCCATGGTCTTTCTCGAAGCTCTCGCTGCCGGTAGAATGGTAGTTACCACCAAATCCCCGCGCCACCAATGGATGCTTGGCCCTGCCGGTATCTTCGTCGATCCCGTAGACACTGACCAATATTCCCATGCCCTCAACCAAGCGCTCCAATCTCACATATCAACCGCCTCAGCTCTCAAAAAATTTACCTGGAGCAACGTCCTTACTTCCTATATCAATTTAATCAACACCCTAGTCCATGATTAACACTCTTCTCTTTGACGCCGATGGCGTCCTTATCAAACCCGATTACAGGCTGTCTCAAAAGCTCACCCGTGACTTTAACGTACCTTTCGAGGCCATGGAGTCTTTCTTTACCACCGACTTCGTGCCTTGCCTAATTGGCGAAGCTGACCTCAAGCAAACCATTACCCCGTACTTACCATTATGGAATTGGACTGGCTCGGTAGATGAATTCTTGGATTACTGGTTCCAATCCGAAAACTCACCTGACATCGACATGCTCAGTCTGGTCAAAGAACTCCGGTCCCAAGGGTTGCTCTGTGCTCTAGCCACCAATCAAGAAAAGCACCGGCTTAACTTTATTCAATCTCAAATGGAGTTTTCTAGCCTCTTTGATAAGTTCTTCTGCTCCTGTGACTTAGGATACTTAAAGCCGCAGCTTATGTATTACCAGCTTATCTATCAACAGCTTGGAGCCCCCGACAAAAGTAGCATTCTATTCATCGACGATTCAGACAGAAACATCGCTGGCGCCGAATCATTTGGCTTTTTAACTTATCACTTCACCAATTTCAAAACCTTTGCCGCCGACATTACCAAGCTCTTACCTGAACTCAATGAAACCTCCTAAAGTCAGCGTCATTATTCCTTGCTTTAACGAACAAGACACCATCACGGATTGTCTTCAAAGCCTCGGTCAACAATCCTTACGGCCATTGGAAATTATCGTTATCGATGATGGCTCTACAGACCAAACAGTACGCAAGGTGAATCGATTCATCAGCAATAAAACTATCAAACTATATCAGCAATCTCACCTTGGACCTGGTGCTGCTCGCAATCTCGGGGCTAGTAAGAGTAGGGGAGACATCTTGGTTTTTGTTGATGCCGATATGACCTTTGATCACCACTTCATCGCCAAGCTCATCGCCCCTATCAACCCGTCAATCATTGGCACCTTTACCAAAGCAGAGCTGGTCAGTAACTCTGCTAATCCCTGGGCGGCTTCCTGGAGTCTCCTGCGAGGATTCAAATCTGGCCGCATGCATCCAGATAATTACCCAGATCATCAGCCTGTTTTCCGCGCTATTACCAAAGCGGCTTTTCAAAAAGCCGGTGGTTTTACCACCAACCAAGGCTACGATGACGACTGGTCCTTGTCAGAAAAACTTGGGGTCCAAGCTGTTGTTGCACCAGGGGCTATCATCTATCACACCAACCCCAGCTCATTAAGCGAGATCTTTGCTCAAAGCCGCTGGATGGCCAAACGTCGCTATAAATTTGGTTTATTAGGCACACTCTTTGCTCTACTTCGCGCCTCGTTGCCGATTTCATTGTTTCTAGCGCTGATTGTGTCAGTAAAGCACACCAACACATATCTATTCCCTGCTAAGCTAACTTCAGACTTTGGTATCTTTATCGGCATCCTTCACCTCTTGTTCACCCGCTCCACCGCCAAATAACCAACCTTGTTTCCACTATTTCGAAATAGTGGAAACAATTCTCAAACAATGATGAAGCGTGTAGTTGGTATTTATTATCTGCTCCAGCTAAAATCAAATTATGTTACCCATTATTTGCATTCTCATCTTTGCTCTTGGCCTTCGCCTCATTGCCCTCAACCAATCACTTTGGCTCGACGAGGCTATCAATGTCATCGCCGCTCGCGATCGGGGAGTCCTAGATCTTCTTACTAACTATGCTCTTGGCGACTTTCATCCCCCTCTATACCACCTCATTCTTCACTACTGGATACAAATATTCGGTGATAGCGAGATTTCCGTCCGCCTGCCTTCAGTTATTTTTGGCCTCATCACCATCTACTTTACCTACAAGATCAGCCAATTAATTTTCGCAGGCAAAACCTTTCACCTTAAACCTTTCACCTTAAACTTGAGTCTGATTCCTCCTCTTCTTCTAGCCACTTCTGGCCTCCACCTTTACTATTCCCAAGAAGCCCGTATGTATTCTTTGGCCGCCATGTTTACCACCATGGCCGTTTATTATCTGCTTCGGGTCAATCATAAAAGCAGTTATCGATCACTACTGCACGGTCTAGTTAAATTGATGTCGAAAGGTCCATCATTTTTCTCTTTCACCAACCTATTTCTTGTAATTTCACTAGTCGGCATGCTCTACACCGACTATGTTCCCTGGTTATTGTTGCCACTATTTTTATTACTTGCCCCAATTCAAGCCTTTATTAGTCTCGCTCTCACCATTCCCTGGTGGCCATTCTTATACCGCCAGCTTAATATTGGGCTCTCAGTCGCCACCAACTACCCGGGGTGGGGTAGTGTGGTAGGTGGTTTCTCCTCCAAAAACATTGTTCTTATCCCGATTAAATTCCTCATTGGTCGCACTACCCTCGACCACAAGGCCCTCTACTATCTCCTCCTCCTGCCTCCTCTCCTCCTTACTTTCACTTTAATAATATATATTATTAAAGTATCAGCAAAAGCCAAAACCAAATCTCATTTCATCGTTCTTGCCTGGCTGTTGTTGCCTCTGGGACTCGGCATTCTCCTTTCCCTTAAAATTTCACTCCTAAGCTATTTTCGTTTCCTTTTTGTTCTTCCGGCTTTTTACCTGGCTATCAGCCTCGCTTTGTCACAACTCAAGCCCAAATTAGCCTCCGCCATTTTCATCATCTTCATCGCTCTTAATCTCTCCACTTCTTTAGCCTATCTATTCATCCCCCGCTTTCATCGTGAAGACTGGCGCGGCTTCTCAAATTGGCTTAAAACCCAGCCAGCATCAGATTCACTCACGGTTTTTCCTTCCCTGGCTCAAGCCGCACCTTACCAGTATTACCAACACACCATTCCCGTTACCGATCAAATTGATCCGGAGACTCTACCTACCACGGTCTACTTGGTTCGTTATGTTCAGGAAATCTTTGACCCCACGGACGGGGAGCGCCTGTCTCTTGAAAAATTAGGTTATACTCGAACCAGCGTCCACAACTTTAACGGCATCGTTGTCTGGGTCTACCAAAACACCACCCGCATCTTCGCCACAGTACCATAGTCATTCCTCATTCATCATTATTCACTTCTCATTCCTCATTCATGATAGTTGGTCTCGACATCTCCCAAGTTCAATACACCGGCACCGGAGTTGGCAACTACACCTACCACCTGGTCAAAGAACTCCTAACCATGCCTGGCAATCACCAATTAACTTTGTTTGGAGGGTCTCTTCGTGGCTTTTCCAAGCTCAAAAGCACCGCCGACAGTCTTGACGCCCAAACCACCAAAATTTATCCTCTACCTCCAAGTCTATTAGAAGTGTTATTCAATCAGTTCCATCAACCTCCTATCGAATTTTTCACCGGACCAATTGATGTCTTTCACGCCTCCGACTGGACCCAACCATCGGCCAAAAAGGCCAAACTTATTACTACTATTCATGACCTCACCACTCTCAAATACCCAGACCATCACCACCCAAAAACCATCGCCGCCCAGGCGCGTCGGCTCAAATGGGTCAAGCGCGAAGCAGCCACCATCATTTGTGACTCCCAAGCAACCAAACAAGATGTTATCAACCTGTTGGGTATCAACCCCGACCGACTCCACGTCGTCTATCTAGCCGCCAACCAACTGGTTACTGATTTTTCCCAACTTTCCCAAGCTACAAAATCACAGCGCATCACTGCAGTCAAAACCAAATACCATCTTCATGGTTCTTATGTCTTGAGTGTCGGTACCAACGAACCTAGAAAAAACCTAAAGCGCACCATTGCTGCATTTAAGCTCACCGATTTTTCGGGTGACCTGGTTATCGCCGGCAAATATGGTTGGGGTGGGGGAGACACCTCAGCAAATTCAGCCCATATCAAACGCCTCGGCTTTGTTCCTTTTGCTGACCTGCCAGCGCTCTATGCCGGAGCCGACTGCTTTGTCTACCCATCCCTGTACGAAGGTTTTGGTCTGCCGGTGCTCGAAGCCATGGCTCTTGGGGTTCCGGTGGTCACCACCGACAATGGTAGCCTCAAAGAAGTTGCCGGCTCCGCTGCCATCTTGGTTGATGCTCACTCCATCGACTCCATTGCTGCAGGTATATCCCAAGCCATCAAAGGCTCTTCTCGTCTCAAAACTGCCGGTATCCATCAGGCCCAAAAATTCTCCTGGCAGCAAACAGCCCAAAAAACTCTGGCAATTTATGAACAAACCCTGGTCCAAGCACATTAGTCACCTGATAATCCTGTTAATTGTTTATCAGTTCATTTCGCTTTGGTGGCCTCATCGCCAACTCTTATTTGACCCCTTCGACTTTGATTATGCTTCCGGTGTTTACACTCACTCCCAGTACAACCTCGGCCACACTGAGTTTTTTGGCAACATCGACGACGACCTTCTCCATCAATATTCTGGTTACCAATATATTCAAGGTGTAGATCCATCTGTCATCAATCCAGAAGTTCCTCCCTTAGGTAAATATCTTTACGGCCTGTCAATTCTGGTCACCAGTAATGCCTACTGGGCTCAATTTATTTTTAGTCTTTCGCTACTTGTTGCTACTTGGTATCTGGCCCGTCAACTAATTAAGCCAACGTGGTTAGCAGCAACAGTACCTTTACTTTTAAGCTGTGACAAATTATTTATCGATCAAAGTCTTCACACCCTCCTTGATTTGCCTCAAGCTCTGGCTGTAATTTGTTGTCTAATTGGTTTTCAACACTTTCTATCCCATCATCAAATTAAATATCTCATCTGGACTGGTCTGTGTTTAGGTTTTGTGGCCTCAATCAAGCTCTGGATTACCGCCGCTATCATTGGACTTATCCTTGTTCCTTTCTTACCTCGTCCCAAACTTAGTCACAGTCTCCTTTTGTTCATACCAGCATTACTAGTCTTTTTTATAAGCTATCTAGTTTTCTTTCTTCATCACCCTAACCCCATTGATTTTATTCACCTGCAAATAACTATTGCCAGGCTCTACCGTTCTTACTTACCCAACTATCCCTGGGCTCAGATCGTCAGAATCACTCTTTTTGGTCGCTGGCTTACCTGGTGGGGACTGGGAACTATCAAAGTCACAGAGTGGTCTCTGCTCTGGCCCCTCAGTTTTATAAGTGTCTTCGTAGCCCTATTAACTGGATATCGCCGCCATTATCAGCAAATTATGGTTCTCTCTACCATAATTTTAGGATACATTTTTTCCAATCTTTTCCATGTGGTCTTTCCCCGTTATTTGCTGCTTATTTTGCCTCTTACCTACATCTGTTTGCTATACTCTCTAGCAGAGGTTATTTCATATGTACATCGCCATCGACGGTAACGAAGCCAACATCAGCCAACGGGTCGGTAGCAACACCTATGCCTTTCAGTTGTTATCTCATTTGTCTCGTTTGGATAAAGCCACCAACTATCAGATCTACACCAAACAGCCACCCTTAGCAGATCTCCCTTTGGTCGCCCCTCACTGGCACTACCGCACTTTTGGACCTGGCAAACTCTGGACCCAATGGCGTCTGCCTCTAGACCTCTTTACTCAAAAGCCCCGCCCCGCCCTCTTCTTCACTCCCGGTCACTACGCCCCCCGATTCTCACCCGTGCCCACTGTGGTCTCCATTATGGACCTGGCATATCTTTACTTCCCCGATACATTTAAGCCTGCAGTTTTGTCCCAACTTAAGTCCTGGACTGCCCACTCCATCACTCATGCCCGTCACATCTTCACCATCTCCGAATCTACCAAGAAAGACATCACCAAAGAGTATCCAGTCAATCCTGACCGTATCACTGTTACCTACCCAGGCTCCAACCTCACCTCTGCCCCCGCCACTTCTCCTCAGCACACCCTCGATAAATATCATCTTCCCGCTGACTACCTTATCTTCGTCGGCACCCGCCAACCCCGCAAGAATCTCCATCGTCTCATCACCGCTCTCCACCAGGTCAATCAAGGCCGCCAGCACCCCATTACCCTAGTGGTCGTCGGCAAAGTTTGGCACCAGTTTACCGCCTCAGCTGCCTCGTCTAATCCTCATGTCATTTATACCGGCTACGTGCCCGATGCTGACTTACCTACCCTGGTTTACTCTGCTCGGGCCTTGGTCATGCCCTCCCTCTACGAAGGTTTTGGCATCCCTGTCCTCGAAGCCATGAACCTGGGCACTCCAGTCCTCTGCTCCGGCACTTCTTCCCTCCCCGAGATCACCGGCAAAACACCTTGGCTCTTTAACCCCACCGATATCCAAGACATCACTAGCAAGATCGCCACCTTTCTCCAACTTACCCCAGCTGCTAGGCAAACACTGGGCAAACAAGGTAAAATTAGGGCCAAGCTCTTTACTTGGGACAAATGCACCCAAAAAACACTGGAGGTTTTGCATGAACTCGCCCTTTCATGACCGCATGGGACACTCTCTCACTTGGACGCAAGCCGCAGGCAAGATCATCACCCGCATCTATAACTATTTCCTAGACCTTAAGGTGGGTATTTTGTGGTGGGCTATCGGCTGGATCCCTTTCCATAGCATTCGCAACTTGTGCTACCGCATTTCCGGTATCAAACTTGGTCGCCACTCCACCATTCATATGTTGGCTCGCTTCTACCAACCCAAGAATATTCGCATAGGGGAGGGGACTATCATTGGTGACCATGCCGTCCTCGATGGTCGTGCCCCGCTTACTATTGGCAACCACGTCGACATTGCCTCCGAAGTCATGATCTACAACTCCCAACACGATATCCACACTGTCGATATGCGCCCAATTGAAAAACCAGTCACTATCAAGGACTACGTCTTTATCGGTCCCCGGGCCATAATTTTGCCAGGTGTCACCATCGGCCGCGGTGCTGTTGTTGCCGCTGGTGCTGTGGTCACCCACGACGTTGAGGCACAACAAATTGTCGCTGGCGTTCCCGCCAAAGTTATCGGGCAGCGCCGCATCACCGACTTTCACTATCGCCTCGGCCGCTTCCGCTTGTTCCAATAAACCCCATGTCTTCCCATCACACCCCTCAATCAATTACCCGTTTCCGCTACATATTAACTGTCATTGATCCTTACTATAAAACTCTAGCTCAATTCCTTGCCCGCCGAAGCTTTAGCGTAGGTGGGTCTAACTACTCATTCTCCCTTCTCATACTCTTCTCTCTTTTTCTCCTCCTCTATCATCTTAACTCCACTTACCTCACCAACTGGGACGAAGCTTGGTACGCGGCCATTGCCCGGGACATGGCCACTTCTCATGACTTTATCACTCCCACATACAACGGCCGTGTCTGGTTTGCCGCCTCTCCTCTCTACTTGTGGCTCCTAGCTTTCTGGTTTCAGCTCACCCATTTTAACGTCGCTGGTGTCCGGCTCATCTCCACCTTTTTTACACTCGGTTCGGTTGTTCTCACTTATCTCATCGGCCTTCGCCTCACAAACCGCCGCACCGGCCTCATCGCCGGTTTTATCCTTATCACCTCCATTGGGTTTCTCTACCGCGCCCGCACCGGCAACCTCGATACTCCTCTCACCTTCTTTCATCTTCTGGCCGTCTTCTCTTGGCTCCAAGGTCGCCATCACCCCCGCTGGTATTGGGGCATCGGTCTCGCCTCAGCCCTCGGGTTTTTAACCAAAAACATCTTTGGTCTGCTACCATTATCTCTCTTGCTCTTGACCCCTTTTTCGGCTGCCATTCCAACTCTCCTCATTTTTTTCTTGGCTGTCCTGCCTTGGCCGCTGTTGGCTTATTCCCGTCATGGCATGGCCTTTGTCCGTAGTCACTTGCTCCAGTATGCCTTTTCCAAAATGAGTAATTCCGACCCTACTCCCGGGGCTGGCTTCTGGTGGTATTTCCTTCAGTTAAAGCCCGGCCTCAAGCTTTGGGTTCTATTCCTTCCCATTGCTTTTACTCTTCCACTGGTACAATTTGTTCGAAATTCTTCTATCATTCGCATTAATTCGATCTTAATTCGAACAATTAGAAAATTATTTCCTTATCTGTGGTTACTCTTGCCCCTAATTGCTCTTTCGTTCACTGCTCTCAAAAATAACTGGTATTTAATTCCCTTTTACCCAGCCGCGGCCATAGTGATTGCGCTCTTCTGGGATCACCTCATCAAGCTTGAGATTATCAAATATTGGCAGCAGCTAGTAATAGGTTTAATTGTTGCTATCGGTTTATTCAATATCAGTCTCTACTGGCACCAATTTGTCGTCCCCGAAACAGTCGCTGCCGAGGCCAGGCTTTCCTCACTAGCTGGGCAACTGGCCCCGCCCTCAAATCCAATTATGCTCGACGATGCCTACCAACCCATTGCGGTTTTTTATTCCAATCATCGCGTCTATCCTCTCCGCTACTCCAGGGCTTACGAAAGCCTAGTCGGGGACCCAGAGCTTAGTGTTGCCACTGCTAGCGGGGCACGGCTAGTACTTACTAACCAGCAAAACCTCGATCAGCTCCTGACTGCCTTCCACCACCCCCAATACATGACTCTTCAGACCGCTGATGATAAGCTACTTATTAGGCTAAGTTTTCCAAACGATAGCAATCAATAGCTCATTTCCACAATTCGTATCAATTCTATCGAACTCTACAAATTCTATTCGAGGTTATTAGAACATTATTAGAACTAATTTGATTATTTATGAAACTCTCTATCATCATCGTCAGCTACAACACCAGTAAGCTCCTGTGCGACTGCCTGACCTCAGTCCAGGAAGAGCAGGGGAGAGCAGGCTTTACGTCCGATGTCGTCGTCGTCGACAACGCCTCTACAGATAATTCAGTCACACAGATCAAATCTCAATTTCCTCACGTCAAGCTCATCGTTAATTCCACCAACCTCGGATTTGCCGCTGCTAATAATCTTGGCATCAAGGCTTCCTCAGGAGAGTACCTTCTTCTTCTGAATTCAGATACCACCCTCAAGCCCAACAGTCTCACTGCTCTAATAGGCTTCATGGACAGTCACCCCAAAGTGGCCATTGCCTCGCCTCAACTTCTCAATCCCGACGGTTCTATCCAACCTCAAGGTGGAGCTCTCCCCAGCCTCCTAAACCTTGCTGCCTGGATGTGGTTTGTTGACGACCTGCTCCTGCTCAACCGCTTATTTACCCCATACCACCAGTCAAATCTTTCATACTTTAAACACACCCGTCCTCTGGGTTGGGTTGCCGGAACTGCTATGTTTATCCGCCGCCAAGCTCTCGACAAAATTGGCTTACTCGACGAACACATCTTCATGTACTCCGAAGACACCGACCTTTGTCTCCGCGCCTATCGCCAGGATTTTGAAGTGTATAATGTCAGTTCCGGTCAAGTGGTCCATCTAGGCCAGGGCTCCGGTTTCCAGGAAACTGCTCTGCTCGGGGAGTACCGAGGACTTAAGTATCTGTTTAACAAGCATTATCCAGCCTGGCAACGGCCGATTCTTTCCTTTTTACTAAAATCCGGGGCGCTGCTTCGGCTCACAATCTTTGGTACAATCTTGGGGGATAAACCCAAATACCATGCCTATAAAAAAGCTCTTAAACTGGCTTGACCAGCACATCTTAGAACTCACCGCCGGCTTTCTTTTGGCCTTCGTGCCCTTGTACCCCAAGTGGCCTCTGTTCGATATTCTCCCCGGTTACATTGTTCGCATCCGCCTTGACGACTTTGCCATTGCTGTTTCTATCCTCATCCTGGCGGTCCAAGTCATCCGCCGCCGCACCAACCTGAGGATTAACCCTCTCTTCTTGCCCATCCTCCTCTACTTGTTTATCGGCCTCCTCTCTTCACTCTCGGCGCTTTTCATCACTCGCACCGTCCCCTTAGAGTTGCCTCACATCGGTAAACTCCTCCTTCACTGGGGTAGGCGAGTCGAATACATGTCAGTGGCTCTCCTCTTCTTTGCAGCCGTTTCCACCAAAGAAAACCTCAAACGCTTACTGACCATCTTTGTCATTACCGCTGCTCTTGTTGGTCTTTATGGCTTTGGCCAAAAATATCTCGCTTGGCCTGTGTACACCACTATGAACCGCGAGTTTTCCAAAGGCTGGCGCCTGGTCCTTACCGAGAACGCTCGCGTCTCTTCCACCTTCGCCGGCCATTATGACCTGGCCGCCTATACCGTTGTCGCCCTCTCAGTCCTAGCAGCGTTCCTTATGGTCGCTCCCAAAAAAACTAAGTTCTTCTATGCCACCGTCTTCATCATCACCTTCGCCATGCTCTTACTCACCGCCTCCCGCTCTTCATTCTTGGCCTACCTGCCTGCCATCACCATTGTTGCTGTTTTGCTGGCCACCTACTTAAAACCCAAAACTGCTATCACCTGGTGGTTGGTGCTGATGGTCGTCAGTGGCGTTGGTGTCCGCTCCTTTGGCGGCCTCTACAGTCGTTTTGCTCACCTCCTTATGTTTGATCGTCTCCATGCCTATGTCCAAGAATTCACCAGTCAGTTTAAGCCTCAAGCTCAGCGTGACCTCGAGATCAGTCAGGACCTAAGTCTCGTCTACACTCCCTCGGACACTCCTCCCAGTCCCGTGTCTACCCCAGCCCCAGATCTTGCTAACCTACCGCCCGATGTCGACCAAGCCATCCCTTTGTCCTACCCCGAAGCCTCCCTCTCAGCTATTCCTGACACCACCGGTACTGGCAACGAAGGCAAGCCTAGGACCTACTCCGACGCTGCCTACACCTTTGGCCTCTCCTCAGCCATCCGCTTCGACGTCCTCTGGCCTAAGGCCATCGCTGGCTTTAAGAAAAATCCTCTCTTAGGCACAGGTTACTCTACTCTCCTCAAAGACAACGTCACCGACTTTACCGAAGCCGAGTCCACCGACAACGACTATCTCAGGTCCCTCGGTGAAACCGGCCTCCTTGGTGTTCTCAGTTTCTACGGCATCTTTATCTACGCTCTCTACCTCGTTCTTTCAGTTTGGCGCCGCCTTAAAGATCGCGACATGGTTGCCTTTGCTGCTGCCTTTGTTGCTGGCATCACCGGCCTTCTCATCAACGCCCTTTACATCGACGTCTTTGAGGCCTCCAAAATTGCCTACATTACCTGGGCTTTTCTGGGTATGGCTGCTGGTTTAGTTGTGTTTACCCTCCATCACCAATCACCCAAAAAACATGTCAAAAAAACCCGCTGAGTTGCTGCTGATTTTGTTCCTCCTGGCTGTTACTATTGCCCCTCGTCTCTATCGCTGGGATCGCCCCTTGGCTGACTGGCACTCTTGGCGTCAGGCCGACACCACTTCAGTCACCCGCCGCTACGTCAAAGAAGGTATCAATCTCTTGGTGCCCAAGTACGACGACCTATCTAGCATTCCCTCGGGCCTCGATAATCCCCAAGGCTACCGTATGGTCGAGTTTCCTTTTATTAACGCCTTCATTGCCCAAGCTTATATTCTCACTACCCCGTTCCAGCACCTCCCAATTCATGTCTTTAACCGCCTGGTCAACATCCTCTTTTCCGCTGGTTCCACAGTCTTTCTCTATTATCTCGTCCGCCGCCTAACCTCAACTCGCACTGGCCTCATCTCAGCCCTCGTTTTTGCCCTCCTTCCCTTTAACATCTTCTTCTCCGCCACCACCTTACCCGAAGTTCCCCTGGTCTTCTTCACCCTCGCCTCCATGTATTTTTGGATAGTATTTTGTCAATCACCTTCCACCACCAAATCATCTTCCCTCACTATCTCCTCTATCTTCTCTCACTCCTCTAACTACTATCTCCTCCTCTTCACTCTCACTGCTGCCGCCGCCATGCTCCTCAAGCCCACCTACGTTTTTATCGGTCCAGCTCTTTTATATTTCCTTATCAAAGAGCGTGGCTTCAAATCTCTCAAGCATTGGTATCTTTATCTAGTCGCTGTAGTTGTGATCGCCCCCTTTCTTTGGTGGCGCCACTGGATCACTGCCTTTCCATCCGGTATCCCCGCCAATACCTGGCTTTTTAACGGCAACCACATTCGTTTCAAAGGTGCCTTCTTCCACTGGCTCTTTGCCAAGCGCCTCGGCGAATGGATTCTGGGCTACTGGGGCCTAATCCCCTTTGGTCTAGGTATCATTGCCAAACCTCACTCCAAAGCTGGTTGGTTCTTTCATATTTGGCTTGCCGGCATGATCTCCTACCTGTTTGTCTTTGCCACCGGCAACGTCACCCACGATTATTATCAGATTGTTCTAATTCCCGCTATGGCCGTTACTGTTGCGCTGGGCATCGACTTTATGCTTACCATCCCCTCCATGTATTTTAGTCGTCTCTTGACCTATTGCCTATTGCCTATTGCCTTACTCTTCGCCTTTGCCTTCTCCTGGTTTAACATTCGTGACTACTTCAACATCAATAACCCCGCCATTGTCGCCGCAGGTAAGGCGGTTGATCAACGTCTGCTTCCAGATGCCAAGGTCATTGCCCCCTATATGGGCGATACCGCCTTCCTCTATCAAATCAACCGCTCTGGTTGGCCCCTAGGTGGCGACATTGCCCACAAAATTGAGCTTGGTGCCACTGCCTATGTCTCCACTACCTACGACGATGAAGCCCGCGACTTAGAATCCCGTTGCCAGCTCCTCGACAAAACCGACCAATATATCCTTATTGCTTTGACTGATTGTACCGACCTCACAAACTAATCAGAACGCATTCATGAATTCACCCGTTACTAAAGTTTTTCTTTTTGATTTTGACGGAGTTGTTATTGATACCCTCCCCATTGCCGTCAAAGTTTACAATACCTTGTTTCAAAAACACGGTATTAACACACAATTAACACCAACAGAATTTGCCAACCTGTTTCTGGACAACTTTCATCAGTGTCTGAGCCAAATTGTCCCAGACGATGCAACTAGAGAAAAAATCCTTGCTGAGAGGGCAGCAGAATACATCAGACAAAAAGGCAATTTTCGCGTCTTTCCTGGTATCAAATCTATCCTTTCCCAACTTGCCTCATGTGGATCAGTCATCATCATCTCTTCAAACGACACCACCTTCATTAAAGAGATTTTGGACCACAACCAAATAACTGGCGTTTCACAAGTGCTTGGTGGAGATATCGAAAAGAGTAAGGTGAAAAAGATCTTCGCTCAAAAACAACAACATCCCCAGGCCCAAATCTTTTATATCGGTGACACTACTGGTGATATCAAGGAAGGTAAAGAAAGCGGGGTTAACACTGTCGCTGTTACCTGGGGCTTTCACTCTCACCAATTATTATCTCAGGAAAATCCCAACTTCATCTTCGATAAACCTCAAGAACTAATCCAATTATGCCCATCACATTAACGCAATTTCTTTTTTAAGCTCAAATTTCTAGCTCAAATCTTGATATGAAAATCCTCATGCTTACACCATACTTGCCCTACCCTCTCCTTTCAGGGGGTCAAATCCGCACCTACAACCTTCTCAAAAATCTTTCAGCCCACCACCAAATTACTCTGTTTGCCCTGATCAAAGAAAACACTGAGAAAAAATACATCAAAGAATTGACCCCATATTGTCATCAAGTTAAAGTTTTCAAGCGTACCAAAAACCCCTGGGCTTTGAGAAACATTCTTCTCGCTGGTTTTACCCCATACCCCTTCCTCGTTACCAGAAACCTGCCTAGCTCGATGAAATCAGCCATCAAACAAGAACTTGATAGCTACAAGTACGATCTTATCCACGCCGAAACTTTTTACATGATGCCCAACATTCCCCGGACCAAAGTGCCGGTTCTTCTGGTCGAGCAAACCATCGAGTATCTGGGCTACCAGTTCTATGCTCAAAGCAGCCCTTGGTTCCTACAGCCCCTGCTCTACATCGATATTGCCAAGATCAAATACTGGGAAAAATACTTCTGGCGCAAGGCCACTCATTTGGTTACCATGTCTGCCGAAGACAAAGACTTTATCCAAAAAGAAATTAGCACCAACAAGATTGACGTTGTTGCCAACGGTGTCGACATCGATAGGTTTGCCCAGATCAAAAAACACTTACCCAAAGACCCTACCATCCTTTTTGTTGGCACCTTCAAATGGTTGCCCAATATCGACGCTGTTGAGTTTTTGGTCGAAGAAATTTGGCCACAGATTAAACGATCTTTACCCAAGGCCAAGCTCTGGATTGTTGGCCACAGTCCTACACCCAAGGTGCAAGAGTTTGGCAAAGCTCCGGACATCACTGTCAGTGCCGGCGTCAAAGATATTCGTTTGGCCTATGCCAAAGCCCACGTCTTGTTGGCTCCCATCAGAAGTGGCAAAGGCACCCGCTATAAAATTATTGAAGCCATGGCTACCGAAACCCCGGTGGTTACTACCAAACTTGGTGCCGAAGGCCTATCTATCACTCCTGGTAAGCATGTCCTTATTGGCGACACATCCAGCAGTCTGGCCCGAGCTACTATCAAACTTCTCACCAATCCCTACCTTCAAGAAAAACTCGCTCTTTCCGCTGTGGCTCTGGTGGCTAACCGTTATAATTGGCAGACCATCAGCAACGACCTCGACCGCCTCTACCGCCAAATAGGAGAAAGGTAATTAATATTGAAGTTAGAAGATTGTTGCAGAGAGATTAGAAATTAGTAATGGAATTTTGAAATCAGATAATAAAAGCTAAGTTTTCCAATTTCCATTTTCAATTTTCCAATACCAATATCCATATAACCAATTTCTTCCAATGAATTTGAATCAATTAGATTTTAATTCGAATAATTAGTAAATCATTTATGAAACTTTCCATTATCATTCTCAACCACAACACCCGCGATCTCCTGCGCCAGACCTTAGACTCTATCCACACAGACCTCAAGCACGAGATCATCGTAGTGGACAATGCCTCTACCGATGGTTCCACCGAGATGATCCGCCTCAAATACCCGGGGGTTCAACTCATTCTCTCCGACAAAAACATTGGCTTTGCCGCTGGTAACAACCTGGGTCTTCACCAAGCTCGAGGTCAGTATCTGCTCACCCTCAATTCCGATACTCAAATCGTCACCGATGCCTTGGAACGTTTAGTCGCCTACCTTGACCACCATCCGGATGTGGGCATTATCACCCCCAAACTGGTGCTATCCGACGGTGCCATTGACCTGTCCTGCCACCGCGGCTTTCCCACTCTGGGTAACTCCATTGCATATTTTGTAGGTCTAGAAAGCTTATTGCCCGACAGCAAGCTCACAGCTGGTTATCATCAAACCTGGCAGGACTTTACCACCATTCACCAGGTTGACGCTGTCTCCGGTGCTGCCATGATGTTCAGGCGTTCTCTCCTCAAAGAAGTTGGCTACTTAGATGAACAATTTTTTATGTACGCTGAGGATATCGATTTTTGTCTTCGTGCCAAAAAAGCCGGTTGGCAAGTCGTCTTTTATCCCGCCGCTTCCATCATTCACTTCAAAGGCGCTTCTGGTACCAAAAGTACCAATCAACGGGTCAAGTCCATCACCCGTAGTCACTTCTACACCACCATGAAACAATACTTTGCCAAACACCACCAATACCCCAAACCCGTTCAGGCTCTCGTTAATCTAGGCATCGATTTTCTAGCCAAAATTAGAAAATAAACCAAAAATCAAATCTCAAAAATCAAAATGACATAGCAAAATGCAAAACAACTCTGGCTAGTCTATTTTTGAAATTTAAATTACATTTTGGTATCTAATTTTTTACTTTTTGATTTAAATCAATATTATGCACATCGCTATTGACTCTCGTCTCTACGGTTTAAAGCACGCTGGTATTGGTCGTTATGTCCAAAACCTAGTTGCCAATTTGGCCCTGATTGACCACACCAACCACTACACTCTTCTAGTTACCGCCACTCAGGATATCGATCCTTTGCCACACAACTTCACCACCGTCACCGCTCCTATCAGGCACTACACCTTTGCCGAGCAAACAGAATTTCTATCGGTCCTCAACTCCTTCCACTTTGATCTCGTTCATTTCCCCCATTTTAATGTCCCTCTCATGTACCACAGGCCCTATGTGGTTACCATCCACGACCTGTTGTGGCACAAAAAGATCGGCCTCTCTGCAACCACATTAAACCCTACAACCTACTTTTTAAAATATTTTGGGTACAGGATTGTAATTAAAAATGCCATTAACCGAGCACAGGTTGTCATCACCCCATCCGCAGTCATCAAAAAATCCATTATCAAGACCTTTGCTACTAACCCAGACAAGATAGCTGTTTCCTACGAAGCCCCTGACCCCATCTATTCAAAAACTGTTTCAACTCAAACTCTTGAGAAATATCATCTCACCAAGCCTTTTATTATCTACACCGGCAGTCTTTATCCTCACAAAAACGTCAATACACTCATCAATAGCCTTCACCAACTCCCTAACCTTACTTTAGTTATCTCATCTGCCAGGAATATCTTTTACACCCATACCAAAGATTTCGTTCACGCTCAAGGTCTCGACAAACAGGTTAAATTCCTGGGCTACGTTCCTGATTCAGAGCTAGTTAGCCTCTATCACCACGCACTAGCCCTAGTTCAACCCTCCCTTTCCGAAGGCTTTGGCCTTACCGGACTCGAGGCTATGTCTGCAGGTCTGCCAGTTATTTGTTCACAACACCCAGTCCTCGAAGAAATTTATGCCAATGCTGCCTTATTTGTAGATACCAACTCCGTTTCGGCTCTCGCTGCCAGTATCAGTCGCCTCCAAACAGACACCAAATTAAGCACCAAACTCACTAAACTTGGTAAAATCCAAGCAGCTAAATACTCGTGGGCCAAAATGGCCCAACAAACTTTAAACGTCTATCAACAAGTTCTTCACTATTGATTCGAGGTTATTCGAGTAAAATTCGAACTTATTCGATTATTTTCATGAAAGTCGCTCTTGTTTACGATCGGATTAATAAAATCGGTGGTGCCGAACGTGTCTTGTTGGCCCTCCACCAAATCTGGCCTGACGCCCCTTTGTATACTAGTGTCTACGATTCTACTCGTGCTCCTTGGGCCCGTGATTTTAAAGTCATTACTTCGTTTGCCCAGCGCCTCCCCGCGATTAAACGCCATCACGAATGGTTTGCCTGGCTCATGCCTCTGGCATTTGAATCTTTTGATTTTGCGGGTTACGACGTAGTCATCTCTGTTACCAGTGCCGAGGCCAAAGGCATTATTACCCGGCCAGAAACTCTTCATCTCTGCTATCTCTTGACTCCCTCCCGTTATCTATGGAGCCACACCCACTTTTACCAACAAGGCAGCTATGCTACCAACAAAAACTGGTTAACCAGAAAACTTACTCCTATAATCTTTTCTTCTCTCCGGCGCTGGGACTACTTAGCTGCCCAGAGACCAGATCAGATTATTGCTATCTCCAAAACAGTCGCCGACCGCTGCCGCAAATACTATCACCGTCAGGTATCAAAGATTATCTACCCACCAGTATCTCTGCTCTCGGTTAAGCCGGACACTTCATTGAAAGTTCCCAAAAACTACTATCTCCTAGTCTCCCGCCTGGTACCTTACAAACGCGTCGATTTGGCCATCAAAGCCTTCAACCAGCTTCATAAAAACTTAATCATCATCGGCGAAGGTGCTCAGCGCGCCTATCTCAAGAAACTGGCCGGCCCTACAGTTAAGCTTATTGGTCGGGTAGGGGAGCAAAAACTCGCTCGCTACTATCAAAAATGTCAGGCCTTGGTCTTTCCTGCCGAGGAAGATTTTGGAATTGTCTGTCTCGAAGCCCAACAGTTTGGCAAGCCGGTCATTGCCTATGCCAAAGGAGGTGCCGCAGAAACAGTAGTTCCCGGCACCGGTGTCCTTTTTCAGCGTCCCACGGTTACCGCTTTATCAAAAGCCGTTCATAAAGTAGAATCTACCCTGTTTGATCCAACCGCCTGTCTCCAAAACACCGACAGGTTTTCTCTGGACAAGTTTACTCTTCAATTCAAAAGCTACGTGGAGGACCAATGGTACAAAACTCATCCAAAGCCATGAAAGCAGTTATCTTTGCTGGAGGCATTGGTAGCCGGATGTGGCCCCTATCTCGGGAGGCTACCCCTAAACAATTCGAGAAGATCATTGAGGACAAGTCCACTCTCCAAATGGCAGTAGAACGCTTGTATCCTGAGTTCAAGCCTGAAGATATCTACATTTCCTCTGGGCAACGTTACGTTGACTTAATCCGTAAACAACTACCTCAAATTCCTGCTGAAAACGTGATTGGTGAACCAGAAATGCGCGATGTTGGTCCAGCTGTCGGATATGTTATGTCTATCCTCATGCGTCGCTTCCCCACCACGCCAGTTGCCATTCTCTGGAGCGACCACATGCTCAAAAATGTTGGTCAGTTCAAAAAAGCCCTAATGGTTGGTGCTAAGCATTTGGCCACACGTCCCGACCAAATCATTTTCTTGGGACAAAAAGCACGTTTTGCTAGTCAAAATCTCGGCTGGATCGAGTACGGCCAAGAACTGGAGGAGATCGATGGCCTCAAGATCCGTGAGTTTGTTTCTTGGCATTACCGGCCAGATCTAGCTACCGCCGAAAAATATTTTCACTCCGGCCATCACGCCTGGAATCCGGGTTACTTTATTGTTACTCCTCAGTTTGTCCTGGATGAATTTAAAAAACATGCCCCCGACCTGTACCAGCAACTTCAACAGCTCATGGCCTCCTACGGCTCTGCATCCCACCAGCAGGAATTAGAACGGATCTATCCCCAATTCGACAAGGTCTCTTTTGATAATCTGATTGTCGAAAAACTTTCTGCCGATCAAGCCGTCGTCATTTCCGTTGATTTGGGTTGGGCAGACCTTGGAGCCTGGGAAGCTCTAAAAGAAGCCCTTCAAGAAAGCCCAGAATCAAATGTCACTCACGGTAACATTAAAACCCGAGGCACTAGCGATTCATTAGTCTACTCAAATACGGATCAACTAGTTACAACTATCAATTTAAATGGAGCCATCGTTGTGGTGACACCAGACGTAATTTTGGTCACCAACAAAGAATCAATTCCCGAAGTTAAAAAACTTGTCACCGAGCTTAAAGATTCAGACCTGTCTAATTACACCTAGAATATTTTCCATGTCAACGTTCCCGCGGCTTGATCACCTACAAGCCACGAGGCGCCAAACTTGACAGCCATATCATTTTCCCGGTACGCTCATATCCCATGTACGATCTCACCAAAAGAATTCTTGACCTCACTGTAGCCTCCATTCTCATTATTCTTTTTCTGCCTGTTTGGCTTATCGTTCCTGTTCTGATCTACTTTGATTCTGGCGGCCCTATCATCTATCGTCACAGCCGCGTGGGCCAAGGAGGTCAGGAATTCTGGCTCTACAAATTTAGGACCATGGTCAAAGACGCCGATGATATCCTTCATAAGCACGACAAAAAACTGCTAGCCGAATTCAAAAAAGGTGACTGGAAGCTGAAAAATGACCCCAGAATCACCAAATTTGGTCGCGTCCTTCGTTCTCTCACCATCGACGAATTTCCCCAGTTATATAACGTTCTCAAAGGCGAAATGAGTATGGTTGGCCCCAGGGCATATGTAGCCCGCGAGCTCAAAGAGCAAGGCAAAAAATACCCCCGCACCAAACCCCTGATCGCACAAATTACCTCCATTAAGCCCGGCATCACTGGACCTTGGCAAACCTCTGGCAGAAACGAGGTCCCTTTTGACAAGCGGGCCCATATGGATGCACAATATGCTAAGAATAAATCCATTATTACTGATATCATTATTCTGGCCAAGACCCCGCAGGCCATGCTTAGTAAGTGGTAACTTTTATGTCTAAAAACCCTGCCGATAGTGAAAACAATATTCTAAATATGGTAAGTACTCTTGACGCCTCCGCGTCTTTAGTTGCTTCAGATCCTGACGTCAAACCCACCAAGATCAAGAAAAAACTTAAATTTCCCCATCTCCTCCCCAAATCCAAAAAATGGCTTCTGCTTCTCCTTTTACCCCTTTTCCTTATTATCGCTCTTGGAGCTGCCTCTGCTTATCCCCTTCTTAAGATCAAAGCCCTCGTACCCAAGTCAGAAGCCGATGCCAGGGGAGTATATGATGCGCTCAAGCACCAAGACTTAGTCGGGGCCAAGACTAAACTTGCTGACACTAAAAATGATTTGGCAGAAGTTAACCGTTACTATCAATACCTATCATGGGCCAAGTTCTCGCCCTTTTTCCAGTACTACAACGACGGTACCCACCTTATCACTGCAGCTGGTGCTGGTCTCGATGCTGGTGACATTCTCATTAGTTCTGTCGAACCTTATGCCGATGTCCTTGGCTTTACTGGCGAGGGCACCTTTACTGGTGGCACTGCCGAAGAACGGATTGTCAAAATTCTCGAGACTCTCGACAAAGTCGCCCCTTCTCTAGACCAAGTTGCCGGTAAAATGCAAGCTGTCCAATCCGAGCTCAACCAAATTAACCCCAAACGTTATCCATTTGAAGTCCGAGGTAAAAGTGTCGAAGAACTTCTTACCATGGCTCAAAAATACTCCGACGCTGCTGTTGTCGCTGTCACCCAGGTCAAACCTTTGCTCACCCAGCTCCCCAATGTGGCCGGTCTTTCCGAAGAAAAAAAGTATTTGGTCCTCTTCCAAAACGACGCAGAACTTCGGCCCACCGGTGGCTTTCTCACCGCTTATGCTGTCCTTCGTGTCGACAAAGGCCGCGTCTATCCAGAAAATAATGATGACATCTACTCCCTAGACGCTAAATTTACCAAAAAGCTCGAACCCCCCGCACCCATCAAGAAATACTTAAACGTCTTCTACTGGAACCTACGCGACATGAACTGGTCGCCTGACTTTAAGACTTCTATGGACACTTTCCTAGAGTACTATCAAGGTATTCCCGGTGAGGCCAAAAAACTTGACGGTGTGATTGCCGTTGATACCCAGGTACTTTCTGACCTCATCAAAGTCCTTGGTCCCATCGAAGTTCCCGGTTTTGGCAAATTCACTTCCGAGACCGACGAGCACTGCAACTGTCCGCAGGTCATCTGGCAACTGGAGAACATGGCTAGCAAACCGGTAGCTCACGTGCGCAACGACCGCAAAGCCTTCCTCGGGCCCATGATGCAGACCCTTTTGCTGCAAGCCTATGGCTCGCCCAAAGCCGTTTGGCCCGGCCTCTTCCAAACCGGCATCCAGTCTGTCATCGACAAACACGTACTCTTTTACATGTTCGATCCCGATGCCCAAGCTGCCATCGAACAGGTTAACATTGGTGGTCGCATCCGCGATTTTGACAGTGATTACTTCATGGTGGTCGATGCCAACCTTGGAGGAGCTAAACAAAATCTGTTCATCACCGAAGACATTGCCATGGATATCACTCCCAGTGAAAACGAGGTCACTCACGAAGTTACCCTCACCTACGATAACCCCGCACCCTGGAGCAACTGTAATCTCGAAGCAGGGGAACTCTGTCTTAATGGCCGTTACATTGACTATGTTCGCATCTATTTACCCTCAGGTTCCAAGCTCGTTGATGCTCTTGGTTTTGACGAAGACACTGTCACCACCAGCGAAGATCTAGGTAAAACGGTTATCGAGGGAGTCTTCAAGTTTGACCCAGAGTCTCGGGCCAAGCTCAAGCTTTCCTACACCACCCCCAAATTCTCTGACAGCCCCTACCAGATCATGGTCCAAAAACAAGCCGGCAAGAAAACACCCAAGTACACTGTTACTTACAACAACGAGTTCAAGGAGGAATTTGATCTGGCCACAGACAAGATCGTCAAATTCGAGTAAGCTGGTGTCATGACTCCTCGAAGTGCCACTGTCGAAGCCATTGTTCTCAAGCGCCATAACTACCAAGAGGCCGATCGTTTTATCACCGTCTTTTCTCGGTATCAGGGTAAGGTTGAGGCTTTGGCCAAAGGGGTTAGAAAACTTTCTTCCAGAAAACGTCCTGCTCTCGAACCCGGTAACCATGTCAAATTAAGTATTACTACCAGCACCCACCTCCCCCTAATCACCGAAGCCATTCTCATCCACCCCTTCACTGCTGCCAAAGCCAACCTGCCTCGTATTACTCAACTCCATCAACTCTTGGAAATCGTTGACCTCTTGACAGTTGAGACAGAATCTCATCCCCAGGTGTTTAATTTGCTCCAACAATCTCTTAGGGCTTTAGAAACCAACGGCCACAAGAAAGATTATCTCCTCGAAAACATTCGCTTGATCCTTCAGGACTTAGGTTTTACTTACGATAAAAAATTTAGTGAAGGTGGCCTCCGTCGCTACATCGAAGACTTGGGCAACCGCAATCTTCGCTCCAAAGCCTTCTTGACAGTCACCTAATGTCCTCATAGAATCATTAGAGATAACCGTCATTGGCACACGGTTTGAGACAATCTACATATCAAAGTGGGTAAGAGCACTGGAAAACATCTCTTACCAACTAGGGTGGAACCGCGGAAGTGAGAACGTCTCTCAACCTTCGTCCCTAATAACTTAGTAGTTATTATGGAGGGAGGCTGTTTTGTATTACAATGAGATTGAGTTAGTAGATCAAATCCAACCCTAATATTCTGACCCATTCCTCATTCATCATTCATCATTAATCACTCTTCACTCACCTATGTCATCCACAACTCTCGATTCCATCGTTAGCCTCTGTAAACGCCGCGGTTTTATCTTCCCCGGGTCCGACATCTACGGGGGACTCGCCAACACCTACGACTTTGGTCCCATGGGTGTCGAGCTGCTGCGAAACATCACCAACTACTGGTGGGACTACTTTGTTACTAGGCGCCCCGACATCTACGGCCTAGACACTGCTATTCTTATGAGCCCCAAAGTTTGGGAAGCCTCCGGACACACTGCTAGTTTTGCCGATGTTCTTATCGACTGCAAACACTGCCAAAATCGTACCCGAGCCGATCACGTTATCGAAGACTACTATGCATCCCAAGGCGAAGACAAAAAGGTTGAAGGCTTGTCTCCAGAAGAACTTTCTGACATTCTTACCAAAGAGCACATTAAATGTCCCAAGTGTGGTGTCTCAGACTGGACCCCCGCCCGTCGCTTTAATCTACTTTTCGAGACTAAGATTGGTATCCTCCCCGACAACAAGTCCACCGCCTATCTTCGCGGCGAGATTGCTCAAGGTATGTTTACCAACTTCAAAAATGTCCTCAATACCATCCGCCCCAAACTTCCTTTTGGTCTGGCACAAACTGGTAAAGCCTTCCGAAACGAGATCACCATGGGTAACTTTATTTTCCGCACCCTCGAATTCAACCTGGCAGAATTTGAATATTTCTTCGATCCCGATACTACCGACTGGCACCAGCTCTTTGACACCTGGAAGGAGACGATGTATCAATTTGCCCTCTCCTTGGGCCTATCAGAAGATAACCTCCGTTGGCGCACTCATACCGACAAGGAACGCTCCCACTACAGCCAGCAAACCGAGGACCTAGACTTCAACTACCCCTTTGGTGGCTTCAAAGAAATGTTTGGCTTAGCCTACCGGACTGACTTTGACCTCAAAAACCACATGGACAAATCCGGCCAAGATCTTCGTTACCTTGACCCTATGGACAACAACCACCGCTTTATCCCTCACGTCATCGAACCCACTTTTGGAGTCAACCGTATTCTCTTGGCCATCCTCACTCAGAGCTTCTACCAAGACGACAAACGCACTGTCCTCAAATTACCGGCCAAATTTGCCCCTTTCAAAGCGGCTGTCTTTCCTCTGCTGGCCAATAAACCCGAACTGGTTACCAAAGCTCGCTCCGTCTTCGATCTCCTTTCCACTCAAATGGCTACCAATTGGGACGATCGCGGCAACATCGGCAAGCGCTACCTCGCCCAAGACGAGATCGGTACTCCCTTCTGCATCACCATTGACTTTGACACTCTCACCGATGATACTGTCACGATCAGAAACCGCGATACCACCAATCAGGACAGAGTTAACATCGACAAGCTGGCCAAATATTTACAAGATCAGTTACAATAAAAATACAAAACAATTATCTAGCTGAATTCTCTTGCTGAATTCTGTATGGAGGTTTCATGTCCAAAAAAGTCCTGATCATTGCTGCGGTAGTTATTCTCCTCTTGGTAGGCGCTGTTACTGCTGCCATATTCCTACTTAAACCAGGTAAAAAATCCGATGATACTACCGCCAAAAAACCTCCCATCAATGAACCAGTCAATGTCATTGACCTCACTGATCGGCCTTATGTTACCCTAACCCCCCGCGCCGATGGCAAGGAGCTCACGCTTTCCCTTTTCACCCTGCCACTTAAGGCCTCAGAGATGGAGTACGAAATGGAGTACCAAGCAGGCACCCTCCTTCAAGCCGCCTTTGGCTCCATCGACCTCACCTCCCAATCAGTGCCTCTAGACAAAAAAGTCCTTCTAGGTAGCTGTAGTGCTGGTGGAGCCTGTACTTACCACCAAGATGTCCAGGGCGGCAATCTGACTCTCAAGTTCCGGGCCGACCAAAACTACGCTCTCAAAGACGAGTGGCGCTTTATCGAAACCAAGGAAGCCGAGGGTGAATATTCCTCCCGCGATAGTAAGTTCCAGCTTAAAGCCGCTGACGCCCTCGATAAAACTGGCTACATGGTGATTATGCAAACTTCAGGTCTCCCCGCCAAAGCCCCCGGCGACATCATCGCTGGCCCATACGGCATCTATCCTGCTGGGGGTATTCCTGACAAATCTACCGCGGACCTTTCTATGCACCTTTCCGAAGACGTCACTGCAGCCACCATCTACGGCTACAATGGCACCGACTGGGTCAAGTTTGACACCACCGTCGCCGACAAAACGGCTACTGCTTCTGTCGACCTCATGCCCGTCTTCATCGTCACCAAATAAATTTCAATATCAACCCATCACAGTTGATGATTCTGTCCCCAGAATTGGTGGACTACTAAGCACAGCTTAGTCTCAACTACACAGGATATACTGCAATCATATACATACCACAAAATTAAAGGAGTCTTATGCTTACCATCGGTCAACCAATTCCCGACTTTACTCTTGATGCTTATTACCAGGACAAATTCTCCAAAATTAGCTTTTCTGATTACAAAAACAAATGGCTAGTTATTCTTTTTTATCCTGCCGACTTTACCTTTGTTTGCCCCACTGAACTCGAAGAAGCGGCCGTGGGCGAACCCAAGTTCAAAAAACTAAAAGCTCAGGTTGTCAGTGTCAGTACCGATACTGCTTATGTTCACAAGGCTTGGCACGATTCTTCAACTGCCATTGCCAAGGTCAAATACCCCATGCTGGCTGACCCCACCGGCAATGTCTGCCGCACCTTTGGCACCTACATCGATGCCGAAGGCCAATCTCTCCGCGCCACTTTTATCGTCAATCCCAAACAAGAACTGGTTGCCTACGAGATACACGATACCAGTATTGGCAGGAGCACTGCCGAGATCCTCAGAAAGCTCGAAGCTGCTAAATTTGTCTACGATAACGATGGTGCCATTGTCTGTCCTGCAAGTTGGCACCCCGGTGACAAGACCTTAAAGCCCGGCATCGACCTCGTGGGCAAGATCTAGTCAACTACACCAATTTTTTCAAATTGACTAATCTATTAAAATTTGTAGACACAAATGCGGGGTACTAACCTAGGCCACGTGGATTCTTACTTTGTAAACACTAACTTATTCCACCAATGGCTGCATTTGCTACAATAATCACATATGACGCAATTATTACTGGAACACCAGCACACACTAGAAGAATTTGCTCGTCAACATGGCTTCACCTACCTCGCCCTCTTTGGGTCCTATGCTAGAGATGAGGCCACACCTGACAGCGATGTTGATTTACTGGTTGAGTATTCACAGGGCACCAGTCTCTTTGATGTGGTTCGAATGGAACGTGAATTATCAAAAAAACTTAACAAAAAAGTGGATCTCGTCAGTCGCAAATTTTTAAACAAATATATTAAACCTTATGTGCAGAAGGATTTGATTACCATATATGGTCAAGGATAACCTCGTTTAAATTCACCATATTTTAGATGCTATCAACCTCATCCACGACTTTACTAAAGGTAAGACAATTATTACTTTTATGGATGACAAGATGTGTTACAACGCTGTAGCACATCAAATCCAGATAATTAGTGAGGCAGCCAAACAGGTTGATCCAACATATCGTCAACAATATTCTCAAATTCCCTGGCAAGACATAATTGACACTCGCCACAAAATTGTTCACGATTACCTCGATCTTGATTTAGAAATACTCTGGGATATCACCCAAAAAGATCTGACTGCTCTCAAACTTCAACTATCTTCCCTTCTCGCTAGCAACTGATTTGAGTTAAAATTCACAGTCTTTCATACCATTTTTGGCAACAATAGTTGTGGATAAAAGCTTCGCACCTACCTAGACCTCTTCGCTTCTTCATAGTATCCTCTACCCATGCGTCTTAGTACCCGTGCTTGGCATCTTATCCTTATCTCCCTCCTTATTTTCGCACTCTGGTTTATCCTTCGTACCATCGAGCCTGGCTTTTTTCTCTCCGACGATAACGGCAATTATTTCTTGGGCACCTATGCCTACACTTACCAATCCGTGGTCCGCGACCATACTCTCCCTGTGATCAACTACCACCAGCTTCTGGGCAACCCTCACCTGGGTCAGGGTCAATCTTCCGTCTTCTACCCACCACTCTATCTAGCTTTCTTCCTTTCCTACCTCCTTACCAATTCGCCCCTGTTGGGCATTGATTTACTGGTCCTATTCCACTTCATCCTTGCGGCTACGGGCATCTACTTATTGCTTACCAGTCTCAAAACCAATCCCCACCTCTGTTTTCTGGCAAGCCTTCTCTATATCAGTTTTCCCTTTGTCATCGGTGTATCCCGTATCTGGATCGTTGTACCATACCTTTTAGCATATCTCCCCTGGAATTGGTGGGCACTGCACCGCTTTCTCCGCCAGCCCAACAAATCCAATCAACTACTCCTTATCACCATCAAACTCTTGCTCATTCTCCAAGGCTATGTTCAGTGGGTCCTGCTCTCGGCTCTCCTTGAGCTTATTTATCTGGCCGCCATTCTCTGGCAGCAGCACCATTTTCTCAACAGTGAAAATCCCAAGATCAACAGAGCCATAAAAGATTCCTCCCTTTGGGGCAAGGGGAGGTCAGGAGGGGTTAGCTTTCACCAAATTCCTTTATTCAAGTGGTTCGCCTCCCCTTGGCTCCTGCCATATCTACCCATTTGGCCCATCACAGCTCTCCTCGGCTCTCCCGTGCTCCTTCCTCTTTGGCACACTGCTGGTCGCTCCGATGTCCGCTCTGTTCCCCTCACTACCGCCGACTTTATGCGTATCACCGTCACTCTCACCGACTGGTTCCAAGCCCAGATCTTCCAATATCGTTCTGGCATTATCTTTGACGGCACCACCTTTATTTACCACCTAGGAATACTATTAGTTCTCGTCTTTTGTTATTTGCTCTACCGTTTTCGTCACCAGCTTGCCCATGATCGCCTTTGGTTTCCCTGGATCGCCATCACTATCTTTTCTTTTGTCATCTGCACCGACCTCTACATTTTGGCTTATCACCTACCTCCCCTCAACTGGTTCCGCTGGCCCTTCAAACACCTGTTACCCTTTGAATTCTTCTTCACCGTTGCTCTTGCCCTCGGTCTCAATCAACTAATTAATCAAAGGGTTGGTATTCCTAGCAGCCTTAAATCCCGGGATCAAGGAGGAGCAAGGCGACGGGAGTATCCCGGGATTGATGGTCTCGTCGGTATCTCAAATCTTTTCTCCTACGCCATTCTCATTCTAGCTATCCTCACCAACCTCTATGTCGTCTACCAAAATA
>Ga0210057_1001193_pt1 | contig 40109 bp, 42 predicted proteins | sample CryGeyCG2114_010_2_FD_183968 | JGI IMG/M metagenome (GOLD analysis project Ga0210057, IMG submission 183968) | Groundwater microbial communities from aquifer - Crystal Geyser CG10_big_fil_rev_8/21/14_0.10 (SPAdes) (version 2) | ecosystem: Environmental > Aquatic > Deep subsurface > Groundwater ... | reverse complement strand
GGGCTCGGTATTATATGGGGTGCAGTAATAGGCATTACACTTCAATTTTTTATAAACATGGAAATAAGCCGCTATAGCCTTGTCAACGGTGAAAGTATATTTGTAGGTTATGCACGAAAATTGAAATACTTACCCGTTTGGTTTTTACTATCAACTTTTTTACCCTGGATATGGCCTGGCATAATAGCTTCAAGCGCTAAGGTGATTGTAACTGTCTTAAATACAGGAACTGTAGCTCAGGTTGCCACTATAGAACTTATAGCAATAGGACTACTTTTATCACTTGGCCCATCACTGTATAAAACTGTCGAGAAATTTCAAAAGATCCTTATAGGGTTTGGTGTGCCTATAATTGCGTTATTTGCATTGTATTTGGCCTCCTCAACCGATTATTTGTCTTTGGCAAAAGGAATTGTTGGTGTAGGAAATAATTACATGTTTTTACCTGAAGGGATTTCAATCGCAACTTTCTTGGCTGCATTCGCATATTCTGGTGCAGGTGGAAACTTAAATCTTGCGCAGTCGTTTTATATCAAAGAGAAGGAGTATGGAATGGGAAAGTATTCTGGCAAAATATCGAGTTTGATTACTAACAATTCTCGCGAGGTCTCTATCACCGGCTCAACATATGAAGATACGTCTGAAAACAGATCTAAGATGAAAGATTGGTGGACTAAAACAAATATTGAGCATCTTGTCGTTTTTTGGTTTACAGGTGCAATCACAATTCTGTTACTTGCACTACTTGCGTATTCTACTACGTATGGGTTGTCATCAAATATGACAGGGATTAATTTTGTAATTAGTGAGGCCGCAGTTATTGGTTCTAAAACGTTTGAATTTTTTGGATACCTGTTTTTAATACTTGTAGGACTTATGCTTTTTGGAACTCAGCTGACTGTATTTGATGCAACAAGTAGAATATTGACAGAAAACACACTTATTCTAAGAAGGAAATTGAAGACATTAAACACGTCGAAAGTATATTATCTGTTCCTCTGGTTCCAAATAATAAGTGGCATCACGGTATTTATGTTAGGTTTTACAGAGCCTTTACAACTACTAATCATATCTGCCGTTCTCAATGCTCTCGCCATGTTCGTGCACACCTCTTTAACATTATGGGTCAATACTACTCTCTTAAATAAGAGCATTAAGCCAAGCATGTTTAGAATCAGTATGTTACTATTGGCAATTTTCTTCTACGGAGGGTTCAGTTTATACATACTATTAAACTATCTCAACATTGTATAAGTATAATTCTGCAAAATTAATGAACAAAAAAGTAGTACCAATACTGCTTGTTGTAGGGATTATCATCAACGTGTGCATAGCAACGATTATCCTCTTTAAGCAAAATATAATCTATTACCCCGATGCTGCGCGTGATTTTTTGTTACTTCGAGAGATGGTCACATCTAATCCGATTATGCTCATTGGAGAGCGTACTGGGCTCTCTGGCGTATATCACGGACCCCTTTGGTTGTATCTCAATGTACCAGCATTTATAGTAGGTAGAGGTAATCCTGTTATTATGGGCTGGTTCTGGTTTCTAGTATATTGTGCGATTGTATATTGTACGTACTGGGTTGCTCAGAAGATGTATTCAAGGACTGCCGGTTTGTTAGCGGCATTTATGGTCTCTGGTATGTACGCTTATCACGTTCCCTTTATGTACAATCCACACGGTGCGTTATTGATAATGCCTTTTTTCTTTTATTACTTTGTAGCGTTTGCAAGAAAGCACACTACAAAACTAGCATTTCTTTCTTTCTTTTTTTTGGGTCTCATTTTTCAATTTGAGATGGCGTTTGCAATACCGATTCTATTTCTCTCGAGTATCATCTGTGTGGTAACGGCAATAAAGGTAAAAGAATATAAGTTAATAATCTATGCATTCATAGGAATGCTACCTGGTTTGAGTACCTTTATACTGTTCGATAGTACGCACAACTTTCTGCAACTAAACGGATTTATAACATTTCTTACGCATTCAAGCGGTGAGCGACCCATTTTTACCTATAGCGGTTTTTTGATGACACGCCTACATTTGGCACTCACCGATGGTTTGGGCGACTTTACTGGAGGAAATATATATATTGCGCTTGGTGCTTTGGCATTCTTTATATCGTACCTCTCGTATGGTAAGAAGCGCACAAATATACACACAGGTCTTAAGATAGCGCTTATTTTCTATGCTGGTTTTTGGATTCTGACACTATTTTATAGTGGTATGATGTGGCCGTTTTATCATTGGCCTATCGCTCTTTTGGCAATCATAGTTTTTGCAGGTATTGTTACAAGTAGAGCAAACAAGTATATATGGATTGCAGCAATACCGTTTATTGTCGTTGTTTTGGTTCGTCAAGTCCACACAGTATACGACACAAACACCTTTTCAGACACCTCTCCTACTTCATGGAAACTGTACCGTACTATAGCTGAGGACGCCATTCGTAACACACATAAAGAGAGTGGCTATTTTGTATTTAATACAGATTTAGTAGGGTATACGGTTCGTTATGCTATGGAATTTGCAGCTCGTGAACAACACAAAAACACATACTACAATACTAAAATGAAAGATACTTTCTTGATCGAATTGCCAGTGAGTGATCAAGGACTTGATTTTGTTTGGTGGAGAAATAATATGGTTCGCATACCAAAGAAAACCAAGAGTATTACGTACTATCCACATGAAATACGAGTATACAAGTATAACTTGACAAGTAAAGAACAAAGTGAACCTGCAGATAACTCACTTACCAATAACTTACTTTTTAGGTAGTAAACCCTATTATTTTTATGACAAGATATTACTGAGCTGCACCGAAAGATCCAGTGAGGCTATAGATAGGAGTCAAAACCGAGATGACGAGAAAACCGACGCCAACGCCTAAAAATACTAATATGAGCGGTTCAATGAGCGTGGTTGCTGCCTTTATTGCGAGCTCAGATTCCATTTGAAAATACTTAGACAGACGCAGAAGTGTGTCATCTAGTTTTCCGGTTTTTTCACCAACACCCGTCATTTGCACAAATATTTCTGGAAATACGTTTTCCTCAGATAGTGCGTCGCCAAGCGAGGCTCCGCGTTCTACTCTATTCTGTATACTCATGAGCGATTTTTGATACACGATATTACTTGTAGTCTTCGTTGCTATTTCAAGGCCCTCAAGCAATGGAACACCGGAATGTAACAATATTGCCAATGTACGTGTCGTTTCTACGAGTACCGACTTTTGTACTACATCTCCGAAAACAGGTAATTTTAGAAGAAACCTATCGATGTTCTCCCGTGTTTTTTTATTTGTCAACATTACACGAACGTAAATTATGAGTGCCACGACAGATAAGATAATGAGCGGCCAAAATTGTGAGGAAAAATTAGACACCGCAATTAATACTTTTGTTGACATAGGTAAGTCAACTTTGAATGTTTTATACAAATCGAGTAACTTTGGTAGTACAAAAGTAGCCATAATAAATCCCACCACAAATATGGCTCCAACAACAGTCATTGGGTACAAAAGCGCGTTGGTAATTTTGCCTCTAAATTCACGTGCTCTCTCTAAATTCTCAGCAAGCCGAAGGAGAACATCATCGAGTTTTCCAGAAGATTCGCCAGCTTTTACGAGCGCAATGTAGAAATTTTGAAACGTGTCAGGATACTCTTCTAGTGCATCAGAAAATGATTCCCCACCTTTTATTTTGTCTAATATTCCTGCAATAAGCTGTTTTTGCGACTGGTCTTTTGTTTGCCTGATCATAATACTTAGGGCGTCTACAAGGCTTAAACCGGCGTTCACCATAATACCAAGCTGTCTGGTAAAATCCACCAATCTGTTGAAAGGAAGCTTCAATTTTGTTTGGGGAAAATACTTATAATACATATCACTTAACGTTACTTTCTCTTTAAGCGTAATAATAAAAAAACCCTTCTCTTTTAGAATACGTATAGCCTCTTTTTTGTTGGAAACATCGAGTAAGCCTGAAGTTTTTTTGTGTACTTGATCAGAGACGGTATATTCAAAATTCATAGTTTTACTTTAAAAGTTCTTTAATGAGGTGTGGACGGTATGCATATTTCATTGCTGTATCGTAGGTAATAGACTTAGCCAATACTAGATCTTTCAAATGTGCTTCAAATAACATCATGCCTTCCTGAGCGCTTGTTTGCATAACATTATCTATCTGGTGAGTTTTACCTTCGCGTATAAGTGAAGATATTGCGGAGTTATTCATAAGAATCTCACATGCGGGAATGCGCTTTCTTTCAGATGCGTGCGGAAGGAGCCTTTGGCTAAAAATCACCTTTAACACTGCAGAGAGTTGTGTTCGTATTTGCATTTGCTGCTCTTCTGGAAATACATCGACAATACGGTCGATAGTTTGTGAAGCATTACTGGTGTGTAATGTAGAGAATACGAGATGCCCAGTTTCGGCCAGCGTCATTGCTGAAGCAATTGTTTCATAGTCTCTCATTTCGCCCAACACTACAACATCGGGATCTTCTCGCAGTATTGCACGGAGCGCATTGTGAAAAGATAGCGTATCTCTCTTTAATTCACGTTGTGCTATTATCGAGCGCGCTCGTGGATACGTAAACTCGATCGGGTCTTCTATCGTAAGTATATTGCATGCAGAGTTTACATTTATCTCGTTCAACATAGAAGCAAGAGTTGTGGATTTTCCTTCACCTGTCTGACCGGTAATAAGGATGAGCCCTTGCTTCATAGTGGTGAAATTGTGCAGTATACTTGGCAATCCAAGTTGTTCGATTGTTGGAATTTTTTTAGGTATCAAACGCAGTGAAAGCGCAATGGCATTCCTTTCATAGTACGCATTAGCACGAAATCGTTGTTCTTCGTAATCAATGCTAAAATCGAGTTCTTTGTTTAAAAAGAAAAATTCTTGCTGTTCTTTTGTTGTAAACGATAAGAAGAGCTGTGAAACTACATTTGAACTCAGAGCATTGTACTCTATGAGTTGGTAGAGGTCGCCATTTATTCTCAGTGTCGGTTTATACCCAACATTTATGTGTAAATCACTTGCGCTTCTTTGAATTACTTCACGCAGTAAGTTATTTGTGTTGCTGTCCATATTATGATTCTGAAACTCTCAAAATTTCCGAAACAGTAGTCAAGCCGTCAAGTGCTTTGAGATAGCCGTCTTGTTGCATGATAATCATACCGTTTTTTCTAGCCTCTTGTGTGATATCTGACGCATTAGCACGTTGCAATACCAGTTTATTTATAGCTCCATTAACAACGAGTATTTCATATATACCAATTCTTCCAAAGTAGCCTGTGCCTTGGCACTCGCTGCACCCTTTACCTTTGTACAGTGTCAATGGTTTATCTTTATATGCACTTGGCAAATAATTACCAAGAGTCGTTCGAATTGATTCCTCAACTTCTATATCGGGGTTGTAGCTGTACTTACAAGAAGCACAGATTCTTCTGACGATACGCTGAGCAATTGCAGCGTTTAAAATTGAGGCGATCAAGAATGGCTCTGCTCCCAGATCAAGCAAACGAGGTATGGCAGTAGCCGAATCGTTTGTATGGAGTGTCGAGAATACCAAATGGCCAGTGAGTGCTGCTTGAATAGCGAGCGACGTAGTTTCTTGATCACGAATTTCTCCTACGAGTATAATGTTTGGATCTTGTCGTAGAAAAGAACGCAAACCGTTTGCAAATGTGAGCCCTGCTTGAGGGTTAATCTGCACCTGATTGATACCGGCAATTTCATATTCTACTGGGTCTTCGAGCGTCATAATGTTCACAGTCGCTTGGTTGAGTCGTGTAAGGACAGAGTATAGGGTAGTAGTCTTTCCTGATCCTGTTGGCCCAGTTACGAGTACGATACCATAAGGCTTTGCAATTTCTGCTTCAAGGCTTTTTAGTGCCACATCTCTTAATCCAAGATCGGGCAAAGAGGGGATACCTCCGGTTTTCTTTAACAACCTCATTACTATTTTTTCTCCATGTACCGTTGGCAATGTTGAAACACGCAAATCTACCTCTTGATCGCCTATAGTGAACGTAAATCTGCCGTCTTGTGGTATGCGTTTTTCATCTATGCGCATTTGCGAAAGTATTTTCACTCTTGATACGAGAGAATCGTGCAGAGAGCTCGGTAAAATAAGTTTTTCATAGAGTATACCATCTATACGATAGCGTACTCTTGTTTTGCTATCCTGTGGTTCTATATGTATATCGGAAGCGCGAGATCGAACTGCAAATTCTAATATTGTATTTACAATTTTAGCGATGGGTGGTTCTTTTACTATGATTCTCTTCTTTTTTTGAGCGTCATAAGCTTCTGATTTTCGTCTCGTAGAGAACTCTTCAAGTGCGCTTGTGACCGTAGGGGATATATTCTGTCGATACTGAATGTCGATAGCCTCAACGATGTCTCTGGTTGATGCGAGGAACGGGATAATCTTTTTCCCAGTCTTTTTTTCTAGAAAGCTAATGTTCTCCAGATTCAACGGCTGATCTGTAGCAACTTTTATTGAATTTTCTTTAGGATCAAACTCAAAAGGGAATATAGTGTATTGTCGCGCTACTCCTTCCGTAATCAGTGCAAGCGCCTGTGGTGATGCGGCTCTGTTGGTAAGGTTAATATACTCCACTTGCATAGCAAATGCCTTTGCCTGCAAGATATTTTCCTCAGAAAGTAAATGTTTTTGCCGAAAGTACTCTTCGGGATCTTCCTCAGATTTCAAAATACCTATTTTTGTGTCCTGAAGTTGCTGCGGATCAAGTAGGTTGTTTTTTTCAATGAAACTAAAAAAACGCTGTGCTGAATAGCTGCTCATATAATCATTCTACGTGATAGTAATTGAATGTCAATTTCTAAATAACCCATATATAGCCCTTGACAAAAAATTAAACATATTCTATTCTGATTGTATAAGCACCATTAAGTAGCTATACAAATTTAGATAAGTTAGTAAAAAACATGAAAATACACAAACAAAGGAAAGGGTTCACTCTTATTGAGCTTTTGATAGTCATTGCACTTTTAGGTACATTGGCGGTTGCTCTTTTAGCAGCAATTGATCCTTTTGAGCAGTTCAAAAAGGGTACTGATACAGCACGGAGGAATACGGCTCAAGAGTATTATAATGCTCTCATTCGTTTTTATGCTCAAAGAAGTGGTTGGCCAGATAATTTTGCCATAACGCCCGATGGTACAGGTATAGTGCTAACGAGCACTCTACAGTCTATAACGGGGGTCATTGGTGCAGGTGAGCTAAAAGATAATTTTATAGATATAGCTTCAGACCAGCTTTCTTATATATACGTAGCGCGCGCGGGTACATCTAAGCTTATGGTCTGTTTTCAACCAGAGTCGAAATCATTCCAAAAGGCTGACAAAAACACGAGATATGGTAGTTTCAGCTATGCAGATAGCTCGACAGGTGCAGTAAACACTGATACGAGCACATGTTCTGCGGGTAGCGGTACTTGCTACTGGTGCGTATACTAACCTATTGAAATTGAATGAAAAGCCCTACCGAAAGGTAGGGCTTTTTAGTGCCGTGTTGTAATTAGCGATAATTTGAGTACAATTGCTTCATGTATCAATATATCTGGGCAGCAGACGCAGGAGATTTAGTAACATCTTCATTTCTTGGGTTGATGCCTCATCCACCAGGATTTCCAATATATTGGCTGTTGTTGCGCATCGCATATGCGATACCGTTTGGATCTATTGCAATGAGAGCGTCTTTTGTGTCGTTATTGTTTGCTATTGCCACAGTATACATCTCGCTATTGACAGTCTATGAGATGTTACGCTATGCAAAGAAGGAATCATTAGTATATAAAGTGATTGCTTTTCTGTCGGTTGTACTTTCATATTCTTCATTTGTATTCTTACTATATAGCTCAGTTCAAGAGGTGTATACACTCTCAGCATTTTTACTAGCTCTCTTGACGTATATACTACTAAGGTTGTCTCTTTACGGTAAAAAGAGAGATCATCTACTTTTTTGGCTTCTATTTTTTGTAGCAATAATTCACCATGCGATACTATTCTTGGTTTTTGGTGTTTACGTATATCTTTTTTTTATACACAAAAAAGAATACACATCATTTCTAAAAAAACACATCAAACACATTTTGTTTTTCGTGTTTGTTTCATTTATACCCTATGTGTTGCAATATTTACTCGTACACGAGTCGTCGTACATATACTGGGAACCTAAATCGATTACAGGTTTTTTGAATACATTTTTACGGTTAAGATATGGAACGCTAAATACGGGAGGCGGGTTTGATAGCTATGGTCAAAAATTTGCAAATATTTGGGTATATATACAGCATATGTATGCAAATTATTCTGCTTTCATGTTGATAGATCTATTGGGTATTGTGTGGCTCTATAAGAAATTTAAGAAGATATTCTTCGTCATTGTATTGGGTTATATACTGTATGGTATATTTTTACCTTTCTATGCAAATTCCGGTGCTATAGGTATAAATAGTTTTGGTATCTGGGAGCGTTACTACATTTATTCGTATGTATTTTTACCTATTATTACGACTGCAAGCTTTATTGCGTTTGAGGATTATTTTTTAAAACTGAAAATCATCGAGAGTACACTTATACGTAAAGTCATGTTTTGGGGTATCGTATGCATAGTGTTCACGATCTTTCCTATTGTACTCTTCTTCAAAAATGCACATACCTTAAGCGTTGTTTTGAGTGAGCCCATATTTGAGATTCATGCACGCCATATGCTCGACTCATTACCGAAGAAGTCTGTCCTTATGCTGACTGGCGATATTGACATCTTTCCTGTGCAGTATGTGCATTTTGTTAAAGGATATAGAAAAGATGTTATCGTACTGTCTAAATCAAATATATACAACAGAGAGTATCTCAAATTGGTTTCTCGTGACTATCCACAGTTGCACTATGAACTTAAAGAAAAAGATGCACTGGATATGCTTGATAGCTTCGTAACTCAATCAATAAAATCAGGGTATGGAGTATATACCAACGAACCGATCCCCTCTAAAAACTATTCGTTTACGCGTGAAGGCTACACGCTCAAATTCTATAAATCACGTGAAAAAGTTGTTAAAGTTGGCACAGTTTCTACCTCTTTTCTTAAAAAGAATAGTTATTTTCCAGATGTTTTGTATCGTAACTTTTATCCTCCTGTGTATTTTTACACTCAGTTGAGGAGTTTGTACGCAAAATCGTTACTTGAGATAGCTGATAACTTTTTCTATCATAAAAAACATGCAGATGCAGAAAGCATAGTTGAAGCAGCCTACAAATTTGATCCACATAACGCTGACATAGTTTTTTTACGCACTCTTATATTAAAAAATACTGGCAAATGTAAGCAATCGATACCTATGCTCCTTGAGTATTTTGAATTTGCACGATCGAGTAAAGCCGCTTATGCACTTTCGAGAGTGTATGCAATCTGCTCTCGCGATGCAATTCGATTCAGCTATTGGGATCAGATCTATAAAAAACTAAAATAAAGAGTGCTGCTACATAAAAAATAGCAGATGTAATAATGCTCTCATTCCAATAGGGAGGTAGATACAGCAGGTGCACTTTGTGTTTTCCAGCAGGGAGTTCTATACCCATGTAGAAAATGTTTGTCTTCTTGATGCGTACTTCGTTACCGTCTATATACGCATGCCAACCAGGATAGTAAGATCTTCTTATAAAGAGTAATGTTTTTTGATATGTTTTGGTTTTAAATGCTAATTCAGAGTCACTGTTGTTCTCCAATACAATATGCGAACTCTTGTTTGTTGACTGTGGTATATTGCTTGATTCGTATACATACGCTTTTTGTATATCAAACTTTGATACATCAAGAATATTAAGCACTGTATCTTCGTCTAGAATAACGATCTCTTTATCATATATTCTATATAGCGGTAAATACGCCTTTATCGGCGTAAGGTATGCTGTTTTTCCATACCTCTCAGAGGTAGTTGACATTTTTCTAGATGATATTACATAGTGGCAACCGAGAAGGCCTAGCTTCTGCTCAAGTTCTGGTGTAAGGTGTTGTTTTTCAAACGCATGGATAGTTTGTGATATTTCAATAGAAAGTTTGTGTTCTAACTCAGGGCTAAAATTAGAGTATAAGAAGAGCGAGCAGTTGTTTGTTTGATAGAGCAAGTTAGAGAAAGGGTATAAGCTCTCATGGAGATCAACGTACTTACTTGTAGCTTTATAGCCATATTTCATGAAGGTTTCATTGTAGAGGTTCGCAAAATTGATTGAATATACCTGAGCCTCTTTAGGTATGTACTTTGCTATTTCAGGTTTCGACAATAAGACTTTTGCAGAAATGACTGGATGCAATGGATAGAAAAGTACAAATGAAACTACAATTTGAAAAGCGATTAAGAATGCTTGGATAAAGAGCGTATATCTACTCTTTTGTATGAAAATACTGTTTTTTGCGAAGTACAGCAGTACTATTATGGCATAAAGGCTTGTAAACAGCGAAAAGCGACTATGATATTGGAATAACGAAAATGGGGGGATATACGACAGGTAATTGGCAATTGGCATATCACCTAACATGAGTATTGCAAAAAAAATGAGTAGCAATACAAACTTCTTAGGAATTTTTTTGAAATTCTGAATGAAATTACGGGATGTTGCAGCAAGTATAAGAACACCATATCCTATAAAAACATTAGAATCCCAGAGTAAAGAATCGAATTGGTAGTGGGAGAAAAAACTTCCGTCAGATAGTGAACCAAATATATAGGGAGACAGTAGTGTAAGCATATATCGAATATCGAAACTTCCTATATCTACTCCAACTACACGAGACGATTGAAAGGTAAGTACAGCGGTTTGAATAAGCTGAGGGAGGGAAACAAGCAGTAAAGAAATACAATAGACTCCTAAGTAAAGCACTCTATTGAATAGGTACTTCCGATCTGCTAAATGATCATAAATATCGCTTGCTGCAAGTAAAAAAATGCTTACTGATGTACCTATTGCTACAAAAAAATGGCCATAGAGCATTTGTTGTCCTGCCAAAAACCCAGCAAATAAACTAAATCGAATGTTATATTTGTTTTGTCCACGAAGAAATACATAGAGGATTGCAGGAAGTAAAAAAACTGCTTGTAGTATTCCCTGATGGGTCATTTGCATCATTACAATACCCGAGAATGAATACGAAAGTGACAGCACATAGGCTAGAAATCGTGACTTAAAAAGATATTTACCGAGAAAATAGAGAGATGAACTCATAGTTATGAACCCTATTAGGTATGTTAGGTTAAAAGCAACTACTGGATTTAGGTATTTATAGAGCACGAAATTAAGCATATTCAGTGCTCCTATTTGGCTTTCCGCTAGAAGCGGGAATCCATTGCCAATTGCTGATGTTATAAAGGGTAGTCGATTTTCTCTTAAGACGTGCCCTAGATATACCTTTTGACTAAAATTTACATGAAATAGATCAGAAATTAAAGTATCGGGTATATAGAATACGTTTAAATGCGGAAGGAAAAGACGAGCGAAGAAAGTACAGAAGATCAGAATGAGTGAAGCTATCGCGACTATATCCCACAAATACTTATGGAGAAAATGATATATACTGTTTTTATGCATAGTTGGATTATAGCAGTTTGGTTTCTGTTTTTAGGACTGGGCGTAGGGTCTTTTTTGAATGTTGTCATAGATAGAGCACAATCTAATAGAGGTTTGGGAGGTAGGTCTGCATGCGATTTTTGTCACAAGATTTTACTTTGGTTTGATCTTATTCCTGTGTTTTCGTATGTATTTTTAGGTGGAAAATGTCGTTTTTGTAACAAAAGATTGTCATTACAATATCCATTGGTTGAAGTCCTTACTGGTTTACTCTATGTATTGGTTTTTCTCGCTTTTTCACAGGCACAGGTAATCTATTTTATCTCTATGCTTTTCATAGTGACGATATCTATTGTGATAGCCGTAACCGATATTAAATATCAAATAATACCAGATTGGGCGGTTATTTCGCTGTTTCTTATTGGAATGGTAAGTAATGCTGATAAAATTTTTTACTACTTTGCAGGTTCATTAATTGGTGTTTTTTTCCTGTGGATTATTTATCACTTAAGTAATGGAAAAGCAATGGGGTTCGGCGATGTAAAACTGATAGCTGCACAGGGAATGATCTTATCGTTACCTTTTCTGTTTATCTCTCTCTATATTTCTTTTTTACTAGGGGGTATATACTCGGTGCCATTACTGCTCATGCGAAAAAAAAGGATGACATCTCAAATACCGTTTGGTCCGTTTCTTGTTGTTGGTTTCCTTATTAGTGCATTTATAAACTATGGTTGGTAAAAGAACATACGCAGGCTTTACATTAATAGAAGTGTTTGTTACGTTTACCATTCTAATGGTGCTTCTTACACTTATGAATTTTACAAATATACTAACGTACATTCAAAAGAGTCACGACACCGTTTCTAAAGCTGATTTGAACAAAACGAGAAGCGTACTTGAGTCTTTCCATAGAGATCATGGCAGATATCCTTCTGTTGCAGAAATGACGTATGATGCTCAAGATGATACAACACTTGCTGGCAAGATGTGTGGATCGCGTTACACGGACAATCTGTTTAAGGAGTATGTAAGCGAACTACCGTGTAATGCCAAATCACCAGTTGAAGATTATGTCTATTTTACCTATAACGACAATCAAGATTTCGTACTTTTAACACTATTGGAAAGGTCAGATGATCAGGCAATTCAAGATAGTGGTTGTGGTAGTGGATGTAGTTACTATACTAACAGTGATGATCCCACAAATAGTCTATCTAATAACTATTTTAACTATGCAGTTTACACGTCACTCGATTATTTGAACTGTCCACTTGATGATCAATGGTATTGCCAGGATATTGGTGGCACTCACCTATGCAATACGTGCTCAGGTAGGACGTCAGGACCGTGTTTTGATCCTAGCGAAATAAAGTATTGCCGCTCAAGTTGGTGCGAAGTACAATGTCATTAAATGAGAAAAAATAATGGTTTTACATTAATGGAATTATTAATCGTTATAACGCTACTTGGTATATTAGCCGGGCTTATATTTAGCATGCTTAGAAATGCATCACCAGCAGCAAGAGATATAAAAAGAAAACAGGACGTTGAATCTGTAAAAAAGTCGTTAGAGATTTACTATTCTGATGTTGAGGCATACCCTACCGTTACAACCGCAATGGGAATGGTGTGGGGTGGTAACATCATACACCCCGTAGCTACCAAAACGTATATGCAGGTGTTACCAAGAGATCCAGTAAGTACTATGAACTATTACTATTACGTTTCTGCTGATAAACAGTCGTATAAGTTGTACACTTGTTTAGAGAATACATCTGATTCTGCATACTCAGCAAGCATAGGTACTGCAGAAGGTGCAGATTGTGGAGTCGGTTGTTCAAATATATGCCACTATGGAATATCAAGCGAAAATACAACACCCTAGTAAAGGGCTTACGTTAATAGAACTCTTAATTGTGGTATCTATTCTCTCAATTCTAATTGGTCTGCTATTGCCTAATTTAAATGATGTAAGAAAACAGGCAAGAGATAAACGAAGAAAAGCAGATATTACTGCAATTAGACAGGCGCTGGAGTTATACAAAATGGATCATGTTCCTCCTGCGTATCCGACAACTGCAAACCCGGAAAAAATTCTCATAACACCAGGGTCTTCCTGGACTGAAAGCTCAATTACGTACATGAACAAATTCCCAGCAGATCCACTAAATGCCTCGAGTCCAGATCCATACAGTTACTATTATACGAATATTGATGCTAATACCTATTACATTGGTGCGTGTCTCGAAAACCAAGCTGATCCAGATCGTAAAGCTGCTCCAATCGGAGTTGTATGGAGTTCTACAGCATGTACGGGTAGTTGGTACTATTTGACACAGCCATAAGCAAATGACACTGAATACATGTACCATAAAACTTAAAAAAGGCTTTACACTACTTGAGCTGCTCGTTGTTATGTCTGTTATAGGAATACTACTGGGCATAAGTACTATAAGCTTTGCGACTGCTCAAGTGCGCGCACGAGATGCGCGAAGAAAGGGAGACCTAAAATACCTGCAAGATGCTGCTGAGCAGTATTATAGTGTGTGTGGTTTCTCCTACCCGTATATTAGTGGAACTATACCTACAGCAGTTTTTTGTACGAACCCTTCGGTAGCTGTTGCTCCAACAGTTCCAAAAGACCCAAATGCGACAGGATATGTATGCACAACCTGTACAAGTTCTACATATAGAATTTGTGTTACACTTGAACAGGGTGCATCAAGCTATTGTGTTCAAAACCAACAATGAAAAAAAAATCAATAATTGGATTTACATTACTCGAACTTCTTGTGGCTGTTGGCATAATATCTTTATTGTTTGCGCTTGGAGTCAATAGCTATACATCACTTACAAAACAAGCACGCGATGCAAAGCGAGTTTCAGACCTTCAAAATATTCGCTCTGCACTTGAGCAGTATAGAACAAGATATGACGCATACCCTACTAACTATAACAGTCTTTTGACAGGTTATATTAATAGGTGGCCGACAGATCCACTCAATTGGACATATAGATATATCCCAATTACAAGCACCGTTGTTACAGGTACCGTAGTAGATTACAAAGTCTGTGGGAGGAAGGAACTCAATACTACTCCCGTAGTGACTACTTCTGAATGTCATATCAACTGTTTGCCAGGCGCTAGCCCAACTGCGTATTGCTCCTATCAATTATCCCCCCTCGGAGAGTGAAAAAAGGGTTTACGCTTATTGAGCTCGTCATAGTAATAAGTATCATACTGATGGGTGGTTTTGGGTTTGCAAATTATGTATCGTACCAAGAAAAAGTGCGTTTATCGACCGGTGCGCGCTATCTTGTAGATCTGCTTCAACAGGCAAGGTCCCAGGCAGTAAACGTTGAGCTTCCGACTGGCTGTACCTATGATTCGTATGTTGGTTCAGGAATAGCAGTTGATGCAGCAAATAATTTACTCTATAACATAATAATTTTGTGCCCAACACAACAAACGATACGCTCAGAATCATTGGCTGCATATTCTCATGTTGTCTTTGATGCATCCTCTCTCGGTACCGTTATTTATTTTGATAAATTCTATGGGAAGGCGCATATTACGGGTTCACAACTGTGCTTTAAGTCGAGTGCATTTTCACCAAATAACTATGCGGTTATAAGTATTACAGACTCCTGGGCTCTTTCGTTAAAGGAGAACAAATCTGATTGCAATCCATGAATGACAAAAAAAGCGGATTCACTATCATAGAAATAATTGTATTTGTTGCGGTTTTTTCATTTTCGATAGTATATATATTATCGGCTGTAATTTACACATCTAATAGTATGAAACAATCTCAAATGAGAACAATAGCAAACCACGAAAATGGCGAACTGATAGAGTGGCTACTGTACCAAAAAAATATATTGGCCTACAATGGTTTTGTTGACGAAATTTGGCCTTCTGGGGATACGCAGAACCCAAAAACATACTGTTTTAATACAACTCTTGATGGCTCTGCTACCTGGCCTGTATCTGAAGGTGCATGTAGTGCATATGACTTACAAAATCTATTCAAGCGTGAGGCTATATTTAGTATGTCAGATACAATAGTGATTGACGTTAAAACCATGTGGCAGTACTCATCTGGTACAAGTACTGCAAGTGCTCAAATATATATTGCAGACTACTAAAACTATGAAAAAGGGATTTACTATCATTGAGCTCGTCGTTTCGATGGGTATTTTTGCTATGCTCGTGCCATTATTGTTTCTAGTTTTTTTCTCGACCATCACACTGTATACGCAAACGAGCGCACTGCAAAGAGTTAAAGATCAGGGCGACTATATGCGAGCCTCAATAATAAATAAAATACGAAATACCGCTACAGGCATAGTCTCAGATTGTCAAGTGACTATATCCGAAATAGGAAATACTGCCTGTTTCAAATCAACGTCAAGCAAGCTCTATTTTGGGTATAAGACCGATTCAAGTGGTAACGTATACTACTATGAAAACAATAACTACCCGGCGGTAACGAGCGCCACAACAACAGCGTTGTTACTTGATGCATCGAGTCAAACAGATTTTCCTTTGAAATCACGTACACCAGGAAACTTAGTGACCTATGTGAGTCCAGATGATAAAACCGTAATCATTGGATATACCATAGATTTTATACCCAAAACCAATATCTCTGTAACGCAGAGTCTCGCATATACTTTCTACGTTACGCTTCGACAATAATTTTATTTTATGTATACTCTTTAGTATGAGCAAAGTCTTAGGTGTAAGTATATATGAGAACGATATTGTCTTCATGCGTTTATCGAATGATACAAAGCCCTATTCTATCGATAAAGTTATACATTTTGAAAATAAAATACCTCATTTCTTTGAGCAGATAACTAAGGCAAAATCTAAAGAAACGACCCAAGCGCTTAACATAATTCGTGACACTCTTAAAAAAGAAGGCATGAATGAACTAGAGGCGCATATAGTATTACCAGATCATACATCTTCCACTCAAATTTTAAGCCTTCCTCTTATAACAGAAAAGGAAATAATATCTGCAATTGAGTTGCAAGCTGATGAATTTATTCCATATCCTATAGAGAAGGCAACGTACGATTATCAAGTGTTATCTGTGGATAAAGCAAAAAGCAGTATGTCTGTACTTGTAGCCGTTATGCTTAAAGAGCTTGTCAATAGTATCGAAGGATTTATATTGGATTTAGGTCTTTACCCATTAAGCGTAGAACCAGTCACAACGTCTTTTTATAGACTGCTGTTTGGTCAATATATGAAACAGCAGGAAAATGTGATTCTTTTTTTAAACATCGATAATAGATCTACCCAAGCTTCGATAATAAACCTGTCTCAACAGTTGCTGCTAATGACGTACAGTTTTAGCATAGGTAATGATTTTTTTCTCAGAGGTATTCAAAGTTATCAAAATATTGGTGAAAAAGATGCATCTGATCAATTTATGAAAATTTCTGAAGATAGTAAGATGCAAGCAATAGCAAAATCGCTGTTTTCCGAATTTAGTAAAGAAATAAGAAAAATATTTCTGAGTTCAACCGAAAAAATAGGTACAGCACCAAAGACAATTATTATATATAGTCAATACTTGAATGCGTTTCAATGGTTATTTACCAATGAGGAAGCTTCTATTCTGCCACAAGCAACACTCATCAATTTCGAAGAGATGAAGAAATCTGGAGTGATAAAACTTGATCCTGCAATAAAGTCGGAAGAATTACTCTTATATTTTCCAGCTTTTACGACATGCTTGCAATAACCATAAACCTTATACACAATAGTGATCGGTATAAAAAGGTTGCTAAGTACACTTATGTTACAAAAATAGTTTCCTATATTGTCTTGTTTGTATTGCTTGTGGTCAATTTTGCGCTTTTTATCGGAAAGACATCACTCTTGAAGAAAGTTGAGGAATTAAATTTGCAATATCAAACCTTTCTTACCGCTAATAGCAAGCTTACTACCTCTACCGCTAAAGTTGCATATTCGTATACGAAGCTTCAGAAAATAAAAGAGGTTGTTGCCAGTAGTCCACAGTACTACCAACAGTATGAATATCTTCTAAGTACAGTGCTCGCAGAATCAGACGTGCAGATAGAGGACTTATCTTTTGATGGAAAGAACGGTAGCACTTTGCGAATATCAAGTACAAGTATGGATGAAATATTATCAGTATTGGGTAGGATTGAAGAAGAAGTTGGCAAAAAAACGTTTACGAAAATATCGCTTTCATCATTTCAAATGAACGACATTAAGGACGAACAAACAAAGATGTATACAGCTTCTTTCACCTTTCAGTTTACGAATATATTCAATGAAAATTCAATTTGATACCTTTATTGTAAAAACGCTTGGAAAAAAACTAGGTCTGTTTCTAGTGGTAGTAGTAGCAGTAAGTGTAATAAGCATTGCGTACGCAATTAATTCAACGTCAGTGTTGTACCATAGTTACAAAGCACAAAATGAGAAATCTAAGCAGATTGATGACCTAAAGCAGAAATTACAAAGCCTTAGTCCAAATACAGTACAAACATTAAAGGATAGTAAAGATTTCATTGAAACATTTATGCCCGCTAAGTTTGACCTATTTTCTACAGTCGGTTTTATAGATGCAATTGGCAGAAGAGATGGATTTAAAGTTGGAAGCTTTAATATATCAGAAGAAGACCTAAACAAAGACACTTTAACTAGCAAAAGTATCTCATTAACTGCAAATATGACTTTTGATGAGTTTTTTGATTTTTTGAAGCAGTATAAATATAGTTCGAGTAGAATTCTCGACGTTGGAGCTATTAATGTGAAGGCATTAAAGAATCAGAATATTAGTCTAACTGCGACGATATATGCATACGATCCAAATGTAGATCTAGAACATTTGCACATAAGCGATCTAGATGCTTCAGATAGGAAAGCGCTTGAATCTATGAAGAAAAACGCAGCTGCTCAGAAACAATCCGACGCATCAATTTCTGACACATACACTAACAGAGAAGATCCATTTCAGTAATTGATATTATTTATGGGCAAGAAGTTTGCGGGCGCCTTCAGATAGTTGTGCGCCTTTTTCCATCCATGATTTTACTTTAGCGCTATCAACGGTGACTGTGTGTGGCACTGTTAATGGATCGTAAAAGCCTACTTGTTCAATATAACGACCATCTCTTTTTTTTCGCTCGTCAATGACAATTATGCGGTATTTAGGAGAGTGTTTCTTACCAACTCTCATTAATCTGATTTTTACTGACATTTCTATATATTATCACACTTTTAATTGTCTGCCAAGGCTTTTTTGGCCGCTTCCTGTTGTGCGCTCTTCTTGCTTTTACCTTCGCCCTTAGCATATAGCTTTGATCCAAGGTATAATCCAACCGTAAAATGCTTCTTTTTTTCATCATAATGCAGTAAATCGTATCGTGGCGTTTTTTTGAAGTGTGCCTGAGAATATTCCTGAAATGTTGTCTTAGGATCTACATAAAGCTTATTCTTCATGATTGTGTCTAGTTCACTCGCGATGTGTTTAAGAAAAAAACTCTTTGCAGAATCATATCCATTATCAAGGTACACTGCTGCGATAATTGCTTCCAATACGTCTGCAAGAATTTTTTCGTTTTCGTATCCCTCATTACTCATTTCTCCCTTACTCAAATGTATGTACTGGCCAATCTCTAATCTTTTTGCTATTTTTGCAAGGGTCTCGGTCCGTACGAGTGCTGCTCTTATATCGGTGAGTAGCCCTTCATCTATGGTTGTGAATGTCAGGAATATGTACTCTGAAGCGAGAAGAGAGAGGACTGAATCGCCAAGAAACTCAAGTCGCTGATATGATGTGTGTGCGTCTTGCGTTTCATTTACAAAAGAAGGATGTGTGAGTGCCTGATTGAGTAGTTCGTTTGCGACTTGCTCTATGTGTAACATGAGTTTAAGCTCTACTAGGTTGTTGTTCATTTTCTTGTGCTTTTGCAAGGATGCCATTTATAAGTTTAGGCGATTTTTCGCTCCCAAATTCTTTTGCCAATTCCACACATTCATCTATGCTTACCTTATAGGGAATATTGATTTTTGAAAAAAAAAGTTCATAAATGCCTAGTTGTAGTAGGCTATAATCTATCTTTGACATCTTACTGTGGGTAAAGGTTAACGCATAGGTATCGATAATTACGTCAATTTTACCTACGATCGCATCTATTTCATTAAGCACATTCTTTTGATTTTGCGTAAGTCTAGGAAGCTTTGTACCTTCAAACTTACGTGAATATAGGGCCTCAAGGATTCTTTGCCGATTAATATGGCGAGGATCAGTAGATTTTTTCATACACTACTTCTTGCAATGAGGGCAACGATAGTGTGGTCTTTTCTTTTTTTTGCAATGTTCGCAATTTACCATACCAGGTATAGAAAGTTTGCGCTCTGCAAACCTCTTGCCCTTTCTTTGTGTTGACCCTTTTTTCTTTGGTAGTGCTGCCATATTAGTTCAAATATTGTATATCCTCCGATTCTGTTTCAATTGGAGCTATAAGTGAATTATAGGTAAACGTTGGGCTGTTTGCAAGCACTTTCTCTATATCTGCTCTAATTTTCTCTAGAAGTTGAATATTGAGCACACCTTTTGCGTAATGAAGTATATATCCTTTCTGTTGAAGTCCGATTAAATTACCTGGCCCACGTAATTCTAAGTCCTTTTGTGCAAGGTAAAACCCGTCAGAACTTTTTTCCATAAGTTTTATACGGTCTAGCGAAGATAAGTCGTTATCGTCAGCAAACAGAAAACAGTATCCTTTTTTTTCAGCCCTACCAACTCTTCCGCGTAACTGATGTAATTGAGCAAGTCCAAACTGCTGTGCAGATTCGATCATCATGATAGTAGCATTTGGAATGTCTATACCTACTTCAATTACAGTAGTTGAGACCAATATGTCTATTTTATGCTCCTTAAATGCCTTCAATATGCGCTCCTTGTGCTTTAACCTTCCATGCAAATAATCAATACTAAGATCAGGAAATCTTTTTTTTAAATTTTCAAATACGTTTTCAACTGACATCGATGGATTATCGTTTTGTTCGATTAGCGGGCAAACCACGAATACCTGCTCTTTGTTATTTCTAATTCGATCGTATATCCACACGTATGCTTTTTCTCTATTGGCTCGTTCTACAAATTTTGTTACAACCGATGACTTTGTTTTTGGCATTGTGTGTATATATGAACAGTCAATAGATCCATAGAGCGTCAACGCGAGCGTTCTTGGGATTGGTGTTGCAGACAATGAGATCATGTGCGGTATATATACAGCGTCTTTTGTACGTTCCAAAAGTAGTTCCCTCTGTTTTGTGCCAAACTTATGCTGTTCATCAACGATAACGAGCGCCACTTTTTTAAATGAAATATCTGTATGAAAAAATGCGTGAGTTGCTACCAACACCTCCACAGATGGCTGTACTCCATTTGTTACAGACCCATGTACGCTTGTCTTTTGATCTGAAGCAGTCAAAAGACCTACTTGTATTTGTTGCTTAGATAAAAGTTGAGTAAGAGTATCAAAATGCTGTTGAGCTAATACAGAGGTTGGTACGAGAAAGATAGTTTTATAACCACTTTTGGCTGCTGCAAATGCACTACAAACTGCCACAACTGTTTTACCACACCCCACATCACCTATGATCAGCCTATTCATAGGATTGGGTTTACTCATGTCTGTCGTTATTTCGTCGAGAACGCGTGTTTGATCTTTAGTAAGTACAAACGGAAGCATTTTTTCAAACGTAGCTCTGTAGTTTGCCACTGAGACAGAACGCGACAGACTATTGTTACGTTTTTTGCTTATGCGTACATTTGTTAGTAATAGCTGAAAAAGCTCTTCATATACAAGTCTATATCGACCTTTTGCAAGTGCTTGTACTGAAGGAGGATGGTGTAGCGTCTTAATAGTCTCAAGAAGAGATGTAAGATTATTATCTTTTACTATCCAGCTTGGCAATGTTTCAGAAAATAGACTATCCGGAACGAGCTTAAGCGTTTTTTGGATAAGTGAACGAATGTATCGAGCGCTCATTTTTTCTATCGTGCTATAGTAAGGGACAAGTGTTGAAGTATGAATGGCATCAGTATCTTGTGCTTGTGCATACTCTGCAACTTTAAATACGAGTGAACTACCAAATTTGTCTACAGTTCCGCTGAAGAATAAATCTGAACCATTAGTGAGCGTAGAACAAATATACGGTTGATTAAAAAAAAGCGCCGTAATTGATCCGGTATTATCTTTAATAAGTGCGCGCTGCATAGTTAGGTTTCGTCTCTTTGTTCTCACAGATATGCATGATTGTACGGTTCCTCGAATAGATACGTCATCACCTGGCTGTAGAGATACAATTTCGCTCACTTGTGAAAAGTCTTTATACCGTATTGGGAAAAATAGTAATAAATCTGCTATTGTTTCAATACTTTTTGTTGAGAGCTTAATTGCGGTAGAAGGACCAATTCCTGAGAGTGCTAAAAGATTAGAGTGTAAATCAAGCATTTGTTAATACAAAAAATAGGGGACTATTGACGAAACGAGCAGTATGAGAAACAAAATAATAATAATAATTTTTGATAGTCTCTTACGTATAAATTTCATGCCAATAGTGTATTATATGAGTATACTTTTAGCAAATGAGAGATTATGCACGTTCAATAAAACATACAAGAAGAAGTAAACCATTTACTTTTGAAGGAGTAATGCGTACGATCTTCGGAAAGCTCGGAATGAGAGGCACGTTGGTGCTCATAGTTGCTTGTATTGTATTTATAATTGGTTGTATATTTTGGATTACGAAGGACTTACCAACGCCAGACTCCATTATCAAAAATACAAAGTATAGTACGACACTACTAGATAGAAATGACAAAGTCATATACCAAGTGTATACAGACAAAAACATAGTACCCGTTACTTTCTCTGATGTTCCTAAAGGTCTAGTACAAGCAACTATAGCAATTGAAGATAAAGAGTTCTATTCCCACAAGGGGTTCTCTTTGTGGGGCATTTTTAGAGCTGCGGTTAGAGATATTATCTTTCATAGAAGAGAGGGAGGGTCTACCATTACACAGCAGTTGGTTAAGAATACACTTCTAACATCTGAAAAAAGTCTTCCACGTAAACTCAAAGAATTTATACTTGCTGTTGAGTTGGAGCGTCGCTACAGCAAAGATCAAATACTAGAGATGTATTTTAATCAAACGCCTTATGGTGGAACTGCGTATGGTGTCGGTTCTGCAGCAAAGTACTATTTTAATAAATCACCTCAAAAGTTAACACTCATTGAAAGTGCAATTTTAGCCGGCCTACCACAGAGTCCTTCGGTATATTCGCCCTATTCAGGAATAAAAGATGCCTATGTTTCAAGAACGAAAGAAGTATTGAGGCGTATGAGAGAAGACAAATATATTACAAAAACTCAAGAGATAGACTTGGGTAATTCTATAAAAAAAGTCAAATTTGTTGGTAACACTGAAGATGCTATTCAAGCAACACACTTTGTTTTTTATGTAAAAGATGAGCTCGATAAGATGTTGAGTGATAACGCGCTCTACCAAAGAGGGCTCGTCATCAGAACCACATTAGATCTTGATTTGCAGAAAGAAGTAGAAAAAATTGTTAAAGAAGAAATAAAAAATGCAAAAAATCTTGACATCTCAAATGGTGCAGTCGTTGTACTAAAGGCGAGCACGGGTGAGGTATTAGCAATGGTTGGATCTTATGACTATAACGACAAAGAGTTTGGTAAGTTTAATGCATCGCTCGGTTTGCGACAGCCAGGTTCTACATTGAAGCCATTTACGTACGCGCTTGCATTTGAAAATAACTATACACCAGCTAGTACCATTATGGATGTGAAGACTACGTTTCAGTCGGGTCAAAATCCAGACGAGAAACCATATGAACCCGTTAACTATGACGGAAAATACCACGGTCCTGTACAAATGCGCTTTGCATTGGGGAGTTCATTGAATGTCCCAGCAGTCAAAACACTTGCATCGGTCGGCATAGAAAATCTACTGCAAAAATTATACGATGCGGGTCTTAAAACCTTAGAGCCCACGAATGAGAATATGAAGCGATTTGGACTGTCACTAACGCTCGGAGGAGGCGAAGTAACATTACTTGACCTTACGAGTGCATATACTACCTTTGCTAATGGTGGATATGCAACACGACCCAGTGGCCTTATAGATGTGCAAACGTACGGCAATAAAAAGCTTTACACACAACCAAAGACAGAGAAAAAACAGGTCTACTCAAAAGATGTTTCATTCCTTGTATCCCACATACTTTCAGATAATATTGCGCGCAACATTACATTCGGTCCAAATAATTTTCTTGTTGTCCCAGGTAAAACAGTTGCTGCAAAAACCGGCACAACAGATGACAAGAGAGATAACTGGACAGTAGGTTACACGAAAGATATTGTAGTTGGTGTTTGGGTAGGTAATAACGACAACTCTAAAATGAACCCAACGGTAGCCTCTGGCGTAAGCGGCGCAGCCCCTATATGGAGACGTGTCTTCTTGTACGCACTGTCACATGGGTATAAAGATGGCATAATGGATAAACCGCCTACGGTCGATGCACTGACTATTGATTCTCAATTTGGTGGTTTGCCATATAAAGATTTCCCAACTCGATCTGAATATTTCATAAAAGGTACAGAGCCCACAGATACTTCACCGAGCTATAAAATGGTAAAAATTTCAAAATCTACCGGTAAACTTGCAAATGATTACGAGATTAACCATAACGATTATGATGAAAAACTCTATTTTGTTGTCAATGAAACTGATCCACTTTCATTAGATGGTACGAATCGATGGCAAGAGGGGATAGATGCTTGGGCACGTGAGCAATCAGATGATCGTTGGAAAGTGCCAACGGAAATCTCAGATAGTAATAAGGATGCAATATCTATTTCTGTATCAGGTATATCTGATACAGAGAAGAAAGATACAACCCCCTTTGACATTACGGCATCTGTTTCATCAAATAGAAACATAGAATATTTTCGCTTATTAATTAATGGTTCTGTAGAAAAGGAGACAAAAGATAAAAAAATGCAAGCTTCTATATCGAAAGACCCTGGAATATATACTTTTACATTTATAGCAAGAAACGAAGCTGGAAATGAATCGAAACAAGAATATACCGTAGGTATTAAGACAGACCCTAACCAAACACCGACCCCTTAAGCATATTCCCGTATTGTCTTATGCATGTTAGTAGACTATAATGTAAGAATGGCAGACAAAGCTATAAATCCAAATATATTTAAAGGTATTGTAGGTGAACTTAAAAAAGTTACGTGGCCTAGTCGTAAAGAAACCTTGCATCTTTCACTGGTGGTTGTTATAATTTCAATTCTACTTGGCCTCTATATAGGATTTTTTGATTACATTTTTGCAAAATTGGTCACATTTCTCATTAGTTTTAAAAAATAAGTATGAATCAGACAGATACAACAGTTGTAGCCGATGAGGTTATAGAAAATGTTGTGAATAAACCGGTGCATCCGGATGCTAAGTGGTATGTTGTGCATACGCAAGCAGGATATGAACAACGCACTAAAAAAGGGCTAGAAGAACGTGTAAAAACGTTGGGTTACGCACATCAAATTTTTGAAACCATCGTTCCTATGCGAAACGTTATCACTATAAAGCAGGGTAAGAAAAAACAAGTCAAAGAAAAACTATTTCCTGGTTATCTTCTTGTTAGTATGATTCTGAATGACGATAGCTGGCTTGTAGTGAGAACGACAGAAGGTGTAACAGGATTTGTAGGTGCAGGTAATAAACCAACACCTATATCTGAAAAAGAGGTTGCGGCAATTCTTAAATTTACGACACAACAAACCCCTAAATTTAAGACTAAGTTTTCTGTTTCTGAGGCTGTTAAAATAGTTGATGGTCCTTTCTCAGACTTTTTGGGTACTATTCAAAAGGTTGACGAGGAACAAGGTAAAGTTAAAGTACTTATCTCGATTTTTGGTCGAGAAACACCAGTCGAACTAGATTTTTTACAGGTTGAAAAAATATAAATGGCGAAAGAAGTAAAAGCACTCATAAAATTAAACTTACAGGCTGGACAAGCAACTGCGGCACCACCAGCAGGACCTGCCCTAGGTCAGCACGGTGTTCCTATCATGGATTTTATTAGACAATATAACGAGAGAACGGCGCAAGATAAGGGTAAAATAATTCCAGTGGTAATTACGGTGTACGAAGATCGTTCCTTTACGTTCGTAACGAAGCTACCACCCGCTTCAGCGCTGATTAAGGAAAAACTAGGTTTAAAAAAAGCTGCAGTTAATCCTGGAAAAGAAGTTGTTGCAACAATGACCAGGCAGCAAGTAACTGAGATTGCAGAGGCAAAAATGAAAGATCTAAATGCGCGCACGGTTGATCAAGCAATACGAGTTATTGAAGGCACTGCTCGAAGCATGGGCATTCAAATAAAATAAATATGGGAAAGAAAAAACAAATAACGGTAGGTGTACAGGAAAAAAAGAAAGAAGTACAAGTAATGGATATGAGCGTGAACACGAAAAAGCCAAATAAAATGATTAAGAAGGTAGTTAAGACAAGAGGCACGTCATACAAGAAGGCTAAATTAGAGGCAATTAAGAAGAAAGCCTACAGTGTAAAAGAAAGTATTGCGCTATTAAAGAAGGTAGCGTTTGAGAAATTCACTTCACCTGTAGAACTACACTTAAATGTACTAGATGTTGGTCTCAAAGGTGAAGTATCATTACCACATGGAACAGGAAAAACAGTCAGAGTTGTTTTATTTGATGACGCAGTAGAAAAAGAAATAAAAGGTGGTACAATATCGTTCGATATACTTATTGCTCGCCCCGATGACATGAAGCGATTAGTACCTTTTGCACGTCTACTTGGGCCAAAGGGTCTGATGCCATCACCAAAAAAAGGCACCGTTAGTGATTCTCCAGAAAAGGCACTGAAAAAGTTTCAACAGGGCCAAGTACACTATAAAACCGAAGCAAAGGCACCTATCATGCATCAGGTTGTTGGTTTGGCGTCGTTTAGTGAGAAACAGCTTGTAGAGAATATTAATGCATTTGTTCGTGCTGTAGAGATAAAGAATATACGTAAAGCATTTATATGCACCGCTATGAGCCCGTCACTAATACTTGATCTATCAAGTATAGAATGAAAATCTACCTCTCTGTTCAAGAAGCAGGAGAGGGTGTAAGAAATAGTATTATCCAGAAAGTAAACAATAGTAAGAACACCATTTACGAGTACTTACCCCAAAGTATCGTAAACAGCAAAAAATTCTTTGAAATCAATAAACAGTATATAGACGAATGTGATTGTGTCATTGCAGAAATAACTTCTGCTACTATAGATAGCGGTGGTATCATAGTGTACGCACTTACAAGGAAAATACCTGTTCTTGCATTAATAGCAGGAGAATCTGAAAGTAAACTAGCTCCATTACTTCATGGAAATCCTTCAGAGTGGCTTTTTTTAGAACACTATTCCCAAGAGAGTATTCCATATATTGTGACTAATTTTGTTGAGTATTGTTCAAAAGCATCGAAACGAAAAGGAAAACTGGTTGTAATCGATGGGGGAGATGGTTCAGGAAAAGCTACGCAGGCTGCACTTATTTCTCAGTATTTATCGTCAAAAGAAATGAGTCATAGAATGTACGACTTTCCTCGCTACTATACTTCATTTCATGGTTCTATTGTGGGCAGAATGCTTAAAGGTGAATTTGGCTCATTTGATTCTATATCTCCTTACCTATCATCATTAGCATATGCTTTAGATAGAGCGTCTGTTCGAGAAGAAATGACTGATTATTTGCAACAAGGGGGAATTATAATATCAAATAGATATGCAACATCAAGTATGGCACACCAAAGTGCTAAATTTAAGAAAAAAAAAGATGCGACTGTTTTTTTAGAGTGGATTTACGATCTAGAATATAAGAAACATAAAATTCCAAAAGAAGATCTAGTGATATATTTGTATGTACCGTGGAAATTTGGACTTGAACTTGATAAAAAAAAGGAACATAGGGCATATTTAGGTAAAAAGGAACTAGATTTAGCCGAAAAGAACATAGAGCATCGTAAGGCATCTGAAAAAATGTATCTTTCACTGTGCAAAAAATACCGACACTGGATTAGAATTGATTGTGTAAAAGAAAATAATCTTCGTACTCGCGAAAGCATCCATGCAGAAGTACTCTCAATTCTCAAAAAACGCCACATTATAGCTCTATAAATACGAAATAATACGCTTGCATATTTTTTTTGATCATGATATTGTCCAATCATGAAGTATCTAAAAAAAGTAGATTCTGAAGTATACGATATTATCCTAAAAGAAGATAAAAGACTCTCTACTACTCTTATGATGATCCCTTCTGAAAACTATGCCTCTCGCTCTGTTGAAGAAGCAGTTGGTTCAAGGTTTGGTGATAAGTATGCAGAGGGATATCCGCAAAAGCGCTACTACCAAGGACAAAGAAACGCAGATATGCTTGAATCGTTAGTAATTGAGCGAGCAAAGAATTTATTTGGTGTTGCACACGTTAATGTGCAGCCTTATTCTGGTTCTCCAGCAAATTTAGCGGTTTATAATGCTTTACTTTCGCCTGGTGATACGATTTTGGGACTATCGCTCGCGTTTGGTGGTCATCTCACACACGGTGCAGCGGCTTCTGCAACAAGCAAATACTTTCATACCGTACAGTACACCTTAGATGAAACAGGTATGATCAATTTTGATGAAATAGAAAAATTAGCCAAAGAACATAAACCAAAAATTATTGTGGCTGGAACGACGGCATATCCCCGTTTGCTTGACTGGAAACGCTTTGCAGAAATAGCAGACCGGTTTGGGGCGTATCTTATGGCAGATATTGCTCATCTTTCTGGGCTTATAGCAGCTGGTGCTTATCCATCGCCTGTCAATCACGTGCACGTAGTTACTACTACAACGCACAAAACACTTCGTGGTCCTCGTGGCGCTATGATAATGGTAACCGATAAAGGACTAAGTAAAGATCCATTACTCTCAGAAAAAATAGATAAATCGGTATTTCCAGGTCTACAAGGAGGTCCGCATTTGAACACCATAGCTGGCATTGGGGTTGCGCTCCACGAGGCAAATACTGACCGATTTAAGGCATATGGAAAGCAAGTGATTCAGAATGCAAAAAAACTGGCAAGTGAGCTTATAAAATACAAATTTACACTAATAGCAGGAGGTACAGATTCTCATCTTATACTTATAGATCTAAGTAATAAAAAATTACTCGGAAATACGGTCGCAGAAGCGCTTGAATATGTTGGGATTGTCGCGAATAAAAATTCTGTCCCTAATGACAAAAACCCTCCATTTTATCCATCTGGGCTTCGTATAGGGACACCGGGAATTACTAGCCGTGGTATGAGTACTAAAGAGGTTGTAATCATAGCAGAAGTTATTCATAAGACAGTTGAGGCTGTGCATGCTCAGAAAGTAAAGACACTCAAAAAGGCGAGTTTAGAAAGAAAGAAGTCAGTCCGTAGAGAACTTATTAAGAGTACCTTAGAATTGCGTACACTTCGATCAACTATTTTAGATCTTTGCAATCGATTTCCACTGTGTGATACGTACTAGAAAGTAACGTCCTTTTTCCTTATCCTATAAAGGATATGATCTCTTCTATGTTGTGTTTGCTCCCTATGAATAGTGGTTGTTTTTCGTGTAGCTCGGTGGGCTGAATAAGCAGAGGTGATGATGTGCCAGACACTGCAAGCCCTCCAGCATTCTGCATAATACGTGCCATTGGATTTATTTCATACATCAAACGTAGCTTACCCTTAGGATTACGACTGTCAGCTGGATACATAAAAACTCCACCATTAAGTAAGGTACGGTGGATATCAGACACCATAGAACCAACATAACGCAATTTCATATTTGTATCTTTTGCATGTTGGATATACTTTTGTATGGAGAGTGGAAAAGTATTGTAGTAGGCTTCATTTATAGAATATGTTGATCCGCGTTCTGGAGTATGAATGTTTTCGTGTGAAAGTAAAAAACTTCCTATTGATGGGTCATATGTAAATCCATGAACAGCGCTTTTGCAAGTATACACAAACATGTTCGAAGGTCCATAAATAACATATCCAGCAGCAATCTGTTCAGTGCCTTTTTGAAGGGAATTTTCATGCATTCGGTAGATAGAAAAAATAGTTCCAATACTTACATTGACATCTATATTTGAGGATCCATCGAGAGGGTCAAAAAAAACTGCATATTTCGCACGTGCTTCATTTGTGTGGAGAATTGTCTCCATTTCCTCGGATGCAATAAGCGCAACTTGTTTACTTGCTCGCAAACTTTCAATAAGGATACTGTTCGCAAATACGTCCAACTTCTGTACCTCATCATCTGATTGATTTTTAAACCCTGAAGATCCAATTATGTCAACTAAACCCGATCTTGCTACGTGTGAGGCAATTATTTTTACCGCTTGTTCGATATAGATCATCAGAAGACTAAAGCTTCCTGTCGCCTGCTTAAACGACTTTTCTTCTTCTAATATATAGTCGGTTAGCGAGCTTGCATATTTCATCCGCTTCGGTAAATTGCGAGTGCAACATCTAAAGGCTTATCTTCTACCGTTAACGCGTAGATAGCGTTACAGAAGGCTATGGCTTGCTTTAAGTCTTTTTGATGAATATTTCTACCAGTCGCATTACCGCTAGCACCTCCAATATGTAATTGATCGTATAAGTCTTTTAGGAATACCTCGACGCTGGTACTTGATCCACCGGCACAAACGAGCCGTGTCCGACCTGCAGCATCTACTGCCTCTCTCAAAGCTTCAGCACTAGATCCATTTTTTGGCTTTGGGGCATTCACTTTTACAAAATCTGCACCGAGTGTTGAAGCAAGACCTGCAGCCCCTGCTATAAGATGAGCATCGTATTCGTCTTGTACATGTGTTCCACGAGGGTAAGCCCATAGAACCGCTACGAGCCCATTTCTATGTGCGTGGTAGATAATGTGCGCTGCTTCACGTAGCATCTGTTCTTCAAATGCACTACCCATATAGATGGTGTATCCAACAGCACACACGGTAAGCTTTGAACTTTCTATAAATGCTGCAATATCGTTCATAGAGTACCAACTACTACTTAAAGGGTCTTGTGCACCTTTTGGGATTACATTCGTTTTGGAGTTCATTTTTACAAGATAGGGAATAGTGCCATATGTTGTTCCATATCGAGCAATGAGCCCAAGCTGTGTTGCAAATACTCCTATTTGTGCTTTTGACGCAATACTGAATAAATGTTCGGGTGTTGCGTCATCGGGTGAAATACCTTCTCCGTAGTAATCGTCATTCAGGTGTTCTGCTTTTTGATCACCGGCAAAAAGCATAAGTCGTTCTGAGTCATGTGTCATCGTAAGATAATTTTTTCTGAATAATTCTCTCTTTGATTCAGGAACATCGAGCGGTATTGTTAGTGTGTTTTCCATAGTTCTATAAATTTATAATGTAAAACATAATTTCATATATCATCATACTTTTAGTATAGGTTATTTTCAATAATCGTCAAGGTTAAGATTACCTTTTTTTGTATATTCGCACAACTGGATGGTCAAATACACTCCACGTTTCTTCTGCCAGTTCGTCTGGTAATGAAAAGAGGGTTTTACCTGCAAACTCAATTCTAGGATATGAAGTGAAGGTAGCAATCAGATCATACACTTTTCCCCGAAAGAGAGTTGTATAGTATTTACTCAGCGTTTTATTATTCCTTTGTTGCAGAGAGCATTTTTTCCATACTGTATCATGCTTTTGAAGTAAACACGTTGTATTTGCAAATACTCTGCGCGATGGAATAACAATGTAGTCACTTGTTTGTAAGGCACTATTGAATTGTGTTTTAGTTGAGGCATCACGTTCAATATCGTAGAGAAATAGTGAGTGAATAGTATAGTTATTCGACGTATACAACGGTAAATCGGTCACATTAGCACCTTCGGTAAGTATAGTAGAACCCTGTGGAATATGTTTATTAATCCATTCTGTCGCTCTAACACGAACATCAGGGTAACTATATACACCTAAGAATGACAAGCCAAATACCACTTGAAATAGCACAAATATATACATGGCTATCTTAAACAGGCGAGTAGTAGACATTTTCTGCATTGTTAAAAGCACTACCAATTCTAAAATAACGTAGGGATAAATCATGAAACGAACCCACTTTGTGTAGAGAAATGCACTCGGAGCAAATAAGACAACAAAATATGCCGCGTAGAGCGGTTTTCTACTAATGACATAGAGTAGACCGATAATTGAGAGTATCGTCAAAGGAATCCCGAGTGCATATGGAAAAATAGCGAACAGTTGAAAGAATACTGCTTGTGCGCCAATAAATTGTTGAGTATAGAAAACCGGAAGCGTTCCCATTCCTACTGCACTCTCATAGCGCAGTGTATCGAGCGTTTTCTGATACGATAAAATAATATGTGGTGAAAATGCAATAGTAAAAATTGCCGCTACACCTACCACACAGAGCAAGTACGTAAAGGCTCTCTTCACTGTTACAGTATGTTTCAATAAAGAGTAACTTACGTATAGTGCTGGCAATACAAACAGCTGCACCGAAGATATTTTGGTAGCCATAGATAAACCAATTGCAATACCAACTATTCTTGCATCACGAATGAAAACAAGGCATAACAGTAAAAAGAAAATGAGAATACTTTCTGTAGTGCCAAAATGTGCAAGCTGTATAAATACAGGGGTACAGATGAAAATAAGTACACCTTGAATAAGAATGTCTTTCTTTATTTTTAGCTCCTTTAGTAAGAGATACCAAAGGTATACAGATCCGACTGAAAATGTTGCTGATAGTACGCGCAACAAGAGCGTTGCTCTCTCCACGGTTAATGGCAAACCAGAGGTAAGGTTAACAAAAAAGACCATATAGAGCGGAAACTGATTGTATGCATAAAAATGCGGATCAAGCAGAGTAGAAAATGATAAAGTACTTGCAGCGATTGCCATATTGCGTTCATCCGGATGAAACAAGAAAGGCAATCCCCAGTTTAGGTTGTGTATACGAGTAAACACTGCCAAAAAAATGAGCGAGAACCAAATAACAAATGTGGTTCTTTTCATACGCCAAAGACTGCGAGCTGGTATATGAGATCTTTTAAGTCTCTGTAGTGGCGAACGTAGCATAGGGGATTTGTACAGCCCTCTATATAGTTACTATTGGCTGTGCTATTAGTGCAGATAATACTGGTGAGCTTCCGATTGAGCGCAAGACTTAAAAAAAACCCATCGTAAAAATGTGGAGCAGATGATTCAAAAATACATAGGGTAGCTTTTTTCAGAGCACTCAGAGTAAGCTCGTATTTCTGTGTATCATCTATGTGCTCACCACGCGTAGCACGTTCTATAAGATTTTGATTCACAATAATATTACCTCGTTGAGAAAGTGCAACCACTATTTTTTTAAATTGTACTGAAGTTTCTGAACTTCCAGAATAGATGAATATATCCATATTTGCTATGCGTATTTAGTTATGTGTATAATTATACCTAATGCAATCTAGAAAACTAAACATACTGTATGTACTTTTCTTTTTTGTTGCCATCTTTGTTTTTGGCGTTGCGGTGTTTGAAGAGCAAATTCGAGTACGCATTAGAGCAACAAGCACAGTAGTTTCAAACGAGAAGTCGGTACTCTTAGTAGATAAAGTTGCAGCTATAGTTAAGGCAGATAGTATACATATTACTGTATTTGCTAGAAATGCTTCTGGTGACACACTTCCCGGGGTCTCTGTTCAAACTCAGGCAAGTCTAGGGACCATACAGCCAGTACAGGCAGTTACCGATGAAATGGGAAAAGCCGTATTTACACTTTCCTCCACAACACCAGGAAAATCATTTATTACTGCAACGGTGGCTAACCAGCCTCTACCTCAAAAATTAACAGTACTGTTTTCAGTAGAGTGAAAAAACACGTAGTGTATAATAGCTAGTACTTGTTTAATAATTTATTAGTATTTGCATATGAAAAAAATAACAAAGGCCGTTATACCAGCAGCTGGGTTTGGAACACGTTTTTTACCACAAACGAAAGCGATGCCCAAGGAAATGCTTCCTATTGTTGATAAGCCAGTCATTCAGTATGTAGTTGAAGAGCTCGTAGATGCAGGAATAACAGACATCATTATTGTTACTGGGTACCACAAAAGAACTATAGAAGACCATTTTGATATTCCAAGTAAAGATCTTATCGAGAATCTTAAGATGGGAGGAGAAAAAAAGAAACCATTACTAGACGAAGTTATAAAGATTGCTGATATGGCCAACTTTGTGTATGTTCGTCAAAAAGGTCCATACGGTAATGGGACACCTCTTTTAAATGTGCGTCATCTTATCGGCGGTGAACCCTTTATATATACGTGGAGTGACGACTTCATTAGTGCAAAACCATCTCGATTTAAGCAACTGCTTGAGGCGTATGATGAGTTTGGAGTGTCTTGTATGGCTAGTATACGTGCCAAAAAAGATGAAGACTACGATAGGTACGGTTTTGCTGGTGGTAAATTGATACGAGATGGAATTATTGATATCGAAACAATTATTGAAAAACCTGGAAAAGAGAACGCTCCGTCAGATTTGGCAAATGTGTCAGGATTCCTATTTACACCCGAAATATTTGAGTATTTAGATCGTGCACTTGCCAACCTCAGTGAAGGTGACGAGTTGTACTATAATGATGCACTCAAGTTGATGTTGAAAGATGGTAAGCGAGTACTTGCGGTTGAAATAATGAATGGTAAGTATTACGACACAGGAAATAAGCTTGAATATCTTAAGACCGTTGTAGAATTTGCAGTAAAGAATGGTGCGGTCAACGGTGAATTCACACAGTTCTTACGAGAACTTATCGAGAAAAAGGGTTTGTAACTCTTTCAAAAGAGTGTTAGAATAGTGATTATTATTAATTTGTGATTGTGTGTGTATATTCCTGGCGTGATGCGCCGTACATACACTTTAGCTGCGTAATGCGGCACATTAAGGAAAATATGGTTAATCTTGATCCAAAAAAATTGTTAGAACTCGGTGGTCACTTTGGTCACAAAGTATCTCGAACGAATCCTAAAGCAAAAAAGTATGTATATACTGCGCAAAGCGGTATTTCTATAATAGACTTATTCAAAACTGTTGAGCTCGGTGAACGTGCTGCAAAAAAACTTGAAAGTGCCGGTGTTGAGGGGAAAACGCTTCTCGTCATAGCAAGCAAGAAGGTCGCGAAAAATATTGTTGCAAAACAGTGTGAAGAAAACACAGTGCCATACTTGTGTGAGAAATGGGTAGGAGGTTTCTTCTCTAACTTTGAAGAAATACATAAGAATATCCAGAAAGCAAACGACTGGATTGAAGCACAAAAGACAGGAGGATGGGACCATATGTTAAAACATGAACGTGTGAAACTTGAAAAAGAGCTTCATAAAGTCTTAAAGGTATATAAAGGGGTACTTAAACTCGATAAGATACCAGACGCTGTTTTGATTGTCGATGTTAAGAAAGAAAAAAACGCACTGAATGAGAGTATGAAAGTACAGGAAAGACAACGCCTGCAAGGGATAGATCAGCTTATGTCGTTTGCTATTCTCGACACCAACGTGAATCCAGACGTTGTACAATATCCGGTCATGATAAATGACGATACTGAGCAGACAATTGAGTATATGTTCACCTATCTATTAGATGCATACATAAATGGTAGAAAAAAATTCCAAGCATCAGAGGATAAGAGAATTGCGGCTGAAGAAAAGAAAGCGGAAAAAGTAAAAAAAGCACAAGAGATCGCAGAAAAGAAAATTCATGAAAAACCATAATTTTTAGAAAAATGAAAACTATAGAGCTTATAAAAACACTCAGAGCAGAGACTAGCGCCTCTGTAGCCCTTTGTAATAAAGCATTACTAGAGTCAAAAAACGACATAAAAAAGGCACGAGAACTTCTGAAGGCATGGGGAGTAGAGAAAGCTCAAAAGAAACAAGGTACTGAAACAGCAGATGGTGTCGTTGAATCATACATTCACCATAATAAACGTATGGGTGCGCTTCTTACTTTGCATTGTCAGACAGATTTTGTTGCAAAGAACGAAGAATTTAGGAGCCTTGCACGTGAAATAGCCATGCAGATTGCATCTATGGCACCAAAAACATCAGAAGAACTGCTAAAACAAGCATATATTCGCGATAGCAAAAAAACTATCGAGGCACTTATTCAAGAGAGCATTGCGAAACTTGGCGAAAACATAAGAATAGGCGATTTTGTGAGGTTTGAAATATAAAGTTTATTCTTAGTGAGTATTAATCCACAGGGCAGCAGCTCCAAGTGCAGCGCTTGCTAATCCTCCGTACAGTATAAATTCTCCGCATGTTCTTACACCTTTTATTTTACCGACCATATGTGCCTCCATTTGATTTTTGACTATTTGTGCTTCCTTTTGTGCATGGTGAAGCTCTCTTTTGGCTCTTCGATTTTGTGCTCCCAGCAATAAAGCATTGGTAACTGGATTAACAGATTGAGCAGCAGCTTGCTTTTCTGGTACAGCATCATATACGTTTTTTTTTATGTACAGACCAACTTGCTCTCCTTCTAATTTCGAAGCATTATATAAGTCCCTCATAGCATGAGTGTATGGACTATGTTTTACTCTATAACTAACTAGAGATAGTGCACCTAAAGCCGTTATTCCCATCGGCAATAAACACCATAAAGTATTAAATTCAATTTCCATGTCTTATAGTATATGTAATAGTGGTATAATACATACTCACTATGTATACATCTAGACAAAATAAGGACATTCCAAAAACGAGTTTTGTATGGAACGCTGATACAGAAGCAGAACGCATATTTAACACATGTATTTCCACAGCGAGTGGATTTTTTAATAGCAAAGGCTTTTTGGTACTTCCATATCTTATAAAAGGCGACGCATCGTGTGTGTATTTACCTCATATTGCATACGCGTCAATCCCAAATTTTTGGACAAGGTTAACTCGCTTAAGCGACAGTAAATACATATGCATGCCAAAAGCAATAGGAACTAAACTCAAGGCACTTTTAGCAACATTGCCCACTTTGGCTCCAAAAGAGTTGTCTGTAAAAGAATGTGAGTGGAAGAATGTAGAGGGCGTATTGTGGAATTATGTAAACGAACTAGCAATTGAGAGCACGCTTTCAATTCGGTCGCTTGAAGTACGTATAACTCAATATGGCACCATTTCTTCGTATCTCTATGAAAAAACTAGAGAAAATCATCTTGTTTGTTATTTAAGGTATGATATGTCAGTTGCTCATTTAGCTGAAATAATACTGACTGCATTACTGAGACCTATGCAGAAATCGCTTCATTTGCCATGGGAAACAACTGAAGGTATGGTGGATATCCTTCTGACAAAGTCACCCCTTGCAAAATATTTCACAAATTATAAGCCAACGCTCTATGCAACAAGCCACATTCAAAAAAGGCCTGAAATGGTATCTAAAAAATATGTTGCACAACTAGGTTTAAAACTGAGTAAGCCTTTCGCACTCAAAAATAACACAGTCTTTTACCACACAAAGCCTCTGTCTCAAAGCCTAACTAAATCGCAGGAGTTGATATTAAAACATTGTCTTCAAAATGAAAACAGTATAGTTGAATATGATACGCTCGGAACACTGTTGTGGGATTCTGATGAACAATTCTCTCTGTGGGCTATAAATAAACAGTTACAACGTTTAGTTGATAACCTAAAAAGCTTGGGCGTTTCATCTGACTTGTTTCACATAGTACGCGGTAGGGGATTCATACTTACGAATATGTAATTTTTCTACAAACGCTTAGTATATAATCAGCACATGAGTCAAGACTTCCTATCTACAGACTATGTGCTTCCTGATAATCGTATAGCGAATGAACCTGCTCTAAAACGAGGCAATGACCGGTTATTTGTATACAATACAGCTTCTGATACAATTCAACATGATATATTTTCAAATATTCATGCCTATCTTCCAAAAAATACGTTGTGTGTATTAAATAAATCTTCTGTCATCCCCGCTAGAATACGGCTCAACAAACATAGCGGTGGCTCAGTAGAGGTCTTGTTTTTGTTAAATGAAGACATGCCAACGAACCTACTTCGCATTATGGTTGATCGCAAAGTAACGGAAGGTACGGTGTTAATGACAAGTAACAATATCGTAATAGGGCACGTGAAGGAGCACAGTGAGAAGAGTATTTTTATATTCCAGCTAGCAATATCACGTTTAAAACTTGTGCAGCTTTTGTTACACGAAGGAACTGCCCCTTTACCTCAATATATTAAACACTCACCGCTTAGTATGGATGAGCAAATACGCAGATACCAAACGGTGTATGCACAAAAGAGTGGGCAATTTGGTTCTGTAGCTGCTCCTACTGCAGGATTGCATTTTACAAAGGAAATACTTGAAAATCTCATACTACGAGGGGCAGATATACAATATGTAACGCTTCACGTAGGCCTTGGAACATTTGCTCCGCTTACCCAAAAGCAAATGGAGACTAGAAAACTGCACGAAGAGCAATACAGTATTTCACAGAGCACTCTCGACGCATTGGAGGGTGCAAAGACACAACGCAAACCTATATTGGCGGTTGGAACCACTACAGTACGCACACTGGAGTCGTATGCCAGCACACATGTTTCTACTGGCTCTACAGATATATTTATTTATCCTCCCTATTCTTTTTATTATCCAACGATGCTTTTAACTAATTTTCATTTGCCACATACATCACTTATGCTGTTGGTTCAATCGTACTTGCAGTATAAAAAGTCAAAAAGAAATTTGGTACAGTTGTACAGAGAAGCAATTAAGGGTACGTATATGTTTTATTCGTTTGGCGACTCTATGCTCATAGTATGAAAAAGTTTGGCTTTAAAGTACTGCATTCAAGTATAAAGGGGAGAAGGGGTCGTATGAGCACTCCTCATGGCACAATAGAAACACCAGCATTCGTTCCGGTAGCTACAAAAGGAACACTCAAGGGCCTTACTCCGCAACAGGCTGCAGAAATTCCAATACAATTAAGTTTTGTTAATTCATATCACCTTGCGTTAACTCCTGGTATGGCAACTGTTAAAAAACTTGGAGGAGTTCATGTTATGAGTGGGCTGACATATCCGCTTATGTGCGATTCTGGTGGATTTCAGATTTTTTCATTGGGACGAGCAGATGGTAAACAACGAGCGAACGTTCGAGGTGAAGAAGAGCCGTTTATTGTGAAAAAAACAGATGAAGAAGTAGTATTTCGATCTCCCTATAATGGCGAAACTATCACTTTTAACCCAAGAGCTTCAATAGCATTTCAACACATCATAGGTGCAGATATGTTTATGGCTTTCGACGAGTGTATCTATGCCTACGCTACACATAAATACGCAACAGTGGCCACAGAGCGAACGCACAGATGGCTTACAGAGTGTGTTAGAGAGCATAAGAAGGATAACCCTAAGAATCAAGCTCTCTATGGTGTAATTCAGGGTGGTATGTATAAGGGTTTGAGAGAGTTGTCTGCTCAGTTTATTTCACAGCAAGACGTAAGTGGGGTTGCTATTGGTGGAGTAAGCGTGGGGGAGACAAAAAGTGAAATGCGAGAACAAGTAGCGTGGGTTGCTCCCTATTTACCATCAGACAAGCCGGTTCATTTACTAGGGGTAGGTCAGGTAGATGATATTGTAGATTTGGTAAAGTATGGCATAGATACCTTTGATTGTGTTGAACCTACTCGGTTGGCTCGAACAGGTATACTGTATGACTCACGTGCAGTATTAGAAGGGAATAATTTATACACACTTGATATTTTTAAAAAAACATACGCGGCAGACACAACAAGGGTAGATGAATCATGTACCTGCTACACGTGCACACATTTTTCTAAGGCATACGTGCACCACTTGTTTAAGCAAAAAGAACTCTTAGGCTATACGCTTGCTACTGTTCACAACCTATCGGTAATGGAAGCGCTTATGAGAAAAATACGAACTAGCCTCGAGTAGTAAATTGACGAGGCATAATAATATCATCTGGTGTATAGTATTTCTTCTCTCCATCATCGACCTCATACCATAGGTTATGGTAAGGTTGTTGGACACAAATAGTAGATGACTCTGTTTCTTTTTTTCCAAGAATAAAGGATTGCAATGCTACATATGCGAAACCAACAAAACCAAATACTTCTTTCATCATTTCTATAGAAAGTCCATCTTCCGTAAACTCATTTCTAGCCGTCAATACAAACGTAGCTGCAGCCAAAGTCGCTGAAACAGCTGCTGTCTTAAATAAGAGTGGCATCTGTTCAAAATCAGATATTTTCCTCATGAACTTGTTTGCTGGCTCTGGCACTGTTTCCTTCATGA
>Ga0210057_1001192_pt1 | contig 40139 bp, 43 predicted proteins | sample CryGeyCG2114_010_2_FD_183968 | JGI IMG/M metagenome (GOLD analysis project Ga0210057, IMG submission 183968) | Groundwater microbial communities from aquifer - Crystal Geyser CG10_big_fil_rev_8/21/14_0.10 (SPAdes) (version 2) | ecosystem: Environmental > Aquatic > Deep subsurface > Groundwater ... | reverse complement strand
ATCTATTGTTGTTATCCCTCTATCTTTAAAGAAATAGAATGATCCGGGTTTATTCATCGGTTATCACCTCACTTTCTCGTTGTATTCTACAACTCGAAAGTGTTACCGATGTATCTCATCTTCTGCATAAAAAAACAGCGGGTGAAAAATATAAGAAGAATTACGGCAGTAAGTTTCCAACCTACGAGGTGGCACGCATGTAACCTAAGAGATAGAAGTATATATTATTAAATAACAAGGACGGACCTTAACACGTGCCCAACGAAGGTCCGACCTTAGATATCCTTGGGGTGAATACGGATGATAAATCCCCTCAGAAAATATATCTGACATATATAAAAATATATCACTATTTATAGTTCTAATTCGTACTTCGAGGACGCGCTGATTCGTCAATTAATAAGCCTGTTTGCTTGAAAGCTGCCGCCTTTTGCTATATGCAACAATTCTTTTAATTTCTCCGAGTGTTGATCCCACCGGCACTTTAGTTTCGGCAATAGTAAAATCTCTGAAAGTAATATTTGGGAATAAACTTTCGTAATGTTTTATATATCGGGGGATTCTGCTTGCTCCATGCGCACCGTGCGCAACAACAGCAACGGTTGCAGTCTTTCCCGCTAAATATTTACTTATACCTTCTGTCTGGCCCTTTGTACTAACTTCTTCAATTTCACCAATAATAATCTTTGACTTTGGAAGAATAAAGTTTGGATCACCATCAATCATTTTTTCAAGGTCTACATTCTGCGGTTCTCCCCCATTATAGTAGAAGACTGGACCATAAGCTTCTATATCTTCTTTGGTTACTTCATCTTTCTTTTTATTCACACGCAAAGCGGTAACAGCTCGTACAATTTCAATGCCTGCATTCACACGCTCTAAATCATCCAATCTATCTTTATAAAGAACATTTCTGGTTCCATCTTCCGGCGGAGGCGTTGAAACAGTGCTGTGTCCGGGGACAACCCACACAACATCAATATCAGATGTCGGAGTTGGCTGGCCTTTTTCCCGTTTTTCCCGAAGTTCCGAAATGACCTGGTGCCTAAGATCAATATCTGCCTGTTCCACCTTTGTATTATTTCAGGAAAAGGAATTAGAAGTCAACTTGATCCTGAGATTTAACCTGAATCTATCTTTTAAGTTTCCAACCTACGAGGTGGCACGCACGTGACCTACGAGGTCGAAGACTAGAGATCAGTTTTTTATTTAGAAGTAGACAATGCCACTTTTACTCCAAGCCCAATTAGTACTACTCTAATAAACTTTTCGGCATAATATTGGATTTTGTTTAATCGAGATTTTACTAAGTGGTAAGAGATAATATAAGTAACTAATGCAACGGAATACCTAAAGATTCGTGTTAAAATTATATCGTTTAACCGGCAACAGACCTGGGTACTTAGCTATTCAACTAATTATACGTTACAGTTTTAGCTGTTTTCCAAACACTAAATTAAATCTCTCTTAAGTCCCCTTTGAATTTGTTATTAGTTAGTTCTTTAAAAAGCTTTAACCACCTAATTGCATTACTTGTTGTCAATAAGTCTTTCCGGTAGAGAGATTTTGCCTGCTTACTCATCTTTTCATATTTTGCATCATTGGTTAAGAGTTCATACATTTTTTCCGCAACCTTTTTAGTGTTTCCGGTTTCTACCAAAAACCCTGTAACGCCGTCTTTAACCTGCAAGGGAATACCGCCTGATTTATACGCTATTATTGGCACCCCTTTCATTAATGCTTCGGTAACTTTAATCTCAAACCCTTCTTTATGAGAAAGCTGAAGAGCTATTTTTGCATTTCTTAATAATGCGTTTAGCATGTTATCTATGTGGGGGAGCTGAATAATTTTAATTTCTTTTGCCAACTCCCTGTAGTCATCGCTTTTTGCAAGTTTAATTGTCGCTTCAAATACCGGCATTCCATCGGGATCATCTATTGATCCATTGCCGCAAATAATAAGCTGGGGGGGAAATCCATCCCGAAGTTTTTCCCTTAGTATCTTATAAGATTTTAAAACATCCGAAATCCCTTTTGAGGGATCAAATCTTGCAATCTGAATAATATATGGCCGGGCCGGATCCAGGGGGGTCTGATTGGTTTGCTCAAGCATCTTGTTAAATAATCTAATTTGATTTTCTTTCTCAAGCGATGTCAGCGGACGGTTAAGGTTATCCAGGGGGTCTGTTGTTGCCGGCATTAAAACCACTTTACTTGCGGGAACGGATTTTGGTATAAAATCCAAAACAGGATGGCTTACAAAACAATCTACGGTTTTAGAGTTATTCCAGATAAATTCCCATACTTCGTTTTGTGGGGTGCCCTTTTTATCTATCAACTCTGACTCCAGCTGAATATGTGACCTGAAAATAATTTTTGCCCCGGGATTATTGTTTTTTATTAAGGGTATAAGACCTGAGGGTTGGGGGTCATCTATAACTATGACATCTGCCGTTTTTATTGATTCTTTAAAAACGTTAAAGTTTCCCTTTATCCATTCGTTGTAATGCTCTTTGTCTTCTGAAAGTAATCGTAAGTTTTCAGGCGCAACTGCCTGTAGTATATTGTGGAATTTCTTTTTTGTTATATCAAAAGCGGTGGCTTTATTTCTTAACACATACCACTCCGCGTTTACATTTAGCATTTCAAAAAGTCTTATTAAAGGATGTCTCATAAGCGCAACTCCTCCTCCCTGCGGTGTGGCGTTAAAGAAAATTATTTTTTTATTTCCTAATTCATTTGCAGTTTTTATAAGAGTTTCAAATTCGTTTTTATCCGTAATTTTCAAATAGTCTTCAAGATGTATGTTTTTAGAAACAACCACCTTATTTTTAGATGTTAACTCTATGCGGGCGATATGATCTTCAAGTATTTTTAACGTCTGGAAATCAGGTTTAATAAAAATTTTCCGTAGTTTTAAGAGATAAAATAGGGGAGAGAGAAATTGCGACCTTTTATATTTTCTAGAGATTGGGAAAACCATTAGTCCTTTCTGTATCAAGCTTCCTTTTGATAATTATTATAATATATCAAATATTATCTAATTTATAAAGTGTGATCAAACCAAAAAGTTAAACACATCTCATCGTGATATAGAAAGTCTTGAACAATACGTAAAAGCTAATGTTGTCAAGCGCGGAGGTAACTCCGATGCCAAGCATCGGAGCTTGATTATTTATATTTCGCGCGCGACACTGAGCGACATGCCTAACGGCTCGACTCTGAGTCCCCAATGCTAAACATTGGGGCTTGTCGTCGAATGTGTCAGTCCGGTAAAAGTCTGCTCAGAAGTTCGGTTTTCTTTTTATTAATCATATGGTTACAGAAAACAGAAAAAGTGAAGTTAACCTTTTTGGAAGTATCCCGTTTTAGTCTTATCGAATTACTAAGCTTACCGGTCTGGACACGTTTAGTCATTATAGCGGTGCACCCCAAGAGTACTTGCTTCTTCGAAGCGGCGTCTCAATTTCGCAGCTGTTTGACAACCTATAATTTTAGGTGTAATACTTTATATAGATACATGCATGTAGAGCAAAAAGGAGTAACTCGGATGGAAAACAATGAAGGTATTAGTCCTGAAATATTACCTGCAGAGAATGTTCGCGTGTTGATTCCTTACGATCCAGAGATTGCACATTATAATGCCGCAGTAATAAAATCAGGAGGAAATCCCGGCGATTTACTTATTTTAGTGCGGGAAGTGCCACTGGTCGGTGTGGAAGCCGGTACTCCCGATAAGGGAAATTTACTTATCTATCGATCAACGCCTGAGGGAGTTGAGAAAATTGGTCAATTAGATTTATCCGACCCTACTGTAATCGGTTGGGAAGATCCCCGGGCCTTTAGCTCTGATGAAACTGTTGTAGACTGCCAGGGTATTGAAAGCGAAAGAGTTTTATTAGGCCTGACAGCAATCAGAGCCAGTGACAATAAGCCTGTCGCTGCAACATTAAGAGGAAAAGTTATTGATGGTAATTTTTCTATAGAAGAGGGGTCTTTACTTGTTTATCCAGACGATGTAGGAAAAAACGTAACGCCGATTTCTCTTACAGAATCTCTATTCAGAAGAGAGAGACCTAGTCATTCTTTGGAAGTAGTTGAACATGGTAAAGATGAAAATGGCCGGAATAAGCTAAGTGTTAAAAAAACTATCCAATTCCCCCAAAAACCGTGGTGTGAATGGCGGATTGGAACACAAGCTCAAATTCTTCCCGGAGGAATACTCCCAATTCATGGGGTAAACAGATTTAATTTGGGAATTGATTCCAAAACAGGCAAAGAAGTTTATGGTTATACGTATAGTATGGGTCTTGCTCAATTAGATGAGGATCTAAACGTTGTTCAAACTACCGATACCCCATTGTTTAGCCGGGAATCGTTCAGAAACATACTCCCTATGGGAACAGAACTGGATACTGATAAGGACGTTATTTACTGTTGCGGATATTCTGTTGAGGGAGATATGGTTAAGTTTGTTATCAATATAGGGGATCTTATGACGGTTGAAGTTTCCAAAAGCTTGTTTGAGTTAAGAAGAGCATTAGACAAATCTTCTCCTGTTGTCTCAAAAAAAATGATTGATAAGGCAGCCTAGGATTTATATTAATCCCTAAAAATATAGGGATCTCGGTCTATGTTGACAACGCTGCATTCCGCTGAGCATGCCGGTCTGGACCCAGTTAGTCGTTATAGTTGAAATTCGAGCTTTAGGGTTATAGTCCGTATCTGCTGAATCTTATTGATAAACAGTGGAACGATGACCCGCTGTCAATATCTGAACGATTTTATCTTGATCATTAACTTTATAGATTATTCTGAACACACCAACTCTATAAGAAAATTTTCCCGTTAATTCGCGTGTTAAGGGCCTACCAATAAAAGGATTTTCTTGTAACTCTACAAAAGCCGAAATGATCGCTTCTCGATGAATTTGGGATATTTTTTTGAGTTCTCTCCTGGCCTTTGAAGCAATATGTAATTTATACATGGAGCTTTAAATCTTTTTTTAATTTTTCAAATGTTACGAAATTTCCTTTTTTTATATCTCCCTCTCCTTCTTTAATTGCTTTAACAAGTTGAGGATCACTTAGAATATCAATAGTCTCCTTCCAGGATTCATATTCAGCAGCAGAAATTAACACTGCAGCAGGAAACCCATTAACAGTAATAATATATTCATCAAGCTTTTTACTTGCATTTTCAACTAAACTTGTTAAATCTTCTCGCGCCTTGGTAATGGGTAATGTTTTTGTCATACTCATATATTACATAATTCTGTACAAAATGTCAAGGTATCAAATTTACAAAAAGCCAGCTGAAACGGGATACGTCCTGTAGCTTCGTTATCCAGACCAGTCATTTAGCTCTAAATCGCTTGCAAATCGTCTAAAAATCGTCTATAATTCGTCTATATACCTTATGTTTCAGCCTCAATATACCATTACAGAACAACTATTAGCAAATATTAAAAGGGTTAGTAACCTTGTTCATCAACTTAATGACAAACGTTTCCCTAATGTTGTATTGTTGGAATTGGAAAAAAGTGCACGCGAAGTATCTGCTTATGCTTCAACCAGCATTGAAGGTAATCCATTACCTTTAACTGAAGTTAAAAAAATTCTGAAATCAACACCTGTTCATATTCGAGATAGCGAGAAGGAAGTACTTAACTATAATCAGGCGTTGAAAAATTTAAATAAGCAGCTTGAAAAAGATACAGTAAAATTATCACTTGATCTTATTTTAAAAATTCAAAAAAAAGTGATAGTTGGATTGTTGCCAAAATTTGAGACAGGTCTATTACGAGAAAAACCGATTGTTGTAAATAATCCCAAAACAGGACAACCGGTATACCTTCCGCCTGAGGCTCGCGATGTGAAACCTCTTATGGAAGATTTAGTCGACTTTACTAACGATAATAGAGAGAAAATCGATCCGCTTATTTTAGCCGGCATATTTCATAAGCAAATGGTAATCATTCATCCGTTTATGGACGGGAATGGCAGAACAACGCGAATTGCGACAAAAGTTTTACTTGCTGCATTGGGACTTAACACATTTAACCTATTCAGCTTTGAAAATTACTACAATAACAATGTTACAAGATATTTCCAAACCGTTGGAGAATTTGGTAATTATTATGAATTAGTAGATAAAATAGACTTTACCAACTGGCTTGAGTATTTTACTGAAGGTATTATTGATGAACTCTTACGAGTACAAAAACTCCTTCCTACAGCTGCTGCGAGACCTAACAGCCAATTACAATCATATCATTTGAAGATCCTTGAATTTACACGCGAAAAGGGATTCATTGCCGATCGTGATTATGCCAAACTAACAGGCCGCGCAAAAGCAACAAGAGCCTTGGATTTTCAAAAGCTTATTAAGCTTGATTTAATTGAGCGAAAAGGGAAAGGAAAAGCAACTTATTACGTCTTAAAAGAAAAATAAACATAGATTATGCAAAAAGAATTTGATCATTTTTTTAATATTTTAAAAAACGGCAATCAACAAGAAATAAAGACTGCAAAAAAGAGAATTGATAAAATCTGGCATAGCGATAGTGAAAGTTTTAAGAAGCATGCAACTATTGCGTTGGATCAATTAAGGAAGTTCGATACTATCCAAAATCCTAAAAACCAGGCGGCATTCGTATCGGGTTTAAGTCTATTTTTCCTCGTTCTTTCAGATACACATTTTTTACAGCTAAAAAACTTCGTTTTAAAAGTAATTTGTCATCCAAATGGTCACGTTCGGGAACAAATGCGTAAAACCGCTGATTGGATGTATATTTCCCTATCATCCAGAATACACCCCTTTGCTTGGCCCAAAAGTAAAAAATTAACACAAAAGCAGATATTAGAACAAGAAAAGGCTAAGAAAGAATTTGCCGGATACCTAAACGGCATAGAATTGTTAATGGAAAAATATGATGACGGCAGCTATGACAAGTTCAAATATATTGACGGGATGAAACCTTCTGTGTATAAAAGTTTGCAGCTTCTTTGGAGCGATTTAACCCGCGGGGGTCTTCAGAAAGATTTACATACTCCACCCGCCGCGATTCTGGAAAAACGGGAAGAAATAGAAAAAGAACTATCGGCTCTTATCAAAAAAACAAGAAGTGATATTTCGCTCAAAGAAATTCAGGATGTAATTTACAACGAAACGGAATTCGATGACTTACATGAAGTCATACGTATGTTTGATACCGGATCACCATACCAACTCCAAAACATAGTAGAAACGCTTAATGATGCCTGGAATTATTTTCCCCACAGAGTTCTAAACGGACTTTGTCCACTAGAGGTTGTAAGTCAAAACAAACAAACAAAACTTCCCAATTAAAGCTTTGTTCGTTCGAATCCTACTTTCGAGGACACGTTAGACACCCTGGAACCCCAGCCTTGAGATCCAGATCAAATGATTTTTGGGACTTTGATAGAAAAAATGTTTGTTGAAGCTAAATTTCCTGAATGTCAAGCGCGAAGGTAACTCCGATGCCAAGCATCGGAGCTTGATTATTTATATTTCGCGCGCGACACTGAGCGACAAGCCTAACGGCTCGACTCTGAGTCCCCAATGCTAAACATTGGGGCTTGTCGTCGAATGTGTCAAGCGTATGGTACAAATGTTTGACGAATATTTTTAAGTTTAGCAAGCAATGACAAGCTCTTTAGGGACGTTGGTCAGTCAGGGCGAACTAAGTGGCTGCCGGGCTTGGATTTCCTTCGACTCGCTCAGGATAAACTTCTCATCCAAGTCAAATCTTCAATTCATCTAGTGTTTACACTGAACGAAGTGAAGTGCTGGGAGACTAGGATTCGAACCTAGATAGACAGATCCAGAATCTGCCGTTTCATCACCTTTGGTCAACGCCTCTGGAGTGATCCCGCCTCGGCGGTGACGAGACCGCGCCGTAGGCGCTGGCTACTATAACTCATGTCTAGTGCTGGGAGACTAGGATTCGAACCTAGATAGACAGATCCAGAATCTGCCGTCCTACCGTTAGACGATCTCCCAGCCCTAGACACCAATTAATTTTTTAAAAGCCCCGCCATGTCTATATCTTTTAATTTGCTGTTCTCTTTTAAAGGCTTCACCTTTAGTCGAAAATTCTTCACTGTAAATCAAATTAAAAGGTGAATAAGGCTTCATTGATTTAACATTACCACCGTTATGATATTTTAACCTGCTATCTTTATTTGATGTATGCCCAACATAATGTTCTTTTTTCTCATTTTCAAGTATATATAAATTCACCATAAATTTGGCGGGGCAAGTTATACGACTCCGCAAAGATGGTTACATTTTACTAAATAACAGGTGAAAAATCCATTTTCGCGTCGCACAATATATTTACCACTTCACAAGATAGGGGATTTGCTTATACAATATCAGTCTTGTGCTAAAAAATAGAAATTTATTAATCATTGCCTTAATTGCGGTAGTTAACGCCCTTGGATACGGAATAATAATTCCGATTCTTTATACCTACTCTGTTAAATTCGGCCTCTCCGATTTTCAAAACGGACTTTTGTTTGCCGTTTTTTCTGTTTTTCAGTTTATTTCAACACCTTTTATCGGAAGAATGTCTGACAAATACGGAAGAAAACCGCTTTTGGTAATTTCTTTAGCAGGAACTGCTATTTCTTTTTTTATGGCTGCTTTTGCTCCAAACGCAGCCTTTCTATTTATTGCAAGGGCGCTTGACGGCATAACAGCAGGGAATATTCCTGTTGCATCTGCCGTAATTTCGGACACGACAGAACCCAAAGACAGGGCAAAGGGTTTTGGAATAATCGGGGCTTCTTTTGGATTTGGGTTTATATTCGGCCCGGCTATTTCTGCAGTTACTGTAGGTTTTGGTGACGCAATACCATTTATTATTGCAGGAGTAATATCAGTTGTTGCAGTTATATTAACAGCATTGATTCTTCCTGAAACAAATAAACACCTTGGGGAAATAAGGAAAGGAAAGCTTTTTGACATGAAAAAGTTTTTCCATGCACTAATTGATGAAAACGTGGGAGCAACGTTTTTAATTTCCCTTGTTTATTCGTTTGCGTTCGGAATGTTGATTTACGGATTCCAGCCTTATTCCGTAAAAGTGCTTAAACTATCTGCAAATGAAATTTCTGCTCTTTTTACTCTTTTTGGGGTCGTTGGACTTATTACCCAAATCGCATTTCTTCCCAAAGTTACTAAAATCTTAGGGGATAAAAAAAGTTTTCAGTATTCTTTGCTTTTACTTTCTTTTGCTTTTTTGGGAATGTTTTTAATAACTGACATTTTTCTTTTTGTTGTAATTTCAATAATATTTGGTTTTGCAAATTCTTTTGTAAATCCTTTAATCCAGACTATTCTTTCTAAAGAAACCGATGAAAAATCGCAAGGCTCTATGCTGGGACTTAACGCATCTTATATAAGTATAGGAACAATTTTCGGACCTATTTTCGGGGGAGTTATTGCAACATATTCTATTGCCTCTCCTTTTTTAGCAGGAGGGGTTTGTATATTAATTTGTTTTCTGTTAACTTCCCGGGTTCTGAAAAGGGGCGTTAAGAAAGAATCTGCTTTTTAAAATAAATAGGAAGAAAAAATCACCAGACCAACAATTATTGCAAGGATAGAAACAAAAAGAACCATTCCTGCGCTTACATCCTTTGCTATTTTTGCTTCAGTTCTATGTTCTTTTACCAATAAATTTACAACTTCTTCTATAGCCGTGTTAATCATTTCCGCTGAAAATACTAATACAATCATAACCAAAACAATAATTAAATCTGTTTGTGTAAAATCAAGAAGAATTCCGGCAGAAACAACCGCTGTTGCAATTAATGCATGGACAAAAAGATTTTGATTTTCGGAAAATGCAATTACAATTCCCGTAAAGGCATGTCTGAATGATTTTAATAACTTCTCCGGATTTAACATAGGCTACATTTTAAATATAATATAAATTACCAAAGTTAGCAAAAGAGCAAAAGAGACACCTATTATGACTTGGGAAAGAGTGTGATTTTTTGTTTTAATTCGGGCCCAGGCAACCAAAGGAACAAGAAAATAAACCGCTAAGTATTGGGGGCCATGGGCAAGTATTAGGAAACTGGCAAAACCTGTAATTGCGGCAACATGTATGCTTAATTTAAATTTTTGATTAATAATTTCCGCAGTCCAAAGACCCAGCATAAAACCAAAGGTTACAATAAATAGAATTCTCGGACCGTTAAGTAAGTACAAAATCAAAAGATAAATTGCCGTTAGCATAAGTCCGAAAGACATAAGCGCAATCCTCTGTTTTCTTTTTGAAATATCCAAATCCGAAAAATATCCAAAATAAACACCCGTCATTACAAACACGGAAAAAATTCCAAGAAAAACCAAAGAAACCGCTTCCCAAAAAAGAGATGTTCCTAAATTAGCTGACGACTCATATAAAATCAGGAAGGGGAGTAGGGCAAGAATAACCAAAGGGCTTAAGACCGTAGAAATAACTTTTGCAATAGTTTTATTCATCGGACAGATTATTAATGAAATATTCTTTTCCGTAAATTTGGTTTAATTCCAAAAGTCCTATTCCCTGCTCTTTTCTTGTCAAAAGAAAATAGATTGTTTTAAAAGGGACATTTTGGCTTTTTGAAAAATTTTTAAGGGCAGCTAAAAATTTTTCGTCTTCCCAATCCCCGTTTTTCAATTCTTTTTCTAAGTGCCTGAGGAGTTTATCAGCTATGTTTTTTTCCTCTTTGGTCTTTTTTCGTGAAGACTTAATACTTATTAGGGTTTTGAAATCGGAAAGAGTTTTCATCCTCGGGGAGGCTGCGTTAATTAAAAGTTGAGATTTTGGACTGTTCAATAAACTTAAAATTTCTTCATCATCTTTATAAAACTCCAGTAATCTATTTTTTAGATTTTCTTTTTTATTTTTTATTTTATCGCTTGCGATAGTCCTTATCCAAACTCCGTTTAGCCATTCAAGCTTTGTGTTATCAAAAATTGGATTCGCCGTGTTTATATCTTCTATTTTAAAAAGCTTAATCATTTCATCCATTGTCATTACTTCCCTGTCCCCTCCCGGATTCCAGCCTAAAAGCGCCATGTAATTTAAAAGTGCTTCTTTAAGATATCCATCGCTTCTGTAATCAAGCGCAGACTTTGCCCCGTGTCTTTTGGAAAGCTTGGTTTTATCAGGCCCTAAAATTACAGAAAGATGGGCAAATTGAGGCATTTCCCAGTCAAAACTTTGGTATAAATGGATATGCTTAGGTGTAGATGAAATCCACTCTTCGCCTCTTATAACATGAGTGATTTTCATTAAGTAGTCATCAACTACATTTGCCAGATGGTATGTTGGGAATCCGTCTGATTTTAAAATTACAAAATCTTCCTGATCCTTTCCGGAAAAGTTTATTTTTTTGTTTCCTACCAAGTCTGTCCATGAAAAATTCTTATCATCAGGCATTTTTACCCGGACTGCGCCTTCCTTTTCGTATGCAATTTTTTTGTCCAAAAGCATCTCCGCATATTTTTTATAGATTTCAGGTCTTTCCGACTGGTGCAGAACTTCCCCATCCGGTTTTATTGAAAGCCATTCTAAAATTTCCAAAATCGCATCTTCCGCACCTTTTACAATTCTTTTTCTATCTGTATCTTCAATTCTTAAAATAAATTCTCCGTCTCTGGATTTTGCAAAAAGATAGTTAAAAAGGGCTGTTCTGGTGTTTCCTATATGAGGGATTCCTGTGGGACTTGGCGCAAATCTTACTCGTACCATATGCTTGATTGTACCGTAAAGTTTCCTTATACTCAATATATGTTCACCCTTACAAATGCAAGCAGTGAAACGAAAACAATTTTAAAGTGGGGAGGAATTATACTTGGTGCTGCTGTAGTTATATTTATAATTTTCAGGGTGGTATTATTTTTAGGACAGGCAATATTTCCTCCTCCCCCTCCAAAGCCTACTCTTGGATTCGAAAAGTTAACTTATCCTAAGTTTCCGAGAAGTGTTACCGGTAAAACTTTTACCTATTACATAAATACTGTAACCGGGGACTTGCCGCAGCTTCCCGCAGTTGCAAAAATAAATAGAATTGAATTTCCGAAACCGGACTTACTCTCATTAAAAAACGCCGGCGATAGAGTAGCTAAAGTTGGGTTTACAAAAGGACCTGTAAAGATTTCTAATACTTTGTACGAGTGGACAAATGATACAGAAAATTCAACTAACACTTTAAAAAAGAAGATCAGAGTAAATATCTTAAATTTCAACTTTAATGTTACTTCCGATCCTTTTTCAAATCCCGATGTTGTCGCAGGTAAAAATCTGCCAACCAAAGAGGGAGCAATTTCATCTGCTGAAAACTTTCTTAAGTCTTCGGGCTATCTTAAAAACTCAGATAGAGAGAACGAAGAGGAAAAAGAAGGAGATATTGATCTTACAAAAACTCAGACCAAAATTTATTCTCTGCAAAACGGCGGATTTATTGAGGCATCAAGTATTTCAAGTGCACAGGTTATTCAGGTTATATTCTCCCAGAAAGATATAGACGATATTCCAATTGTTTACAAAAAACCCGGCCAGTCAAATATAGATGTTTTAATTGTCGGTGGGAGTTTTCAGGGACAAGTTTTAGCGGCAAATTACACCCTCCATGCTGTATCTGATGCAAGTTCAACATATCCAATTCTTACTTCCCAGCAGGCTTTTGAAGAATTAAAAAAGGGAAATGCATTTATAGCATCGTATAACGGAAATCAAACAAACATATCTATTAAAAAAGTTTACTTGGCGTATTTTTTCTCAGATCAAGCTCAGGAATACACAATGCCTGTAATTGTATTTGAAGGGGACGAAGGATTTTTTGCCTATGTAAGAGCAGTTACGGATGAATGGGTAAATAAGTAAGATTATTATTTACAAGATTTAATAGTTTCTGTGTGTCTGCAAATCTGTCTTCGCTTCCCATAACAACAATAATTATCGTTTTTCCTTTCTCTTCCTTAGATGTAACCAAAACCTGTCCGGCCTCTTCTGTATATCCTGTTTTTATACCCGTAACGCCGTCTATTCCTAAAAGTTTATTAAGATTATTTAAATAGTAAACATTTGTACCGGTTGCGTCTGTAATTACTTTTTCTTTTGTTGAAACTGTTCTTTTTAGTTTTTCGTTCTGCACGGAAAAAGAGGCAAGCCGTGCCAAGTCAAACGGAGTAGTATAGTTTTGCTGGTCAAAAAGACCCGATGCGTCCCCGTAGTGAGTATTGGATAGATTAAAATCTTTTGTTTTCTCATTCATCTTTGAAACAAACGCGGTTACACCGCCGGGGTAATTGTCTGCAATTGCCAAAGCTGCGTCGTTTGCGCTAGGCAAAAGCATTGCATACAAAAGGCTTTCAAAACTAAAAGTCTGTCCTTCAAAAAATCCCAGTACCACGCCTTCGGAAGTTGCATTTTTTACAGTAAGAATATCAGTCCCGTTAAAATGTTCTAGCCCGACAATTGCCGTCATAATTTTAGTTGTTGATGCAGTTGAAAACCTTATGTCCGGATTTTTAGAATACAGTACTATTTTTGACTGTGCGTCCATAATTATGGCGCCTTTAGCGCTTATTTGGGGAACAAATTCTGTTTTAATAATAGGGTACATAAAATCAGATTCAGGTTTTACCGGAGACTTAAGAATTTGATATCTATTTAAGTAAAATGACAGAGAATACGTTAAAAGAAATAAAACTATAAAAACGGAAAATAAAAAAATAGGAAAATATAAGAAAACGTTTTTAAAATTATATTTATGCAGAAAATCTTTCATCAACCCTCTCCATGTCCCGCGGAAATATACTCGCCTCACGCACGTTGGAAAGGCCCAGTATTTGCATGGTCATTCGTTCTGCTCCGAACGCAAATCCCCCTTCAGGTGGTACACCATAGCGGAAAGCTTCTAGAAACATGCTGATTTTTTTAGGATCCATTTTCCATTTTTCAACATGCTCCATTAACTGACCGTAATCATTGATCCTTCTTCCTCCGGATAACCATTCAAGCCCTCGGCATAACAAATCCATTCCTTCATTAAACTCTGGATCTTTCGGATTTGGAAAGACATAAAAGGGCTTATTTTTCGTTGGATAGCCATAGATAAAGACAAAGTCTGAGCCAGCTTCTTTTTTGATAATGTCACAAATCTCTCTTTCATCTTCTGGATTTAAATCTTTTTGACCTCTAACATCTCTTTTTGAGTGTTCAAATATCTTTTGCTGAGCCTCTCTTAAGCTTAAAGTTGGTGTTTTATCGATCATTTTAGGTAACGTTGTATTATAAAGCTTAATCTCCCTAGTGCATTCTTTTTCAACTCTTTGCAAAATGTATCTAACGACATTATCAGCCATATCTTTAACATCTTCCCATGAGTCGATAAAAGCCATTTCAGCATCAAGTGAGACTACTTCGGCTAAATGTCTTGTTGTAACAGAGGGTTCTGCTCTAAAGATTTTATTTACACTAAAAACTCGCTCAAAGGAAGACATAACAATCTGTTTGTATAACTGTGGACTTTGAGAAAGATATGCTTTATGGCCAAAATAGTCTACTTCAAAAACTTCTGCCCCTCCTTCTGCAACCGCAGGGGCAATTGACGGAGCCTGAAATTCGAAAAAGCCTTCTTTTTTCATAAATTCCCTAAACGAATCAATTATTACAGCTTGGACTTTAAATATTGCTTGAATTTTAGGATGTCTGAGCGTCAATGCCCTGTGGTCAAGTAACGTAGGTAACTCAAGGTTAAGGTCTTCACTTCCCATGTCAAAAGGTAAGACATCTGCCTTTGCAATAATCTTAATCTCTGTGGCTTCGATTTCTACATTTCCGCTGGACAAATCTTTGTTTAAGGTACCGCTTGGTCTTTCATTAACCTTACCTTCAATTTCTACTACATATTCGGGCTTTAATTCCTGTGCTGTTTTATATGCTTTTTCTGAAATTTGAGGGTTGACCACGACTTGAATTAAACCACCCCTATCTCTAATATCAAGAAAAATCAGTTTTCCATGATCTCTTCTGATTCTTACCCAACCCTTGATTAAAATAAACTTCCCTATATGTTTAGAAGCGTCATTAGATAAAACCCTGCCTGATTTGTCTGTCATAGTTTCTAAATGATACATCAGAATTGGCCTCTTGACAAGCTAGTTGGCTAATGATAGGATTTGATGTTGTAGATATGAATTTGAACTTATTAAGAAGTAGATTTACTAATTGCTAACTTCCGTATTCGGAGGCTATTTTTGCTTGCCGAAAAAGGAAGTTTTTTTGCGGAAAAATTTATGAATACAACGGAATCACCAACATCATTAATATATTTAGACGGCGGGGTCGGCCCCTGCAGTAAGCTTAACCATGATAGGTATCATAATGGAGAAAACGGGAGGCAGCCAACTACTGATGTTTTAACCGATGAAGCTCTGGAGCAGTATCAGGTTACACTGGTTAAGGTGGGAGGGGTTCCAATCGAGGATGCGGCAAGAGCTGTAATGGATATTCAGAGAGCGTACAGCGAGGCTAACCGTGTAAGCAGAGAAATAATTGCAAGTGCACTTAATAATGCCTGTGCAGGTTTAATGAGTGTCGAGAGCTCAGTTAGACAATCTGTTCAAAGGGAAAGTGTGCCTGTTCAATCTCAAACCCGTGAAGTAGTTGTTTTTAGAAAAAATCGCTAATTTTTTCTTACATCTTTTATCTTTAATTGTAATTTTTTACTACCGTTCCATTCATTAACATCAAGCGTATAAATAACATCAACCCTATCCCCTATTTTTAGGTTATGACTGTCGCCAGCCCCGAAATATATCCCTGTCAAGGTCCGACCTTCGTTTGAGGCTATGTCAAGGTCCGACCTTATTTTGTGTTTTAATTGTAGCTTAAGATGCTTTCCGTCTTTTCCTATAATCCTCAAACCTTCAACAATTAAATCTTTTGTGAGAAATGTAGGCTCGGGATTTGCCATTCCAAAAGGAGCAAGTTTTCTTGTTAAATTATAAACATCAAAAGTAATCAAACCGGCCGGAATCTCTAAATCAATATTCAACTGCCTTTGTAAACTGTTTCTGTCTATTAGTTTTTCTGCAAGTGAATGAAGTCTTTTTTCCAAAATTTCAAGCTTTGCCGTTTCTACGGTAAAGCCCGCCGCCATAGGATGTCCACCCATATTTACCATTAAATCTTCTGCCTGTCTTAAAAATTCAACAATATTAAAACCTTTAACGCTTCTTGCTGATGCCTTACTGTATTTTTTACCTTTGGAAACAATAATTGATGGTAGATAAAATTCCTCCGTTATTCTTCCGGCAACAAGCCCGACAACTCCTTCCTGATAAGACTTATCAGCAATAAAAATAAGATTTTTTAAAGCATTTTCTTTTGTTTTTTCCTTAGCGTGATTTAGAGCATTTATGGTAAATTCCTGTCTTTGTAAATTAGTATCCGAAAGAGATTTTGCGAGTTTTTGAGCTCTTTGTACATCTTTTGTACAAATAAGCCTTAGTGAATCCATGGCGCTTTCAAGCCGGCCCATCGCATTAAGGCGCGGAGCAATAATATATCCAATTTCATAAACTCCCACATTTTCTTTTTCAATACCTGCTAATCTAAGTAACTCTAAAAGCCCAACGCGTCTTGTATTTTGCAGAGATTTGAGTCCGAAGTGAACAAAAACCCTATTGGCGCCTTTTAAAGGCACTAAATCAGCAATCGTTGCAAGACAAACAAGCTCTAAATGAGTGTCAGGTATTTTGTATTTAGTATTTAGTATTTTTTTGGAAATTGGAAATTGGAAATTGGAAATTGCTTGCGACAGCAAGTATGCAACACCGGCTCCGCAAATAGCTGTTGTGTGAATTATAGAATGAGCTTTTGGAAGTTTTTCGGAAGGGACGTGATGATCTGTAACAATAACATCAATCCCCAGACTTTTTGCAAAATCAACCGCTTCGTTTGCAACAATGCCATTATCCACAGTTATGATTAATTTTATATTTGATATTTTATTTTTTATATTTGATATTCCCGTCAGGGATAGGCCGTATCCTTCTTCAAATCTGCTTGGAATATAAGGCAAAACATTTGCACCAAAGCTGTTTAATGTTTCCCAAAGTATTGCGCTGCCGCATATTCCGTCCACATCATAATCCCCGAAAATAATAATCTGCTCTTTGTTTCTTATTGCTCTTTCAATTCTTTTAAGCGCTTTTGAAACTTGCGACTTATCAATCCCAACTGATGATAAAGTGACTTTTGAAAGATTTGGATTTAAGAATTCCTCTTTTTCTTTTTTGGTTTTTAATCCCCTGTTTTCAAGCAGAATATTCAATAACTTCTGACTACTAACCACTAACTTCTGACTACTGTATATCAGGTTCCATTTTTTCATCTATTTAACTTTGCTATACTATAGCAAGATGACAAATGTAATTCCACAGGAAGTTTTAAATATATATAAGAAATTAGAAACGGAGGGATTTGAGGTTTATTTTGTCGGCGGAAGCGTTAGGGATTTAATGCTAAAAAGAGAAATAAAAGACTGGGATTTAACTACAAATGCAGCGCCTTTTGAAATACAAAAAATTTTTCCTAAGGGTTTTTATAACAATGAGTTTGGCACCGTAGGAGTGGCTTGGGAAAAAGCCTCCGGCCCGGGAGGGCCTCCGGCCCGAAGGGGTATTGTAGAAATAACTACCTATAGAACTGAAATAAGTCTGTCACCTACCCACAAACCGGAAAAAATAGCCTGGGGCAAAAGTATAGAAGAAGATTTAGCAAGAAGAGATTTTACTATAAACGCAATTGCTCTTAAGCTTGTAGGAAAATCTAACACTTTTGAAATTATAGATCCCTATAACGGCCAGGTGGATTTAGGGAAAAAAATTATAAAAGCTGTTGGGAATGCAGATCTTAGATTTAAGGAGGATGCGCTCAGACTTTTACGTGCAATAAGGATAACAACGGAGCTTGAGTTTAAAATTGAAGAAAGTACATGGGAAAAAATTGTAGAAGATGCCTCTCTTATCGAACATATTTCAAAAGAAAGAATTCAGACAGAATTGCTGAGAATATTAAAATCTAAAAATGCATATAACGGAATTGTGCTTTTTTACAAAAGCGGGCTTCTAGGGCACATTATCCCCGAACTTTTGGAAGGAGTGGGGGTTTCCCAACAGCGTCCGGGAAGACACCATACTACGGATGTATTTACTCATAATATTATGTCTTTAAAGTTCTGCCCGTCAGACGACCCTGTTGTAAAATTTGCGGCATTAATACATGACATCGGAAAACCAAAGGCAATGTCAAAAGATGAAAACGGTCTCGTAATTTTTTATAACCATGAGGTCACGGGTGCAAAAATTGCGGAAAAAGTCTGCGAAAGACTTAAATTTTCCAAAAAAGATAAAGAAAAGGTTGTAAATTTAGTTAGATGGCATATGTTTTCGGTTAATGAAAATTTAACTGATGCCGGAATACGAAAATTTATAAGAAGAATCGGTGTTGAAAACGTAAAAGATATGATGGATTTAAGAGTGGGTGACAGGCTTGGAGGAGGAACTCAAACCGCTGAAAGCTGGAGACTGAAACTATTTAAGAAAAAGGTTGAGGAACAATTAAAACCTGCGCCTTTTTCCATTAATGATCTGAAAATAGACGGAAATGATATAATGAAAGTACTTCAGATTAAACCCGGTCCTAAGGTTGGGGAAATTTTGCAAAAACTTTTTGAAGAAGTAGACGAAGATCTATCCAAAAACAATAAAGAATATCTCCTTGGCCGCATAAAAAACCTTATATAAAATCTGGAATAAAGTTATGTTAAAAAGTATTCCAAAAAAACCGTTTTCATTTGGATTATTGGCAACGAAACCACATAAAAAATGGGCTGTAGTTGCCATATCCAGTGTTTTAACAGCAACTGCGTTTGACAGATTTAGCGTTGTTGTGCTGGGAAGATTCACCGATTCTATTGCTACCCAAACTATTGTCTTTGAAACCGTATGGATTTGGGGATTAACTTATCCCGCAATTCTTCTTGCTGCCGGAGGATTTTGGCGCATAAGCGGCTTTACCGGTATGCGATGGTTTATGAATTTAAGACTTTCCGCGTATCAATCGCTTTTTGAGTACATAACTCTACACAGTAAAGATTATTTTAACAGCCGTTTTGCAGGAGCCCTGGCCAATAAAATGAGTAACGCCGTTGATGGGACGGAAAGCGTTTTGGAAAACTTTCTCTGGAGATTTATGCCGCTTATTGTAGGGCTTTTTTGGTATATTATTTTTGCGTGGTTTAGTAATCCCTGGCTTGGAATAATTATTTTTTTCTGGTCAATCTTATTTCTTAGTATCAACTTATGGTTTGCAAGAAAAATACAGCCCCGCTCCTATGAATTTGCTAAGTCCCTTTCTACATTAAAGGGAAGAATAGTTGATTCCCTGTCCAACATCTCGCTTGTGCATGAAAGCGCTTATTTGAGAGGAGAAAGAGAATATATTAATAAATACATTAAAAAGCAGAGAGACCGCGGTCTTTCTGAATGGCAGCTTAGCGAATGGATGCTTTTTACTAATAACATATTTATTTTCTTCTTTATGGCTCTTATGATTGGCACTTCCATATATTTGTTTCAGCAAAATTCGGTTAGTGTTGGAACTGTAGTTATGATAATTGCAATAGTTGGAGAACTTACCGGCCAGTTATTTTTTATAGGTATGGAGATAAAAACTTCTACCAAGTACTACGGTGAGGCAAAGGAAGGACTAGAAGAAATCTTAAGTGAGCATATCATTATAGATAATCCTAATGCTAAAGATGTAGTTTTTTCAAAAGGTGCTATTACGATTGAGTCAATTGACTTTGAATATGAGAACGCCAAAGTATTTAAGAATTTCTCGGTAAAAATACCTGCGGGACAAAAAGTAGGATTTGTCGGAAGAAGCGGTGCGGGAAAAACAACTTTAGTGTCTCTCATACTTAGGCACTTTGATATTCAAAAAGGTGAAATTAAAATTGATGGTCATAAAATTTTGGATATAACACTTGAAAGCCTTCGCCGTGCAATTGCCTTTGTTCCTCAGGATACAAGCCTGTTTCACAGAACTATTTTGGAGAATATTCAGTACAGCAGTCCGGGATCTTCGGTTTCAGATGTAAAACATGCGGCAAAACTTGCCCAAATAGATAGCTTTATCGAAAGCCTTCCACAGGGATATAACACAATGGTTGGAGAACGGGGTGTAAAGCTTTCCGGCGGGCAGCGTCAGCGTATAGCAATAGCAAGAGCATTTCTTAAAAACTCCCCGATACTTATATTAGATGAGGCAACAAGCAGCCTGGATAGCGAAAGTGAAAACGCAATACAAATGTCGCTTGAAGAGCTTATGAAAAACAAAACCGTAATTGCTATAGCACACAGACTTTCTACGCTTAAGAAAATGGATAGGATAGTAATTATAGAAAATGGAAAAATTGTAGAAGATGGCCTTCCGGAAAATCTGCTTAAAAAGGAAGACGGAGTTTTTAAACGGATGTGGGATCACCAGGTTAAAGGATTTATTATTGATGACTAGTAATGATCCCGAATTAAACCCTTGCAAAGTTTATTTTCTCCAAACTTTGCAAAACATTAATATTTATGTAATTATAGTATCGTGGACTAGTCTACTAGGATGAGAAGATATCGTTTTTTAAAAAAAGAAGACATTTATAATTCTCTCAACAGATTACGGAATGCTTTCCTTGCGGCAAGAGATGGTACTGAAGTCGAGATGATAATTAACGGATTATTAACTTATGACGAAAGGTTGAAGATAGGAAGAAGAATAATTGTGGCAGAATATCTTCGAGAAGGCTTTACAGTAGAAGAAATAATTAGATTTTTGAAGGTCGGCAAGAACACGATACAACATGTATCAAGATTATTGGATAAAAATAAAGACTGGTTTGATTTAATCAAAAGAAGAAGTGAAATAGTGGAGAAGGAATACAAAAGCAAAAGATTTAACATGGTTGGTGGACCAAAACTTGTTTTCAAAAGAAAAGAATATTCGGGATTTAGCAGAAAAAATATAAAAAGAAAGTAGTTATATATCCGTGGACTAGTCGACGGATATATTATAAAGATCAGCCTTTGACTCGCTTCACTAGTTTAATTTTGTTATAATTCCATTATGAATAAACAAAAACTTCGGGAAGAGCTTAAGCAATCAATGCTTGCAAAAGATGAGCTTAAAACATCGGTTCTGCGCATGCTTTTATCCGCAATTAATTATTATGAAATTCAAAAAGGAACGGTGCTTTGGCAAAAAGCGAGTTCGCCTGCAAGCGAAGCGCAGACAGGCGAGGACAATCATTATGAAGCAAATGAGACTGATATTCTACACGTTATTCAATCCCAGGCAAAGCAGAGAAAGGATTCGATTTCTGAATTTGAAAAAGCGGCAAGATTTGAGCTTGCGGATAAAGAAAAGAAAGAATTGGAAATTTTGAGTACTTATCTTCCTAAACAAATGAGCGAAAAAGAAGTTAAAAAATTAGTTGACGAAGCGGTTTCCCAAACCGGAGCTTTAACAATGGCTGATATGGGAAAGGTAATGGGCGCATTAATGCCAAAAGTCAAAGGCAAAGCCGACGGAGCTTTGGTAAGTAATCTAGTTAAGCAGGCACTTTCCTCCTAATTTGTTTAGCTAAAAACCAATAAAAAAATATTAAAATTAACGTAAACTTCTTAAATATTGGATCAGCATGGAAGGCTTAAAAACAATAATATTTAAATCATTTCTGATCTTTTCTATCTTATAATCTTTTATATTGTAAGAGACTATAAAACCTGCCTTACTAAACACTGCGCCTGCGAGGATATGGGCATCGTTAATATCATAAACATATTTGCCGTATTTATTTTTTATATCCTTTATCTGTTTATCTATTTTTACTATTTGCAAGTTCTTTTGTATCAGACTATCTAATTTATCTTTTTTAATATCTAGCCTTTCGCAAACTTGTTCTAATTCCTGTCTGGAAAATGAAGAAATATAAAAAGAGTTAATTATCTTTTTTTGTAATAATAAATATGAAGCTCCTGTTGTGGATAAAAGTGAAGAAATTACTACATCCGAGTCTACAAGAATTGTCATAAAGCTAAAACTTAGCCGAGATTTTTTCTTACATTCTTAATTGTTTTTTGAACTTTACCTAAGTTTTGTATATCTTCTTTCTCAGCCTGATATAAATCATAATCAAGACCGGTAAACATAAAAGAAAGGGAGCTTACGGGAATTCGATAAACTTTACCAATTTTCTTTGCTATAAGCTCGCCCCTATTAATAAGATCGTAGACAGTATTCTTGCTCAATTTAAGCATTTGGGCAACTTCTTCCGGGGTATATACTTTGTCAGAATTTAATTGACTAAACATGACTATTTTATATCATAAGCTACAAAAGATGTCAATAACCCATTAGATATAATAATTAGGGCATTTATTTTCTTCTTTTATCTACAACTTCCTGCCAGATGACCAAAAGAGGCGCAGCATTAAAGATTGATGAATAGGTTCCGGAGATTATTCCAATAAGAAGGGCTACCACAAACCATCTTATTGTATCTCCCCCAAAAAGCAAAAGTGTAAACAATACTAAAACCACTGTCAAAGATGTATTTAAAGACCTGTCAAAAGTTTGAAGTATCGAATCATTTACAACCGCCGAAAAGTTTCCGCTTCCCATTCTTTTTAAATTTTCTCTAATTCTATCGAAAACAACAATTGTATCGTGGACAGAAAAACCAATTACTGTAAGTACTGCTGTTACAAAAAGGCTGTCTATTTCAACTCCGAAGAAATGACCAAGTATAGAAAATATCCCAAGAAGAAGGAATACGTCATGAATAAGCGCTGCAATTGCAGCTACACCAAATCTTAAACTGCTTGCCGGTTTTGGTACCTGCCGAAATGACCATGTAATGTATAAGACGATTAATAAAGAAGCAATAACTATTGCTTTTATTGCATTTAGGGTAATTTCGCTCCCGATTATAGGACCCACAGTTTCGTATTCTGCCTGATTAAAGTTTCCGACTTTTTCTTTTAGAGCGTTTACTATTTCCGCATCCTTTTTTTGATCAAGCGGTGCTGTTTTTACAAAAATGGTTTTATCAGATTTTTCTAATGCTGAAACTTTTACGTTATTCTCTTCAAATACGTTTTTTATTTGTGATATATCCTTTTCTGTTATATTTTTTTCAAAAACCAACGTAAGCCTGCTTCCTCCTGTAAATTCTATAGATAAATTAAGTCCGTATAAAAAAAGCGAAGCAAGTCCGGGAATAATTATTATTGCCGAAAATATAAGATACCAATATTTTTTTCCGATTATATTCATCCCGTTAGAAGTAGATCGCGATCTACTTAAATCTCCTTTCTTTTCTATTTATGTTTAATTTCATAATATTATTATCCAATTAGGCATCGCATGCGATCGCGGCTTCTAACGGGATTCATGTTACTTATAAACCATTTTCAAAATAGTTCTGGTTACCGCAATTGCCGAAAACATAGAGATTAAAACACCAATTGCCAAAACTAAAGCAAATCCTTTTACTATTCCCGTACCAAACTGGTAAAGCACAAAGCAAGTTATTAACGTTGCGACATTAGAATCTCGTATAGATGTCCACGCTCTGGAAAAACCTAAGTTTATTGCGGTTTCCTTAAGCTTTCCAAGCCTAAGTTCCTCTTTTGTTCTTTCAAAAATTAAAATATTGGCATCAACCGCCATGCCTATAGAAAGAATGAATCCTGCGATACCTGAAAGAGTAAGTGTAATTCCGTAGGGAGTAATTGAACTTAATTTAAAAATGGCAAGATTAAAAAGTGTATACAAAATCAAAGCAATACTTGCTACAACACCTAAGCGTCCGTATAAAACACACATAAAAATAACTATTATTATAAATCCTAAAATCCCCGCTAAAAGGCTTTTTTGCAAAGAAGATAGTCCTAAGGTCGGTTCAATTATGCTGCTTGAAAGAATTTTTAAGGGAACAGGCAAAGCTCCTGCGTTAAGCTGGGCACTCAATTGATTTGCGCTATCCACTGTAAAACTTCCTGTAATAACAGCATCGCCTGTTATTATTGCCTGGTTAACCGTAGGGCTTTCAATAAGCTGATTATCCAAAACAATTGCAACAGGTTTTCCGATATTTCTTTTTGTAATCTCTGCGAATTTCTTAGTCCCTTCAGATGTAAATCTCAGTTGCACCTGAGGTTTTCCTGTATTGGTATCAAAACTTACACTTGTTTCCTTAATATCAGCACCGGTTAAATTTGTTTTTATAAAGGAGGGCTGTGCCGAAGGAGAAGCTGTTTGTGCAGACGCGGATGCATCCTGTTCCCAAAACTCAAGCTCGGCTGTTGTTCCGATAAGAGACCTTACCTGATTAATATCCGTAAGGCCGGGAAGTTCGACAATTATCCTGTATTCATCTCCTGCAATTGAAGTTTGAACAATGGGTTCAGATACACCGAAAAGGTTTACCCTTTTTTCTATAACAAGTTTTGCGCTTTCTAATGCTGACTCTTTCTGGCTGGATGCAATATTTTCCATGTCTGCTCTTAAAACCAAACTTGTTCCGCCTTCTAAATCCAAACCTTTCCTAAAATCTAGCTCTTTTTCTCCGATAAGAGGACGGAAAATAAAAGCAGGATCAAAACTAATTGTTTTGTTTAGTGGTTTTATATCTAAACCACTTACTTTAGGTAAATTAATAAAAACAGATGCTGCTGTTAAGATTACTATTAACCAAAAAAAGTATCTTGGGACTTGTTTCATGAAAGCATGGCTTCTTCGTCACCGATAAGCATGACGCGGGATCCAGACAATATAGATAATATAAACGGGTCTCTTTTTTTCTTTCTAAATCCAAATTCTTCTTCCGACATTACCGTATAATTTATTTCTGTACTTAATCTTTTTTCCTCTTCGCGGACAAGAAGGGCCAATTCCGGCAATACGACCGTACCTACTACTATTAAATCTACTTCATCAGGCTTGTCCTTTATTCTTCTTAAGAACCTGCCGGAAAACATAGCAAATTTTATTTTTCCAAGTTTTACTTTATTTTTTAAAATTTCGGCGCCAAGCCCGATGTTTTTAGATCCAAGACGCAAAAGGTCGTAGTAAAAATGATAGTTTTTGGAAAGGGAATAGTAAACTCTGTTTGCTCTTGGTTCTCTATTTAGTATTCCTTTCTTTTCAAGAAAAGAAAGTTCTCTTCTTACTGCGTTAATTTCGTCCTGAGTTCTTCTTACAAGCTCCCTTACGTGAAGCATATCATTTGGATTTGCCAGAAAAACGTTCAAAAGTTTTACTCTGGATTTAGATGTAATAAGATCTGAAAACATAATTTGTTCTAAAGAGGCAGTGAAGATAATATACAACAACTGCCGTTAAAATTGCAACTGGGTATATTATATCCTATTTTACAGTAATTGTACTATCTGTAGCCATTATCTCAAACCAGATAAGCCCCCTGTTGAATTTTATTTCATTCCCCTTTGCATCTGTTAGAATTGTTCTTGCTGTTCTGTTTGTTTTTTTCCATGTTGCATCAACTCTTTCTCCGTCTTTAAACACAATTGCCTTGCCTGTTCCCTTAGTTTGGTATAAAAGATGAATATTATTTTCGTAACCGTCATTGGCATTTGATTCTCTCATTAAAAGCACTACAACATTTTTTGCCGTAAGCTGTTTTTTATTATTTAAGTCTGTATGTGTGCTACCGCCGTTATTTCTTTTGTATAAATTTGTTTTAGGGTCATAAGTCCAATCTACATAATAATTTTTATTATTCCAAAATTCTAAATGAACGGATTGCGATGCAGGTCTTTCAGATGCGGATATATCTTCTGAAAATTTATAAGAAACAAAATCCTCATCCCAAGAATTATTCTTTTTATCTACATTGGTAAGCTCTCTCTGTTTTTGTGCAAAGCCCCAAAGTTTGCCTGCGCTTGAGTACATAGTATGTTCTGTTGCAACAGGATGACCTATTCTATCTTCATCTCTTAAAAATGTAGGCGCTGAAATTGAAAATTGATTAAGGTCATTGTAACTACTCCAGCCGTAATCAGAAATTTGGGATATTGCATCGGCCGGACCTGACTGGTTTGCACCTCCTACATGGGCGTACAATGGGTAATTTCCGTATTCTGAAATAAAGTCAAGAAAATATGTTCTTGCGCTTCGTACGGGCCCTAAAATACCCCCTTCCTGACAATAGTAAACAGCAAGAAATCTTGTTATACCCCCTTCTGCCACTGCTTCATATATTACGTCTGCACCGGACAGTCCTGACTGAGGTCTTGATTCTTCATGGTTTTCTATCATTACTCCAAGCGGGCGGTGCTTCTGCCACCAATTTTCCTGCTGTTTTGAATATTTTACACCATTTAGGGGACATTCCTGGGTTTTAGGAAGACTTTCATCAAAAGTAACCTGACCGTTGCTTAGGGTAGGAGCAGGTATGGGAGAGTCCGTTAGACCTCCCGCAAGTCCTTTGGAAAAAATAAAATACGAAAAACCTGCAGACAGAAAATATAATGCAAATGCAGACAAAATAATAACTAACTTATTTTTATCCATATTATTTAGAGACCGTAGACTCTTTTAAGGCTTTTTTCTCCTCTTCGGAAAGCTCGTATTCTACCCCTTTTCCCTTTACTACTTTTTTAACGTACCACCTTGTCCCGGACCTTGAATACAATGCTGATATTATTACCCCCGTATCCTCTCCGTTTACCAAAGATAGAATAAAGCTTTGGTCTCCTCCTGTATCTTTGAAAGGGTTAAATCTTAAAAGCCCTACCTTTTGTATGTGAAAAAAACCTTCCTTTTCTATTTTATCAGAATATTCTTTTAAATGTGCAATATCCTTTTTATTTAATTCAGCATCATTTAAAAGTTCTTCTAAAACCGTTTTCAAACTCTTTTGGCTTACGCCTTTCGTTATTCTATTATAATGCGATAAAATTCTCCAGAAAAAGAAAGTAAGTGTTATAAGCCAAACAAAAAAAACCGCAAAAATCAAAAAGAGAAAATTGTCTGGCATAATATTTATTTATATTAGCCTCTTGACAGCCTTGCTGTCAATAGTGTAATCTAGCCTCTATATCATGGCTAAAAGGAGAAAAACAAGGGAACAGAAAAAATCAGCAGACCTACGCCATAAAATTTTGCATAAAACGGTCAATTATGGTTTTGATCCAGAGCCCCTCTTAGTTAAAAATGGAGCTAAATCGTCTTCCCAAATCACTTCGGAAAATGTTAATTACTCTTATTTAATACATGATCTTACAAAAACAATTACGTTAACTGCGGTAATTATAGGAGTGCAGGTTTTTCTTTTTTTACTTTTAAAAACTCACTTAATTAATATTCCATGGATATCTTAACTGATTCCGAGAGGGGGTGACGAAAAATTATGGCAACAATGTATTGTGTAAAATGCAGAGCAAAAAGAGACGATCCAAACGCAGAAAAGGTTACCATGAAAAATGGTAAGCCAGCCTTAAAAGGTAAATGTCCGGTCTGCGGTACAGGAATGTACAGAATCGGAGCTGCTTAATTTCCTTGAAGGTCCTTCGAAGGAACAAATTATCCTTCAAGAGATAGTAAAAAACCCCACGCCTTTTGGAAGGGGTTTTTTATTGCATCACTCACGGCAGGAGTCTTTGTAACCGCAGTTTGTGCAATATGCATCCCTACTTCCCGACATATCACCCATTGGAGTAGAACACAAAGGACAATTTTGAAACTTTAATTCTTTTCTATATCTACTTTTTAAATCTTGAGCTTCTCCCTGGGTTTTTATCTTTTTATATCATATATTATATGATATAAAATCTGGGAATTGGAAATCACTTTTCCTTATATGGAATCAATTTGTATATCTCAACTACAGATACATTCCAATGTCCTGCAATTTCTGCCTGACCAAACCCTGCAATTTCCCAAAGTGAATTACCCACTGGCTCACACGGTACAGATTCGCAGACTACAAATAATTGGTCAGTTACTGTTGTTCTTTGGGGATCTACTCCCGGATATTCTATTGTTACCGGAGGATGATTCCAAACAGTAAAGAAATATCTGTATGCGTGATCGCTATTTCCCCCTGTTATTATTGCAAAATTAAACGGTTTTGCGTCTGTTCTTGTCATTACGAAATCTGCAATTGTTCTCATTTGGTTTAATTGTCTGTTTGCCGGATATCTAAAAGGTATACCCTGTAAATTAATAAGGAAAATGATTACAAAAATGCCAACTGCTATATATTTTGAAAAACTTTTAATATATTTTTTATTTTCAAAAATCTTATCTAAAAGAAGTGCAACTAAAATAAAAGGCAGAGGAAACATAAATGCAAAATAATAATCGTAAATTGCCTTTTTATAAAAACCAAAAAGCAAAATCCCTATAAAAAACCAAAAAAACAGAAATGAATATTTATATAAATTTTCATCTTTACTTTTTAAAGATTTATAAAATCCATAAATAAGAATTAATGAGCTTAAAACCGCAATGGTGTAAACAAAAATTGTCCAAATATTAATGATTTCTTTACTAAACAAATGGAATTGATCAGCTTGGGGATAAGCTAAAAAAAGTCTGCCAAAAAGCCTGAAGAATACATCATTCACTGTTAAAATAAAGTTTGAACCTGCTCCTGTATTTCCGGAATTAATTACAAATTCGAAAATGTTTTTAAAATTTAAAAAGCCGTGTCTTATCTCAAATACAATAAAAGGAGACCAACCGATTAAAAATCCCGCAAGAAAAACCAAATACCTTTTTGTTATATCAATAACCGATTTTTTATCTATGCTTTTAAAAAGTGCGGTAAAAAGTATATAAATAAAAACTACTGCGCCCAAAAAAAGCGCCAAATAATGAAGCTGCATTGCAATTCCAAAAAGTATTCCGCCTGACAAAAAAAGCTTCATGCTTTTTCTTTTAACCGCCTCATAAATAGTAAATAAGGTTAAAAGCGAGAAAAACGGAAGAGGATTAGGATTCCAAGACGACCTTGAATATGACACAACCAAGGGAGAAACAGAATATAAAAGCGATGCAAAAATCGCCACTCTCTTATTAAAAAATTTTAGGCATATATAATATATAAGACCAACCGTAGCAATGCCGAACAAAGCAACCATTACGGCAGGGCCTACGGGATCATAATTAAATAAAAACAGAAAAGGAGCCATAAAATAATAATAAATTGAGCCGAGGAAAAAACCCCCTACGGATGACGTCGGACCGAGAAGTGTAAGCTGGCCATTAAGTATTTCATATACTTTCAAAACATCTCTGCCTTCGTCTCCTAAAAAGGTCATGTAATCCTGTATCCTGTACAATCGATAAAATCCCGCCAAAAGCAGAATAAAAATAAGAGGTAGATTTCTCCAAATTTGAAATTTAAAATTTGAAATTTGAAATTTTATCATCGGGGTTTTTTGCGCCAGATTACAAATCTGTACATTGTAAAGTTATATACCATAAGCACTCCCGTTGCTAAAACAAAATACACATAAGGCAGGGGGAATTCCCTTCCGAATAATATTTCCCCAAGCTGAATTAGACCTGACTGGATAATCAAAACTCCTGTATTTGATGTTACAAAAAAACCAAGCATTTTAACAAAATAGTTAGTTGTGTTTTTAGATTTTTCCTTTCTGAATGTCCAGAGGTTATTTAAATTATAATTGGAAAATATTGCAAGCTGTGCAGATATTTGATTAGATGCTCCGAGAGGAAGTGTTGTTGAACTTATCAAAATTCTGTATACAATAAGCTGCAGGAAAAATCCTATCCCCCCTACTACTAAAAACTTTCCAAATGAACCTTTGATTATTCGTACAGAAATAACAAGAATAAGCGTTCTTATAATAGTTTCTATTCCGGGAATTTTGGACTTACCCCTTGTTCTGTCTTTTGCGACAAACGGAACTTCTGCAACTTTATATCCATCAGTTACTGCGTTATATAGAAATCCAACTTGAAATGTATACCCCGTAAACTTATCAAGTTTTGATTTTTCAGCTAGAAAAACTTCTTTTTTAATAGCCCTGTATCCTCCTGTCCAATCATGTATTCCTTTAACACCAAACAGAAAACGTATAAATAAATTTCCATATACCGACATAATTTTTCTGTGAATTCCCCAATCAGATGGAATTGAGCCACCACCGCTGTATCGCGTGCCGACTACGAAATCGTAACCTTGTTCGATTTTTTCAAGAAACTCCGGGATTTTATTGGGATCATGAAAAAGATCTGCGTCCATTTCAAACATTACATCGGCATTCATTTTTTCAATTGCATAAGACATTCCCCGAAGATATGCGGCACCAAGCCCCGCTTTTTTGCCAACAGAAATATCAATATTTTTATATTTTTTCATGTAGTTTCTGACAATGTCGGCTGTACCATCCGGAGAGCTGTCGTCTGCAATCAAAATAGACATCTCGTGGTTTTTTATTTTGGGGAAAATATCGTTTTCTAAAATTTCTATTAGGCGTTCAATATTACCTTCCTCGTTGTATGTCGGGATAACTATAACTACATTCATCTAAACCTATTAAATCATAATTTTCTGAAATATTCTATGGTCTTTAAAATTCCTTCCTCAAGACCAACCCGGGGTGACCATTCTAAAAGTTTTTGAACCTTTGATATGTCGGGTTTTCTTTTATAAGGATCGTCTTTGGGCAGTTCTTCGCTAAATATAACTTCCGAGCTTGAATTTGCCAGCTGTTTAACTAAATTTGCGTATTCCAAAACCGAGCGTTCATCTTCTGAACCGATATTTACAATTTCTCCCTTGGTATTAGGATTAAACATAAGCTTTAATAATCCGTCAGTCATATCGGAAATAAAACAAAGAGATCTTGTCTGATTTCCGTCGCCAAATACTGTTATTGGTTTATTTTCCAGTGCCTGTGTTATAAAAATTATAATCATCCTCATATCTTCCTTAAGCATTCCCGGTCCGTATGTATTGAATATTCTTGCTATCCTTGCGTCTACTCCCCGTTCTCTTAGGAAATATGCAGTAAGGGTTTCTCCAAATCTTTTTGATTCATCATAAACAGAGCGCGGACCGGTCGTCGAAACATTTCCTCTGTATTCCTCCGTTTGCGGATGCTCTTGGGGGTCTCCGTATACTTCTGATGTTGACGCAAATAAAAATTTAGCTCTGTTTTTTTCGGAAAACTTTAATAGTTCGAAAGTCCCGGTTGTATTTGCAAGCATAGTCTCTAAGGCAAGTTTATGATAACTAATATTGCTGTAGTGGTTAGGAGATGCAGGAGAGGCGAGATGAAAAATATAATCAGCTTTTAGTTTTTCGGGAAGAGGATTAATTATATCGTGTTCTACTAATCTGAAATTTTTATTATCCTTAAATTCGGAAATATTTCTTCTTGAGCTGCTCGAAAAATTGTCTACACAAATTACATTGTAATCTTCTTCAAGAAGTCTTTTGCAAAGACGTGAGCCTATAAAACCCGCCCCGCCAGCCACTAATACAGTTTGCATTTACTTATCATTCCTCTTCTCAAGTTCTAAATCTGCTTTTATCATCATTTCTACAAGTTCTTTAAAAGAAGTTTTGGCTTTCCATCCCAGCACTTTTCTGGCTTTACTTGCGTCTGCAATAAGATAATCAACTTCAGCAGGCCTCATGTATGCTGAAACACTTGAAATAACATAATCCTCCCAGTTTTTTATGCCAATAGTTTCAAATGCAAGCTCAACAAACTCCCTAACAGAATGATTTTCTCCTGTTCCAATAACATAATCATCCGGCTGTTTATGTTGAAGCATAAGCCACATGGCCTCTACATAATCACCTGAAAAACCCCAATCTCTTTTTGGCTCAAGCGAGCCAAGTTCAAGTTTTTTTTGTTTTCCAAGTTTTATTCTTGCAACTCCATTGGAGATTTTTCTGGTTACAAACTCCATACCCCTTCTTGGAGATTCATGATTAAATAAAATCCCTGAACATGCAAATATATTGTAGCTTTCACGATAATTTACCGTAATATAATGCCCATAGACCTTTGCTACCCCATAAGGACTTCTCGGGTGAAACCTTGTTGTCTCTTTTTGTGGACTTTCTGTAACTTTACCAAACATTTCAGAACTGGAGGCCTGATAAAATTTAATTTTGGGGTTTACTGCTTTTATTGCCTCAAGTACTCTTGTAACTCCCAATCCTGTAAATTCTCCTGTTAATACAGGTTGCTCCCAGGAAGCCTTAACAAAAGACTGAGCAGCAAGATTATATACTTCATCAGGTTCTGATTCGTATATCGCATCCGTAATTGAACCCTGATCAAGAAGATCACCAGACATAAGTTCAATTTTTTCACTAATGTGTTTTATGTTTTCAAGATTAGGAGTACTTAATCTTCTGACCAAACCACTAACTTTGTAACCTTTAGATAAAAGTAGTTCTGCCAGATACGGTCCGTCTTGTCCGGTAATTCCTGTAATGAGTGCTTTTGGCATAATATTATTTTAGATTATTTTCCTCCAATATTCCAGAATGTCTTTTAAAGTTGCTTCAAGGGGTATTTTGGCAACCCAACCCGTTACTTTGTGTATTTTAGTATTATCACAAATTAATTCTGGGTTGTCGCTTGGTCGTAAAAGATTAAGATCTGTTTCAACCTTTATTTTTGCACTTGAAAAAGAAAGCATCATATTCAAAATCTCTGACATTTTATAAGCTTTGCCTGAACCAATATTGTATACATCTCCGGACTTTCCTTTTTCCATGAGTAAAATATATGCCCAAACCATATCTTCTACATTCGTGAAGTCTCTTTTTGCCTCCAAATTTCCCACACTAAGAACGGGTTCGCTTTTTCCTTTCTCTATTTCAGCAATTTTTTTGGCAAACGCAGATGTAGAAAATTGCTCAGACTGTCCTGGCCCTATATGATTAAACGGCCTGACTCTGATAATGTCTATATTATATGCAATATTATATTGAAGTCCCATAAAATCCTGAGTAAGCTTTGATACAGCATAAGGATTAGCCGGTTTTAAAGGAGTATTTTCATCAATTGGAAGATCGACAGGATTAACCTTTCCATAAACCTCAGCTGATGAAATTACCATTACCCTTGAGCTTAAACCCAGTTTTCTAACAGCTTCCAAAAGATTTAATTGAGAACTAATATTATTAGTAATTACAAAATTTGGCTCTTTAAAACTTTGGACGGATGATGCAATAGCAGCTAAATGATAGACATAATCGGGTTTTATTTTATTAATTACCTCATATACCGTTTTAGAATCCATCAGGTCAAGCTGGAAAAGTTCAAGTTGTGAAGATATGCCAAATAGAGATCCTATACTTTTTTCGGAAAGGTATGTCCCGTAAATTTTATTGTAACCTCTGTCTAAAAGTTTGCGGGCAAGATAATTTCCTGCAAAACCGGAAATACCTGTTACCAGTATTTTTTTATCCATAATTACCTTCCCACACCCCGGTATTCAAATCCGAATCGTTTAACTTCTTGGGGATTATAAATATTTCTTCCGTCCAAAATTTTTGTTTTTTTCATAAGTTTACTAATTTTTTCCAAGTCTAATTTTTTAAATTCATTCCATTCTGTTAATATAATTAAAAGCTCTGCGGAATTAACTGCCTCATATGAGTCTTTGCAAAATTCTATTTTAGAAAAAATTTTCTTTGCATTATTCACAGCAATTGGGTCATAAGCCTTAATTTTTGCACCCATATGCTGTAATTCGTTTATAATAGGAATGGAGGGTGCATCTCTCATATCATCCGTGTCGGGTTTAAACGATAATCCTAAAACAGCAATTGTAGAATTTTTTATATTTCCCCCGAGCATTTCTTTAGCTTTTACTACAATATCTGCCATTGCATCATTATTTATATTATCTACATCTTTTAATAAGTTAAAATCATACCCGTAATTTTTAGCAATTGTTATTAAAGCTTTTACGTCTTTTGGGAAACAACTTCCCCCAAAACCTGCGCCCGGAGATAAAAACTGATTTCCGATTCTTTTGTCATACCCAATACCTTCCAGAACCTTTAATCCGTCTGCATTTGTAAGCTCGCTTAATTTTGCTATTGCGTTTGCAAAAGATATTTTTGTAGCCAAAAATGCATTGGCAGCGTACTTTATCATCTCCGCTGTCTCTATATTTGAGAATACATAATTTCCGTCAATCGGCTCATGTAACTCAACGAGCAAATCCTGAGCCCTTTTAGACTCTGTACCGATTACGATTCTATCCGGATGCAGAGTATCTGAAATAGCCTGACCTTCCCTTAAGAATTCCGGAACCGAAGCAAGGTCAAATTCAGCTTTTTGCGGTCTTACTTTATTTATAATTTCCTTAACTTTTTTATTTGTTCCAACCGGAACGGTGCTTTTTGTAATAACTACCGTATATCCGTCCAGATGTTTTCCCAAATTTTGTGCAACTTCATATACAACAGACAAATCTGCTTCTCCGCTTGGCTTAGGAGGAGTACCGACAGCAATAAAAACAATGGATGAAGACGGAATAGCTTTATCATAGTCAAGAGTAAATAAAAGTCTGCCTGCGGATACGTTTCTTTGTACAATTTCAGAAAGTCCAGGCTCAAATATTGGAATTATTCCTTTTTTCAGGTTATTAATTTTTTCTTCCGTATGGCCGATTACCCAAACCGTATTTCCCAAATCGGCAAATACAGCTGCCGTTACTAAACCCACATATCCGTGTCCGACAAAAGTAATAGTCATATTTTAAGCTGTTTATGCAATTTTATTAACCCTTCTTCAAAAGTACTCATCTTTACACCCAGCTTACTTATTTTATCATTTTTCAAAGCTAAGTTAAACGGCCTGGTAGCCTTGTCTTTAAAAAATTCGTCACGGGTGGTCTTATTTATTAAACTCTTATTGAGGCCAAAAACATCCGCAATTTTAAGAGAAGCTTCATAAGGACTCAGGGACTCACTTCCCACAATATGAAAAATACCGGATGAACCTTTCTTTATTAGTACATCGAGTGCATATGCAATATCATCAATAAAAGTAGGTGTTATTATATGATCTTCTACGGCATTAAACTGCTGACCTTGTTCTAAGCGCTCTTTAATTACCCTTACAAAATCTTTTTTTAATTCGTAAAAAGCTCTGTAAGGATAAGCAAACCTTGCAATTACGTAATCAGCTCCGGAATTCTGAACAGCCTTTTCACCCTCATATTTTGTTTTTGCATACCAGTTTATAGGATTTGGGGTATCATCTTCCGAATATTTTTCCCCCATTTTTTTTGTTCCGTCAAACACAAAATCGGTGGATACGTATATAATCTTTTTATTTTCGGAAAGACAAACTTCCGCAACGTTTTTTACTCCTTCAACGTTTAGTTTCCATGCACTGCCATCTTTACCAAGCACTTTATCTTTCTCACAACCGTCTACATTTGCCTTAGCTGCTAAATGAAGAACAAACTTAGCTTCTTTATAATTTTTAATTATCTCAAGGGTTTCTATTCTTGTTATGTCAACACCTTTTGAAATACTCAAATCTATAAACTTGTACTTATCACTTAGAAGTTCTACTATCCTTGATCCTATAAGCCCGCTTAAGCCAAGTCCGATAATTTGGGGTTTATTCATCCCGTTAGATTTCCTTTCTTGCTCCCATTAGATTTATTTCAAACCTAATCTAACGGGATTCATTTCCGTATTGCTTTTTATAATAACTTTTATACTCCCCGCTTTTTACTTTCCTCCACCAATTTTCATTGTTTTGATACCATTTGACTGTTTCCGAAAGCCACACGTCAAATGGGTGAAGAGGTTCCCAACCCAGCTCCTCTTTAATCTTTGACCAGTTAACATCATATTTTCTGTCATGGCCCGGTCTGTCTTTCACAAATTCTATAAAGCTTTCATCTTTTCCCAAAAGTTTTATTATTTTTTTTGCAATTTCGATATTTGGATAAAGTTGGGTCATTCCTCCAACTAGATAAGTCTGGCCTACTTTCCCTTTCTGCAAAACCATATCAATTGCGCGGCAATGATCTTCTACGTATAGCCAGTCGCGAACGTAAAGTCCGTCTCCATAAACAGGAATTTTTTTGCCTTCAATTAAATTTGTGATTACTAAAGGTATAAATTTTTCAGGAAATTGATAAGGGCCGAAGTTGTTTGAACAATTGGTAATTGTTATTGGAAGTCCGTAAGTATAATAGTAGGCTCGAACCAAATGGTCTGAACCGGCTTTACTTGCAGAATAAGGACTCCTTGGGTCATATACGGTTCCCTCGTTAAACTTCTCATTCGAATTCAGGGGGAGCTGGCCAAAAACTTCATCAGTTGAAACATGATGGAAATGCCGTATGTTGTTTTTAACCGCTGCATCTAGCAAAACTTGGGTTCCGACAACATTTGTCATAACAAATGAAGCTGGCTCCATAATTGAACGGTCTACATGGCTCTCTGCGGCAAAGTGAACTACAATATCGATATCTTTCATAACAGGATCTACTTCCCGAGGTTTAACAATATTTCCCTTTATAAACTTATAATTGGGATTGTTTTCAACACCAACTAAATTTTCTAAATTTCCGGCATAGGTTAAATCATCAAAATTAATAATTTGATCTTGGGGATGATTTTTAATCCAGTAAAGGATAAAGTTTGAGCCGATGAATCCGGCACCACCAGTTACTAGTAATTTCATTTATTTCAAATCCCCTTGCTTAACTCTTTGCGCAACTAAATTATTAACACGCAGTAAACTATCAAACGTCCCCGCATCTTCCCACATTCCTTCAATAATATTAACTTCCAATTCTCCATTTAAAAGATATTTATTGTGAATATCTACTATTTCTACTTCTCCTCTGGCTGATGGCTTTAAACTTTTTGCGTATTCAATTACCTTATTGTCATATATGTAAAATCCAACAATTGCGTAATCACTTTTGGGATATTTTGGTTTTTCAGTAATTGATATGACTTTATGGTTTTTATCAAACTCTACAACTCCTAAACGCTCTGGATCAGGAACTTTTTTAGCAAATATTCTTGCTCCTGATTTAAAAGAGCTGACACTGTCTGTAAAGTCATGATCAAAAATATTATCTCCTAAAATCATGGTTACACTGTCGTTTCCAATAAATTTTTCACCGACCACAAATGCATCCGCAAGTCCCCTGGGCTGATCTTGTACCTCATAAAACAGATTGACTCCCAATTCACTGCCCGATCCAAGTAGATTTAAAAATTGCCCGGAATATTCAGGAGAAACAATTATTAAAATATCCTTAATTCCGGCTTTAGCTAAAGTCTCAATAGGATAATAAATCATCGGCTTGTTATACACTGGAAGAAGTTGCTTTGAAATAATCTTTGTAAGTGGTCTAAGTCTTGTGGCTTTACCTCCGGCTAAAATTATACCTTTCATACTCTTCCTCCCATAAAAATAAAAAATATCATAGACAGCCCCAGCAGTCCAATAAGTATATATTCTACCATAATTTTAGCTGTAAGTTCGTGTGTTATGTAATGATGCAAAATTCCCCATAAAACATAGATTACTATGGTTAAAATAACTATAAATATCTGAAGACTAAAATTTGGTGAAGCTATAACTGCAGCAGCCAGTCCTACAATAAAAATTGATACAAGCGAAACATAATAGTTAAAATGCTTAATAAATTTCTCAATCATTAGATAACACTTCCTTTCATAATTATAAATATAGCGCCAAGAATTAATCCCATAAACAAGACGTGATCTAAATTATGGCCGACAAATCTTAGTATTTTTTTCCTTTCGATAATTACCATATCAAGTATTAATACAAATATAAAAACAGAGGTTATAGATCTTGTTAGATCTTTTGAAAAAACCGCGCCGTTTACTATTGGTTCTATCTGAAAATTGGAATTTCGCGTTAGAACCTGCCTGGCAACCTGGTTGTTAACAGGAGTTGGTGTGGGAATCAAAGAAGGCGCTGCAGTAGGAATGGGAGAAATCCCGCCTACTAAAGAAACGGGTGTGGGTGTTATTACAGCAATCTCTGAGGAAGTTTCCTCAGACGCAATGCTTGGCTCTCCCGCAAGACGTGTTGCACCAAACATTTCAATAACCAAAACCGTTTCTTCACCCGTTAAGTTACCCGAAACCACAGCAAAACCGACGTCTTCATATTTTGAAGATAGCACATTATCCCTATGCGAAGGACTGTTCATCCATGCATTAACTACATCTTCTGAATTAGAATAACCTCTTGCTAAATTTTCTCCCGCATAAACATAGCCGTATCCCGCATTTTTAATAAATACCCAGGGTGTTGTCCCATCCGGAGAAATATGTGCCCAGTAATTTTTGGAAAACATATCACTACCTTTACCCATAGCAGCCTGCATTAATTGACTATCAAGTTTTAAGGGGGAAAGTCCGTTTTCCTGTCTTTTCTGATTAGTTAAAATCAACAGCTGTTCTATAGAAATATCTGAAGAAATCCCTAAAACCTGAGGATAATTATTTTTTACAAAGTAGATTAAAAATCCGGATAAAAAGAAAAAAATGATAAAAATTGAAAGAATTTTTGGATGTAATATTTTTGATCTGTAGTTATTCGAAATCTGAGGGATAAAAAAATGGGCAAGAAACTTAATCATAGTTTAATTATATACCGGCTCTTCAATTTCTCCTATTTTCCTGCCGTTAACCGGAATTTTAAGAAAGTGTGAAAACGTATTTGCTATGGATATACCTACTCTTAAACCTGTAAATGAACCAGGACCCTTATTTACTTTTATTTCAGATAAATCTTCCGGTTTTAAATTCTTTTTTTCTAATATTTGCTTTATCGTTATTAGACAGGTTTGGGATTTTAATTTTTTTGAATCAGATATTACAATTTCTTTTCTGCCGTCTATTTCTAAAGCAATTTTAATTGTTTTGTTATCAGATGTGTCTATTATTAATAAATTCCTCATATTTATATCTTAATATCTATTGCTCCTTTTCGCAAAATCCTCCAAGGTGAGCTAGAACATTCTATAACTGTTGAGGTATTTTTAAACTTAGACTTTCCATTTAAAACAAAATCTACTTTTTGTATAAGATTTTTATCCAATTCATTAAATGAGTATGGAGTTTGTTCATTATGGAAATTAGCAGAGGGTCCAAGAATCGGTACACCGCATTTTTCTATAATTTCAAGAATTAAATCATTGTCCGGCATTCTAATGCCAATATTTTTCCTGCCTCCTCTTGCCAAAGAGGGTACAAGATTTAAGTCTGCAGGAAGAATAATTGTTAAAGCCCCGGGCCAGTATTTCTTAATTAACTTTTCCTCTACTTCTGTAGGAAGACTTTCCCAATACCTTTCTGCCATTTCTTTTTTTGAAACAAGTACCGGAATCGGCATATTTAAAGGCCTTTTCCTGATTGAAAATAAGCGCTTAATTGCTTCATCTTTGTCTATTCTGCAGCCTACTCCAAAAGCAGTGTCTGTCGGAAAAATTATTACTCCTCCGCTGTTTAAAATCTTTACGGCGCTATCTATATTCTTATTCATATCGTTTTATATCTATTTCTCTTTTATCGTTATCTAAATGCTTAAACCTGATATCTATTCTTTTTTGAGGAATTAAATCCGAAAGTTTTTCCGCCCATTCTATACAAACAATATTTTTTTCATCTTTTAGTATTTCATCTATACCGACTCCCAATAAATCTTGTTTTGATTGAACTCTGTATAAATCAATATGGTAGAAATTCATATTATTTACTTTGTAACTTCTTACAATTATAAATGTTGGGGAAATTATTCTTCTTTTTATCCCAAATTCTTCAGCTAGTCCTTGCACAAATGTTGTTTTTCCGCTTCCTAAATTTCCGTAAAGACATAGAATATCGCCTGCGTTTAAATTCTTTGCAAAATTTGCTGCAAATTTTTTGGTTTCAGTTGCATTTTTAGTTAAAACAATATTATTCTTCAATTCTTGCATTTTTGGATTTTTTATA